>JAABUP010000023.1_pt1 | contig 342411 bp, 314 predicted proteins | sample 5559201 | NCBI WGS metagenome assembly JAABUP01 (sample SAMN10711887, study PRJNA513373) | rock metagenome | isolation source: Antarctica rocks | place: Antarctica
ATCAACCACCACCCCCCTCACCCTCCCCCTCCCACACCCCAAACCCACAACAACCCAATCCGGCGGACAGGGGTTATGCCGTCGCGTCTCCCATCCATCATACCACGCCCCCGTTTCCACAAATACGCCTGGACGAATGAGTGGTGGGTTCGGGTTGAAGAGGTTTGTGGCTGGGGCGAAGAATTCGTCGCTGAGGGATAGGATGCGGGGGTTGAGGGGGGTGGAGATGAGGTCTTTTGGGGGGAGGGGGGGTGGTTAGTTGTGTGTGGTGGGGTGGGAGATTGGGGGGGGAGGGGGTGCGTACCGATGCAGGAGGCGAATGTGGTGGAGATTTCGGAGGGGGGGATGGAGTCTGTGTCTGTGTCTGTGGGAATGGGAATGGGATGGGTTGGGGTTGATGTGAAGGTGGGAGTGGGGGTGATGTCTTGGATCGTTTCGGGGCAGAGAGGTTGGGTATCCATTGTTTGTACTCCGTAGGTAGGATATTTGGTGTTGGGATTCAGGTTGGGGAAAGGGGTTGTTATGGTGGGAATATGAAGCACGGTTTGAGGATAAGCTTCCGATTCCGTCCTCGGGTTTCGTGTAACTCCAAGTACTTTGGAATAGCCGAGGAGACAAGCAAGATTGAAATATATCATTAGATACGAAAGATGCTCTCATTAAGGCTCTTCTGAGCTCCTTCCCTTCCCTGACCTCGGGGTAGAATATACAAGAAGACATACCCAACCCCTTCTCATAACCCAACTCAGTCCCAACTTACCGCGCTCATGCAGCGTCCCAGCCGTACTGCTGTGAAAACGAAGAACCAATACCAGAAGTCGTAAATGCGTTGTCATGATCGTAAGTGTCGTTCCCCATACCGATGCTCCGCCAATTTGCCTTGATCCTACACCCATATCCATGCGCGCTGATATCCTAATATCGTAATTCGAAACGAACAACTCCCCAATCCACCCACTCTGAATCCTCTATGCCTCAAGCGCCTTAGCCTTGGTCCTGATCATCTCATCACTCATGCTAGCCATCCAGAGACACCTCTCCACCGCGCCTTCGACTGGCTTGAAGTCGTATTTTGCGCTTGCGTCGATAAGCCTGAGCAGGCTCTTGACGATGGTGGCTGCGGTTCGATAACGCTCGAAATTGATAAGCGGCTCGCCGTCTCGAGTCGAGGCAATGACAGACGGCTTTTGTGCATTATATGTCAAGTCGTGAATGTATAGTGCTGGTTGGACATTAATGACAACGAAGAAATCAACATGCTAGGATGAGCTTACCAATAACAGGAATGCAACCACCGTCAAGATTAGCTGTCTCCATTTCTAGCCTCAGATTGTGAAAATTCCTCAAAGGAGAGACTAGCACCTCCATCTCCTTAAGAAGCGCTTTGTCCGCAGCGGGCACCAAGTCCCACGTCTTCGTTAGCTTCATGCAGTCAACAGACGTCAACGCAATCGTGAGTTGCAGCATCGTGGCGTAATTGTGATGCTTGCGAGCATTTTGCGCCACCTGTATGTATTTAATTAGTGTCAAAGCGCGCTCTTCGATATTTTGTGTAAGGACAATCTCTGAAAGAGCCCATTTGACTACAATGTTGAAGCGAGCGGTCACGAGTTCGATGCCAGTGGGATCCTTGAAACGCAGATACTCGACCCAATTTAGGGTTTCGGTGTTAGCATTTTGCCAGCGCATATCGATAAGATCCTGCCAGTTGATCTCGTTCAATGCGTCCCTTTCGATGATAGTGAATTGCTCGGTGAGAACGTTTGCATCGAATGCTAGGATGAAGGGTATATGCCTGCGGGGCGGAAATTGATGCACCTTGTTGGCGAACGGCTGGAGAACTGACCCGTCGACCTCTTCTGGCGTGCGGCTCTTTCCAGGCTCCTTCAACTTGCTAACGGGCGAAGGCTCTGGAGTTGGGGGCTTTCTCTGCTCCTGAATACGATTGGCCTCTAAAGTATTCGCCATTGCGTTTTCAGTGGTCATCGGAGGGGACGGAAGATAACCCTGCGCAAATGAGACATTTGGTGGTAACATGCTTCCCTGCAATTGGCGTACTGAAGAGTCGAAGGCCTGGTCCAAAGCTTGGTTGGGGCAATCGTCATCAGACAACTCCGATGACAGATCGCTCAAAAATTCATCTTCATCCAGGAGGAATGAGTCCGTCGTACAGGTTGGCATGGATGATCGATACGTTTCTCGATTCCTTCCCCTTCTCAAGTTTGTCTCATAGTTGCCGGCTTCATAGTTCTGCCCGTCCCCATCAGCAATGGCGGATTCAGTCTCGAGGTGATCCTCGGTCTCGATACCGAAGTTTGCTTCCGATGGGGTGGCAATATGTTGCGGCATAGTCGAATTGAACTGAACAGGACTCGTCTGAACATGCTTTCCTTTCTTGCTGAGGCTTCGTTCGACCAAAGGCGTCGAATCGTATGACTCCTCAGATTCTGCATACAAACTTCGGGCCATGGTATTTGGGCGGTCCGTTGTTGCCTTTCCTAACTGAGGCATGATATTCTTACCCGCAAAGAATCCAGGTGGCGTCAGCCCTGCCTTTGCAAGGCCAAGCTCTTGATAATCGTCATGCGGCTTGAGGTCTCTGGACGGTGGAGATTGACTAACTTTTACCGATGGGCCTGTTCCGATGGCGGTAGCGCTTTCTAGAGGGAGATGGCCTTCTGGAGTCCCAACAGGACTTTTGCGAAACTTACCTTCTAATTTAGCTAGTGTAGCCTCAAGGTCGCCTCCCTCATCGTCGGGTATGCGAGCGAACTCTGCAACGGCAGCCTCGAACGAAGGTCGTAGGTCAGGCTGTGAAGCCTGGGTGCTGACGAGAGATAAGGACTTTTCCGTGAGAGCAGGGACAGGGTCAATAGGTGCAGGCTGAGAGGCCCGTGTGGATTCATGGTCGGGCGTATTTCTCGCTGTGATCTTCATGATGTACGCAGCCGAATTATGAAGCGATTCTGTGTAAGTAGTGATTGAACCTGTTGACCTGGGCCTTGCAATAGGCTCCATCTCGTGCACGTTCTGATTAGCGCGAAGATCCCCACCGGGCTTCCTGCGAAGCATTCTCCCAGGTGGTTTATCAAATTGGCCTTCCGACGATATAGGTGGAGAATCTGATGCGTTAGTCGCTTCCAGGCTGTTATCAGGTCCGCTCCTCCGCATACCACTCTGATAAGAATGATACCTTCTCAGCGACTTCGCTCCAGAATAGCTCGATCGGTACGATGCATACGACTTGCCTGTGGTGATCGATGGTCCTGTGCGATTGGAAGACCGACAACGATCAGCGCCCTTCATGCCGCGTAGAATATGGTCTTGCTGTTGGGATTGAGGTGCTACCGGAATTGTGAACGGAGGAAGCAGAGCAGAGTGTGGTGTGGAGTCCGCATTCGAGTCCTCGTGATTTGACGCCTCGGCAGAGACGAAAGTTTCAAATGCTGTTGGCATAGCAGTTGTGCTATAGTCCGCTATTGAGCATGAAGGTTCTCCATTCTCGAATGATTGTGCGTGCACATCTTCTGGTACTCTCTCAAATTCGGAAGGCAGACTAGGGACCGGAGGCTGCACAGCCGTATCATCCATGATGACAATTGACTGACTGCCGTAAGTCATCTCACTGTGGCTCCTTTGGAGAGCACCCCCTTCAGGCGTGTCTAACATCTGTCGATGGTCGGGCGAAGGCTGTTCTCGCTCATTGCCAAAAGCTACACCGATAGCACTGAGAGGTGCTGTCAGCTGCGTAGGGTCTTGTGTTATCGCGCGCTCGAACATTTCCGTAACATCAGCGCACAGCAAATCTATGCGTGAATTGTTTTTCAGAGCTTGAAGCTGATGGTGTTGGTCTCCCAAGCCCTCGATTTTGTATGCAATGTGCATTGGAAGCGAAGTGTCTCTCGTCTCGACCATGAACGGCGCTGTCGACAACAGGTTTGGAGTGGGCGCACTGGTGTTTTGCTTGCTTCCAATGGCACGACGGATTGTGCCCAATAGACTCTTGACTCCGGGGCTCATTTGTCGCATTGAGACTTGGCCCTCAACGTATTGACCTTGCTTTGGCAGACTGGATGTCGAGCTGTGAGCCAAATTGTCGATGAAAGGTGATCCGGGAGGAAGCACGCTTCCACGAATCAGGCTTCCGGAGATCGGGATGTTCATAACGGCCTGTTGAGTCTGCTGCTCTGCTCGCATTGTGGGTAACGATGTCCGTCGATCGCCAAGTGCGTCCTGAAAGCTTCCGCTTCGTTTATGCTCATGTTTTGATCGAAGCGCTTTCTCATTAGCCAGCGCTGACGGAGCTATAGGGCCCACTCGACGAACAGTAGGCGGAATTGCGGTCGGCACTGGATGAGGACCAACATGACGGTGCGTCTGACATGTCGCGAATCCTTTCGTGGTTTTTCCTGGAATCGAGCAAGACATGGCGGGAATACTTTGTTCGCTCAAAGGCGCTGACATTGGCATACTGAGGGCTGTTCCAACAGAAATAGCACGATCTGTCTTCCCTTTCCCCTCGACTTCGGCCTCAATAACGCTGTCGACCCAATTGTGAAGGGCCGCCACAGACTTCGCTTGGTCTACCTGCTGGGACGAAGACTCTGCGATCTTAGCCCAGAGCTCACTCGGATGGGTGAGCTTGCTGTCGCGGCTGCCCACTATACCACCGGGACTGATATCCAGGTCATTCCAGCCATCGCTTTCTCCCATTGGATTATCCCAGTATAGCGCACAACGTCCGTTCCAGCACTTCTTTAGGTCAATAATCAGCTTCAAATCGCTCGGATCATGTGGCGCCCCTCGTCGGACTTGATGCGTAAGTCTGTTGAGATGCTGGCAGAATTTGACGCGCAAATCACGATCGACAACAAAATCGTAAGGGAAGTAATTGAGAATCCAGTGCCTGATAGCAGCAAATGCACGCACTCGAATGACGCGGCCATCATCGTCGAAGCGATTGATCGCCCACTCAAACCTCATCAAAAGATAGGCTAAGAGGTCATGCGTTGACATGTAAGAGCGAACGGTGAGGAAGAAGTCAGAGAGCAGCTCATAGTCCAAGAAGTTTTTCGAAGTGATCTGAGCAATCAGCCGCGCCGGTGAGGCTGCCGAAATTTCGCGGGTGCTCATAGCATAGCGCACAATGGCAGGATCATCTGGATTTCCCGCAATCGCATCATATATGGCTGGTACTATCGGTTCCCTGATGCGGTTATTCACGGGAGATGGCGACGTGACGGGTATTCGGGATGCAGCTGGAGTCAATTGGGCAACCGGCGTTTGGGGAGGAACATGAGAATATCTGTGCGGCAAAGTCGAGTGAATTTCCACACCGGGCGGCACCGGAAATATGGCATCAATTTCCTGTCCTGAGATAACCGAAGATGCAGCGTCGTCGTTGGTTGATGCTCTGGAATAGATTTGGCTGTGGAGGAAAGCTGTTCCGCGCGTACTAAATCTAGGAGTTCCAAGTCTATAGTGGGGTATAGGCACTTCGAGGCTAGGTAATAATTGTTCACCTGGGAGAGCACTTCCGGAAGATGCTTGATTGATCACGACCCTGAACTGACCAGGAGTGTGACCACCAGTCGTCGTCGTCACCGAATCAGTCGAGCGCCGCTGTAATGCGTTGGAGCGTCGACCGGTGCGGCCAACGGAATTATCGCGGTAACTTATTGTTGCTGCTCTGGATGCCTGCGTGTCGGACCATCTCTTTTTCTCACTCGAGCCTTCCAGGTCGATATCACATTTCTGGGGTGTTGGAGGTGGGTATGGTGGCGAAGGTTTTTGAGGGGTGTGCGCCGTAGGTCTAGGGCGATAAGATATTAGTATAAATCACGCGAGGTAGCAGATCCGCATCTTAAGATAATGAGACATGTTCACCTAAGATAGATCTTCCCATTACTACCGACGTTTGCCACGGTGAAATGTTTGCCTTCTCTTGTGGTGGTACTAGCTTCCGTAGCCACGTCTTTCGCATTCCTCTTCAACGACCGCTGTCTTAATATGTCTGTACTGTTCTTCACTCGCTTGAGGGAGTTATGGCGGCCTCTATACCGGCATCCTTCTGATGGTTTTCCCTGTAAGTCCATATTTTGTTCGAGATTATGTCGGGTCGTAGAAGCGTTTTCTTGGCCACGGCCGATGAGTATAGAGGGGATCTCTGCTCGGTCCTCCGTCCAACCCCTCTTCGCAGGACTTGAGGCTTGTCCATTTCCAGTAAATGTGGTGTTTGCAAGAGCGACAGGGGCCATAGCGGCAGATGGCGATGTGTGGCTCCTCGCCCTCGAGCTTGGCAACCGTATTTCTTCCTGTAGGCCTCAAAAGGGAGCTCCTTAATATCGTTGTTCAAAGATGCTCCTTCGCAGGCAGCTCTTCACGAGGATGCGGTCATATCAGCAATACGAGCGGTGGGCTCGCAAGCGCCGACTGTGTCGCACAAGAATCTTGCGAGACTGTCATATCATATGTATTCGTGCGAGTGATGTAGCGAGGGTTGTTGTCTGATCAAGGCTGTCTATATTCGGATGGTCGTACGGTGGCTGCTGGGTAAAATGATCGTTGGAATCGTGATTGATTGTAAGGCCTGTCGTCCAAGGTTCTAGTTGTTGGCTGAGTAGGAGGGGAAATCCCGTGATCGGCTGCCAAGAAAGCGCTACCGTGGAAGGATCCGACTGGGTAAGTAAAGGAGTCCTGGCCTATCAAGTATCAACCCAACCCTGACCAATCGCTGTAATACTACAACTACATAGTAGAGCAACAATTTGCCTTTCTCACTGACCGACTTCACAGTAGAATACTAGCCCTACATCCCATCAAATCCAACAGAAACGCCACGGCTCCTTGACATGAGCAGCCAATACCCGAATCTGTACAATGTCGCAATAAGAGCTCAGAAACCTTGCTCCAAAAGGAAAGCCCGCCTCAATCGCTAGGCTCGCCGCGTCCTCGTCCAACAATCCCTCCAATGACGGATTATGGCAGGACGGGCTAAAGGGCACTATCTTCGCGGAACAGTGAAGGTTTACCCGAAGCGCGGTGGGCGCACTCCAAAGTATCCGACGGAATTCCAGAAAGGGTCCACGTCCAATTTCCGTCTAAGTGCAGGCTTCCTCCAATCAAATGATTAGTTCAGCGAATAATTTAAATGAGTCCCAAATACAGAACAGCTCGGTATAGTACTCCATACCCTGACTTATGATGGCTCATTTTGTGAGGATGATTGCATACCTACTTCTGAATTGGAAATATTACCTCGGTGAACATCAAGACATAAATCCTGGGGAAGTCGGGTTATCCACTGTTCATCTCGATATCATACCGTCTTACGGAATACCCTGCGTGCTGGAGGATCTGTTGAGGTTCTTCTCGACACATTGTCTTCATTCATCGAGTTTCTTTTGATTTGGTGATGGAGTCGGGAAATTCTAGATGTCCACCCTGTCCCTCTCCCACACATTTCGTACCATATACTCCGTATCGATCGATTCACCACCCGGGAACGCCAGCACCCCTAGCGTTAGCAAGACCATTATCCAAACATCCTGACAGTGCCAGCTGTCAGCTGAACCACTCTCCACATTATCATCATTCCCTGCCTTCCTCGACGTCCTCGAATTCCTGATCCTCACTTTGAGTCTGCCATCCTCACTTATACTGCCCTCCTTCATCCCAAATTCACTACCACGGGGCTGTGACAGCGTCTATATATAAATCTGAACCCTCCTCAGAGTTCTATCAAGGTTCGCATTACGCAATAAAACTTCAAGACACACTCCAAATTCAATTGTCTTAATAACGAGGCCCTCCATTAGCTCTTCCACTTTGCTCTGCAGGCGCGAGCTCTGTTATTGGGAAGAGACCGTGGCTTCGGCGCGGCCACGTTGGTACACTTCGTGCATCATCTCTTGCTGGGCTTCCTCACACTGTGGGGGAAGGGGTGAGTCAATTTTCTTTGGGAGGAAGATAACAATCGCTGTAACGAGTAACAGAGAACATATGAGAATAAATTACGGCATAGTATGAGATGGACTAGGTGGTCGTAAGAGATCTATGAGGTCCGTAATTCGTAGATTTTTGTATTCATCGTTTGCCCAACCATCCTCACTCGCTGACCGCCAGGCTCGCATCAATGACAGATCTTGTCCGCAAGAAGTTCGACGAAAGGTTTGTTGCCCTGCATCTTACGAGTGGTGATAGAGGGGGCCAGTGTTGCCCTTCCTGGTCCGTGTAGCTTGTGATAGGCCGTGGAGGAGGTGGATTGGGGCATATTCAATCTGTACTCGAATTAAGTCCACTTATCGGACAAGCCGGGAGCATACACAGTCTCGTAATACTCCGGGTCGTCAATATATATCTCGACCAGATCAATGCGGATGATTGGGCCTTCCATCTGTGATTCACTAAAACACGGTTCACCAGGAGTGTGCGGACGTACCATACGTTTCGTGCAATTTCTTTCTTCGAGGGGTATCATTTCCACCGCCACCTAATACCAAGTCATAATAGGTCTCATAGTATTGAGTGAAAGCTGGTATCTTTGACCCTGGAAATCGGGCTAAAGGACAGATGTAGAGTTGGTAGACGGCTGAATCAATGCCATAGGCTATGAAAGCGATGAAAGAGACTATACAACAAAGCCTGGATGAAGGTGAAATTCCTCATCGAACCTATTGAGAATAAACATATCGTCTGACCTCGAGAGAACTACACCAAGCCAACGATGTGGATCACAATTTGCAAAGCGTAAGCTATCGTTGCAGCAATAAAGTGCATTCACAACCCCATGTTGTATGTAGATAGACGTACTTAGCCGCATACGGAATCGAAGAGACTTGTTGTGTTACTGCCCTTGCAGCTAATGGTCACCTCGGTGATGAAAGGCTATCTGGACCATACGGTAGCCATAGGCCGAGCATCGATACCCAAGAATCTCATCTCTGGCGTATCGGTGAAAAAGGTAGCGACAATCGGTTTAGCTACGTTCAGGTTCGGCAGCAGAGGCTTTCATGACAGCTTATGGTTTAGCGTACGAGGTATTAGCAATGATGGTAGACTAAGGTACCTTACCCCACACACTTCACGCCCCGGCCGAGCCCCGGACTTAAAGCCTTAAGCCGGATCCCAGCTCGGAAGGGTGGGGTCAGTGGAGTGGAGGCTCCGCATAGGCGATCGCCTGGGGTCAAACAGTATATGCGACGACCTTTTGAAGTGTCAAGTCTAATTAGTACGATACATATGAATAGCATGTGCTAGGTATGGGCATCCGATAGAAAGGAGCTCCAGCGATTAAGAGGCCTTAGAAGCCTAAGATTTTGCCCCTAAGTAGATATTCCTACCCCGAACCCGCATATTTATACTTAGTATATGCACTACCTAACGTGCTGGATGTGTCCTATACCTCATCTGGGGTCAAACGCATGCGGCGATCTGATCCCACCGGAAACAAACTCACCCATTCCGAGCTGAGAGCCGGATACTGTACCATTATTAAACAATAACATGGTAAGTATCGGCAAAGGATTTGTGTTCGTTCCACCATATACGTCAGCAGTCCGAATTATAGTCCCCTCTAACCACCGCACACACAATGACTGCAACGGGGTTAACGGGATGAGCTACTCTCGATTGGGCTGGGGATTATAAACCCAGGCCATGGTGTGCATGACGAAGCAGAATTCCGTGATTGAGGTTGGTCATGTATGGCAGATCGACAGTCGAAACAAGTCCTTCCTCCCTTGACGACAATACCTTGTTTCCCATAAGTACTCAGTGCCCGCAACCATCAGTATAGCATTCACTATCATACTCACCATCAGTATCCTGAAAATCCTCATATAACTACCATCATGTCTGTTGTTCTCATCTCAGGCGCCAACAAAGGTCAGTGTCCTAGCTGACACATTAGAACGAAGTAGCATGGGCTTCACAAGCTATAGCAACTGACTCCCTCACCCTCTAGGTATTGGCGAGGGCTTCGTCAAGAAGTATCTCACACGGCCTAATACCACCATCATCGGCACCGTCCGTAACCCCAACGCTACCGACTCCAAGGCTCTTTCCCAACTGCCCGCCGCCTCAGGCAGCAAAGTGATCCTCGTCAAGGTCGAGTCCACCTCTGACACGGACGCAAAGCATGCCATCAGCAGCCTCTCATCGCAAAAAATCAACCACATCGATACCGTCATCGCCAATGCCGGCATGTACAAACTGGCCGCTTTCCAGAAGGTGGCCGATATGAAGACCTCCGACCTGATCGAGCACGTCGATGTCAACGCCGCAGGCGTAGTGCGTTTGTTCCAGGCCTCTCTGCCACTGTTGCAGAAGTCCAAGAAGCCCATCTTTATGGTCGTGAGCTCGGGGGCGGGTTCCATTGCCGGGATGGAGAATTTGCGGTTCAACGTCAGCGCTTACGGAGCGTCAAAAGCGACTGTCAACTTCCTCATTCGTTGCATTCACTTCGAGCAGCCTGAACTCATTGCCTTTGCTGTTAGTCCTGGGTAAATTCTACCCCAATCTCAGACTTGATCCTGATGGCAATGCTGATGTCGAGTGATACAGTTTTGTGAAGACTGAAGAGGCCAACGCAGCGGCAAGGTCTTTCGGGCTACCAGAAGCTGAGATCACGGTGGAAGATAGCGTCAACGGGGTGGTGGCCAAGGTATGTCATATACTCCTCTCTTATTTACTGGTATCATTTTGACGCCGAGAACTTTGTAGATCGATGCCGCTTCCCGTGAGGAGACTTCGGGAAAATTTGTATCTTTCGATGAGACACCATGCTTATGGTAGATTGCTGTGGAAGCTTGCATCTTTAGGGTTCTGACATCGGTTTCCATAATAATGGCTCAATGTTACAAAGTCATGACATGAACGATGATACAAGCGATAGCACGAATGATGGCTCGATAGATATTCCAAGCGATTGTGATGTAGAGATAATCGAAATGAGAAACCATCCGCACTCTAGAATTCCTCTAGTAATGTCTGTGGTTCATGATGTTACATACCTTCCATCACTATCACAATTGAGACATTAATACCTGTTGTAATAGTGAAATAGGGAAATATCCAAGTGCGAAGCGAGCAGGCACGGCAGGTAATTGTGTGCCAAGCCTCGGTCTCACTTGCCTTCTCCCATTGATCTCATCCGTCAAGTCCAACCGCGATGGCGAGATCACTTTGAATTTTGCTTGATACAGAAGAATGCTGTCGAAGATTATTGATCATCCAGAAAGTTGTGGTGTGGTGCGGCGGGCAGGCTAAATTGTTGGCGGAGGGCATCACCTGATAGTATTGCACCACAGAGTACCGCTCTTACGGTTGGGCGCGCTGTCATCGGATTCGGAGCTGCAGGTGTTGTAAGTGGCTGCTACGTCATCATTGCATCCATTGCTCCACCTTAAAAGCGATCTGCTTTCACTGGTATCATTGGAGCTGTCTTTGGATGTGCGAGTGTTGCTGGGACGCCCCTCGGTGACGTCTTCACTGAAATCGTATCTTGGCCACCTGCTGCATCTATGTCACCTTGTTTCCAGTCCCTGCGCCGAGCGGCGACTGCCAAGTAGTGAAAAGTCAGTGGGGAGGCAACTTCCTATCCACCTACTACATCCTAATATATTCCCAAGCCATTCAGAACACTTCAGCAGCTAATTCTGGTATTCGCAGGCTACCCCAGAGTATGTTAGTCTCCAGAACATTCTGCCATAGATCTTCAATATTCTGGTACTTATTGGTCTATCCGCTAACACGAAGTATTAGCAATCATGGCTATTTCTGGTGATGTTATTATCATGTACGTCGGTTACATCACTCCACTTATAGCCATTAGGAGCAGCCTCTTCGCAATAGGAGGCGGTCTCATCCACTCCCTCAATACAGAAAGCTCGGCAGGAAAATACCTGGGTTACCAGCTCATTCTTAGTAGTGGTCAGCGCCTTGCGATTCAAGTGCCCGTCATCGTTTGCCAGGCGTTTTCCGAACCCGCAGACATTCCTGCTGTTGCCGCCACGCTCTTATGTGAGTTTCCTTCTCCGAGGCTAGATCCGTTGGAGCCGGCGAAGACATTGATGACGAAGGGGCTTGATTCGCTGAGCACGGTCGAGTTTCGCAACTGAGTCAGGGCGGAGTTGGGGGCCGAGTTGACGTTGTTGGAGATTACGAAGGCGTTGTGTGAGATTTTATTGGTTGGTTGGCTGGTGCAGGGGGAATTGCTGGGGCGTAGGCTTTGATGGGTGGGGGTATAACCCTGATATCCACGGTGATGTTTGACGAGTCTAATGGTTTGACGTCTGGATGGATGATATATGATGCATATGATGGAGCGTATTTCTTGCAAAGCTCTGAGCATTTCTATTAGAGTAAAAAGATCGGGAAAGGCAGGAGGCCTGATTGCCAGCTTTGTTGATGAACTAGGTTAGGTGGAGAGAGTGCTGTGCAGCTTGCATGGACGCTGTAGACTTGATCTCAGGTTTGAGCGAATTGATTGCTGTACCTGCCTCCTACACCTACCTCCCAGCCCGGTCTGTCGTCCATCCCAAGGCTTCTATGATGGCCATGATGTGAGTGATGTCGGCTACGCTCATCACTACGAATCCGATGTTGGTGAGAATGGTCCCTACTTGACTCCAATGGTCGCCTGGAATCTTGACCTGTCACTGGAGGGCCAAGACTAAAATCCTCTAGATCGTCTTTTTCTTCTCGTCGTCTTCTCCTCCTCTTCTTCTCGTGTCTCTGACGACGCCGATCCGCTTCTTCAAGCTCCTTGATCTCGCGTTTTCTCTCCTCTCTCCACTTCTTTCTTTCCCCCTCCACCTCTCTGACACCAGCGACACCTTTCTTGATAGCCGCCAACGGATCATCAGCCGCTATCCTCGTCTTCTGTCTTTCTCTCCTTCTCGGATCTTCGTTGCCCCAGACATCCTTTGATGGTTTCTCAACTCCGCTAGTCTGATCATTTCCAATGGTCTGGTACCAAGGCTTCTCTCCTATAGCCTGCTTGAAGCCAGCGGCGTTAGAGAATCGCATAGTGTACTGGTCTTCGTGCTCCTTTTGCTTTTTCGCCTTCTCCGCTTCTGCTTCGGCGTTTTTGGAGCGTCTCGATTTTGGACCATCCGTCGGGAAGAGGTTGATGTGGCCACTATGATCGACGATGGGCGCTTCACTATTCTTCTGGCTCTTCATTTGCATCTCAGCTATAGGAACAAGAGCATTGTTCTCCCGCGCAAATCTGATGTCCCGATCTGTATCATCTTCTCCCGCGACTCTTCTCCTCTTTCTTTCTCGACCTGTCCCACTTTGTCTACTTCCAGCACGCTCCTCTTCCTCTGTGGCTAGGGCTGGTAACGGATCGACCTTGATCCCCCGCAGTTGCTGTACCCGCCGCTCGGCATCAACCTCCTGCATGCGCTGCTCCTCGGCTTCTTCGCGAGCGGCGGCCGCAGCCTCATCTTGCTTGACCTTGGCGATGTTGTCGGCATTGTAGACGTTCCAAGACTTCTTTCCAAGTAGATGTCTGTAGCCCTCTCAGTCATGCGAAAACAATTAGTTATGAGGACTTACAGCGGCATGATATGCTGGTGTTGCCGAGAAGCCAAGACTAGTGACTTATATCGAAGTGGTGTGGTGTACCGGGAAAAGTGTATCATCAATATCTATCTCGATTGGGACGAAACCTAGGGCTAACGATTATTACACAAGCTATGGGTTAGCGTTGTATATGGTACCGGACCTTCCGAGTCCCTGGCAACTTCTTTGTTCTTTACCCGGATATCAACCAATGGGATACCAATATGCCTTGTCTCTTTTCTCAAGCTTGCTGTGTACCTAACTCATATGGTCTTCCCACGAGTGTTCCGAACCTGGAGGCTCCCCCGTCCGAGACATATTCTAGCCTCTTAGCGTTTGGACATCTACTTCCGCATCACAAATTGGAAGCGTTAATATCAGAGTCTTGCTGTTTTTCTATTTCTTCGACCAGCCTATCATCATAGGAGGTCGTAACTGAAGCACAGTGAGCATGGCTGAGAAAGGATCGAAGTACAGGCAAGAGATTCAACAGGTAGGCTATGACCACTCCACACCATTCAATGAGATGAGGATGTTTTTGCCTTTACATGGAAGGCGTTGCCTTGCAAGTCCCGACCCGGCCGAATGCCCACTTTAAGAACCAAGCATGTCAGTGCCCTTCTGGCTCGTCAAAATTCTTGATTAGGTCAGAATGTGCCGCAAGTATGACCCTTTGTAATATATGCGGTAATACTTCGGTGGATGAACGTTATGAACCGAAAATTGTTGATACCTGGTGGTATGATGAGAGAACTGCTCTTTTTACACCTTCTGTCCAGTTCTAGACTTGCACCTGACAGATCATTCACCAAGCCTATTCTCACTCACGACAATCACTCCTGTCTCAACTCAAATCTGGAGTACGATGGCCGCTTCAGAAGGCAGATCACTTTCTCGTCACCCAGCAAAGATTGTCATGCCTAACATCTGTCACAATCCAGATGGTAGTGTGCAAGCAAGCATGCTACCTTTACTCGCTGCCAATGAAGAGTATCGTAATGAGAGGATCGAGGGATACAAGCGCATTATACTGATTCCTATCATCGAACAGATGATGTTCGTTGCTGGTGAGACGGGAGAGCCATCGAGCGAGACTACCACACTCATCGAACAGATCGTGCACGAGCAGGTCTATGAAATGGTGAATTATTCTAACATAGCTACGACCACAGCTAACTTAAAACAGCTGAAAAAGTCAACGGAAACAGCTACCCGCCGTGGATCCCGCACCATCACACATGCTGATCTCTTCTTTCTCATCCGTCACGACAAAGCAAAGACCGCTCGTCTCAAAACTTTTCTATCCTGGAAAGACGTCCGGAAGACGGCGAGAGACTCTGACGATAAAGGCGCCGATGCAGCAGATGCTGCCGACGATGCACTCGGCGGTGGAGATGGCGCTGGTGGGCCCACAGCTCCCATTGGCGACGTAACCAAGCGGAGCAAGAAGAAGATCAAGCTTCCCTGGGACATCTCAAGTTACTTCAGCGAGCAGTTGCCCGAAGGCGAGGATGAGGACGACGAGGAAGAGGAAGAAGCGAATATCGCCACCCTCGAGCGACTTCAACAAGCCGATAAACGCACCAAGGGCATGACCAAAGACGAGTACGTTCACTACAGCGAGTGTCGCCAAGCGTCCTTCACCTACAAGAAAGCCAAGCGCTTTCGGGAGTGGGCTGGTTTCGGCATTGTCACGGACAGCAAGCCAAATGATGATATCGTAGATATCCTAGGCTTTCTACTCTATGACATCGTACAGACGTTGACTGAGGAGGCTTTGTTGGTCAAAGCCGAGGAAGACCGGTACAAGACGCGTCATGGTGGTTCTGATGCCCAGAACAAAAAGCGGAAGAAGCAGACTGGGCTGTTCGATCCGCCTGAAGAAGGTACAACACCTGTTACGCCGAAGCATGTCCGAGAAGCTTTCCGTCGTCTTCAGGAAAAGCCCATTCCTGGTAGATGCACGGTATGGATGGGTCCACAAGGAATGAAGAAGACCGAGCTCAAATTGGTACGTGAGAATTCGTTCCTTCAGGTCAAAGAGATATCACTAATGTAATGATATCACAGATCTGAGACGTTGAAGTTCAACCGTTACGAAGACACGACCCAGAATTATACCCAGGGTGACCCCAAGGATGGATCTTCAGTCATTAGAATTTCGATCCCATAACAGGCGTGACTTACTTGCCTGGAGGAAAACCAGATTTAACAGTAAAAACCTTTGATCACATCTTCGGCTCGAATACAAAGTTTATGGCTGCAATATCATCCAAGCTTTGCTCTTGAGTAATTCCAGGGGTATCTAAACGCCTAGACCGATGCAAAATCATGCCCGTGGACGCCAAACAATAATTTCATAACCCATAGTGTCTACTCACCCACCTAACAGATGATCCCTCCCCCAACCCCCTCATCCTCCTCAACCTTCACCCCCACCCCACCCTCCGTCTTCCTCCTCTTCTCATTCCTCCTCCTCCTCTTCTCCTCTCTCTCCCTCTCCTCAACCTCAGCCCTCACCTCCAGCCTCCTCCCCAAATCCACCACATCCCCCACCCCCACCCTCTCCTCCTCCCGCTTCCTCACCAACCACCCCAACCGCTCCCTCACCTCCTCCAACGTCGCCCTCTTCACCTCCCCCGACTGTCCCACAGCCACCAAATGCTGCCGACTGTTCAAATGCTCCACAAACTGCAAATTATCCTTAAACGTCAGATCACAATCCGCACAGTAAAATCCCGCTCCTCGGCCCCTTTTCCCCGTAGCGGCGCCCGCGGGCACGAGCGTGGTCTTGCCGACGTTGTTGGAGACGTCGAGGCGGGCGGTGCGCGATTCGGTCTCCTTGGCGTCCGGCGGGGTGGAGGCGCGGGGACGGTATTTTTGGCCCGTGGCTTTGGCGTCGGCGCGCGCTTTGCCTTCTTCTTTGTATTTCGTCTCGCGGGCTTCGGCTTTTGCGGCGTATTCGGCTCGGTCCCAGGTTTTGCGGAAGGAGGTGTCGGAGGTGGTGGATTTGGTGGGGGCGGACATTGTGATGGGGGTTGGATTGGCGGGGTGGGTTGGGGGTGGGTGAGATGGTTATAGGAGGCTTATAGGGTTAGGATGAGCTACGCGCGTGTATGATGTCAGATTGTGTGGATGTGAAGGTCCTTCAATGGATGGACACGATGGAGAGGAGACATCAAAATCAAGCGAGTTTGGCGCCTCAAGCGCGGCCACTGTTTGTTGAAACAAAAGGACTGGAGTTATGGATACCGACCTCATTTTAGTGGTCTTCCTTGTAAAATCAGAAATGAGAGTAAGTAAAGAGTGTTCGATTGAAAGCGAGTGACTATTTCTCAAAAGATGCTGGACGTACTTAGCTCGGTCAAGCGCGACGTCCTGGAATTGCAATCGCATATTTTTAAATCACTTTTACTACTACATAGCACCCTTATTGCGATGTATGACCATAGGATCTCCACCATTGTTTCCATGTCAGAGTACAAGAGTTATGGCTGTCTGATAAGGTAAACCAGCTTGCTGTTACCAAGCTTGCATGAGCTACGTGGGGCTCGATGATAGTTCTTCACAGATTAATGCATGTTACAAGGGCTTGCTGGGGACGACGGTGGGTGAAGTTTGGTTGTCCGCCACCACTGGATGTCAACGGTCTTAAGGGAAGAAGCTTCTTGTCACATGGTCGAATACATTGGTGATACATGTGAGTCGGTTTACTAGTGAATTCGTATCATATGGAGAGTGACCTAGGCTACCACTTACCGGCACAACAATCTGTGTTCGGAACAAGCCAGACTAAAGGAGACCAGCCAACCCAGAATCAGTAGTACCAGGCATAATCGATTCCAGGTCAAGGAACGCACTTAGAACCTCCAACGACAAATTGTCTAGACATTTGCTCAAACAATCACATCCCTCATCCACATCCTCATCAGCTGCACCCTCACATCCCACCTCAGAACTCTGCTTTCCCTTCGCCATCCTCCGCGCCTCAAGCCTGACCGCACGCATGGCAGCTTTGTGCTCAGCATTCATCTTCGCGGACGGGTCCCAAGTCTTGCTCACATGGTCGCTGTTGACCTTGACCGGCATCTTGACTGTTGCGGTGGTTTTGTAGCCTCTGCTCGTGCGCTTCGTGGAACGGTTGCGGAGGGGTGAGAAGGCGACGGGGAAGGCTGTTGGTCGTTTGATGTCGGCGCGGTTGCGGTAGGGGTACTTGGTGGGGTTTATTGGGGTGGTGGCGGTGCTATTGTTGGAGGAGTTCATGGTAGCGGTTCGTTTGTTGTGATGTTCTGGTGATGGGTCTTGGATTGAAGCTGTTTTGTTATGCTGTCACTGGGATCCCCTTTTTCGTAAGACGAGGTCTCGGATCTGCTGTGGATGGAGAAGATGAAATTTGAGATTGGAGCAGAGCCTCTTTTTATGTGGTTTCGCCATGTACTTGTGGACAAGTCTTGATGCATTGTGTGTCTCAAGGCTTTTTATTCTGACGACCACCCCCTTGTTCTCTTTGGGGGTTCATCAATATCCTCAAACAATAGACGTTAACCTATCTTGATGGCACAGATAAAGGCTCTGTTGCAGAGCTTTATCCTTTAGGCAGACATGTTGATGACATGGCTGCCATGATACATTGACGACAAACCACTGTTTCAACAATATGAACCCATAGCTTGTCTGAAATTGAGGCATTGTAACTTACATGTACGAAGGGAACAGAAGACAGTATTGTAAGAGATCCACCGCATTACAGATTCCGTGTATCCTCAAACACAAAGACGTCACTGCATCACTCGAACAACCGTGAGAGCTAACATTTGTATATGAAAGTGAAAATGGCTCTTTTACCCGACGCTTGAAATCCGGGGTTTCAAGAGCAGTGGCTCAAGTATGAGGCGGACATGATGACTTATGTCGTCAAGCTGCTGAAGGAATCCCAAATCTTTAGAGGAACTTTGGAACAAAAGGCCTTCATGTCCTCCGAAGGTTGCAGGAGCATGGCGCATTTACGGTACGCGAACGAGGGTAGCTCACGAGGACCAACGATATTGCTAAGCAGAACACTCGCACCGCAACGGATAGTATGGTCGCTGTTAACCTCATCGGACCAGTACTAAGTGTCGGATCCGAGTATTGGGTGTCCCAGCTTACATATCAGGGGTGCGGCAGGCCCGAGAATTAGTAGCGAAGGCAGTGTACCCGCAGCCAAAGATATCTTTTGAAGATGTCGTTGACGGCAAAAATCTCGTACAGATCCAGCGGCGGCGTAGTATTGACAAGATTCTGTTTGTACTCACTCCTTTCAAGGCCCGAGGCCTACAGGATCAGTTTCTGAGACTCCAATTGGGGGCGCGCAGATGATTCACGCAACCATTCGCAGTAGAGCTCCGCATATTTGTGTACGGATGGCCTGCAAGGAGAAGGCACGGTGTCTTACAAAAAAGGCTATGAGACTGTCTCAACGAAGTCTGCCGTGCATACCCTTGGGATTGTTATTATCCAATGGTGGCCTTGGCCCGGAAGAATACGTTCCTGCGTCTTCCGGATTGAGATGTTCGCAAGATCGGCATTAGATGGAGCCTATGTCATCGCAGGGGCCAACTCGAAGCCATCTCTTGATCTCCTGAGCGCCTCTAATACATGCAATTATGATGAGGGTAAGATGGAAATCTGCGCGCGCACGTAGTATGTCAATTGAAGAGACGAGGCAGCTGAGTGCGGGGATGTAATTGATTTTGAGCATAGGTACAGCGATGCAGTGACCCATTGTAAATGATGGTTGCGATGCACACCGATGATCTTGAAGAGCTGGTTGCTTCTGGACGAACGATACCAAACCGTTCTTGAGAATGGGTGCTCGGCCGAATGCGATACTGTCCGCAAATGAGAGAGCTTGCTATAGATGAAGTGGAAGCTACATCGAGAAAACTTCATAATTGGTAGCATCGTTCCGTTAACAGCTGGCTAAAATACGCATCTCCGCTAGAGGCGCGACACCGGCCATTCAGTTCGAAAAGGTCTTGCATATCCAGATACTGACATGCACTCGTCCTTTTGCAAGTCAGCGCAACGTTATTGTATAAAGATGATGTTCTCACCTTGCACACCCTTTATTGAGGTAGAGCCAGATCTAAAGACCATCATGTATACGCGTACTTCTCGACGGATTTCCTTGCACTATTCAACTCTTTGTAGATCCTTTGGTATTTGAAGACTCCTTGCTCTTTCCGGAGTCTTTCCTCATCATACGGCCGAGGATGCTACCTTTGCCCTTTTTCGGGTCAATTTGCTTCTCTTCGATCTGCTCTTGGTTAGCATGCGATGTCTGAAGAGGACTGGCGAGACATCGTTACCTTGTGCATGACCTCCCACCCTTCCTTGAGCAAGGTCTGGTCTCCTGCCAATTCTGGCTTGCCATTAGACACCACGTAGAAGCCTATTTCCTCAACTGAACCCCCAGTCAATTCATCTCTGAGTGCAGAGAACGCGTCCCAAGCCACTGGTGTTAAGCTCAATTGCGCCTGCGCCTCCCTCAGATTGATGCTGAGGTCACCCTTGACCACTTTGCTTGCTACAAACGCGTATGGCTGAAAAGCCGCGAGAGGCGATTCGTCCAACGGATCATTTTGTTCAATGAAATCGAGATTGGGAAGATATTTCATGATGTGGGGCCATAGCTTTGTGAAGCTCTCGCGCAGAGCAGCTGGGGTCCTGTCATGCATGATGTAATCGGGGGCTGCGTCGTCAACGTTCTTTAGGATGACATGATGACGAATGGGAGTGCGCTTCCACTTGAAGCCGTGTAGAACGAAGATAGCCATATCAGATTTGTATCACTTGTTGTAGGAGGACGCGAAAGTATGGTATAGAGTGATAGCTGTCGCGAGATGCAATCGAAGATCTGGCTGAGTTTGCTTGATGATAAGTAGTGAAGGCGGTATTATGGCAATTGAACTGCTATCCACGGAAAGCTGCAACAGAGTGCTATGAGAGTCCACAAACTTCCATCGCTGCAGAGCCCTTGCTAAGAGTTTCTACAACAACGTAATTGGTCAAAGGCGAGCTCTTCGTCAAAGTGATACGTATCGCGACCACAGCATCATGATCTTCTGGGGTGGGCGCGGGATTGTTGCACAGGGACCTAGTAGGAGGAAACATTGGGGCCGAGTTTGTGTGCCTTGTCCGCTAAGGCACCGCCCGCCAGCATGCAGGATATGTCAGGGGGAAATTGTCGAAGCGAGGGAAGCTGGCCTCAGCGTGCATATCACGGAGCGGGTTGTGCCGACGTCCGGGCGCTGCAGGGTGACATATTTTTAGTAACAAGCGAATATATTGCGAGAGTCTAAAACATCAAGACGTCAAGCAATCGAATATATGATCTCGTTTGAGGAATACTGGAGTATCTCAAGACGCCTGGAAGCTATTGGCAGAGTCACCACTTCTCGAGGTTGTACATTCCCAAACTCTGTCGAATACTTCTGCATCAATTGCAAAATCTCGGATGAAGTCTTTCTCCAGATCGTGGACTCTCGATCCCAGTAATACCAAGCTATGAAGTGGTGGCCCAAGATCTGATGCACTCAGCTGTCTCAATGTTCCAGCCGCTATGCTCTGGTCTTTCGCACCAATTCTTGCAACACCGACCGCAAGAACTTCGGGTCCGCATATGCCTTCACCCCTTTCCTTTTCAATCTCGAGCATCTGACTCGCGCACTGCGCCACTGTCATGAAACGTGCAGGCTCATATATTTTCCGACCCCTCGCAAGATTGGCGAGTGACTGCTCCTTCACTTTGATATCCAGCAAGACCAGGGTGTGAAGACCGATTCGATGATTCTCTGCCAGTCGATCATAGAATGAAGACGGCTTCCAAGTTTCCGTAAAGAAGACCATGCTGATTGTTTGACCAAAGTTGTACATTTGGAGCCCAGTAGCCCCAATGGCGGACATTATGGAGGCATTATGAATGCTTTGCATGGGTATTCTGAGCTGTCGAGCTCGCAAAACAAGGTCGGTGTGCGTCGTCGCCCTAGACGTAGAAAGACTTAATGATCGTATCGTATGTCTTAGTTTATGGCAGGATGCTGTACCCAAAAGGATCGCCAACCACCAAGAAAGCAATGTCAGCTATGTCGGCGCCCGCTAGAATCTCGTCACTGGAAGACTCGACCATTTCGCGGTCCGCCACAATGATAGGCCGACCATAGAAAACTTCCTACTGCAAGAGCGTATACAGTCAGAGGAAATCGAGACTTTGGTTCGAAAAGAATGGCTCACCAACTTCGCCTTGTCCACGAGCAAGATGCTCGTGTAGGCTTCGAGATACACCCTCTCAACCTTCCTGACTATTTCTAAGCCTTTGACTGTGATATCTGTCTCGTCTGCCAGCCCAAGGCCAACTAAATAGAGCATCGTTTTGGAATTTGCCGTGAGGAAAAGTGGATGTAGTGCAGAGAGTGACTGGCTGCGGAGTTGGTCAATCTCGCCTAAACTTGCCCCGCCCTTTAGCGTGCCTTGAAAGGCTTCACGACAGGCTGCAATTGTTGTTCATTGTCTCAAGCGCATGCGAATACTTATTGTCTTTTGATACAGGCAGGCGTCGCGCACATCTAAGGACTTGATCGTCTCCTTCGATCTGTAGCGAACAGCACTTCAATATGTTTGGATCCCGCAACCCTCGACCTGCCCCTCCTCGTCAACAACCACCACCAGGTCAAGGCCCATACAGTCGGATACCCCCGGACAACACTGACCGATATGGAGGGTCTCGTGGGTATGATGGCCCCCCAGAGAAATCGGAGTTCCCTCGTGGGCCTCATGGCGCCATTCACCAGACAGGGGGACAAAGCTGGCAGTTACAGCCCACCAAGTCGCCGCATAATCAATTCACGTATGGGAACATGGCTGCGGTCTCACCTTTCGATTTTCCTCAGACCCAACCTGGAACAGATTTCTATATCATACTCAATGATCTTTACGTTTTCACAGGAAGAGTACTCGATAATTTTCAGCAAGGCCAGATTGGACTTTCGGATCTTCAGCGTACATGGGCTTTAATCAGTCTCCAGGACACAGTACACGTCAAAATATATGATCCCTTTGAAGAGGGAGGACACCGATACCTTGGCTCACTGGATGCGGAGGTCAGCTTTGCAGGTAAGAAGGAGACAGAGGCACCTTTTGATCAGGATGAGTTGCAGCAGATTTTTACGAAAGTATATAACTCGTCAGAATGCTGGGTTAGCCTGTACTAATGTACATTAGAATTACGAAAATCAAGTCTTAGCGCCAAGTCAGCGAATACTCATGGACTACAGAAGCCTGCCTCTGGTCTTTGTCATCAAGGGAATTCAGCTTGTCGATCTTTCTATGGACAAAGCTTCGGCCGGCGCTGAACCAAGTATGTTAGACCGACGGGCTCGCGGAATCCTTACGCGCCAGACCCAAATGAACTTCTTTAAAGACGCCAAATCGAGAGTCAACCTCAAAGCCTCAAAACGAAGACCCGCAGCTAATGCCATCTTTACACCCGATTTCAAATTTGAGGATATGGGCATCGGTGGTCTGGACAAAGAATTCAGTGCTATATTTCGAAGGGCGTTTGCGTCGCGAATATTTCCGCCAGGGTTAATCCAGTCAATGGGCATACAGCATGTTAAAGGGATACTTCTATTCGGACCTCCAGGAACCGGAAAGACTCTCATAGCGAGGCGGATCGGCAAGATGTTGAATGCTCGGGAACCCAAGGTCATCAACGGACCAGAGGTGCTTAACAAATACGTTGGACAGTCAGAAGAGAATATTCGAAAACTCTTTGCAGACGCTGAGAAGGAGTACAAGGAAAAAGGTGATGAAAGTGGCCTGCACATCATCATCTTCGATGAGCTGGACGCAGTCTGCAAGCAGAGAGGCAGTGGGGCAGGCGGAGGCACGGGCGTTGGAGATAGCGTTGTCAATCAACTGTTGTCTAAGCTGGATGGTGTCGACCAGCTCAATAACATACTACTAATCGGTATGACGAATCGGATGGACATGATTGACGATGCTTTACTACGACCCGGCCGATTGGAGGTCCACATGGAGATCTCTTTACCTGACGAGCATGGCCGGGTGCAGATTCTGAAAATCCACACTAGCAAAATGAGGGAGAGTGGGAACCTGGATCCGGACGTCAACCTGGAAGAACTTGCTCATCTGACGAAAAATTTCAGTGGCGCCGAAATCAGTGGTTTGATTAGATCGGCGACTTCATTCGCAATGAATCGCCATGTTAAAGTGGGAACGATGGCTGGCGTTTCTGAGGATGTGGATAATATGAAAGTAAATCGTGACGATTTTGAACACGCCTTCGATGATGTTAAACCTTCTTTTGGGGTTTCTGAAGATGAAATGCAACGTTGCCTTCGTGGCGGAATTATACACTTCTCACCAGCTGTCGATGGTATCTTGAATGAAGCGAAACTCGTCGTCAAGCAAGTGTCGGAGCCGGACTCCACACCTCTGTTCAGCACCATCCTATACGGGCCACCAGGAAGTGGGAAGACTGCGCTCGCGGCTCGCATCGCGCTAGACAGCGAGTATCCCTTCATCAAGATGTGCAGTCCCGATAACATGATAGGCTTTAACGAATCAATGAAAATCGAGCATATGCGTCGTATCTTTGACGACGCTTACAAGAGTCCCTTGAGTGTCATTGTTATCGACAACATTGAGCGGATCATCGAGTGGGTGCCAATCGGGCCCCGTTTCAGCAACGGCGTGCTCCAGGCGTTAATGGTCTTATTGAAGAAGGAGCCCCCCAAAGGCCGGAGGTTGCTGGTGTTGGCCACCACAGGCGAGAGGTCAGTCCTGCAACAACTGGATGTATTCACGTCGTTTGATTCAGACATTGCGGTGCCAAATGTGAAGAGTCATGCAGAGCTTGCTTTCATCATGAAGCAGTCCGAAGTGTTTTCAGATCTGGGCCGGTCTATTCAGGAGCTTCGAGATTCGACGCAGAGTGACTCGGTCGACGTTGGTATCAAGAAAATCTTGCTCGGGATTGAGACGGCGAAGCAGGATCGGGATAGAGAAGGCCGCTTTGCGCAAACCATTGCAAGAGCCAAAGCCCAATTAGCGTACTTATAGATACCAGATAGATAATGGCTACGAATTGACGAAAGTATGACCTCCAGCTAGTAGATGTCATGGTATGGAAGAGAAACGGGAAGCACTCGTTCCATTACCTTACCGTTACGAGGACGAGAGAAGGCTGGTCCTACACGTATGTTTGACAAGCGCACCGCCAGGCTGCAGGGCTTGGCAACGACGTCTTCACACCGCAAAACAAAATTCAATTGATTGTCCGTTACAATTAGTCGAATCCTGCGGTAGTATGCCTTGCATACGCATGTCAAACCGCGGCACAATGGTCTTTATGATATGACATAGATTCATGGTCGTATGGGCTGGGTTCAGCCGAAGAATGTATGGATACCCAATCCATGAACAAGCCCACAGTGCCAGCGCATCGGTACATAAGGCCCTGAGGAAGGAATTCAATTATCAGACCATCGGCACACATGTCCCTTTGCTGCGTAATGCAACTTCCATAGCGTGCCTTGCGTCGGCAAAGCAGCGGTGCAAATTGTGTAGAGGCAGAGATCGTCTCCTAGCTCCGGTCATGGCCTGATATCCACAACGATGCCATTGCAACGCTATCAGTTGGTAGCCACACAATTGCCTCACACTAACATGAGGTGAGCGTTTTCGTGCCAATCGCACCAATGGCCGCGTCTAGATTGGAGGCCAATCCCTCCGCGTGCTGAAAAGCAGCAAGAGATCGGGGGGATAGTTTACCCCCGTGGGTGGGTATCCGGATCTTCCAACTGGCTGGAGCTGGGATGTGCTCTCAGAGACTCGAGGCTAATGGGTCGAGATAAAGCATCTTTGACGAAAGAGAAGCGGGGTCAAGGTCTTGTTGGTCATGGTGGGTATCATTGTGGGTGTACGTGACCGCCCATCGGCCGATGGCAAGGGGGTGAGAAGGGTATAAAAGGGAGGTCGAGGACCGTCCTCAGAGTTTTCTTTCTTCTTCTTCATTATATCTTCCAAACAATCTTCCTCTGGCCTCGATCACTCATAGCTAGCCTCACTTCACTAATTCCTATCGACGTCCACTTCACATCTCACTTTGATCTTCATACACAAGACCATCTAAAACAATCACTCCCATCAAGATACTGATCAGGTCCAACAACCAAACACACCAACCATATACCATATCGATACCTCACTTCCGTCAACATGCCTGCAACTCAACAGCGTTACCAAGCTACCAGCTATGCTCGACCAGTCGCCACTTCCGGTAAAGCCCCCTCAAAGATCCCACTCGCCTACCCAGCTCCCTATGCTACTGTCGCCATCTCACCACCAAAGCGGAGCACTCCTGCCAGCTCTGTCGTGCCGTCATTGACCTCCGACTCTGGTAGCAGCAGCGGTGACTGCGACGGCTCATCTGGCATCGATCTTGTCGAACTGCTCAATGACAAGCTCAGCGTGAGTGTGGACCGCGAGCCACTGGACAGGAGTTTGGCCAGACAAGCGCAGACGTTAGTGTTCTCATCACCTGCTGATCAGCCATTTGAGGGTCTGTAGATTTGTACCTGTGGATATGCTGATATTCGAATAGTTCGGGCGAACTCAATGCTAAGAATCGCGAACTCATGGAATTGCAAGCACTTGCCCAGCGCCGACTTAAGACCAGCCGTGCGAAGTTTGCGGATGGCATGAAAGCGGCAAAGGAGGTGAAGAAGGATCTAGAGTGGACACAGAAGCGCGTCAAGTGAGTCAAAAATTCCAGAAATCTGCAGTGCCATTGTAATCCTAGAATGTTGTCCAAGACATCAAGGACTAATGAGAACGCAGTACCCTCAAAACGAAGACTGAGCGCAAATACCCAAAAGAATACCGCAAAGCCAGCGCACGCTATCCATCACCCGACCGCTACTGAACTTGCCATCTTCAATATCCCTTTCATCGCCTTTCATGGATGATTCGCGATGCGCTGTATACAAAAATCGATGGCATGTCGTCAAATTACACTCGCTAGCACCATGGGTATATCGCCCTACCGCAGCACCCACGATCTCTTGCCGCTTTTCCCAACGGCCCTCCCAACCAACGCACACCTCGGACAGGTTCGGCGCGCGGCTGTTAGTCTTTTCATGCTTGTCTTTTCTCGACTGGGTCCCGACTGGGAGGTTTCTGATTTGCGGGCGGCAGTGTGGCAGCCACACCTCGTCGCCTGCGTCTCTGCAGCTTGTGACTCGTCTGTTCTTGCCGTGCAGGGATGGAAGCTTGCGTGGTTTCGCTGTTGGGGCGTTCTTTTTTGGGGGTTAGCGGAGATACATGTGGCCTTTGGCTGGATGTGGTTGTTACTGTTTGTATGCTAAGCTTCTTCTAGGTAGTTCCATGGGTTCGGTTGACGAACCATGCTCAATGAGATGAGATTTGGTCCTCTTTTGTCAGCTTCTCCTCTCCTGTCATGCATACGCTATACCTACTTGGTGCTCAAAACTCAAAAGACCCCAGAACGTACCAGATATAGCTACATACGCGTCATTTCCCAGGGTATAAGCCACAACACCATCCAGTAAACAACTCCATCACACCTTTGCCCTCCATAGAAACCCACCCCATCCCTGCCATCACACTCCTTTCAGCCAATCGGCCCTCTTCAATACCCTATCCAGGCCTAGTAGTAGTAGAATCCCCACCTTGACCCACCAGCAGCCCCCTCCAAGGATCCTCGACGAAACTCGCATCATAGAACGCCATATCCCCCCTCTCATCCCTAACACCCCTCCGTAGAGCACCCCAATCCCACTCCCCATCCGCTCTCCTCCCCTCTCCCCCACCCTGCCCCATCTGCTCCGATCGTTTTGAACCCCTATCCCAAGCTCCTTCTTGCACACCCTCTCCTTCCGAAGCCTGCACACTAGTACTCAACTCCTCTTGCCCTTCACCATTCACTGGGTCGATACTGCCTTCTCCCCTCCCCACCCCATCTTTCCCCTTCCCATCCCCATCTCCATCACCAACCTCCTCCTCCCTCCCCAACCCAATAACCACCCGCCGTGGCTCTTCTCCTTTCCGCTCCTCTATCCGTAAGTGCTTATCCTTCGCTCTCATACCCAGCGGCGTGTTGTTGCTTCCGCTCCCCTCATGATCGGGCTCTGTGCCTGCGATCTTGCGTTTCTTTTTCGGAGGATTGGGTTTCGCGCCGAAGGAGGCGAAGCCCATTGCTGCCGCTATGTCTGGGGGGGAGGGGGAGCGTGAGGGGGAAATGGAGGGGGAAATGGAGGGGGACATCTTTGGTGGTGTTGTGCAGTTTGCGTGGTGGACTAGGTACGGTAAGGGTGTGCGACTGGGTGGCTGGGCGGCTGGGAAATAGGGCATTGAGGGTCGGCGACTGTGCTGGTGTGGTAGATGAGTGGTGTAGGATAAGGTTCAAGTATGCGGATTTGTATTGCGTTTTTATTTCATATGTAGGCTACGGTGGGCTTGACCTTGTCGTTGTGCTGACCACGGTAAATCTGGACATTGGGCAGTACGTTCTGGAATGGCGACTTGCCAGAGAAAAGTCCATCCATGAGAAGCTGCTGCTGGCAGTGTACAACAATAGACGATAGTTCTAGCGATTGATCGGCTGTGGCTGAGTCTTGGCGCCTTCAGCCACGTCTAATAAAAAAGCTAAGTCAAGGGTTGGTCCTAATCTGAGACTATACCAGCAACGATAGCAGAACGATAAAGATTCCTTATTCGTCGCTTCTACAGCGGCGTGAGCTAGAGATTTTGATACTCCAAGTCACCGATTTACAGAACTCATCAACTGCCAGACGAGCTCCCAGACTGATTTTGAAGCCATGTCATAGTTTTGGCAAACTCTTCAAGTATCATCCGATTTAGTTTGCCAGGAGGACATTATCAAAGCTCGAGATTATCGGGTATCAAATGCAAAAGTTGCTTACTCAAGACTTCGTTCAAAGCCAACCCTGGGTATTCCCTAAATATCTATTGTGCACTTGAAGTTAATCGTCGGGTCGTCAGTCGTTTACCTGATGCTTCTGCTCAGGGAACCGAGCTCTTGTAAATTCAGTCTTGGGGCGAAAGGCCAAGTAGATGTATTTTTGGCCTTTGGATCAGGACACCATTGGATCGGAGCAAATACCGATGCAGAATTATATCTTGACAAGTTCGCTTCCTCTCCCCACACAATAGACGAAGATGTCACAAACCGAAGCCTGCAACCCTTGTCGACAATAAAACGCAAGTGGCAGGGTGCATGGAAGTGAAGCGCTGAATAATCACGCCATTCCTATCGGTAAGTCCTCGCTTCCAAAGTTTGATGGCGATGAGCGAAATGGACTATATCTAGTACATCTCATTGTTTAGACAAACCTTTGCTATGGTTGGGACAGCTTCAGCCGGTATGGATCGTTCTCTCCGTTCAACTTGACTCAACTTGATCTCCTTAAACACCGGAATATCAAAGCTCGCTTGGTTGCCTACAAGGACATAGGCAAGGCGGCCGCGAAGCTCAAGTACTCAAGCCTCATCCTCCGTCTCGGAACTAGAGCGCAAGAGCTCTAACGTACCAAGAAGGTCAGGAGCATTGCCAATCTGCCTGACCGCGCCATCGATTCATATGAATCGTTCCGAACAATAACCGAGATGTTGTGACTCCAATCAATGGAGGGCTGACATCGGTCAATCCTTTACAAGATATCAGATTCGCGAACAGCAATCTCTGTCGACTTGAACCCCCGTTATAGCGATAGTGAAGGCATTTTTGTCCCTACTATTTCAATAGGACTCATGCTTTGATATCACATGATCTGCATTCGTGTCCTGGTGCTGATAAAACTTCTCTTGACGTGTTCAAAGTATTAAGTTTATGGCATGGTGGGTTGGCATATCCTAGGACAACGGGGAATCTTTCCATGATCAATGCACCCACGCGAGATATCGGACACTGTGATTGGTAAGGTGGCCGGCCCTATGGTCATGCCAGCAAGCGAGACTCCAGTGGTGAGGTATTGAATTACTGTACCGTTCATGGTCGCAAAAGCTGGTGTCCGCAAGAGGTGATAGGGGAGTCAAAATTTGCCCATCACGAGAGCGAAAAGGCAAAGCTAGATAGAAGTGCTGAAAATTATGATTAATGGTGCGTTGAAGGCCACAGTCACACAAGTGATGGTGATGGTGTATAGCTAGAAAAGTCCAAGGACCATCGGGATCTTTGATTCACCGTCTATTGGTTCCAAGCTCAGCCATCTCAACCCTACCGTGTGAAACATGAGCCTAGAAATTTCGCCAAAGCCAGTGGGTCTAAACTTTCCTATGTCTTCACGTCAATCAAATGGGCACAACAACCCTGAAAGATGTTCGATAAGTAGCCAAAGTCTTTGGAAAAAGCTTGAAAAAGCATTCAATTCTGATGGCGTGATATTTTTGCTTTCAATTTGGGAGCTCATTACAGTCATGGAGGCTTGAGAGCTGCCCAAGAAAGTGTTAGAACTTTAGTGTAGTATGTAGATCTAGTAACTTCGATCTCCAAGTAGTGGTCAACAGCCTCGTCAAATTGAATGGGCTTTACCTTCGTGATAGAGGCCAGTTTCAAGAGATCCTAAGTACAGCAATATGGGATCTATGGTCAACAACAAGACTGTGATCCAAGCAGAAAGGTCCGATTAGATTATCAAAGTCTGTGGTTGCCAAAGCCATGTGGTGTTATATGAATTCTAACTTTAATATGGTAATCTGGCAGAAGGAACCACATAAGTGACGTCAATTGGATCAAAGTGGCTGCTTGACAACGAACAAAGCTGAGCAAACCTTTTCACGAAACCCTGCTGATTTCAGGAACTGTGAAAGTGTGTATTAAGGAATCAACTTGGTGGAAGTAGTCCTGCTCCTGCGAATGTCGGGTAGACCAGTCCAGAGTTTCCATGTCGTGGAATGATTTTATATGAATAAAGCGCTTCGATAAGCAGCTTCAGTCAGAAGATGTATACGTTGAGGCTTGGAGGACCCGTCCGATTAGCAACGATCTTGATTACGTGCTGTGAGCTGGCCTTAATCCCATCACTAGATCAAGCGTAATTGTAGTATCAAGTGCGTTCGAAGTCATGCGCTCCAGCAGGCAGTCACTATGACTACCTCAGTACTTGGAAGCTACTCTGTAGTTAAATCAGACTAAGCAGAAGGCGGAGAAAAAAACCTGGCTTGGCGCTAACACTTACGTACTTTAAGGGCGCTGGGGGGGTCGAACAAATGGTACCAGGACGGTCGTTCTAGTAGGAAGGATCTAAAGACCTTGTTGTACTATTTACCTTACCAGAATCCTCCTGATGTATCAATATTATAGGTAGAAGAGCATTACCTAAAGCATAGTTCCTAAATACTTTTAGGGCGTCTAGGGGGTTGAATAAATTATACGGGGTAGATATCTATAGATATTCTTAACTAATAGATTTCCTTAAATAAAGTACCCTAGGGTATATATATATGATATCCGGGCTATAAGATTAATTTTTAAAAATCTAGATAGATACTTTTCTTACTAAAAATCTTATTATAATAGTTCTATATTATTAGCTCGTCTAGGGTATATTATATTAGGTTATATTATTATTAATTCTTATAGACTAAGATATATATATTAGGGCTAATATAAGTAGTTAGAGCTACTAGCTACTCCTTCTATTTATAGTCCCCCCTTATACCTTATAGCCCTTATAAGGCCTAATAACCTACTATTAGCCTTTAAGTTCCCTATTAATATCCTACTCTAAGTCCTAATCTTTAGGCCTTAAGTCTTCTAGCTTTATAGGAGCGGGTTATTCTTTAGTAAACTATATAAGCGGATTAGTTATAGAATAGCCTAATTTAATATATTATAGGAGTATATCTAAGGTATTATAATAAGGCGGGCCTTTATAGTTTATAATATAACTAATATCTAGATAATAGTTTATAATAGGAGTAGTTAGCTATCTAGCCTTATTATAGATTTATTTTACTTTAACTTATAAGGTCTTTAAGACTTTATTACCCTAATAAAGTATTTAATATATCCTAGGGGTAATATTACTTTTAGCTATATTAAAGGCTTTTTTATCCTTTATAATAATAGCTCTAACTAAGGGTATAATATCTTTAATAGCTTTCCTAGTAAATACTATTATATCTACTTAAATAAGTAGGGTACTATCTAGGCGCTTTATAATAGAAATTTATAAATATATTACCTAATTAGATTAGTAAAGGCCCCTTAAAGATTCCTAATACTAGGTATTAAGGGAGGTATAGCCTCTATTTTTATTATATTATAATTATAAGGTTAGATAGGACTAGTAGAACCGCTTATAAGAATCTCTTTAAATTCCTCTATTTCTATTATATCGCGGTATTAAGGTTAGATAGGACCGGTAGTACTACTTATATAAACCTCTTTAAACTTACTAGCCCTTATATCTAATAACTAGTAAAGCGCGTATATAAATTTATCTAGGAGGTTAGGGAAAAGTTTTAAGTATAAGGGTATTAATAGAGGTATATATAATTAATATAAGATAGGTAATTAATATAAGATAGGTATACTAGTACTTTATAGAGGCCTAGGAGAGGACTTAAGCTTATAAGAGCTAACTCTAGTAGTTAATTCCTTAGCCTAGGCTTTAATAGCCTTTAAATTTAATTATTATAAGGAGGTAATATAATATATTTTTAAGTTATAATCTTCCTAATTATAAAGAATATTTATATAATATTTATCCTTATTAAATTAACTAAATATATTATACCTATTATTAAACTTAATATTAAATATATTACTTTAATAGATCTTAAGAGGCTCTAAGATAGTAAATCTTATAATATTAAAATCTAGAGGCTATTAAGCCTTAATACTAGTAATAGGGATACCTTTAAAAATAATAAGACTTATAATAGGGTCTAATAGCTTTATATATTTAGGTAATATATTCCTATTAAGTCCGCTTATAATACTATTAAGAGTAAGGACTTTTAATAGATAGTTAATATCTTCTATTATAAGGTTAAAAAATAGGTACTCTAAGTATAATTTATCTTTTAATTTATAATTATAATAGGCCTTTTAAAGTACTTAATCTATAATATTAATAGCCTTACTAAGTATCTAATAATTGGGATTCCGCGATATAATAATAGTACTAATAAGACCCTCCTTAGTTTTATAGGCTTAATATAAGCTTAAATTATATAGGGTTTTATTATTTTAAGTAGTAATATAAGGCTAATAAACTATTAAGTTAAGGGAGGATATAATTAAGTTAGCGATTTATAAAAGTATATAATAGTAAATCTTATAAAGTATAAAGTATTAACTTAATTCTAGTTAATAGGCTTATTATTATAATTATAAACTTAATAGCCTAGGCTAAATAGTTTATTTTCTATAAGATAGCTTTATACCCTAAAATTATATAATTATAATAGCTCTATATTATAAATATATAAGAAATAGCTTTATACCCTAAAACTATATATTATAATAGCTTTATACTTTATAAATATATAAGAAATAGCCTTATACTTATACCTATTTTAAAATAATTTAAAAGGTCTAACTAGTAGCTCTATACCTTAGGCTTTATACCTCTAAGGCTTTATACCTATACTATTATAATAATACTTTAAAAGGATACTTTTAATAGAATTATTAAACTAGGTTTAATATATTTTATATATCCTTTACTAACTCTTATAAACTTTCCTCTAGTTTATACCCCTTCTAAGCTATAAGATATTATAGTTTATAATAGTAGAGTCTAGAGTTTAAGATCTTATCTACTTTATACTCTCTCTTATTATTATACTTTATAATTTTACTAATTAGGGGTAGAAGTAATATAATATAACCTTTAATTATATTAATATAATAGGGTTTTATTAGATATATATAAAATACTAGGTATACCTTTATTTATAAAGGTAACTTAATCTTATAAGTATTAGGTATAATAGCCTCTACTACTAGAAAGGGGCTAACTTTTTTATAGTCTAGCTTTTTATAAGGTCTTTATAATAAGATATTAATACTATATAATATAATATAGTCTCCTAATTAGAGGGTTAGGGGCTTTCTCCCCTTATTATAATACTAAGCCTAGGTATTTTAGGCTATAATAAGCTCTTCCCTAAGGACTATATTGAGGTATTCTAGTTCTTTTACTATTTCCTAGGTAGTTACGCTAGGGCTAATATAGCTAGGAGTATCTACTAACTAAAATAGTTTAAGCTCTCTACTACTAGAGATAAAGAATAGGCTTTAATATATAATACTATAGATACTATTATTATAAGTATATTCTCTAAGGCTAAGTAGAGTAACCTAGTTATCCTACTAGTAATTTATAAAGACTTATAAGTATTATTTAATAACTTAATTTTACTACTCTATTAGGCCGTCTATTTATTAATAATATACTATTAAAAGCTTATAATTTATATTAAGGGCTTTTATAAGAGTTTACTAAAAATATAAGGTAAAGAGGGTATCCTAGTTACTAATAATTATATTAAGTATCCTGTATAACTAAAATATATCTTATAAAAATAATATTATAAACTATTTAAAGGTTATAGATTTATAATCTTCTTTACTATAATAGAATATCTGTAATTTAGGACCCTAAGCTTATCGCTACTTATCTATTAGTTAATAAGTACCCTAGATTCCTTTCCTAGACTAGCGCGAATATTAGAACTCTAATATTTCTTTATATTCTACCTACGTCTACCCTTATACTCTATAATATTTTCTACTTAAATAAAATTATATAGCTCCTATTCTACTATTTAATACTCTAAAAATATTTAAAATTAATATCGTGCTTTAAAAGATATATCCTAAATAATAGATTTTCCTACTAATATTAGTCTAACCGTTAATATCTTAGCGTATTCCTACTACCTAACTAATTTTTTCTTCCTACGTCTTTAATATCTAAATATAGATATTATTCCTCCCCCTTATAATCCCCGCCTTGTAAGCTATACTAACTATCTTTAAAGTATCTATTATTACCCTTCCTATACTAAATATAGCTCCTCTAGCTCCCTACTAATACCTTCTAAGCGCGTAGCTCTTTTTAAGCTAGACCCTAATACTATTAATAAGAGGGTTAGATCTTATAAGACTAATAGTATAGGGCGTACTAGACGCCTAAAGAAGCCTAATTTAGGTACTTAAGTTAGATCTATTAACCCCCTAGTAAACCCTAGAGATATTACCTTAATAAAACCTCGCCTTAGAGAAATACTATTAGGCACTTACCCTTATAACTACCTTTATAATAGTATTACTCTCTAGCAGCGTATAGCCCTCGCTAATATAACTATTTAAGTAGTTATTCCGCCTAGGAACCCTTAATAACCTACTCCCCCTATCTTTAAAGAGACCCCCTAAGAAATTACTCCTCCGCTAGCTCTTAAATATTATCTATATACGCGTTACTAATACGCCTTATAATAGGCTAATTAAGATGATAATACTAAGTACTAGCCCTCTATTTAATAAGGCTTATACCGGCGTTAGAATAATATATATTAGGGGCGGACGCTAGGTTAGAGATATTAAGTATATAGGGATCCCTAGATAGTAGGAGATATAGTACCCTACCTAGTTAATAAATTATTTAATACCTCTATAAATAGATATCTATACTATAATATACTATTATAGAAAAATAAATATAGTAACTTAGGGGACGGTTAATAGCTATATTATAATAATAGGAAGAATAATTAGCTATCCCCTAACTAGTTATATAAGCTAGCTAATATTAACTTATTACCTAAGGGGCTATAAAAGGAGGCTAAGCTTAGGGTATAATTTATTAATAATTTACTTAGTAATATAGATAATATTATTATTAATAGATAGTCTATAAAAAGGAGGACTATATATAGTAAGGAATTTTTAGATAATATTATTAGTTATAATAACTATCTATCCTTTACTAGCGAGGGTATAACTAATATTAATACTTATATTAATTAAACTACCTTCTAAATCTAGGGGTCTATTTATTATCTAATAGGTCCTCTTATTACTAATAATAGACTTAGGCTAAAATTCGCCTAAATTTATATACTAGATAGTATATAGGAGTAACTAGATATTTACTATTAATATTTTAATAATATAAATTAAGATACCCTTACTTCTACTTAATATACCCTCCGGTCTATTAACCTATATATCTAGGGGTTTAAATCCTATTATAACCGCCTTAAAGAGGATAAATTATAATATCCTATTAATATTACAAGCGTTTATATCTAATAACTAAATCCTAAATAATAGGATAAAGGTACTTATAATTACCCTACCTTTATAAAAGTTACCTATATTATAATAACTCCTAATATCGCTATAAGAGGTCGGATTAAGTAGGATATCTATATTAAAACTATTAAAGAGGGCCTTATATCTATCCCTAATTAGTATCCTTCTTATATAGCCCTCTAATATCCGCTCCTATTTCTATTTAGTAAATAGTTATAGTATAACTACCTCCTATTAGCTAGCTATTAGCTTCTAGGTAACTATCTACTATATATATCGCGACGAAACTATATTACTAGTACGCTCGCCTAGTATACCTTAATTAATAGTGATAATAAGCTAGAGTAGGAAGAGGGTAGCGACCCTAAGTAGGAACTAGACTAGTATATTACCGGCGAGTATATACCTTAGGGTCGTAGTAGGTCTTAATAAGTAATAAGACGTTAATTTTATATAAAATAAATATAAGTAAGACTATTTAATATATTTTCCTAGTTATTTTCTAGACTTAAATCCACTTAATTATAAATAGTTTTAAATTATTTAGATAACTATTAGGGGATAGTTAATATAATTTAAATAATTAGCTAATTAATATCTAGATCTAGCCTAATTTCTTTAATTATATTATTAATAGCGGATATCTATTTAGCTACTAAGCTACTAATATCTAGATATTAATAGAGCTTAATAACCTAAATTAGTATTATTAGAATTAATAGACTATTATAGACTACTACTCTAGCCTAATAGATAGGCTTAGTACTAATCTAGATATCTCGCTTAAAGATATTAGTAGTAAGGTAACTATCCTCCCGTTAATAATACTAGGAAGCCTACGTACTATAAAAGTAAGAATATAAGACGCTATAATAATAGTCTAAAAAAGGGGTAAACCTAAATTTTTTATTACCTTTATATATAATCCTAAGTAGCCTAATATTTAGAGCTTACTAGTATCTAGTTAGATATTAGAGTACTATTATAACCTTATTACCCGTATCTTTAATTAGAAGCTCTAGGAGCTAATAAAAGACCTCTTTAAGTAATATATCCTTAGTATTTATAAAAACTACTATTATATTATTAAGTTTTAGAAGCGAGGTCTCTTATATACTTATATTCTCCTTATTATATAGGAAGAGGATTAGATCTAGACTATTAGTAATATTAATAGTATTATTTAAGTATTTATCCCCCCTTAATAGGATAATAATATGCTATATAAGTTAGTCTTATAATATATAATTTATAATTACTATACTAGGGTCCCTAGTAATAGATATTTTAGTCGGGAGAAGAATTATTATAGTAAGGCTTTTCTAAAGGATTTTTACTAAGAGATATCTTTTATACTTAATAGGAGTTATCCTTTCTATAAATATCTAGTTAGCCTCCTTAAACCTAATTCCTCTATTAATAATAGATAGGTTATCCCTTATAACCCGTACCTATTAAAGAAATACGGTGCCTATATTAATATTAAGATCTACGGCTCTATTAAGTCTATTTTCTATCTATATAGATATATTTATAAGGGACCTAATTAGGCTAATATCTCCCTTACTAGGAATTATACGTGTAATAATAATAACCCCGCTCCTAACGGCTAGTTATAATAGTAAGGGGAGTTAATAGATAAGATTATAGAGTTCTAGTTAGCCCGTTAGATTAGGTCTACTAAGGCTATCTAGAAGATACTCTTATTTAGTATAGGTATTATAAAGCCTTATATAAAGCGTTTATAAATCTACCTCCTAGATTAATAGTATACCCTTTTTAAGCTAGTTAATAACTAGGCTACTAATAAGGCTACTAAATAAAAGCTAATAGATAGTAATAAGCTTTATAAGATTATATTAATAGAGCTTTTTAATATAAACTATCTCGCTAAGGAAGCTTATAATAATAGTTAGCTATTACCTTTTATAAAATAGAACGGGAAACGTCCTACTATTATAAGGGATCTACTTAACTATCTATATATAGATTTTCCTAAAGTCTTTATATAGAATAAAAGAAATAAATATTAGAAAATATATAAAAGGGGGGAGACTCTTAGGCGTATTAATTTTATTAGTCTTAAAACTAAGGATCTCTACTATTACTAACTACTCCTCTATTATATTAAGGGGGCTATATTATTTAATAACCTCTAAATAGTAGGTAGCTAGCTAATAGGATAGAAGGAGGCTTATATAGAGCTCGGGTTAATTAAAAATAATAGATATACTAATAAGATCCTTAATAAGGGAAAGGATTTTTAGGGAGGTTATAAGCTATATATTACGAGTAGGACTTAGTCTATATACTACGTACTAGCTAGTATAGTTCTCTTTACACTTAGGTGGATTACTAGGTAATCTAGGTAAACTACGTCTTAGGTAGATTACTAGGTGACCTAGGTAAACTATATCTTAGGTAGATCGCAGAGTAATCTATATAAATTATACCTCTTAGCAGGATTTCCTATAACTATATAGATAGCGTGGATTTCTATCTAGATAGGAGCTTTATACTTAACTTATATTATTAACTTATTAATCTCCTAGATACTAAATATAATATAATATTTATATTAGACTAGTTTAGTATAAAGCCTACTTATCTAGTCCTTAATACTCCACTCTATAAGATCTACCTAGACCTATTAACCCTTAGGACGAACGGGTTATAATACTTTAAGTACCCTTAAGATAAGTACCTTAGGACGAGAACCTACCCTAAGCTAAGTTAGCTAACGACGTTTAATAATAGATAATATAAATAAAAGATCAGTTAAAGTTATATAACTAGATCTCTATTATAAAGATAGAGATAAACTTAAAGATTAGCTTATATAACTTAAATTATATATTACCTTTCAGGAAACGGAACTTCTAGTTAAGAAATAAACTACCTTTATAATTACTTATATATAAGGACGTATATAGAAATAGATTAAACTATTCTAGAAGAAGTATAAAGATAATAATAATAATAATAATAATATCTAAATATAGTTTAAAAGCTTTACTAAGTTTAAGGTAGAGATTTAAAGAGTCTTTAGACTATTAAATAAGAATAAAGTAGTAACACGTATTATTTAGCATCTAATATAAAAGAAATTAGCTGTAAAGTACTTCACTTAGTTTTAATAGTACTTAGTATAAATAGACTAGGATAATAATACTCTTATAATAATATACTATTAAGGACTAAAAGATAATATTAAGGATAAATTAATAAGGACCGGATTAATCTTAGATACCCTAGATGACCTTATAAAGGAAGCTATTAATATTAATAATAAGTTATTTAAATAAATAATAGAAAAACGGCATAATAGAGGCACTGGAGGATTTAGATAATTAGAGTATTTTATAAAACCCTACCGGCTAACTTATAAGGAGAGAGATCCTTATAAACCTATGCCGATAGAGCTTAACTTTATAAAGAAAGTAAAGAAAGGGATATTTAGGGGTAAGAAGTAGTAAAGTAGGGGTAAGAAAGTAATTACTTGTTATAGCTATAGTAAACCGGGTTATATAACTAGAGAGTGTAGGTTAAAAAATATAGTATAACGACCGTAACTTAACGTACTAGAAAAGGTACCTATTAAGAATAACGGACTTATAGAAGATCTACTTAAACCGGAGTTTAGTAATAGAGAAATCGATGTAATTATAATAGATTTACTTAACTATTTTAATCTATTATAAGTGAATATCTAGGAGACTCGATAACGTTATTATAAGCTTTAGGAAGAAGTTATAAAGAGAAGCTAGAATATTAAACGAATTAATAAACGTCTTAAAGAAATCTAAAGTAGAATATAAGAACTTAAGGTAGAGGATAATTATAAGGCTTATAAGGATAATTATAAGTAAGGATAAGGAATAGAGACGGATAATTTAGGATAGAGTGATTTAGTAGCTGACGACGATAAATTAGTTAAATCTCTAGATGAATCTGAACCTTATGCCTTAGTATCTAAGGATTAAGAAGAAGAAATATAGGAAGACTTAAAAGGAAAATCTAAGCTCGAAGAATATAGAATAAAGTATAGTAATATATTACTAAAGAACGAATATTATAATAATCTAAATTATCTAGAATATAGTATTATATATTAGACGGTATATACGGAATACTATTACTAGTATTATTATATAACGAAAATATAACTAGGTAATATAGCGGTAGTTCCTATATATAGGTATAAAGACTAGAAATATTATAGAGTGATAGGTTACTACTAGCACCTTAGGACTAAAAGATATTGAAAGTAGTTCCTAGGCTATAACTAGAGGTGGTATAATATACTTCACATACATCTTAAGTATAATAAGAATACTAGAGAGTATTATCTAATGGAATAGTACGTATATTTTCACGATATATATAAAAAGTATATATAATAGAAGAAGCTTACTAGATTCCTCCTATTATCGGGAAAAGAGTAATCCCTTATACTAAGGGGAAGTATAGGGAGATAAATATATTAACCCCTATATAGTACTTATATACATCTTAGTATAATATATATATAAATATACTAGTAAATATTAATAGTTAGAGGACTATTATAATAATAGACTCTAGATTAACTAGAAACTTTATCTCTTAAGAAATAGTATAGTTAACAGGCTTACCTACTTATAGAAAGAAGTATTAGTATAATTTATAGGGAGTTAATAGACTAAAACTATTAGAGAGAGTAGATAAGGAGATAACCTTACTACCTATTATTATTTAACGCTACTATAAGGAGCTTTCCTTCGATATTATTATAATAGCTATGTATTATATCATCTTAGGAATACCTTAGTTAAAGGAATATAATCCCGTTATAGATTAACGAGAAGGAGTACTTATATTTTAGTAAACTAGAGACGTTACTAGGATCTAACCTATATATTAATAGTAGACAACGATAGATAAGAAGTAGAACCGTAGACCGGTTAAGGCGTATATAGCCTTAACTTCGAAGAAAAAGGACGGCCTTTAAAAGAAAGGGTCTAACTTAATATATATTAGTAGAGGTTAGCTAAGTAAATAAGTTAGAGGAATTAAAGGAAAAGATAAACCTTTTATAATCCCTTATTAGTATAAAAAGTAGAAGTGGCTTTTTAAGGAAGAGATAACGGTAAAAGTATTACCTAGGTAATAACTATAGGATTATAAGATTAAACTTAAACTTAGTAAGGAGCCGACATTTAGACTAATATATATACTTTTAGAAAAGGAACTCTTAGTACTTCGCGGGTATATTAAGGAGAACCTTAAAAAAGGATTTATTCAAGAATCTAAATCACTAGTAGGATATCTAATCCTATTCACGCTGAAAAAGGATAGAAAGCTAAGGCTATATATCAACTATTAAAAGTTAAATAATATTATAATTAAGAACAGGTATCCTTTACTAAATATTAGTAAGTTATAAGATCGACTTAGTAAGGCAAAAATATTTATTAAGCTAGACCTTTAGGGAGCTTATAATTTGATTTAAATAAAAGAAGGTGAAGAATAGAAAATAGTATTTTAAATACGTTATAGTTACTATAAATATCTAGTAATACTATTTAGACTTACTAATATACTAGTAACCTGCTAAGTATTAATTAATAATATATTAAGGGCGTACTTAGATTAAATAATAATTATATACCTCGATAACATTTCAATATACTCTAAGGAAGAGGATACTTATATTTAGTATATATAAGAAGTTATATTATACTTTATAAATACTAAACTATTCCTTAACCTAGATAAATATAAATTTTATAAGGAATTAGTAGAATTCCTAGGATTTATAATTAGTATAAAAGGTATTTAGATAAGCCTTAAGAAGGTTAAGGTAATACTTAAATGGCTAGTACTTATAAATATTAAAGAAGTTTAAAGTTTCCTTAAGTTTACGAACTTTAATTATAGATTTATTTAAGACTATTCTAAGAAAGCTATCCCTTTAACTAATATTACTAAAAAAGATATAGGGTTTAAGTGGGATATAGCTTAAAAGAAAGTATTCGAGATCTTAAAGTAATCCTATATAGATCTACCGGTACTCGGAACTTTCTAAGCTAATAAACCGGTACGGATAGAGACTAATACCTTAGATCTAGTAATTAGGGCTTACTTATATTAAAGGATAGAAGGGAAATAGTACCTAATAGCCTATTTCTCTAGAAAAATAATACTAGCGGAATAGAACTATAATATATATAATAAGGAGCTACTTACTATAATATACGTACTATAATACTAGCGAGTATATATTAAAAGTTATTCGGACCTAACTATTATAATAGACTACAAGAATCTAGTTAACTTTACTATAATAAAGGAGTTAAATTAATAATAAGTTTATTAGTTAGAATTACTAGGATAGTATAAATTTAAGATAGTATATATACCTAGAAAGGATAATAGTTAAGTAGACGCTCTTAGTAGGAGGTCGGACTATATAGAAATAAAGAACGTGATAATAAAGCTAATCCTAAACTAAGAGGATAATAGTTCGCTAGTACTAACGTAAATATTAGTAGTAACTATATATATCTAAGTCCCTAGAATTTCAGATACTATCTAGAAGGGATATAAGACTAACGACCTAGTAAAGAGATTAAGGAGTTAGTAACCTAGAGATAAATTCCTAAAGTATAAGGATAAGCTTTACTTACCGGAATTATATACTAAAGAAGTAGTACGGGATTATTATAATAACCTACTATAAGGACATCTAGGAATTACTAAGATAATAGAACTTATTAGAAGGATATACGCCGTACTAGGGTTACGAGTAAAAGTTAAAGGATATATTAAGGAATATATCTAGTACTAATAGAATAAATCGGTACGCTATATAAAATATAGGTAAATTTAGTTTACGCTAGTACTAGACTTATTATAGAAAGATATTACAATAGACTTTATAGTAAAACTACCTAAGTTAGGAGACCTAACTATAAAAGAGGTCTATAACTTAGTAATAGTTATTATAAATAAACTAATAAAGTATATAATTATAATACTATTTAAAGAGACTTATACTACTAAATAATTAGGGTTTATTCTCCTTAATAAGCTTATAAGAGATTATAGTATACCTAAGTCTATTACATCTAATAGAGATAAGCTTTTTATATTAAATTATTAGAAGATATTAATATTAGTAATTAGGATAAGGCTATAAATATTAATAGCTTACTACTTATAAATAGATAGATAGATAGAATAGACTAAATAAATAATAGAAATATACCTTAGATATTATATTAATACTAAATAAAATAATTAGGTATTATTACTACCTATAATATAGTTAGCGTTTAATAATAAGTAGTTAGATATAATAAAGCTATCTCTATTCTTTATAAATTATAGGAGATAAGTAAATATATTCCTAGACCTAAGGCCTAGCCTAGACGTAGATAAAGTAATAGTACTTATATTAGAAATAAAGTAACTATATAAGGATATATAAGGTATAATTTATAGGGTAAATAATAAAATAGTAAGGTATATTAATAAGAAAAGGAAAATATATCCTTAGTTAAAAGAGGGGGATAAAGTCTACCTCCTTATAAAGGATTTTAAAATAAAGAAACTAAGTAAGAAACTAGATTATATTAAGGTCGGACTATTTTCTATTTAGAGGATAAAGGGACTAGTTAATTATAAATTAAACCTTCTACCTAACGCTAAAGTACACCTAGTATTCTATATCTTTAAGTTAGAACTAGTAGATCTAAGTATACCCTTATAAGAAACCTTTTACTTTAAAGTAGAAGAAGAAGACGAGTTTAAGGCTAAGAAAATCCTAGTATAAAGAGATTAGACCTATCTTATCAAGTAGAAAGGTTATAAGGATTCTAAGAGTACCTAGGAACTAGTTAAGAACCTTAGGAACTACTAGAACCTCTTATACTAATTCCGCTAATATTAATAAGACTAGACTAGTTAAAGTCCGCGGGGATTTTAACTTACTCTAAAGATATATTAAAGAGGAAGTCGTTAGGGTTAAGGCCTTATACCTTCTTATCTACTTCCACCTCCTCTATATTCCTAAGTTTACCTTTAACTAGTTCTAGCTCTTTACTCTCTAAGGTAGTAACCTCTACTTAAAGATAAGTAAAGCGAGCTAGAGCCTCTTTAACTTCTACTAACTTCTCTTTCCTTTATTAATAAATACGGGCCTACTTTAATAGAGAAAAGGGCGTAAGATTACAGCTACGGCCCTTATAGGCGTATTTAATATAACGGTCTAAAGTACTACTAAGCTTATACTTTTCGGGCGTATAGGATTTTTTATAGTTCTTATAAACACGTATTAGAGGAGAAGGGATAAATAAATCTACTAATACTTAACGCCGGTATACTAATAAAAGCCGATATCTATTAGTAGGCATAGTATTATAAGAGTTTTCGAGATGAAAACTAATAAGGGGGAACCTAATATTATAAGTAGGACTTAGTCTATATACTACGTACTAGCTAGTATAGTTCTCGTTATACTTAGGTGGATTACTAGGTAACCTAGGTAAACTATATCTTAGGTAGATTACTAGGTGACCTAGGTAAACTACGTCTTAGATAGATCGCAGAGTAATCTATATAAACTATACCTCTTAGCAGGATTTCCTATAACTATATAGATAGCGTGGATTTCTATCTAGATAGAAGCTTCGTACTTAACTTATATTATTAACTTATTAATCTCCTAGATACTAAATATAATATAATATCTATATTAGACTAGTTTAGTATAAAGCCTACTTATCTAGTCCTTAATACTCTACTCTATAAGATCTACCTAGACCTATCGACCCTCGGGACGAACGGGTTATAATACTATATAGTCTTTTTATATTAGTATTAATTAAACTCTAACCTACTAATACCCTTATATTATAGAATAAGTATAAGGAGTATATCTTAAATAACTACTTATACCTCTTATAACGAGATTTTTTAACGCTTTAAATACTAGATAATTATTATAAGTAATAGTTATTTATAGAATAGTACGCCCTTTACCTAATTAATAGCTAATTAGAATATTAATTAACCCCTAAATATACTAAGGATCTAACCTGATATAGCCTACCTATTCTAACTATCCTATTTAATAATTTTAATAATATTTTAAATAGACTTTTACGGGAAGAAATATCTTACTAAATTACCCCTAACGAGGCTGAGGTCTTATAAAATAGGCTAAATACTAGCTAATACTACGCTATTAATTAGATTATTACCGCTATTAATACTAATACTAATAATAAATTTAGTACTCTAAGTATACTATTCTTCCTTAATAGTACTAAGGGGACTAGTAAGATAATAGTTTAAAATACTATTATAAAAAGGCTATATTCCTAATAAAAGGTTACTTTAATAGTAGCGTCTTCTAGTATTATATTAATGCTATTATAGGGAGGTTAAACTACTTACTTATAGTTTAAGATACCCCTAGACTTAGATACTACCTCCTTATATAAGATTAAGAAGGGGACTAATCTTACTAAGCTAATTAAGTAACCTTATATTATCTTTTAGGATAAGTCTCTTATATAGAGTTAATATAATATAGAAGCTATTAGTCGTAGCCTTTAAGATATTTATAATAATAACTAGGCTTATTTTAAGGGTAAGGTAGTCTACTTTTATAGGGACTTCTAATAAATACTCCTAGTTATTCTAGGAGGATCTAGTAGCTAGGTTATTAAGGCGTATCTTTAAAAGGCCTATTTCTAGAATAAAGTTATATATTTAAATCTTACTATTAATAAGTAACTTAATAATCCTAACCTAATAGATATTATATATTATAAAATAGGACTATTTATAAATAATCTCCTCGCTATTAATAATAGTATTAATATCTAGAAGAGCCCTACTACTAATAAAGATATATTATATTAGAAATATAGTTATACCCTAGGAAATGCTATTAATAATTTAGTTAAGAATATCTATACTAATATTAGGATAAATATCTCTTAGAGGGATTATCTATTAAAACGAGCTATTCTCGCTATTATTAATAAAGATATTACTAGTATTAATACTAAGATAATGTTATATATCCCTAGCGATATAATAATATACTAGAGTATTAATTATACTATATTAGAAGAAGATAATAAACTCTTCCCCTCTAAGTACTTTTATAGTTTTTATAAACCCTCCCTACCGTCTTATAAGCTATATATTAAGCTAGGCGTACTAGTTATACTACTAAGGAACCTTAATCCGCTATATCTATATAATAGGACCTGATTATAAGTAATAAGATATAGTAAGTATATCTTTAAGGGGAAGATTATAGGTAGTACCTATAACGGTAAAAAGGTAATACTATTTAAGACGCCGTTATAATCTAAAGAAAATAATAGGCGGATTCCTACCCCCTTTATCTATAAGTAGTACCCTATCTAACCGGCGTTTATTATAACTATTAATAAATTATAAGGCTAATTAATAAAGTATATAGGTATTAACTTATAAACTAAGCCTACTTTTAGCTATAATTAGCTATATATAGCTCTATTATAGGTAATAAGATAGGGAAACCTCTGTATTATTAGGCCTGAAACTCCTAAATATATATCTAGCTGAATAATAAGAAATATTATATATAAGTAGGTACTATTAGATAATAGGTAGACTACCCCTAATATATTAGTCGCGACTTATTATTAACGCCTAGATCCTATTAATAGCTACTTAGCGGCCTATAAGAATACTAATTATAATATTAGAAGTATAAAAACGGCCTAATACTATACTTAGTTATATAGTTATATCTTTATATTAGACCGTAATATTAGACTTTCTAATAATAAAAATAAGCTATTCTACTATTTAGTTTATTAAATACCGTCAGTTAAACTTTAGAGGGCTAGATAAATACTAGGCTATATAAACTCTTATATCTAATAGATTCCTCTATATTAATATAATAAATCTAGTATAACTATTAATAGTTATTATAAGAGTATAAAAGATACGTTATAATATAAGGGGTATAATAATTTAAGAATTATATTAAATAGTCTAGTAGTATAGAAGTTATTAGTAGAATAGAATATTATTATACTAGATATCCCGTAGTTAGTCAGGTACTTAGTAGATAGCATTAGTCTTTTAACGCTTCTATCTTAATAATAATAATATCTTTTCCTAATAATAACTAATACGATAAGTTATCCGATAATAGCATACTTAGTTATACCCTATTAGTCCTAAATAGTAATATTACGGTGGATTTATAATATATTAAGGCCTAATAAATATTTATTAATACTCTAGTACTAGGTAACTATCGTAAATAATCCCTTAGTTTAAAAATCAACGTTTTTAGTAACGTTCACCCTATATCTCCTATAATACTTAAGGGGGGTCTTAGTATCTATAAAAGTTTGTACGAATATCTATTATATTTAGACGTAAATTTACCTTATAACTATTATTACTTCTTACTAATAAATAAAAGAATTATATTTTTAAGTATACTTTTCCTAAGTAAAAATCTTGAATTTTTACAGCCATTTTCTAGTATATAATATAGTAGTATATCTTATTAAAGTAGTCTATTATTATTATAATATAGTTATAAGTAATATTATTAATAGGGCTTTTACTATTTAAGAGGTCTATAATAAAGTCTATTATAATAGATCTTTATAGTATATTAGGAATTAGAATAGGTACTAATTCCCTATATAATAAGTATTTTAAAGCTTTAATTCTTTAATAGGTATTATATATTTTTATATAATTACTTATATTATTACTTAGTAATAGCTAGTAGAATTAATAGTAGATAGTTAAAATAGTCTAGTCGCGACTAAGGTAGCCTACTATTAGGGAATTATAGAAATTTTATATAATATAGACTTTTAGATCTATATCCTTAGGTATATAGAAATAATTACCCTAAAAATATAAAAGGCCTAATAGCTATTTATAACTTAGTCCTTTAACCCTAATAGCTCTACTATTAGTCTTAAGTTTCTTTAAGATTTCTTTAAGGATAGTTTATAAGAGCTTCTTAGTCTAGTTATCTTCCTATTCTATTAATTATAGGTCTATTATTACCTAGTAGGCCGTATCCCGCACTTCTTTAATAACTATAAGTATTAACTTAAAGAAAGGGATTATAATATAAGTAGTATTAGGCTTATTATAATTAGCCCTCTAGGAGGGTATATTAGCGGGGTTCCTCTTCCTAGGCTAGTATTAGATTTCAAAGTTAAACTCTAAAAGAAACTCCGCCTAATAGGCCTAGTATTAACTTAGCGTCTTAGTAGTAAGGAATAATTTAAGGTTATAATAGTTTATAATAAATATAATATAGTATTAGGCTCCTTTAAGGTATTTTTATTATACTTAAAAGGATATAATAATAGCTAATAATTCCTAATTTAAGGTATTATAATTTATTTTAATTAGGTTAAATTTATAGTTATAGAATATAATTAGATAAGTATAAGTATTATCCTTCCTTTAAGAATATACCCCTAATAGTATATATATATACTTATATCTATTTCTATTTATAAAGGTAGGTTAGGATTATAATATACTAGTAGTAGTAGTACCTTAGTAAATACCTCTTTAAGCTCTTTAAACGCTAATTCGGCCTATTATAATTATTAAAAGGTTACTATTAGCTTTATTAGCTCTATTAGCTCCCTTATAATTTAGTTATATTCCTTAATAAATTAATAATAAAAGTTATAAAATCCTAAGGATTAGACTTACTTTATTATTATAGGAGTAAGCTAATCTATAATAGTTAAGACTTATATTAGATCTATTATAATACCCTTAGAGCTAATAATAAACCCTAAGAATTCTATAATATTAATATTAAATTCGTATTTTTCTAGCTTAGTAAATAGACTATACTTTCTTAGCGCTATTAAAACCTCCTTAATATAATAGTTATATTTAGTAGGGTTATTAGAGTAGATAAAGATATTATTAAGGTATATAATAATAATAGTAATATCTATAAGGTATAATAGCGCCTTATTAATATATAATTAGAATATTAAGGGGGTGTTAGCTAGTCTAAAAGGTATAACGTAGTATTTAAATAGCTTATAATAAGTATAGAAAGCTATTTTCTATTTATTACCTTCTTTTACCTAAATTAGGTTATAAGCCCCTTATAAGTTAATTTTTATATATATTTTAGCTCTCCTTAGTTAGTCTAGAATATTTAAGACTAAAGGGATCGGATATTAGTCTCTTACTATTATTATATTAAGGCCTTAGTAATCTATATAAAGGCGTAAGCCTCCGTCCTTTTTCTTAATAAATAGGATTAGTACCCTAGCTATCGATTTTAAGTATCTAATAAAGCCTAATTTAAGATTCTATTTAATATACTCCTTTTTCTTAATAAATAGGATTAGTACCCTAGCTATTAATTTTAAGCGTCTAATAAAGCCTAATTTAAGATTCTATTTAATATACGCCTTTAAGACACCTAACTTAGTCTCTAATAGGTTATAAAGTAGGTTAAAAGGTAGTATAATTCCTAGCTAAAGGTTAATAGTATAATTAAGTTTATTATAATAGGGTAGTAACTTACTTCCTACCTCTTTATTAAAAACGTCTAAGTATTCTAAGTACTTTATTAGTAGGACCCTTAGGGCTAATTAGTCGGCTTCCTTAGTTATAAAGTAATAGGTATAGATAGTCTCTCCCTCTACCTTATTATTAAAGTCTATTTAATCTAATACCCTAATATTATTAGGTATACTAACCTTTCCCTTAGCCTAATCTATAATAGGATTGATTTATTAAAGTTATAATAGGCCTAGAATTATCTAATAACCTTATATAAGAATAGCTCTAAAAGTATAATAAGAGTAGTATCTACTTAGAGCGCTAATTTTAATATAAAATAGTACTTATAATAAGGTAGGGCTAATTATCCTTCTATTTATATTAATAACCTAGGCCGCCTTAATATTTAGGGGTATAAGGCCTAATATTTAAACCTAGTCCTAATTAATAAAATTCGCCGTGGCGTTATAATTAATTAAAGCTTATAGGATTAATTTTATATATTAATAGTATAAGTTAAAATAGTTTTTTTTATATTTATATAAGTATTAAGATATAGTCCTTATTATAGACCTTATTAAATATATCTAATAAAGTAAGGCGTAGGAACTCCTTTTTAAGGGTATATTATAGCTTTTATAATTAATATTCTAAGTTACGCCTAGCCTATCTTAAAGGGGGTAATTCCTAGGTTATAAGGTACTCCTCTAAGACTAGTATACCCCGTAACGCTATCTTAGGTATTATAGGTAATTATTTTTTAGATAGGGGTAGTTAATAGGTCTATTAGTATAGTCTTTAGCTTAATATTTCTTCTACTTATAATATATATATACCCCTTAATCTCTTTAAGCCTTTTAATAGTTATTATAGGTATTAGCCCTCTTCTTACTATTTAACTCTAATAGTTTAAAGTTTATATTATTTAATTTATTATATAAGGGAGAGTATCCTCCGCCTTCTTTATTAGGATAGTTATTAGTAAATTATACCCTTTTTTATTAACCCTATTCTACCTCCTTATAATCTTCTAGGATCTGCTTCCTAACTTTAATATAAATTTTAGCTTATTATACTATAGTCTTAAGTCCTATAAATATATCTAGTAGTTACTATTATAACTAGTAGATATAGTCTAGGATTTTAGCTAATAGCTTTTTCCTAAAAGTATAGTAAATCGCCGAATTATTCTATAATAGATCTATTACTAGAGTTATAAATCTATTAATAAAATTTTATACTAACTCCCTATTTCCTATATATATATAGTCTATTTTTAACTCTATATCTAACCTAATATCCCTAATAGAGTAATTCTCTAATAGCTATATTTATAACTTATCCTAGTCCTTAAAAGTCTCTTAAAGGCCTAATAGTCTTTAAAAGTCTCTTAAAGGCCTAATAGTCTTATAAGTTATATCTTTATTCTAATTTTAGATTTAAGGTAGGTATATATTATAGATACTTAAGTATTAGAGCCCTTAATAATCTAGAGGTTAAAGAAGTTATTATAATTAATAATCTATAAATAGATATTTATAAGAGGGCTAGTAAATATTAGGGGTTTATTATATTTTACTCTCTTATAGTCTTAATTTATTACTATTACTATTATTACGGCTCCTATTAGAGGTACTTGTATAAAAGGGGCTATACTACGCCTTATAATAAGTCCTAATAGGTCTATTAAGTCTCTTCCCCTTTATAAGGCTATATTAATAGTATTATATTAAGACTCTACTACTTTAGCCTTAAGGATAGCTATTTAGTTAAATAGCTATTAAGCTATCTTAAGGCTAATAGTATCTAGACCTCTAAAGTTACAGTCTCCTTAGTATATAAGTAATAAGGATAGTATACTAGCTATTTCTTAAGTAGGTCTATATTATACTATCTCTTAAGTATTATAAGTCCTTAGGCCCTAATTAATAATATTATAAGCTAGGCTCCTATTAAGAAGAATTAATATAATAGTTCTATATTATTAGCTCGCCTAGGGTATATTATATTAGGTTATATTATTATTAATTCTTATAAACTAAGATATATATATTAGGGCTAATATAAGTAGTTAGAGCTACTAGCTACTCCTTCTATTTATACTTATAAGGAGGAAATCTTATTATAAATCTTATTATATTTATAATAGTATTAATAATACTACGCTATTAATTAGGCTTATCCTACTAAAGTATATTATACCTTCCTTATAATAGGTACTAATTACTACTATTATATATATAATATCTAGGAGGTTACCCTTATAAGAAAATTACTTATATTAATTAAATCTAACCTCTAATAATCATTAGTATTAATAGGTAATAATATATATAATACTTAAGAAGGGCTTAATATATCTAGAATTAAGGTTTACCTAGCTAATACTCTTTATTAAATAATATCCTTAGTATTAAAATATCTATAATTACTAATAGTACTAGGATATTATCTTATTTAGGAACTATACTTTAAGTAATACTCTTCTACCTATAATATTAATATATTAGGAGGATTCTAGTAAGGTAAATAGTATAATAAGGTCTTTAAATCCTTCCTACTAGAACGACCGTCCTAGTACTATTTATCTAACCCCCCTAGCGCCCTTAAAGTAAGATAATATCCTAGTACTATTAGTAATTATAGATATTTTAGCGCTAAGGATATTATCTAGTAGAGAGTATTAACTAGGTAAACCTTAATTCTAGATATATTAAGCCCTTCTTAAGTATTATATATATTATTACCTATTAATACTAATAATTATTAGAGGTTAGATTTAATTAATTTAAGTAATTTTCTTATAAGGGTAACCTCCTAGATATTATATATATATGATAGTAGTAGTTAGTACCTATTATAAGGAAGGTATAATATACTCTAGTAGGGTAAGCTTAGTTAATAGCGTAGTATTATTAGTACTATTATAAATATAGTAAGATTTATAGCGAGATTTCCTCCTTATAAGATTTTTAATAAGAAAAGTATCTACTTAGATTTTTAAAAATTAATCTTATAGCCCGGATATTATATATATATACCCTAGGGTACTTTATTTAAGGAAATCTATTAGTTAAGAATGTCTATAGATATCCACCCCGTATGATTTATTCGACCCCCCAGGCGCCCTAAAAGTAACTTAGTAGAATACTCCGTAGAATAGCGCTTGCAAGACTCTTGCAAAAGCTTGGCACTGTCTGCGCAAGTGTTGGAAGCCTATTGCCCTTCCATCATATATGCTATCGTTGATATAGCCTATGATTGATCCTTGGCTACTGTCCGGATCTGCATACATATCGGACGGGGTTAAAGATAATATGCTGCCGGTGGGCCAAGCTTTGGCACGAGTCTTGCATATTCTACGCTGAATTGTGGCTTCCAGCAAGACCATGTGAAATCCGTCTATACAAGGCATCATTGACTGTGCCGTCAAATTCTGCTGGAGGGTTTTACATTGCAAACGCCTCTGCAATGGCTCCCTCTTCATCTATCGTCGTCGGTAGTCAGCGTCTTGACATGCAGAGCATTATAATGACCTTCGATAGGGCAAGATCAAGGTCCAGCTCAAGCTGGCCATCAGCAGGCTACGCATGGTCCAGCAGAAGGACACGGCAATTGCGAAACAGCAGAGGAGAGCAATGGCTCAGCTCCTCGAAGTAGATGAGACTTTGTCTAACATAGCGGCCAGAAAACAGCTAATATAAGCTTACAGCAAGGCAAAGAAGAGTCAGCCCGGATCCGCGTTGAGAACATCATTCGCTCCGACATCACTACAGAATTGCACGAGGTCCTCGAGCTCTATTGCGAGCTCCTTCTCGCCAGGACTGGTCTTATGGAGGCTAAAGAGTGTGACCCTGGGCTTGAAGAGGCAATCAAATCCCTCATTTACGCAGCACCCCGTACCGACGTGAAAGAACTTCAGCAGGCTAGAGCATTACTTGTTGAAAAATACGGAAAGGAATTTGCACTCGAGGCTATTGAGAATTCTGATGGCAAAGTTGCAGAGAGAGTGCTTAAGAAGCTACGGGTCCAACCACCAGATCCAGAGCTTGTGACCCTATACTTGAGAGAGATCGCGAGGACGTATGGCGTATCCTGGCCCAGGACGGAGGGACCAGCAGATGTGCAAAACGACGAAGACGACGACAATCCCTCTAGCGGCCAGGCCGTGAAGAATCTCGAAGAACCTTTGACTACAGACGAGTTGAGCAAAGCTACACCACCACGAGATCTCGGCCCAAGATCTCCTGTCAGTGTAGCTCCTCCAAGTCCTAGTACCGACAACCTCAATCCACGCGTCATACTGCCAGGGCCACCTGAGCTGAAGCCTGGGCTGAAGATGAGTGGGTTGAAAAAGCAGACGTCCGCCACAGATGCGCAAAGCACAGCAAAGGGCGGAGACTCCGGTAGTGCGAAGAAAGATGTCGTTGGCGGTAAAATACCAGATGTTGATGAATTGGCGAAACGGTTCGCCGCTCTCAAGAGATGATTGATGACGGCATTTTGCGGTCGGAAACCTTAGTCAAAAATGAAATTTTACAGAATACATACACATGAAGCTCTTGCAAGGTTTCCAAGACACTTGACATCCCGACAAGCCCAGGAAAAAGTCAGGTACTACTCACGTAGTGAAGATTCCACAACCTTAGGTGCCGATGGTTTGTCCATTATGGCGTAAAACGGCTTAATTGGCCATGCCTGATATCTCTTGGTCTTTCCAGGCTGTCCATTTCGTATTGGAATAAGTCGGATATCCGCTGTTGCTCTGGTGCAAATGTTCGAGCCAACATGGGATACATCACAGAGTATATTAATCAAATCTATTAATGGGGCCGACGACCAGTCGAATATTGGGAGATCGATTGGGGTTGCTCATAACCCGCGGCCAATGCCATTTGGCCGTTGCTACGTGAAATTAGGCGCCTACAAGCTATGTCATCTTCAGGTGATGGATCATAGCTGCTGAAGCTCTAGCAAATTCGGTCGCTTTTATAACACTAGCCGAGGTCATGAAAAGAGGTCTAGTGTCCCTTGTCTTCACTCTTCCTTCCAAGAAAACCCGGTTCCTTGGGGAAGTGAGAGTATTCGACAATTGAACTCTCACGTTCTTCTTTAATCCTCCTCCATCTCACTTACTATAACAACTTACGGTCTGTGCTCCACCCCTTCATCGTGGATACAACATGCCTATGATAGAGTCCAAGGCTAAAGAATCATTGCAGCTTTGCCAAAGTTCCATAGTACATAGAATTCACAACATCTTTCGTCGAAGTGAGTCGCTTTCTTTCCAGCAGCGACTTTTCTGAGTTGACAACAACAAGATCATCTTCAGCCTACTCGATTCCTTTCATCATTACAACCAAGTCTACTTCATCATCGTGAGTAGCTAGGTACACTCACTTCATATTTGTTCGCTCACAATGACTAGGATTCAATGGCTACAGACAACACTCCCACTGCCACCGGCGGTCCAGCTGAAAAGGCCTCTCGCTGGGCCGACAATGAAAAAGTAAGTATTTCTCAAGTCCAGTCCTGGAGAACAGTGGCTAATTTGGCTTACACTCGTAGATCGCTCTCTTGGTTGCGATCAACAGGTCCATGGGCGGCAAGATCGTCTGGGCTAACGTCGACGTACCTGCTGGTCGTACCATGGGCTCCAGCCAGAAGCAATACGAAGCCATTGTGAAGCAAGCCTCCGGTGTGACCATGACTGGAGGCGTTGACATCACTCCTACATCAAAGAAGCGCAAAGCCGCGGACGGCGACGACGTCAAAGGTGCCAAGGCCAAGAAGCCACGTGCGCCGCGCAACAAAGCCACCAAGAGTGGCAAGGCTTCTGCGCCCAAGTCTGCTGCTGCTACCAGTGCTAGCGACGATGAGGAGGGACTTGAGGACGAGGATGGTTTGGCCGTTAAGAAGGAGGGCTGCGACGAATTGATCGGAAACGACATAGCTGCTCTCGGTAACGGGGAGGAGATCGCAGCTTAGACCACAGTCTCAGGGAAACGACACTTACCTCGGAGCTCTTCTTCACTGGCAGGACTTTATAAGGTGATCGTTTCGAGAAAGTGTCCCCTCACGCAATGGAGAATGACAGTTCGAAGGATGGGTATTATGCAATGCATGCGTATGATGGGATCTAAGCATTAGGACGGCATATTTCACTGATATGAATGACGAGATCGGTTGTAGATAGAATTGATCTACTCGCCTACTGATCTTTACAACCTTGATGCCTTTGCTGCTGTGCCTGTCGAAGTCATCAATTCGCTACCTTCTCACCCCCGCTTCAATCACCCTGCTCGGTATTCACAAAAATTGACTTACCAATAGAGTCCAGCTCTGAATCAGATCTAGCCGTGCGCATGCACTGCCGTAGAAGTACCTAAGTTACTTGCACCGTACCCTAGGTGCCTAGCATACCACCACACCTAGCGAAATCATACCCATCACTTAACACGGCCGCAAACGACGTTTCAGAGACATCTACTGTCTCTCACATCCCAATGAGCCTGAGACGTTGCGCATATAGATGTGCAGATAGAAGACGTCAAATGTCTGATATAATTCTCCGCTTACCCGCAACCAGCACGGTTGTAAGAAACATCTGGACTGTTACCGAAGGCTGAAGGACCACGCATAGCGTGCCTCACGAATGCGAATGGACAGCATTCGACAAGATGATCATGGAGGTTCTTTGATGGCTTCGACGGGGAGTTTGGGGGAGGTGTTGGGGCTGTGCAAGGCTTCTTGTTTCAGATCTCGATCCCATACAGACAGCATAGCCGCAATCCTACAAGGCACCAGCGGGGGAATTCTTTTCTTGCCGTTCAGTCTCTTTTCTTCCTTCAATCTGTCCTATTTCACATCTGCAAAAGAATTATTATATTACTACGAGAGCAAACATGTCCCAATCCGCACCAGCACAAGATCCAGCGCAGCCTTCGGACGATGAGCGACATGACGAGGTAGCAGCGGATGAGTCCGCTTCACTGCTCCCTTCGGATGACTCTCCAGCCCCTCCAGCTGGGCTCTCGCCGCCCAAGGCCATCTACAGATTGACTGCGTTGGCCTTGGCCTTCTCCGTCTCGACACTCGTCTTCCTGATCGCATCCGCAATCGCGCTCGCGGCGGGTCCGCAAAACTTCGTGTTCGGATGGCAAGTTCAAGATAGTCTGAAAGCTAGCATTGCTCCGGTGAGCACGCCTTGGTCGTGGAATGGACAAGTGATAGCCTTCTAACCTCTTCCAGGCCGTCGTTTCCCTTCTCCTATCGGCCTTCAATCTGGCACGCCTGAGGCGTAAGCTCAGCCTCGCACCTCTCCTCGTCAATATCATCGTAGACATCGTTGTCGGCATCTTCGCGATCGTCTATGGTGCTTCAGGCTTGGCTGGTACAGATTCGAGCTACTGCTATAATTACGGCAACTATCACCGTGAGCAATACAACTCGTGCATGCGTCGCTCACTACCGGCCCAAATATTTGCGGGTATTGCGTTTGGATCAGCAGTCGTATTTGGGTATGTGTCTTTTCTGTACTTGCATCGAAGCTTGGCATATACTGACACCGCCGTCGATAGCACCGCTCATCTTGCCCTGTTCGTGGTACGCTGCATTGTGGCATTCCGTTCGAAGTTTTGGAAGAGCCCGTGGGCTTTCCCTGATGGTCAGCTCACCGTTGAACTCTCCCTCAAGCTCTTCAAAGAGCCGCAGAAGCCAAGGGAGGTGGGTGTGGAAGCGGTTTGATTGGCACCGACGTCGAATTTGGGCTTGGGTGCGATATGGGGGCATGGGTCAGATATGAGTCTCGTACTCTTCACCAAAATCTTGGGACTCCCCCGCCACGGAATGTTAAATAGCGGTAACACATCTATTTTAAAGGCTGCTAAACAGGGACATATCAATGCAATTGCTCCTTACCAATCTCCCACTCATGGGAACTCAATTGCAGTGAGTGAAAGGCATTGTTCTCAAGGAAGGGCTTTGTTCCATCATAGGCTTTTTCGAACGAAGGAATGATTATATGTTTTCGAAGCGCTGCTCGGATCGAAGTAAACCATTTGGAAGAAGCCGGATCAGATGAGGCATTCGCTGCAGATGACGTTGATGCTAAGCTCCTACGATGAGTATCGAGTAGCTCGTAGCACACAACTGGAAACCATGAAGCCCAAGTTTTGGTATCGTGACACGATATTGGAGAAGCTTTGTTCGAGGCACTTCACTGATAATATAAGTTTAAACATAAATCGCACGACCATTTTAATGAACCGTAATGCAGAAGTAATATTGACTCAAGAAGCTCACGAAGCTAAGATGTAGGTTATGGAGAGAGTACTTGGCTCGGTGGTTTCGAATATTTTGCGAGTTTCTGCAGATAGGTTCTGGAGTCCTCCTTGGCGTATGTATGTGAAGATATTTCCTGTCTTCAGAATCGAGTATGCATTACATAACCCCTGAACTCTGACCTGGCGATCACGTACACGGTAGACACGTCGAGACCAGGAACGGGAAGATGATCTTTCCTCAGAAAGTGATGCTGTTCAACCTTTTCGAACTAATCCCGAGACTGGCCTAGTTCAATGCCAAGTCTCATTACTAAATCCGACAATCAACAATCTTATCTCCGAACCACCTCCATATTCCACTCCACACACACACACACCTTCACCCTCACCCATAATCCAAGACCCCCCAGCACCAATGGTCCTCTCATTCATCCTGATCCAGAACCGCCAGTACGTACTCCGTCATCCCACCCACTCCTCATCACAGCAATGCTAAGATCCGCCAGAGGCAAAACCCGCCTGGCGAAATGGTACGCCCCGTACAGCGTAAGTAATCCCCCACATCCCCCTCCCCTAATCCTCTTGACTAATCCCACACCATCCAGGATGAAGAAAAGATAAAACTGAAAGGCGAGGTCCTCCTCCCCCCCTCCATCCCAACCCCCCCTCCATCCCAACCCTCCCACCCTCCCCCCCCTCCCCCCCTCTTTCCTCACCCTCACACCCCCCTCCCCCACAACAGGTCCACCGCCTCATCGCCCCCCGCGACCAAAAGCACCAATCCAACTTCGTCGAGTTCCGCTCCCTCAAAATCGTCTACCGGCGCTACGCCGGCCTCTTCTTCTGCGTCTGCGTCGACGCCAACGACAACGAGTTGGCGTATTTGGAGGCGATACATTTTTTCGTGGAGGTGCTGGATAGCTTTTTTGGGAACGTGTGTGAGTTGGATTTGGTGTTTAATTTTTATAAGGTGAGTGGGTTTTTTATGTGTTTTCGGGGGGGGGGGGTTGAGGGGGATGGGATGAGGGGAGGAGGGAATATTGGATGGTGGGGAAAGAGTGGATAGGTGTGAAGGGGCTAATAGTGATTGTGGGGGCGGACAGGTGTATGCGATCCTCGACGAGGTTTTCCTAGCTGGAGAGATTGAGGAGACGAGTAAGCAGGTTGTGTTGACTAGGTTGGAACATTTGGATAAGTTGGAGTGAGTGGGCGGAAGGTTCATGCGTGGATCTGAGATGCGAAGCTGAGGAGAAGCTGAGAGGTTGAGAGTATTGGGGGTGGGGGGGTTTAAGGGTGTGGAACTTCGCGCGGGAGGAGACAATGGCTTGGGGTATACGATGGAGGGCGGGATGATATGGTCTGGTGAGAGTGTGAGGGTTGGGATGAGATAGGGGTATACGGGGTGTGGAGTGGGAGCGTGATTGTGTGAACGAGATGCCATGTCTCCATCGCGTTTCCAGCGTCACTGAGGTGTTGCAATGCTTCGATCCATGCTTCCCAGCCGCAAAACCGTTCACTTTGCGGGCTGATCAGGCCTGAAATGCAAAGAGTATCATTGTTAATATTCCTCGTGACCCGTCACTTCATCCACGAAGCGTATCCAGTAACATGTTACATTTCAAACAGTCTTGAACGGGCGTTGACCATGTGTCTCGAAACGCCGGATTACCTTCCACCCTTCAGTCGCTCTGCCACTTCTGCCCACCCATTCCACAGTCCATCCCCCCTCCACCCAAAACAAACGCAGTAATGTCTGGCCAACAATTTCCACTCCTCGACCTCATCCACCATCTCCAGTCCCGCTACCCGCTCTTTCTCCTCTTTCTCCACACCCTGTTCCCAAAGGTTCTTCACATCGGCTCCTCCACTTCCCTCAAACCCGTAAAATCTGAGCCTTGCCGCCTGCGCTTCTAGCGATCCATACTTTCGCAAAGTCTGTAAGACTATGCCTCGTGCTGCCAGGTTTGAGACCATGACTTTCCCGAAGGCATCGTGCGGGTTGATCGGCTCGTATAAGACTAGGCCAAGGGGTGTTGTTGTGGGGAAAAGATGTTGAGTGAAATATAGTGCTACTGTATCCGCAGCGGCAGGGGCTAGGTATACGAGACAGCATTCTGATATGATCAGAGTGGGTAGGTCCTTCTCAATATACTCGAACGAGAGGGGGGGCGGTTTCGAAGGGTCAAGCGAGCGTAGGTCCATCGGATGGACATGATAATTTCCTGCATGAAGCGTATCGGGCGGAGAACATGCATCTGTAGGGTTGGACCATGACATAGGGGGACTGACGTGCCGGCAAAGATCGCTATGCTCATGAACAAGCTTCAATTTTGCAGATGTGTTTGCGGGGAAGTCGATCTCATGATAGATGAGGTTGGGCTTTTGGTAGGAGTCTTGTTCCCCAAGCGTGGGATGTGGTGTTCGGGTCATGAGGCGAAAGAAGCGCGTGTCGGAGCCTGCACCCAAAGAGATGATCTGCTTTTTCTGTGATGGGTTGTTGTCGATGAAATCATGAACAAGATTATCGATGGCTTTGGTCCTAACATAGGTTCCTGGCTTGCTAAATCAGCATCCTCGTCATCGACCTGCTACCACGTTGCCCACCTCGATTGATGATAGGGAACCTTCTCTGCCCTTCCCCAGAAACAAAGTACTTTGCAAGTGGATCATCCAAGTATCCCACCTCCACAGCACTCAGTCTGGAAACGCTTGCATCCTGGTCTGTCTGTTGTACGATCCTGTCGTTGGCACCCCTCTCTTCTTCCGAGCTGAGACCGAATGGAACACCTTGACCGCGCCCTCGGCCCCGACTTGATCCTCTGGCATTTCGGAGCGTACTGAGATTAGGAATTTGGGGTGCTGCCATGCTTGCATCCGAGGATTCAATGGCACATTCAGGCGGACATTTGGTGCGAGGAAGGTATGATCCTCGCAAGCCATCGTTTCACCGCCATATCAATCTGCTATTGCCATTCATCTATGGATGCTTTGTCACATGGTGTCGACGAGAGGATGTAGGAATAGTCCAACGCCCGCCGCAGAAGTTTCATTGTGAGGATGTTCTACGGTTGACCTGATGCAGCTTTACCCCATTTCTATCATTTGAAATATACATCTGACTAGAGTAGTGTGTATGCAAATGTTACATTTGAACCCCTTGCGACGCAGTAAGAGTTCATAGAATTACAACATACTGACCAGTCTTATGCAACCCATATCATTTGACCATTTGAAAGTACTCATGACCATGGCGGGGAACGGGCCACGAGGAGGTAGGTGATGATGGCTATCAGACCATAATGAGAGATATTATATTCTTCCTTCACAGGCCACACTTTACTTGCACGCCTTATTAATTATCCGCCTGATACAAAGAACCCCAGGTCAACATGATACAGCAGATCATGATGAGATATCCTTCACTATCCCATTCATAAATATTACCCTCCATTGACGCATCTCATCCGATCCCTTGGAATTCACACACGGAAAAGTTGTGTTCTTCACAGCTTGTGCTGATGGTCTTCCCGTCCCTGACGCTTACCACCACTGAACCAGTGAAAGCATCCAGCAACAAGCGCTGCAGCACCCCCTGCTACGCCAATTGCCGTCGGCAGCAAAGTGCCCGTCATTCCCATCGATTGCAGCAGTGTGAAGAGACTTCCAGCAGGCGTGAAAGCACCGAAGCCAGACTGAATAACCGCAGCAATGGAACCTTTCCACGTTTAGTATAGTGATCCATCAACGTTTGTGTAGATGAACAGCGGCAGAAGTAGGTATCGAAGAATCACACAGTAGACTCACCTCCCACAATGCCAATGGAGCCAAAGCCAAGATTCATGATCACAAGAAGTACTGCTCCGAAAGTGAGGCCTGATGCTAGAAGCATGTTGCGGATGTCTAGCACATGATCAGTATGTGTATTTCGATAGATACACTGCGAGAGCTTACCCGGTCGCTTGAACCATTCGATGACATGCTTGAAATGGCTCATCAGCTGCGCCGATGCATGACCCCTTAATTGGCCATTAGAGATGAGCTTTGTCAGCTCGCCTTCTGGATCAAGGGAGCTGGCGAGTTTGAGATCTTTTCGACCTGGTTGAGAGGAGGAGATCTCGTGAGGGCTTGTGAGCTTTGTGAGCTCGTCCTCTAGATCAAGGGAGCTAGCAAGGCTGAGATATGTTTGACTTGGGTGAGAGGAAGACATCTCGTAATGGTCTGTGTGATAATGTTGTGATGTCGATGCTGTTTGGATATGTAGCAGTTGTATTGAGGAAGTCTTACGGATGAGATCACATTTTACGAGAGTGAATGTAAGAGCGGTGGGGATGCTGCATGCTGCTTCGGCTGTTCGGTCCGAAAGTAGCAAACAGTAGGGGTTGATTGGTCTCTGTGACGGCTGACAGCATTGCGACCTGTGCAGGGAGGAATCTCTGCAAGTGGACTCTTTGATGCTCCACAGATATGCATGGTGTAACAGGAGAGTGCTCCAACCTATCTGAATGGCTCAAGGATACTGGTCTCAAGTCTGCCTCGATATAGGGCTCGTAAAGTGGCACAGTTTATGCCAGTAGATCGCCTTGCAGAGATGCCTTTCTGTGCCCTCCTGGCATCGTCCCCTGTCCTAACGACCAACCCCACAAGCCCACACGATCAGTGTCACTATACCCGCAAGGCCCGCAGCAAGTCCCACCTGGAGCGGCATAAGGATCCCAAGCATAGCCATTGAGGTCAAGGTTGCAAAAATGCCTCCCGCAGGTGTAAACCCGCCGTAAACCCAAGCTTGAAAGGCGGCAGCGAGTGTCCCTAGACCTATGTCGGCTGCTGCTGTGATGGTGATACCGCAATCGAGAAGAGAAGGACTATGCATTATGACTTACCTGCTCCGATGCCGGGGACATTGAAGCCAACGGCAAAGAGCAAAAGGAGGACAACCGTGAAAGTGATCCAGAAGGCCATGATCAATGCCAGAATATCTGAGACTCGTATGTGAGTTGAGTGATGGGTAAGGCAGCGATCGCTTACGAGGTTGCTTGAGCCAGTCTCCAATCGCGTTGCCAATATTGGCAACCCCGGCCGTTACTTGTGTGGACAGTGAACGGTCGTGGACGAAATTGCGGGCTCCATGGAGCAAGCTGCTGAAGTTCGTATATTGGAGGCCTCCAGAGACGAGCTGTGGGAGATGCATGTTGATTTCCGTGTAGTGAGGAAACTCAGAATCTTGATGTCGTATATCCTGTGACTACCGTAAGTAAATTGACGATGCTCCGATGAATAGAGAGTCGAGAGTCCTGATAGTTGAAGTTATTGAGAGTGAATGTTGAAAGCGTGGGGCTGATGTATAATGGTTCGGCTTCGTGCATGGTCCGGAAAATTCAACCAATGAGGTTTCAAATATGTCTAATGATGTTTGCTCCAAGAGAGGGCAATCCAAAGAGCGAGCATGGTGTATTGCTTAGGCTTCTGGTATGAAGTAGTCGGCGAATTGCTTTACTTGCTGAAATGACATGTCACAACATATAATAAGGCTTTGCGAACCAATTGTATGATTCTAGGCACTATTTATCGAGGTTTCTCCATCGTAGTTACTCTTGGCATTCCATTCATACTCTAGGACGCCCCTCATGCTTCATAATCTGCTGTCTAGCTGTTTTTCTGACGCCCTATCTTCCGTAAAACGCAGTTGATCAGCAATGCACACTTCGCTAGCTTTCTCGCACGTGTATTCAAGATCATGGATCGTCATTCGTGAATATTGAGGAATCAAATAAGAGAATGAAATGCACAAGCTTCGGAATGGCACTCACATTGATCCAACTCCTGCTCCGTAAGCTCCCTCAGCTTGTTCACTTTGGGTGTCGACCCAGTGATGGCACCCTTAATGATATCTGCCCCTCTTCCCAGTGACGTTCCAGTAGCCAGGGCATATGTTGCCGTCACCGCCTTGACCTTGATGACCCCTATGCGAGGATCTTCTGGCCCACCGTCATGCTTGCCATCCTCCAAGTCACCGAGCCACGCCTTCAGAGCTGGTGAGTAGTATTTGCGGACTGTCTCGCGATCTGTGACAATATCGGCTTCACCAGACACAGATGCCCACTCGCCAGTGGGGTTGAGAAAGGCAACGTTGATCTTCGGGTCGCTTTTCAAATCGTCGGTTTTGCCGGATTCGGTATTGGTGTGGAAGAGAAGGTCGACACCGCCGCCTTCCTATGATTGAGCAGGTATTAGCCTGGCCCAGCATCGGCTGAAGAAGAGATTGGTCAGCCTGTGCTTGGAAATCACACCTTTGCGGCCAATGCCATGCATCTTGACGCGAGGAGTCCCGTGCTTCCGATTCTCGTGGTCATCATTCCGAATTTGCATGACTCGATGAAGCTGACGAGGTCCTGGACCTTCTCCTTCAGTTCTGGCTCGGTCTTGTTGGAAGCAGTGTAAGGATCCGCTGTCTTGCCGGCGGGCACTTCAGTGTTGCTGAACGTCTTTTGAGACATTTTGGAAGCCAATTGAGTGGAGATATTTCTCGGGTAGGTATTGCGTTGCGTCGAGAGAGGAATAATCTCAATTCCGAAGAGTCTAGGAGACTGTCGAATAAGTACGGATATTCGGGACAATGGAGCGGTTGAAAATGGAATGACGAGATTGTGAAACTTGTGAGTGAAGACAGGGACCTTCATTACCAGACATGAAGAGATGAGATTGCAAGACTATTGCTTACCTCTTACTTCTCAGATACTGATAGTTCGGCTTAAAGGCGAAGATGGGAAACCTCTGTGGAAGACGTCCCATGCAACGTCATAGATTGGTCCTCGCGGGGAAATAGAGCTGGCTCGAGGCTACGGCATACTACCTGACGCTGTCCTGCATATTAGCTGTTAGCATTATTATGGTGTGTCCTCTCCAAAATAACCTGTGTCGCGCCAACAAGTAATACCCGCCACGTGTGCCTTCTTGTCCACGCTCACAGCAACACGGATGAATGGATTGTTCAGCTCATGGATCGTAAACAAATGCGGCAAATTGTCGCGATCAGTCATTTTTGCGAGAAATTTTACATGTGTGCTGGTGCAGAGCTCTGTACTCCCCCCATTCGGTTGATGCCTTACTGATAGCTAACATGTAAACTCGTCGTTGGCTGCAAATCCGCGCTGTCAAATCCCTGTGCTACGGAAGTCTACAAAAACATCTGACCCTTTCACCGGACCATTACCTCCCAAAGACGGCGTGTATTCGTCAAGTTTTGGAAAAGTCTGTGGTTTGGGATCTGCTTCCTCCGTCGCAAGTCCGATATCAAATCGATTCAGCACAAGCGCCACCAATACAAGCATCTCTCTCTTGGCCAATATCTGGCCGGGACAAAGGCTCACGCCGCCCCCGAATGGTCTGAAGCTAGGGCTGTTCTTCAGTTCTTTGGATTCCAAGAATCGGTCAGAGTCAAAGTGATCTGAGTCGCTATCAAAAGCGACCGGGTCATAGTGTAGCTGTCGAAGTGGGATAAGAATGGTATTACCACTGCCCAGAACTCTGTTGCCCAGTGGAGTAGGAGCCACAATCTTTCGAGCAGACAAAGCTCCACTGGTGACTCTCAATGTTTCCAAAAATACAGCATTGAGACGTGGACATTTATGGATCAGATAGTCCAGATTGACCTTGTCCCTCTGGAATGCGGCACGGGTTTCTTCACGTAGACTATATTGCAGTCCTGGGTCAAACAAAATGTAGGTGATCATCCAGAATGCAAACTTGTATGGGTTGATGTTACCTCTAGATATGTTGTCAGAAAATGGGGATAGATGACCTCAGAGACACGTCTTTCAAGACATGCTGCGAGAGCAGTCAAGTATTGGATGCCTCAAAAGGAAGAGGGCAGGACTCACCCCCAATATATCATGAGTAACAATGGCGCCCGATCTTCGTCACACATATCAATGGCCTTCAGATCCTGGATAGCTCTGTCGATCATCCATGCTTGCTCAGAGCGCAACTCCTCTGGACCCTGCATGTATCTCAGGAAGAAATCGAGGAGCTTGCGCCTTGCCCTGTGCAATTTGCTTTCAGATGACTGAGGATACTGAAAAATCAGCATCCAAGCGTCATCGTTGAAATCAAGCATGCTCTGGACTAAGTCTGGCTCCACTTCAAATATTCGATTGCCAAACATGGCTCGACTTAACGCCTCGACAAGTACTTCGCCACAGAACTTATTCAAAGAGATTTTACTCGGTTTTGCCCCAAACCGCTTGTAGACCGCGTCCCAGCAAAGTAAGTCACTGATGTGGCCGAGGAGCGAGTCGCTGAATTTATCGAGTCTTTCCCCCGGAAGCATTTGGCTCTTATAATGATCTAAGGTGGCATGTATAGGAGATAAGCGTCTTGTACGAGCCACTGATTCGGACTCATCAGCGACTCCGACGTCGGGCTTCTGCCATAGTTTCGGGATGACGCCGGAATCAATTCCAAACGCAATCAGCAGATCGTTCAGCATTGCGTCCCACGATAAAGTCGTGTTGTTTCTGTAAGCGGCGTTGACATCTGCTGCGGATGTCACAACATATAGTTTCTTTCCGCCAACCGTGAGGGCGAATGGCTCGCCGGAGTCCTGAAAATACTTCCTAAGTAGCGTCAGCCAAACCCTGAGAGCACGTTTGGCAATTGCTTATCATACTTTCCATAAGATACAAGCGTTTGAGCGTCTCTTACAAAGGAGAGCGCGTGACCTACGAGCAACTTAGTGAGCTCAATGATGACGCTGATCATTCTTACCAAGACCTAGACAATGAGATTAATGTGGTGCACACGAATCTTTCCCTTGGCAGCCAAATTCGGAAATTCAGGAGCACTCACCAGGAATCCAATATGGAAGCTCTGGAGGTTCATGAGGCCGTAGCATGGGAAGCAAGGTGAATGCCCAGCTACGCCATAACACATACAGAGCGCCCAGAAAGGAGAATATTCTGAATGTGATCGAAACAAATGCGTTTGCCGCCACATAGCTGATGGCATTGTGTAATGACCTCGCTAATTCAATGATCATGTCTGCAGATATCGTACGCTCGACAGCGACCAGTATCGAAGATACAGTGAGCAAGAGGGATATTCGGGAGTCAGCAGGGCAATGAAAGACTCGAACCAGGAAATTCCAGAGAAAAGGGGGGATGGAGGAATCAGTTGCGGTATCTCCTCGAATTGAGACTAAGACGAGATGCTCATTAAAGCACCAACCCTCTGGCCTCATCAATCAATAGCCTATGGGAATGTCAGGAGATGGTGTGTGGGGAGGATGGCTACACTACCGACTGTTTCTTTCGGCTGAAACTTCGCTGTGAGCGAAGTATGGGCAACATATCTGATCGTTACTGGGATCGGTATGGGTACGAGCATGCAGATACCTTACACAGCCGTGCAAACGGTTCTGAGGTGCTCAGTCCACCACAAACCAGAAGTCTTCGTACTGATTATATAAATTACAGCGAAATTGATGCTCCCATCGGCAATGGTATTCTATCCCTCCGAATTGATATACATTCAAACTTATAATATATTTCACAGCGATCTCCGTTTTCTCTAATCAGCTCGGCGGGTAAAACCTCCACGGTTCTTCCAAGATGCTTAATTGACCTTCTCACTCTAGTGTCATTGCAATACCGATCTGCCAAGCTATCTTGGTCAACACCTTACGCACTCATTCGGCTCAGTACGCGGCGGTTGTCTCTGTTGAGTCTGTCATCCACGCCGGTCCATATGATTTACCATCTCTAGCTCGTGGTAATCCAGGGGCACTTGAAGCCCTACGGAGAGTGTACGCCTTGGCGCTGCAACGGATCTACATCGTGGCACTTTCAGCGGGCTGCGCTGCAGCAGTATGTACCTTTGGTATGGAATTGAAGAATGTCAAGCAGGTGCAAAATGCGAGACGCGGGGAGAGAGAAAGCCCGAGGATGAGAGGTGGGTCAGATGGGGATGTCAAGGTTGAGGATCTGAGAGAAGCACCTTGAAGTCTTTTGCAAGATCTTCCAGGGCATCATTGAAAGTAGCTATCGATCACCACGGAATTACGCTTTTAGATTTTATGAGGTCATTTCACAACGAGATTATATCAATGGCCCAATTAGTGAGTGAAGACCGCTTGGTGACTTATAGGAAGCAGGGAAGAGATTTCTTATCAAAATTCATGCTTGAGCTCCGACACCGTTCTCTACCTTTGACTCCATCTCACTGAAACGCTATCCGGATTGCGCATTTGAAGCAATAATTCCACGTTGCTGTCCTTGACCACATCCAACACCCTTTTCCTTGCCGCAGCTGGCGTCTCTCCAACTTTCGGAACGGGCTCAGCGCGGTAACTACGGAAGAGAGACGCCATCGTTGCTACAAACTCCACCTGGGCGAACTTCTTGCCAGGGCAGCTCCTTGCGCCTTCGGACCACGCAATGAAAGTGCCCGCCTGTGGTAACAAGAGACTTTCCTGAGCAAGGCGAGTGCCAAGATCAATTCCGCTATCACTCGATGGGCTGACAATCCATCTCGAGGGGCGCCACATCAAAGAATCCTGGCCCCAGTACCGGGGATGGGTTTGGAGTGCGTTGAGGTTGGCCACAACAAGAGTATCTTTGGGTATAGTAGTCTCGTGGCTCCCAGAACGGATGACGCGAGGGTGAATGCCAGTATACTTTGGTACACCAGGGAGTGGATTGTACAGTCGCAGGGTTTCAAGCTAGGTCATAATTCAGAACAACAACGAATTATTGCGCAGCGCGAAGTATACGTACTAGCACTGAAAGGCATCTCTTGAGCTTGGGAAACACAGCGTCATATTTCCACGGCCCCTTCTGTTCGACATCAAGATAGAAGTCAAGCTCCTGCGAGATCCAATCTTGTATTTCCGGGTGCGCAACCAGAAGTAGTACGCTAAAGGACAATGAAATGGCAGTAGTGTCGTGTCCTGCAAAATTGAAAACGAATATGTTTCCTAATATTTCGTCAACGCTCAGAGGTTTCATTTCTTGTGATCTTCCAGCCATTCCAGCCCTCTCAGTTCCGTTACCTCCTACGATATCATGCCGTGCTTCCGATGCTCGGACGAGGTTGCTCATCAAGGTTCCAGATCCAGGCTTTCCTTCCTCAATTAGTCGCCTTTCGTCGGCGAGCTGGTCCAACATGTACTTCCGGAAAGTAGTGACTGCCAAACCTATCTGTTTCCACTTTGCAGGCAGAAACGGAATCCGGAACGCAGTTGCCGGCAGGACGAATATCACAAGAATATTCTCTAGGACGATGGCCAACGAGTCTCTGTATGTGGAGGGTTGTTGCACCTCGATACCCTTTGTAACACTCTTGAACGGGTATGATTTCTGAAATCCAACGTAGGCTAGAACGTGCAGAGCCAACGTTCTTGTGTCTTTTGATGTGCTTTTCGAACCTTTTGTTTGGTCCGAGAGCCATGAATCCATCATATCGGACGCTTGACGTATTGCTTCCTCCCAGACAAGATGGCTCTTCTGCTCGTTGAAAGGGGTGGCAGTGAGTTTCCTCTGCCGCTGCCACTCAGATCCTTCTGCCTGCAAGCTGCAATGAGCAATACTCTTGAGCAATACCGAATTCCTCTTACCGTGGCAACGTTAGGGCCAAAAATGTTGAGCGCACCTAGGGTGAGGTCAGCTACGGCTCGCAATCGCTGACAGTGATCTCCTACTCATCATCCACACAGGTCTTCCAAAATCGCGGCTCCGCGTCAGTATTTCGTGGGCAGCATCAGCCTGAGAGGTGTGAAACCAGTTTTTGGCTGGCGTGACAAGAATCCAAGCGTCGCCCAGCCTCTCGTGTGTTTTGTATCTATCGTGAAATTCCCATCCCAGCCGACTGTATCGGCTGAGTGAGAAGGCATCGAAAGGGATATGCTTGAAAAAGGAAGAGAACCCAGTCTCGAGAGCGATCCAAAGAGGGTTGTCGGGACTAATAAGGATTACCACAATAGGGATGTTTAGCTGAGAAGCTTTTCGATAATTCAGCAGCAGGCAATAGGCATTATAGATGCACCAGCCTGCTATAAGACAAGCTGACAGTAGGATAAAAGCCATGTTGAATGAGTAGAAGACGTCGTAAAGGGTGCCGATAATATGTATTGCGCCGGATGCCCGCGAGAGTATCTAGAAGATGCCAATGTCATTGCGGGATAAGTGACAACTTCGTAGTAGTGGAATATAGATAACAAAAGTTTCAAAACCAAGACCAAATTTCTATCTTGACCCTGTCAACACCATGTATACAGAATCAGGCAGTAGAAACCAGAACGAAGGCGCAAAGGGCATTAGCGTGCGTTATGCGCGAACGGGCATCTGCCAACATAGACTTTAGTCTCACAACAAAGATGGTGGTGTGCTTGAATCAATTCTGTATGAGGGACGCCTATATTAGCTATGCTAAATGCAGACTAGCTCGGGTAACCAGTCCCCAAATTAAGCTTCCGTATCCGCCGCGCCGCCCTAGCCGCTTCAACCTTGCGTCTGTCTTGCATTAGGCTTCTCAAAGTACTTTAGTGAGACAACGACGTACCAAGACTAGGTACGGTTGTATGTCACCAGTTGTAAAACGGCTGCAAGAGTGCAGACGACTAAAAGGTCGTTATTTCGTTGTTCGGTTTCAGCTGCGGCACTACCTTGTTCTAGGCATACATCATCCTTCAGACAGGTCCTTGCTCTTGGAAGGAATGCGGTGGGGCGCAGTACCCGCACCCATGAGGCGCGAGTTTCTTGGCTGAGGACTACCATTGACGAGCTGGCAAATGTTGTCATCGTGCTCTGACTTTCGCGATTGTGGCAAAGGGGATAGTCGTTGTGGACACATGATGTCCTGAGATAGTCTTCCTCAACGGTGGTACCACCCACAAATGCTGTGCAAGCCCCGAATGCACCGCCACCCACATGCATTGATTATCAAGCTATTTGCTTTGAGGAAATACTGAAACATTTCAGCCCCGGCACAGCTAAGCTGACCTTTCCCATCAGTAGACCCCTCTCTGGTCTCGGCAAGATGGCTTTCTCGAATGCCTTTCGTTCAGATTCAATGTTCGATTCCCACTATTGCCCCTCTACAACTCGAAAGTCGGATATCCACTTGGGCCAGAAATCATGCTTCTCGCTCCTGTTCGGCACGCTACGCTGAATAGAGATCTGGATACAACCTCTGTGTCCCATAAGGCAGACTCTCAGAGACTTGCAAAGCTTCGTCTCGTTGTGCTCGCTTGCTTGCTGGGGATTTTTAGCGTGAGGGTTGTGTTGCATACAGTTAGCGGCTGGTTGATTGGTTGGGATACCTGTAAGTATCATGTGTCACCACCTACACCCAGAACGTTGTTCTTACTTCAAAGCAGATGCATGTCTAGGTGTGGTAAGAACGAGACGGGAAACGATGCGTGGAAGTCGTGGCTGAATATCTAATATAGATTCTAACCCTTTTGTGGTCCCAAAGACAGGAGAAGATAGTCATCATCTAGGCTGAAAGACTCTCCGGGAACTATGGAGGAAGAAATAATCGGTGGATCATTGTGCCAGAAATTGTATTGTGTCAGTCTGTGACATTCTTGTCAGTTTCCAACGTCTGCATTACGTTTCATATCAAAGCCAAGATATCACATCGACAATCTGCGTAATGGTCTCAGCCAACATTGGAGCACATGGGACGTACCAACATACTGCTAATAGATTCCCGTCTGCGCGAGTCAGCTGCCAGCAGGTACGATGTTCTTATCTACTGCGCCGAGCAATCGTTACAGTAGTCAATAGGTACTTTAAGCAAAGAATTGAGATGGGTTATATTTCCGCTCTGGCTATTGCTTGAGTGGCCGGTTGAACCAGCCTCTCGGACTACGTGCTATCCTATATCATCGATGCAAAATCTTCTAAATGACGCAGCATGATCGACCCTCAGAACTTCCTACGCCTGATTCTAATGGGTGTATTCCTGTCGGGCCAGAGAGCTCCAAACCCAAAGCCTTCCATGTTATTCTTCGCCTTTATACCCGTACCCTCGGCAGGCTCAATATCGAAAAGTGTCAACATGATAGCGAGGGTGGATATGATCTCCTGCTTTGCAAATTGTCTACCGGGGCACATCCGAGGGCCCCCACCATAGGGAAACCAATGGGTCGAGCGGCCCTTGAGTGAGAATTCTGGAATCGTCGATTTCGTAGTAGACTGTATTGACCCTATTCGATCATGGCTTGGAAGCTCATCTGGTGCAGGGGATGGAATGCCTATATGTGCGCTGGATGCTGGGAAAACCAGAAATCGTTCCGCCCAAAACTGATTGACCCGGCGTGGCGTTGGTTCGTCACTCCTTGACCAATTCCTGGAATCTGTCTGGGCATTGTAGCTGGACATCAGCATCACTGCGTCTTTCGGTATACGCCAGCCCCCAAGGCCATAATCTGCGTATGGTCCCCGCATTACAAACACGGCTACATGCAGACGAAGAGTTTCTGCCTATATGGATTGCAGCAGAGGATCATTACAAAGCTCTTCATATGCGAAGTCCAATTTGCCGGCTTCCGAACCTTTGTGGTAGCTGTCGATAGTTGTTCGAACCCGGAACAACAGATTTGTGTCGCGGATGACCTCAGCAATCATCCAATATGCAGCTGGAACGGAGTTTGCGTTCGAGCTAGGTCGTCCGAATAACGTTAGCATGATCCCCGCAAGTGAAAGAGAGGTTTCTTGACGCACGCCCAGATCAATCCTAAGTCCTCTGTAGCTGCACCTTGGGCGCCAACTCGTGGCATTTTCGACCAGCCCATATGTCTAGATTTGATGACAACAGCTCCCTAATCCTCATTCCAACCATCGCTATCAGTCGTTGGGTTATTGAAACAAGGCCAGATAGCTCTATGCCATCCCTCGATGCTGGCAAAGCACTTATCGCGGGCTTCATATGCTTTCGGAAACATCCAACGGGGATACTTTTTGGCCAATTTGGGCAAGGCCGCGCTGAATGCCCAAAAATCTTCAACGAAAGTTGGGATGGTCGGAAAGAAGCGTTTGCCACACATCGCCTCTACGGCAGCAGGGAACATCTCGGCTTGCAGAAGTCCAAATAAGTCTGGAAGTACTGACCAATCTGGGTGCACAGCATCGTGCATCAACAGTCGCGTGTTCAAATTCGATGTAAAGCGCCGAGCAAACGGCTTCAAGCCATTACCAGTCAACAATCTTGATACCGATGAGTGAATGAGATAATCAATGCGGAGATGAGGTGAAACCTGGCTCTCCGGGCGGGGCTGCGCGTGAGACCCAGAATCATCTTCCATCCAGAATGCCAATGTATCTTTTGGCATCTTGAACATGGTCTGGAGGGATAGACTTTTGTAGGCTTTATTATGTAAATCGGGTGCCTTCCAGATTTCTTGTATACATTTGGGTCCGGATATGATATACATGTCCGCGAAGAGAAGTCGAAGCTGGACAGGGATTTCGCTGAAATTGTTCCTGTTATTCGGCATTGTCAGCATTATCCAGGGTTGCGCAATCTGTGTGTTATCAAAGGTGAACCAACGTTATGCAAGAAATAAGCATAGGTGGATCCCAGGCCATGATTAGCAAGTGGCCCAGGAATGGGACTGAGTAAGGATACAGTAGAGGTTTCTTCATTTCATTTGTATGCCGGACAGTGCTTGCTGTCCAGGCCATGGCCGTAACGAACAGGACCATGAAGACCAGGATGAGGACGATGAGAAGCTCATGATAAGTTGATGGATAGTACCACCATTTGAACATATAGGGTTGAGCTTTGATGAAAGATTTGACGGTACTGCTACTGCCAGGAGAGCCTGATGGAAATTCCGACATAGTGAGAATCCAAGCTGCATTCGAAGTCAATGAACGAATCCGGATTTCAATCGAATCCAGCGACAGGAAGCAGGGGCGATTTCAAGAGCACCACCTGTTACGTCGGTTGCAAATATTAGCTGATCTTGTACATGCAAAGCTTAGTTCACCTGATATTTCACACACAGCAACTACCGTGCCACGCTGGAGACCGTGCCTTCCACATGCATACGAAGTCAAAAAGGTGGGACTCCGGCATTAATGCATTCATTGCATGTATGGTCGCTTGTGGCACATGTGCTCACCAATGCTTCCTATCGCAGCGTCACGCCACACCATCACATGCAAGAGCTCGTATCGCTGTCCAGATCATTGATTGCAGCTGAGTGTAGCCTGTCTAGACTTTACTGCGCCGTACAGGAGTCCATGGCATCTTATCCTTGTGCGAACCAATTGCTAGGGTTGGGGCACATAGATCGAGACTATATAGCCTGCCCCTATCTGGTACACGATAATCAGCTAGAGCTTCTTCCCTTGACACAGCGAAAGGTTTGCAAGACATTGCATCACCAGTCAGCGAGATTATTTCCATATCTCGAATGTCTCAGATCAAGCCATCACCAGGAGGAACCCCAGCTAAGATAAGCGAGACCACATTCATTGTAAGTCAAGACCTTCAAGGAGGAAGTCGCGAGTGTTGGTACCTGACATAAATCTAGGGTATCGCATGGGGAGGTGTGATTCTCGGAGCGCTGTTCTTCGCTTTTCGGGTTCTGGTTCGCTACAAGATCTTCGGTCGATTACACGCCGATGATGGCCTAGTCTTTTTCGCTTGGACTTTACTGCTGACCAACACTATACTGTGGCAAACCGGCAAGGACGCCTTGTACGACACTATCGCAGTCTCAACTGGACAGCGGTTCCCACCTCCCATTAATTTCGAGCATAATTCAGAGCAGTACTTGCGTAAATCTGTCGCTGTCATTGTATTCTTTTATACTGGTCTTTGGAGCATCAAAATGTCCTTTTTAATCTTCTTTAAAAGACTTGGACAAAATGTCAGGAACCAAGGATTGATATGGTGGTCGGTCCTAATCATCACTACCGCTTCATACTTTGCTTGCCTCGGAGATATAAACTATAAATGTCTTGCTTCGTCATTCCCCTACATTCAAGGTGAGTATGAAATAGCACAAGCCGTCGACAACAACTGACCCTCCATAGCCCATTGCGGCAATACATCATCAAAGTCAGTCAACTTCGATAGGCAGACATTACAGTCCAACATGGCTCTCGACGTTATTACTGATGCTTTAAGTCAGTCATAAAGATCCCTGTCTCTGCTGAAGTCGCCACTGATTTGTTCCTTCAGTCATAATTGTTCCAGTCAATATACTCTGGAAGGTCCGACTTAGTATTCGAAAGAAGTTGGCTCTAGGCGGAATCTTTTCCATCACGGTCATCATCATGGTCTTCGCTATCGTTCGTGTAATCGTCATCAGCTCCTATAGTCCAGAGCCAGATCAGTCATGGCTATACATGTGGAGCTCCATTGAGCAAGCCGTCTGTAAGTCATCTCTGCGCCAGCTCCTCTCCACAGCACCTGTAAGCAATGGCGAGCCCAGCTAATACTCCACGTCTCATTCAGCTATCATGGTCGCATGCCTCGCTTCCTTCCCATCGCTCTTCAAGAAATCCGAGCGTGCTCAAAACCACTGGGCTGGAACCACAAAGCTTATACGACTCCTCGTGTCTCCACGATCATGGTCTCGCAAGTCTTTCCGGGAGATTTCTGAATCTGATGAAGAAGAGTTAAAGGCAGCTAACAATCTTCCTGATATCCCGGGAGGGACAATGACTGGTGTTCGAACTTTCATTGATAAACAGGGAAAGACTGTGATTAGCGAGTCGCATAGTGTTGCCATGACAGTAGACGATGGAGATACCGTGACGCTCTCGGGACCCGTTGGGCATGGACAAGTGTGACGGACCTTGAGCGGCTTCCGACGAAGTGACGTTTTCGTCCTTCGACTAACATCACTTCGCAGGCAACTCCCTGCTCGGGGTGGTGTATGACAGATTGTGTCAGTGTGATGAGGGTTAATTGGACTAGCGTTGGAAGCATGTATTTAGGGAGGGAAATGCCCCTATTATTCCTACTCTTTAGCAACCTCCATAGTAGCAAGACAGAATCAGAAGACGACAAGACTATCCTACCTTTTCTCAGTGTGTCTCCGCCCGGTCACGTGCGGTCACGTGCATCTTTGCTTGATGACATCATATGATTGCTTGGTATCACGATTGAATGTCTTTCTTTATCATAACTGTTTGCAACAGTCATTCTTTCATGTATCTAGTTGTATAGACATTTATACGACAGACGTCTCATAGTAGCTAGATCATATATGCTTTTCCTATGATTCCTGCTACGCATCTTGCTGAGAGGTTGATCGAGGTCATCTTTGATAAAGCGTTTCCATATAAATACCTCATATAAGCCACCAAAATGGATTGCATATTCAATGATAGTGTCCAGATACACATCAGGTTTCCACCATCCTTGATCCCGCGAATATCTAAATAATTCTAATGAACGTAATGTTGCACAACTAGCACAATAAATTCATCGGGTCGGCCATGACGACTCAACACCTTATTCAATTGAGGGAGAGTTTCACAGCGCCAAGTATTCCATAATCTGGTGCATACCTTAATCGGAAGCTTCGTCCACAAATAGTCGTCTTTTATAAACCTCAAAAACAATAAGCTTGTAATCTCTGATACTTGAGCTACGCATACGGCCATTGCGGTTGTGGTGAGTGCAAACGTCTATACATGAAGTTTTTTTTAGGGTTGAGAGTATCTAATAACAGAACAACAGCGTGATTAGCACATTATTGCAACGATGTTCATGAGATGACTTTAATTGACTAGTCCTATAGTCAGGCCTAGATGATAGTGAGATAAGAGAGTTTGAATATTCTAGGCCGGGCAACGGGTCTGCATATATCCCCAATCCTGTAGCTAGTCTCGATCCTACTTTGGTCCATGGTACTAAAACCTAGTTTCACGGCTTTATTCAAAGATTTGCAAAGGTGTAGACTGTTTTGATAATTTGGATCTGACTCTCGTGATATGAACGCTTAGAGGGCCATACATCTCCCTTGGTCCGCATGGAGAACATTCTACCTGATGTCTACATCGTAGAAATTGCAGGTATTGAATACATGCAAGTGAATCATAATCTATGCCATGATGGAAGGGGTTGACGATATATATGTTTAGGGTGTAGAGCGCACTGTCATACCCCTAGGTGAAGGACATAGACGGCTTCGCTCCGATCTAAATGACGTTGCTATTCCCGTATCATACAAACACATCCTAGGTGATGGTCGCTTCACGGTGACAAATACTCTGCTCGGCGAGAATGTGCTGCTTGTTGCAGCGTTGTTGATGGTTCGTGTGCATTTGGGTCCGTTCTGGACTGCCCAGGTACCGCTGCTGGTAAGGGGCTGTACCTGGCCCTTGGCGACCTAGGTGGTAGGCTTGTAATATCGACCTGACAGCTACTGAAGATAGGAAGACAGGGGAAGGGGATTGGAAATGCCGAACTGGGGTGAGAATTGAAATTCGCCGTTACGTTTCCCCCCAATGGCGATGATCTTAATACCGTAGCCTTGGCCGTCCTCGGCTTCGAGCGTGGAGCGAGGCGTCCAAAAGTAGGAACCGGTGTTTTTGATACCTGGTATGATGCAGTCTATTGAGACGCAATTTTCAGGAGGGCCGTGACAGAGAACGATGGCAACATTGGCGATGTCAAAAAGTTCCTAAATTCAGGATCAGTAGTCATACTTGTGGTGACCTGAACGGGGAGTACGTACCGTCCAGGTGATATTGAACGGCTGGCTGACGGGGATATTTTGACCGTGGGCTGGATACCCGATGGCTAGAATGCCCGGGGTGGGATCGTAACCTACACCCGTCGGGCAGTCCGAGAGAGGGTGGTAGATACTGACAGCTGCCGAGGTACTGGCTGTAGCGGGACTGCTTGATGACGAGCCGATGACCATTAAAGTGCTGCCAGTCGAGGAGATACTCGGAATTGACGGAATCTTAATTACAGGAGTACCCCTTGATGGCGATGCGCTACTCGTTGAAATACTTCGAACAGAGGAGATGCTGAGAGCTGACGAGATACGAGTCATGAATGTACTGCTTGGTGACGATGCGCTGCTCGTGGCCGAGACTCCCAATTGTGAATGGGACAACGAAGCGGATGTCGAGCTTTTCGCCTCGCTCGCGAGAGCTGTTGTACTAGTCGCAGAGCTTGCAGAGCTGTTGTCGAATTCACATTCACCCACTTCATCCTGAGCCATCGCCTGGAGAGAAAATATACATCCCCAGACAATGGTCCAGATGATGAGTTTCATGCTCGGAGAGGTACCGGACCGTTGTTGCAGACCTTTTCAACACTTATCATCGGGTATATAGATGTAGGATAGGGATCGCTCGAGTAACAACATCATGGTGGGAAGGGAAAGCGGGGTTGGTTTCTTTGTGGGCGTCGTCCATTGCCGCGGCGTTAAAGCGGGCTTTGTTGACTTTGATTCTAGACTGGAGGATGTGGCTGGTGAACTGGACTTTCTCGTGGCCAGTCATGGCCGTTTGCAGAGATAAGACAGATCATGGCATGGTGATCCTTTATCCAATCATCAAACCTCAGACAGCCGAAAGCGGAAGCGGTTCGATCAGACGGCCATACCAAGGAATCCGGATCTGAAATCTGGAAACATGGTACTTTTTCGTATATCCACCAACTGGGTCGTGGGGGTATTTGCGTTGAGTAGGCCCGTAGTGTGATGATAGCTTTGGAATTGGGGGGTTGCGTGGAGCCACTACCGACTATCACAGAAAGCCCCGTTATTCCGAACTTTTCCTTGCTCTCCTCTCCGGTGGAGCTCTGATCATAGTAGTCATTAGCTTTAAGTTATCTCATGGAGATGATCTTATCATGGGCTCTCCTGTCAAATGGCTTTTAGCACAAGCAGACTGTGCTCGCCGTGTGCACTTCCCACAATTAGCATCACATTATATTGAGTATATTTGTAATATACTCGGTCGTTGGCGCTGCAAGCGCAGTTCACTCAAAGTTTTGTACCAGTCGCACATTGCATCGAACCCGCAAACTCTTCACCAAGCAATTTCACTCTCCTTAAGATAAAACATTATAGTGACCTAGCAGTGGGCTTCATAAAGTGATAGAGCATGGCGATCTAACAGGGGGAGAGACAAACCGCCAACTTGTATTTAGCAAATACCTATAAAAAGAAGAAGTGCCCTCGCCCGCTTCCACAGGTCTGCAAAGGCTCACAATTGGCGCTGTCTTTGCACCCAATCCATAAACACTCTTCCGAACGATGACGTTGATTTGACAGGGAAAACCTACAGTAGTGTAACATTCGTGTCCTGGAGTCAACGACTGGCAACTCTGGTATCTACGTTATGCATGTCATACGAAAAGCGGCATTCGCTTCCATCGCAACCTGGATGCACACACTTGTGGCCCGAGTAGCAGTCCGGATCATCGCATTCGAGACCCCATTTGCAGGGCGCCAATCTCGCAACGTAACGGAGCGTATCCAATTCCCTTCCTTCGAGCTTTTTGCCATGCGCATGCTTACACTGCGGGTACGGGCAGTAATCGGTCAAGTGGTAATTGTTACACAGTTTTCGATTTTTGAGGACACTGACGAATGGTTGGGAGAATCTCAGGGGTGAATCAACGCGTTGACCGTAGTTGTTTCGTAGAATATGATCCGTTTCCGCCTCGAAAGTAGGCCCTGGCTCTGTGGTAGGAGTATTCTCAGCGCTTGTAGCAGGCCTTGCAGTAGCCGCGGAGACCCATGTTTGTGGCTTTGGGCTGATTGATTTCGGAGGTGTAGCTGAGAATGAGACCCTTCGGTCTGGGAGCTTGATACTGCGAAAAACGTTGGCGAAAGAAACTGTACTGAAGTAAGGTACCAATTGGGATAGTTCGGGCGCAAACGGTGGACCCTCTAGCATCGTAATACGGTTTTTGTCTGAATCGCGTCCCACATGCGGTCCCAGCATACGAGCATAACCATTATCTGAGGAGCCGCCGAAGATGATATGTTTGCAGTGGACGTCTCCTATATGCAATTTGAAAAGTTCTATAGCAATCCCACATGTCAGTCATGAATGATGATGTTTATGAATGATGATGGAGTATTGCATACCACGGATCTTATGATCAGAACACTCCTTGCCGGTGCCGGCATCGATAAAATCACATAAAGGATGACCCATGTTGAAAGCGCGAGCAAATCGATCGAATTGCTCACGTTGCTCAAGAATCTTTGTATCATGATAAGTCTTACCTAAACCCTTCATGTTCGCGTAAACACGGATAACAATCTCTAGGTCATGCGGAAGTTTCTTCTTCAGATACTCTGAAACAGATCCACGGAGCAATTGCGCTGCTTCCTGGCCGCCTGACTCATCATTTTTGACAAGGTCGTCCAAGAACTTGATAGCACGCTAGATCAGCAATGTGATAGGATAATTTCTCCTTGTGGAAACTGACATTCATGCAGTCACCGTCAATTAAAACCGAGACAAAGGCATTCCCATCCTGTACATAATTACAGTTAGCGGCAGTCTGCAACCACGGTATGTTGTCCGGGTGATCCTGAGAGGGAGGGCAACCATCTCTCTTTGCTTGTTTTTGAGTTCTGTATCAGTGTCTCGAAAACGCTGGTGGTACAGCTCAGAAGTATCCTTTTCACGCTCCAATTTCATTTCATTGTCTTCAAGCTTTCCTTGGAGGTTACCGAATTCTTGAAGCAGGTCCTGTTCCAATTATTCTCGGCTGTTTGTCATGGAAATATGAAGAGGAATATATATGCACCTCAACGAACTTGTGTTTGTCTTCATCAGCATCTTTAAACTTTTGCCACCGATCTACAAAATCCACAGTACTAGCCATACGGATTTCTGAGTAACGGTATTGTGTACTCAGCACCTGTTGTCAAATACTATAGAACCAGTCGTGTCTCTCCAGACCATCGACAGGCACAGAGGAAGTATGGGATTGAAGGTGGCGATATTTTTCGCGGATGCCCTCATCATCTGTAGGCAGACGTGATGTGGCCATGCATGCAAGGACAAAGCGTGTAGGCTCACCCTCTATTGGCTGCCTTGAAGAAGGGATAAGGCGATTGGCTCCTACGAAATCCCAAGAAACGCACCTGCATTGGTCTATAGCGCCAAGCCTACAGCCTTTCAATCATGGGAGTACTCCGTATGTGGTGATTCTTTTGCACCCACCCAATCGTGCTGCCGCCAATACTCAGCCTTCTGAACCCGCCTAACTGGCAGGGCATTGCGACGTCTGAAAGCGGTACTAGGGTTCCAGCCATGTCTAGGGGGATAGCCTTTGAAACTCATGAGCGACGTGTACCTATTCATCCCCATCGCCAAATGGACGCTCGCCAGTAGGAAGGAGTTTAAATAGCATCACTCACTTTCCTGTTCATCGTGCGATACTAAGAGCGCCATGAGAGGAAGGTACACTTCGCATAGTATATCAAACAAACACACGAAATCGCGAGACGGCATGCATCGATGGATCGAGATGGCTGAATCGATCTGCACTTATCTTCCTCGTTGTTTGCTTGATATAGCTAATTCCGGTGTAGCATTGAATGGGTGTGCCTGCCGTTACAAACTTGAGCCACTCGGTCATAACAATTCTACTCACGGAGAAGTGCCAAGCCATTTAGCGTGTGCAGTTTCAATGCGATTGGCCTGTACATGGTAGACGTACCTTACTTATAGAATCAGTTATATCTTCTACCTCCGTAGACGGATTTTTATAATTTTTAAAGTACTAGATATTATAGAGAAATACGTATCTTTTAGCCTACTTAGGTATATATTATTAGCGTTGACTAATAATTTATATTTTGGCAGAATCAGCGATTATGGGGTCGGGGTCGTGGTGTTACAGCACGCCAATCGCATTGAAACTGCACACGCTAAATTGCCAAGTGTACAACTGGACAACCAGCCTCATTTGCCACCCGTCAGGTTGGTATTCAAATCCTTTCTTATCATGCAATAATATAAGTGCCTAAGTCGTCCCAATATCAACATACAGTCTCATTTCGTTCCTTCAACGTGTCTTCCTGTTTTCCCGCCCCTGTATACCCGCTTCGAGAGTAGGCAACCATGAATCTTCCCCCAAATATAGAATCCGTCAACGATCGATTCCCCTCATATCAAAGCAAATTCCGAACCCTCTCAAAACAATCAACTCCTCCCTCACCCAACAATAAATGACTACCACAAAACCAACCCCCTCAATCCCAACTCCCTCCCCATCACCCCTCCTCGCCCTCCCCCTCGAACTCCAATACCTCATCCTCTCCCACCTATCCTACCCAGACGCCCTAGCACTAAAACACACAACCCAACATTTCTAGTACGTACCCCCACCCCATCACCCTTCACAACCGCCAAACCTCCAAGCGCGAAACTAACTCCACCCTCCCCTCCAGCAAACTAATAGACACCAACGTCCGCCTAAAAGTCTCCTGGCTCCTCGAGCGCAAATCGCGCGGTCTGGAATGGCCACAGAGAAAGTGCATCATGCGAACCGATGCCGCGTTCTGCGCCAACGGAGAGGTGCGGTATATTATGGCGAATAGACGCGCGCATGGAGAGTGCGCGTCGACGCCGAGGGGATGTGAAGTTGTGGTAGGTGCGACCTGTGGGGGCGGGCGGCGAGTAGCCAGGAGGGTGATGTTGAGGAGGCTTTTGAACGGTAGGATGGGAGAGCGGAGGGGAATGATGGTGGTGTGGATTGCAGGGCTGGTGGTTATGAGTTTGGTGGCCAATTTGTGGTTTGTTGTGAGATTGTATCTGAACGATTGGCATTGAAGCGATGTCTATGATCGCTGTATAACCATAAAGAAAGGCTTGACGGATAGATACTCACACATATTATCAGCATAGAATCAACGCCTTCAGCCGACCTGTTTCCCGATTATTGCGTGCAAACAATGCCCTCCAATGTCCTCAGCGCTCTCAGCCCTTCATCCTCAAATGTTCCTACTTGGCGCTCACATTCACTTCTTAACTTGTTCTCTCCTCTTTGGGCATTGAACTGGATCCACTGTTCCACCGTCAGGACCTTCTCAGGACTGGTTAATTCATTTTGAGCGCTGCCAGTAGCCATGCTAAAGGCAAGCGGATCGTTGCCCTCGTTACCATCAGGAGTGCTAGTGAAGACTTGTCTTAGATCTATCGCAGTCCAAGGCATAGAACTCTGCAATTTGGAGGAATTTCCTTTGAATGGAGACGTAATGGGTGTTGTGACTGCCAATGGAATGCGGGTCATTTGCGATTTGGACGGAGACTGCGTGGAGAGTGGCGGCCGGAAGGTAGATGGTAGGGACGACGGAGGCTGGTTCTCTGCGTCGGATGACTGAGGAGAAGGAGCTGACGGCGGGGTCATGTGCACTAACGGTGGTGGTGGAGACACTCTCGTGTTCTGGATTTCCATCATTATGGTTGACTGCTCTGGCGAAGAATTGACTGTGGCTTTCTGTACCGTGGTCTTGGTTTTGGCGGCATTCCCTTTTGTTTCTAGAGGCTTAGGTCCCTTTGTTACCTCAATTTCATCTTCTAGTAGTACAGATTCCATTGCCTCGAGTCCAGCATTGTCAGCATAACTTGGAGCCACGGTAGGTGCATCGACGGTCTGTTCGCCCTGCGTCTCATCTCTCGGTTCCTGCACGACGGCTTCCTTATTGGAAGCCGCTTTTGCAGCTTTCTTTGTGTTCTTGGCCTTTTTCTTTGCACCCACAGCTTTCTTGCTCGTAGCTTTCGTGCGCTTGTGGTCTAAACCACCGGCATCAGTCTCGTGCCCGGAGTCGTCTTGTAAGGTCTGAGTATCTAATTTAGGGCTGTTGACATCGGAAGCTAGGTCCGCAACACCATTAGTCCTCGGTATGTTGGAAGCTCGCGTATTGCGTGTAGGCAGCTGTCGGGAAGCTTGTCTGCTTCTTGGTTGCTGTGACTTCGAGGTAGGAGCCTCCACCCGAGATGGGGTCTCATCGAGGCTTGTAACAATTTCTCCTTGGGTTTCGACGTTCACTTCGGTAGACTCATTATGATTCTGCTGTTGTACCGACGCTTTGTGCGTTACATCGCCATCCGGATTCTTGGGTTCTGGTGACAACGTAGTAAGTTCGCGACTCTGCATGCTCTCGCCGCCATTGTCGAGAGCGGGCTCTGCAGCTGCTCGTAAAGAGGGGTAGATATTCGTCGTCGGCGGTTCGTCGACTATTACCGAGCTTGCCCTCGTGCCTCTCCGTGTGGGAGCAACGGATGCTGTAGCTTTCCTAGACCCAGGCTTCGTCCTCGTCAATCGGCGACCTTTAGGCTGTTCAAGTTCTACAACTTCTGCTTCACTTTCGTCGTCAGTCAATGGTCTATCGAGATCTGCTTCCAGAGCGGCGTCAATCTCTTCGTCATTTGGTACCCCTGCTCGAAGAGACGCTTTCGAGGCGGTGGAAGCCGTCGAGGCCTTCCTAGTGTTCGAAGAAGCTCTTTTCTTACTGCCTTTACCTTTCTTCTTTAGCACTGGAGCAGAAGGTGGAGAGATTCCTTCGACGTCAGTCATTTGCCTATCCAACACATCTTCGCCGAGCAGTGCTGAAGTGGAAGTCTCCTGTGTCTGCGCCACACTTGCGCGTGCTCTTGTGATTCTCCTTTTTGCTGGTGGTAGCTCGGATTCCACCTTATTGTCACCGTCTTGTAAATTTGCGTGGCTATCCTTGGGGGTACTCATATCTTCGCTCTTGCGTTTGTTGCTTCTACCAACCACCACGGGTGACGGAGCGACTTTCACTTCAAAGTCATCATCCTCCGGTTCCTGGGGACTGCCAATTATTTGCGATTCCTCTTCTTTACTTTTCGCAGCCTTCTCTCCCGCTTTGCTCCCTGCCCTTGTGGATCTAGAAACCTTCGTCCCTCCTTTCGCTGTCTTGACAGGCTTCACAGATTCCACTGTGGAGATCATGGTTTCGTCCGGATGACCTTCGGTTTCTGCCATGGACACAACTTCTGACACTGCCGTGAGGTTGGACTGTGTAGACATCCGAGATGCTTTCGAGGCGCGGCTTCTTTTCGGCCGTCCCTTTTTGGGCTTTATGGACGCGTAGAGGGTGAAGAATGAGCAATCCGGGGATCGTTTTTGGTGCTCATCACTACGCGACATTGGAAAAGACCCAAAACTGATATTCGGCAACTTACAAGGGCTTGTCCTTTGGCTCCCATCCATCTAAGCTGAGTTGGCAGTATGAACATCTTACGAAATCCTCACTTTCTGGGGTTGGGCAAAAGTGCCATCCAGCCTCACTCATCTTCGTCAACAGTCAGCGAGAGCCCGACACCACTGTACGTCGCGACATACCTTCTTCGTTTTGCAAATCCACCCCTTCTTGTGCTCATGCGGCCAATGGGACCCGAAAGTCATTCGCCTTGCGTTCAACACTCTTTCCGACATCGGGTCTTCCAAACTGTAACTGCCATTCTCAACGTCCTGTTCTATTGCGGCCGTGACTGCCCATCCGCAGTCTGGGGCATGTTTCAGGTGCTCCACTATCGCATCGTCATCTTCTTCCCAGCCGTCTAAATGACAATGGCATAGGTAGCATTGGGTGTTATCCGGGGACACGGACGTTGGGCGATAAAAGAAACCGGCCCTGGCGAGCTGGTTGCAATCAGTACTGGTTCATGTGAGGAAGACAAGGTGCATACTTCACGAGCAGAAGGGCTTTTATGAGGCCAGTTTTGAAATCTTTTACCCTTTGGGTCGGAAGCTCTCTTCTTGGTCGGTGGGTGCGTCACATCAAATGACTTCAGGCGCTCCTCGTAGCTTTCCATCAAGGCTTTAACAGTCATTTCCAATGGTATCATCCAGTTGCAGCGCCGGATTGACGCGACGCGAACAAGAAGAGAGTCGTAGTGACGAGCGTCGTGCTCCGCGTAATGATATTCGGCACCCGTTGAACTGTTTGTTTTGATTGCGCCAAGGCGCTTATTCAACATCGGATTTAAGAGCTGGAGGCCCGAGACGAGCTGTTGTCGTTTTGTGAGGTTCAACACAATAAGCCAGGACCATGGAGAGTATTCCTTCCTGTCAAAGGTCTATTCTTTCGTTGTTTCGGGGTCGTACATGGCGTAGGATCACTCATCTACCAGCTTGCATGCATTCATACGCCTGTAGTAACAGCAATTGAGGCCTCAATCCGCTCAAGAACATCCGATCATGCACAAGATATTCGCATCAGTAGGGTCCTCATATCTCCAATCCACCGTCGACTCATATGACTAGCCCTATTGACTAACAAAAATCTCTTTAGCCCTTTCACAATCTACGTCCACGAGCGAATCATAGCCTCCTCCTCGTGAAAGTCGGATGGCAGTATCGGATACCATGGCACGTACCATACGATCGATGTCGATTCGCGTCTACAAGCTCCGAGAGTACTTCATCCCTGGATGACTCTGGGACTTCGCCTTCATCGGCATCTTCTGACGAATCTTCCTTCTCCCCCCATGCCCCGGGACCATCGCCGAGTCCATCGCAGAAGTCGTCAAATCCACCGAGCGACCTGCCACCAGATTGGGATGAGAATCCGGACTATAATATTCATGCATTCTCTGATCTCCCCTCTTCGAATTTCGGGGTGAATCAGCATATCATGATCAATAATGAATTCAAAGAAGCTCTACGGCAGATCCTCTGGCAATTCAAGGCACCAATTCGGTATGCATTTGCCTATGGTTCGGGCGTTTTCCCCCAGGGTCGCTCGAGTTCATCGAGTTCAACACCGTTACATCCTCACCCGAGCCCGGCAATTTCCACCGTGCAGGGGGGCCGCGGGAAAATGATAGATTTCATATTTGGCGTTTCTTATACCCAGCATTGGCATTCTTTGAATTTGCAACAGCATCGCGATCATTACTCTGGAATAGGATCACTAGGATCATCATTCGTTTCTCGGGTCCAAGACAAATGGGGAGCCGGAGTTTACTTCAATCCTTTCGTCACAGTGAATGGGACGCTCATCAAATATGGCGTTGTCAACCTCGATACGCTCTGCCAAGATCTGTCCAATTGGGACACACTCTACTTAGCGGGCCGACTCCAGAAGCCTGTAAAGATCCTTCGTGATGATCCTCGAGTCCGTCTCGCGAATCAGGTCAACCTCATCTCAGCCGTTCGAACTGCACTTCTTCTGCTCCCACCAACGTTCACGGAAAAGGATCTATACAAAACGATAACTGGTATTTCCTACCTTGGAGATCCACGGATGTCCCTGGGAGCCGAGAACCTCAACAAAGTCGCAAACATTGTTACGCACCAGCTACCCAACTTCCGTCGTCTATATGCTCCGCTCATTGAGAATCTTCCCAATGTGTCATTCCAAGATCCGCGTTGCAGCTCACCCGAGTGGGTTGATGATCCGGAGGCTAACGCAACCCTAGCTCAAGACACGGATCCTGTCAAGAGAGGAAACATGGTTCGACGTCTGCCAAAGAATTTTCGGGAGAAGCTGTATTTTAGGTACCAATCCAAGTACCAGATTCCACAGCTGGAATTCAATAAAATGATGGAAGAGTCGAACGATGAAGATCCAACAAGGGTCAAGCGCAAGCAGGGCGGGCCCTTCGAACAGAGACTTGCTAGAGAAGAACAGGTGTCTCTTAACAAAGAAGTCAGTGCAGCGATCACGCAGATCATCAAGTATCCAAGCTATAGCCAAAGTTTGAAAAGCGCCGTCACCGCAGGGCTGCGCAGGAGTCTGAGGTATCTGAAGGAAAAGTGGCAAAAGTATCAGCAAGGTCAAAAGAAGGCGAAATGAAGGGACTTCAAAAGAAGCTGTCCTGGTCTTCCAGTCGGAACGAAAAGCAATCAGAAGCCTAAGAGAGCACAGGTGTTCGGCCTGATAGTGCCTGTGATGTTCGATTACACAGCGGGGATGGACGTGCGGGCGCAAGAAGACGTTCAGTGTCCAGCCTCATGTGATCATATTCAACAATACCATGGAAAATGCCCATGAGAAAATGGCCATCCAGAAGGATGTGCAGTGATACTTTTCTTTAGAGTAACACTATGCCGCTTCACAACAAGGCTTTATCATCATAACGTATGGCTCATCTGACAAGTACGTAGATAGGAAAAGAATTTGGCTGTCGATCAACATTTGGTACACAATATGAAAGGTGGTCGCATCAAGGGGAGCTTGAGCTAGCAGTAGCGATATATTGCACAGTCGGCAGTAGGATGAGATACCTGATCCGTCATCTTTCGTTCTCTATCGTGCCTTCTCCTCCTCCCCATTCCCATCCTCTTTCAGCTCAGGAGGTAGCTGTTCGCCATGTAGATTTGGTGCAACATGAACAGACTTGATGCCCGACATTGTCCCACATAAAAAGCAACTAGAGCTGAGTCTGATAGCCTCTATAGCATTAAATGATATCTTCACCCTAGCTCGAACCACTTCACTTTTTTTCGCGGGTTTCTCCTAACCTCTCTCTCACAAGTCTCCCTTTATCCCTTCTTCCCTCTCCGTACGACTTTTTTCACCATCTCTTTCAATTTCCTAGGGAATATACGACTGGCTCTGGCATCTCGACTGGTGGTGTCCTGCTCTTTATCTCCATCTTCGTGCTTATGGCTATCTGGAATGCCGACTATGGTTTTGCTGTCCTTTGTGGAATGAATTGAGAGCGGTAGGAGGGCTGGTTGATCCGGTTCATGGTCCCGTTGATCTCCGATAGGAATTTCCTGCTCTCTGTCTCCATCTTTTTGATTATGGCTTGCTGAATTGCCGACCATGGCTTTGTTGTCCTTCGTAGCAGGATTTGAAATCGGTGGGAGGGCTATTTGGTCCGGACGATCTTCGATATAAATTTCCTGCTTTTTGACTTCAATCCTTTGGTCGTTTGCCGCCGGCTCTTCGGCCCTGATTGCGTTGCGCTTCATGAAAGGATCCGGGGAATATGGGATTGTGCTTTGGCAGGGTTGATCGGGACTAGTACTTTTTGGCTCTTGATGGCCAGAGCGAGATTTTGAATTGGTAGCTTTTGATGCTGACGGACCAATATCAACATCTTCAGTAGATGCTGAAGGGATCTTTTCCTTGAGGTTGTTATTTTCAAGGAAGGCTTTCCAAGAAGATGAGGTATTCCTGGGACTTTTGGCTCTATTCGGCGTGGCAAGTTCAATTTCATTGCCATCCTCCTCCTCCTCCAAAGGCCTCTCGAAAGCTTTCGTCTTGGTATCTGTGTTGCATTCCCTTACAGGCTCTGGCTTTGTGGGTCTTTGCTGCAACGAGCCTTGTGTTTCAGTCCATTGGGCATTGACCAGAATTTCCCTCTCCAGTGCTGCGATTTGTGACTTAAGGTCTTCGAGCTTCATGGTACTACCATGGATGTACTGAGCAACACCATCCACTAGCTTATTCTCCCCATCTTCCATGTGCTGGATGATGAGTTTGTGACATATGATTGCCCTCCTTTGGCTCCTATTATGCGCCTTCAATGCAGAAATCTTCGCATCCGAGGCTGCCTTCTGCTCTTCGAAACGGTCGCGAGACTTTTCGAGGAGGCGATTCCAAGTAAGACACCACACTAGCAATGCGACCATGGCGATCAGCCAGGGGATCGTCCATCCGGACAGCACGTAACCTAGGTCTGACCAAGATCGAACGTCGTCTGAACTGGCGTTGCCGCTGCTGGCATGATCTAGAGCCACGTGATGCTTTTTAACAAGCGCTGACCGACGCCACGATGGAAATACAATCAGCGAAGACATCCCATCCCACTAGATCAATGCGAAGTTAGTATTTCAACCAGGGTAGGTCGTGGCTCTTTGAATAGATCCAAAGACCGGATGCTTCTCGAACACGTATTACAACTTGTGGTGACCCCATTCTAGTAGATAGTCGAACGGAATGCATAACATACTTTGGGAAGTCCAAACATCTCCCGCTCCATCTGTACTAATCCTAGCCAGCAGGTGAGTCCCACCCCTCCAATGATCGCAGCCATAGATACTGTGGAGTTGGCAGCCGTGATAGGATGGAAGGAAATATTTGATGTGAGTGTAGAGAGAGTCGGTCGGAAGGTAGCAGCTGATGATAGTAGGTAAGAAAGCAGATGTTCCCTGAATTGACAGTATTGGTGTAAACCTGTCAAAGTTGCAATAGCAACAACGGATAAAAGTCGATTAATGCAGATAGTTTTGTGGGAGGCCAACAGCTGATGATATAGGGCGAAAAGACTGATGAACATTCATCGTTGTTAACGGAGTTGAAGTAGTGGTGTTTGTCAATCAAACCACCACATCGATGAATGATAAGAATATTCACTTGACTGCAGATTGCCCCCAAACATCGGTACGTAATCTGAATGTGGCATCTGAGGACCATCTGTAATACTGAATGTTGAAAAAGCCACTGAAGCAGGTAGTGGAATCGTGGATGCAAACGGCTCCAGTCAAGGCTCCATATCTAACATTGCAGCATCGATGTCTTCGTCCTCTCCATACTCATCTCCGCCGTTCAGTTCATGTCCGTCTGCGAATCCATCAACCTCCATTTTTCCTCCGTTCAGCCCATTCTTCAGGTCCATGATATTGTCATTTTCAAGCTTCTCCTTATGCCTCATTAGATCGCCGATGTCCCAGGTGCTCACTCCCTTTTGATCTTTCTCACCGAAGGGCTGCGCGATCGTCCGTAAGAACTTCTTTGCACTCGCAATCGCCATATCAGTGCTCATATTAGTATCACCTTCCAGCAGCGCTTGATTGATCCATTTCGGAAGCTGAGTACGTTTCTTGTAGAAGCGTTTGTCGGCAAGCACCATGATGCCGTAATCATCTTTACCACGCAAGACACGACCAAGACATTGGGCAGCATGTCGCATTGCATCGAAGGAGAGGAAGTCATTCTCCTTAATGCGATACGTGTCCCGTAAGAATTCGAGGCGTGCTTTTAGTATTCTCGATTCAGTGTATTGAAAGGGAACACCGATGCAGATCACGGTTCGACCGTATTGGTGGTCGAAATCTATACCCTCGCTAACTTTCCCACGAGCGACACAGAGCAGAATAGCGCCTCGGCCATTGCAGCAAGCTGTGCGGTAAGTTTCGAGAGCCAGGCTAGTTTCTTGCGAGTCGGGTGTTTCGACGAGGATAATTTTGTACTTCCAGACCTCATCTAATACGCCCATGCCTTGCCATGCGCTGATTATGCTTTCCATGTAGAGGTAAGAGGGAAAGAACACGACGATGCCATCAGGAGTGATCTTGCTGAACTCTACCAATATATTACCATAGTTCCGAATAACGCTGGGTTCGTTCCGGATGGCAAAGCCGGAAGAAATGGCAGATTGGTCAGAGCCCCGAGTTATTACCATAGGCAGGAAAGACCGCCGCGCAAGGGTCATCGCGTAAGATTCTTGCGCGACTGTGTTGAAGCCGAGCATTTTGGGATACATTTCTAGTGGAGAAATGGTGCCAGATGTGATGATGACGGACGAGAAGCGGTCGAAGACGGGTTTGATAGCTATAGCAGCGTCAAGACAGGTAAAGTGGAGGATTGGATTGGGTACGGTCGCGCTCTCGGACTCATAAGGCTCGAGAATGAGGAGAAAGCCTTTGTCATAGGTTGCTACAAGGGTGGCGAATGTGGCTACTTCTTGGAGCGGTTGATAGTCTTCTATATTCGTGAGCTCAAGGGTACGGACGAGAGAGGTGAGACGCTCAGCGCAAAAACGGAGAGGCTTCTTCTCTATGAAGGTAAGGTCTTTCAAATGCTGGATGAAGGATGGCGGTGTCTCTGAAATGACGTGTAAGACCTTCATTCGTGTTTTGAGATACTCGACAAAGCGTTTGAGGAAAGCCACGAAGTGCTCTGCACGCCTGATATTCCCGGGTACAGCTTCTTGCAGTAGATCATCAGGCAACGCAGGATTTGACATGAAAGCATCCTCCTCTCTCGCCTCGTCGGCGTCTCGGAGGCCCTCAACCAGCTTCGAATACTCATTTTGCAGTTTCTCGGCATCCGATGATCGCATCTCTGTGATTTTGCGCTCTAGATTGTTCGCACCACGCGTTGCTTTTCGTAATGAGTCCTCGGTTATGTCTATGCTCAAGGACTCAATACAAACATTGTCTATGTTGTGTGCTTCGTCGAAGACGACTATACAGTCTTTTGAAAGTTCTTTGGAAACTCGCTCGGCGATCTTAGGATCCAGCAAGTAATGATACGAGTAGATTATGACATTGCAAAACGACATCATTCGTCGAGCAGAGAAGTAAGGACATTGTTTGTGCTGTTCGCCATACCTGAGCAAGCCATCCAGAGTGAATACACCCGATGGCATAAGACTGTGAGGTTCAAGAAGATCAAGATTGTCATGGTAGATGCAAAGATCCACGTCCTCGCCTCTCTCCTTCTTTTCTTTCACGAAACCAGCTGTCAGACTGCGACAACGAGCATCAACGATTGCCCCGCTCTTCTCTTTTTTCACAGAAGGATGGAGACACAAGTTTTTCCGGCTTGTCAGACCAAGCCCTCGAAATTCTTCCTCTTCGCCCAGTTGATCGGCACGATATTTCATCAGTGCTTTCAATTCTGCCAAGGCTTTCTCGATCTCCGACATGGTACGTGAGCAGTAAATCAGCTTTCTATGTTCGGGAAAATACATTTGGTATGCTACGATGAGAGACAAGAGAGATACAGTCTTTCCGGTCCCCGAAGGCATTTCGAGGACGCAGTGGCCTCCCTGATCCAAAGTGCGCTTGAGATCGCACATGTATGCATATTGCTCTGGATATATCCGTGGATATGGGAAGAGAATGGGAAGGTCGTCGATGTTGAACCTCATCTTAAGATTGTCGCAGGCCACGAAGGACCTAGATCCAAGCTCCTCCTAAGGAATGATGGTAAAGCTCGCATAATGCCGTTACAGTGAGGCAGCCTTATGGCGCGTGTATTCTATGGCGCCAAAGTAAAGTAAAGTACTAGGTACCTAGACTACCGTATTCTAGAATACCTTAGAGGTAAAATATTTAGCGTCGAATGTCAAGCCCGATATTACCACGACGTTCTCCAGTCTTCACTACTGTCCAATCTCATCTGCGTTATCAGTTCAAAATGGTCTTGCTTACCTATCATCTGCCGTGAGTGCCAAAAAATGCTAGACACGGACTGGCGATACGGTCCTTCGAAATCAACTTCAAAGGGCGTCTTCATATCTTGAATCCCTATACTGAAACATTAGGGCGGACATCATGAGCAAGAAAGCATTCAAATCACAGGCTTCCAGTAGTCGGGCGGTAAATGTTGCTTTCGGAGTATCTTCGGAGGATGCTCCATTTGGTGATGGCCTTGGCTCGTCAACCTTCGGGGCAGTATCGTCCTCGCCTCTGTCATACGTCTATGAACCGCCGGACTTGAACGGCTTCTCGGAGCCCAACGTTGGCGTCGCTTTCAAGAACATACAGAAGAAGGATGGTATCACAAAGGCGAAGGCGCTGGAGGAGCTACAGACCTATGTTTCACACCTCGAAGCAGAAAAAGGCGGGTTAGAGGAAGCAATGCTTGAAGCATGGGTTGGTTTCTCAAGAATCGATTGCTTTATGCGGTAGTAATCGAAGGTCATTCTCCAGGTCAGCCTCTACCCGCGCACTTCCATCGATAGCTCTCGCCGCGTTCGCCAACTTGCCCATACCGTCCAGGGGCAAATCGCGCTGTCTTGTGGTAAACGAATGGCGAAGAAGATGCCTACGGTCTTGGCTTCATGGGTAGCTGGTCTATATGATAATGATAAGTCTGTCAGTCGAGCTGCGCATGAAGCGTTCCGTCAAGTGTTCTCTTCAGAAGAGAAGCGTGTAACCGTGTGGCGTGTCTATCAGTCTTCCATATTACAATACACTCGCAATGTTATAGTAAAGGAATCAATAGCTACATTAAGCGATGAGCGAACCATCAGCCCCGACGATGCTTCCGCCAAATATTTCAGGGTTGCCGGTGCTGCTGTAATGATGGTGACCAATTTATTGGGTTTGTTGATCCACATCAGGAAGATAAACCTGTGAAGCTGATTTTCGACACAGAGAGTATCCCTGAGCTAGAAAAAAGCCAGGCCCTCATAGAGGAGTTACTGAGTGAGGATAAACTCTGGAAGCTCTCAACTCATGCCGACCCGTTTGTTCGCCGTGCCACTTATAGACTACTCAGCGTAGCTCTGAATAAGCGGAAACATTCGCTGAATCCGTCAGCGATCAGCTCCAACATACTAAAAGCTGGCCTACATGCAAATCAAGTCGGCTCGGCCTTTGATTTCGTCAAGGTCGTTTCTTTCCTCTCTATTGAGCTCCCTGACGTATGGACGATCCACTACAAAGGTTCAGGCAAGACATCAGCACATAACAGGTTATGCTACTTTTTAAAAAAAGGATCACAAGGTGGACCTCCTGACTTTTGGACACAAATTTCTAGTCTTATTACAAGCTTGCCTCTGTCAGTCCTCCTAAACGCAGAGGGAAATAACCATACCGACGACTCTGATGCTGAGAAACGATCACATTCGGAGGTGTTGAACGCGCTACACGAGGGTCTTAGTAGTAAAGATGAACCACGCTCAAATCACAGTTCTGGTTGGAAATGTTATCTTGATACTTTTGAGCATGTAGAAGCGTCCCTACCGCAATCAGCGAACCACACGCAGTTTTACAAAGATTGCGTTTTCCCACTTGTGATTCAATACATCAGACCTTCACCAGACCTATCACGCTGGACTGTTTTAGGGATTCGCCAGCAAGAAATCTGCTTGCGAGCGTGCAACATTGCCTTGCTTAAATATCCCCATGCGCTGGGCGAGCAATGGCAAGAATTATCGGGCAAGATTGTCGAAGACCTGAGGACTTCCCTTCCAGAGCAGTCCAAAGAACATGCAAAATCTCAAGACTTTCTCTCCGCTGAAACTGAGCGTTGGTACCACCTTCAAGGGACACTCCTTGGCGGTCCGACATCTGAATTCCTACGTCCAATGGTGGAGCAGATTATACCATCTGAGGTGGAATCGATAGTCAGCATCTTGAAAGCCAGACACGGAAAGCCTTACGGTGCTGCAGCCGCTCTAGAGAGCTGTTTAAAGTGGACCACTGAGATCGCAATGAGCAATCAGACAATAAAGAAGACCCTTCTCCAATTTGTGAAGAATGACATTCCTAGTCTCGTGCTTTCGCCCTCTGCCAAGCATCTCATACATATCTTGGGCCTCTTGGAAGATGAAGACGATGTCTCTCATGCCTATGAGAAAAGCATACAAAATCTGACGAATTCCCCTGAATCCCCATCAAAAGCAAATGCGTTACAGACCTTTATCTCTTCCCAACGTCTCGCAAACCACAACTCCCTCAGTACGATCGTCTTCAATAGCTTACGCCACGCTCTAGAAAATGACGATGAAGCCAGCTGGACTCTTGTTATAGCTGCTGTGGTCAATCCAGCAGCATCCAGAAATGTTACAGATGAAATCCTCGCGACGATGGTAGACTGCGTCCCCAGTAGCGAGGAAAACTCTGGAGGTCTACACGGATTGGAATTGGTAGCGAAGCAAAAGCATAGTGTTATCAAGGACTTCGCTTTATCAGAAAAGGGACCCAAGCTACTTTCGACCTTGCTCGTGCTCTCTGAGTGCGGCGATCCAACAGTGTCTCGACGGGCTAAAGATCTTAGCACTCTTGTGGAGCAAGCAATGGCGGCTTCTGGCAATGCTGGCCAATTAACCAAACCCCTACTTGAAATGATTAGCAGTAGCATAGGTAATGCTGCATCAGACTCACTGTTTGTAGGCAGTGTGATCAGCCGCGCCCAGAATCTATATGAGCAGACGTCTCAAGAGGAGATGCCTGGTTTGGCAGCAGAATTGCTACCCAACATTACTCAATGGACTGCTGTGACGAAACCATTTCTTACTCGAGTTCCTAACCCGTCATTAGCGATCACGAACGCTTTCGGCGGTGCGCTTTCCCTCATACCTCATGCTTCACCGGCTTCAGTCAAGGAAGCAGTGCCACGGGACTCCAACGGCTACTCATCTGCTTTCAGGGTGCTTGTTTACACCATCAAGCTGATTGAGGCGACGAAGATTTTCGATTACGCCACTAGCGAGCATAAAGTCGTAATATGCAAGAATGTCGCACTTCTTTTGCAACTCGCTGGTGATGACCTTAGCATATCTGGATCAATGTCATTGTGGGACCCTCAGGATCCAGACCAGGAGTCGGAAATAGTAGACCTGGTTGCTGATATGCAACGGCTTCTTATCTCCTGGCTACAGGCCGACTCACCATATGCAGAATTCTTGCCAGCTGTGCAGAATGAACTACTAGAGGATGCAAATGGATCAACAGCTGTATCATACTACAGTGGAAGAGCATACTCTTTAGTAAGCACGGAGTTCAGAGAACTTCATGGCTATGTAATCAATAATAACGACACGGAAAGATTGCAAACGATACGTAAATCTACTGACGTCTTCGCTGCCGCTGGTTACTTGACGTCCGCCACACAGTCGAAAGAACTACAAAAACTTGGAAATGAGCTACTGGCTGATTTGACAGGTCTTGACCTCCAAACCCACATGGAAGAAGGTACGTAACACGCATGAGTGAGACCTTTCCCACTGACTATGAGTAGGTCTCCGCAAATTAGTTCTCCTAAGTTGCATTTTCCAAGGAACAGAAGATTTCCTCAATGGGATACCAGCACAGCGACTGATTTTCTTTATAAAACATGGTTTGCGACAACTAGAGATGATCCCACTCACTTCCACTATCGGAGGACAAATATTGAGTGTCCTGGCTATTGTGCTCCGTCCAGTGAGCGAAATATACGGCGAATTCTGGGCCAATATCCTTGATATAATACAAGGGTTCGAATTGCATACCGCAGGGGACGATGGACTCTTCGGAGTGTATGCCAGCCTACGATTACTTGCATTGTTGAGAAAATTACAAATGCAAGAGTCGAATGATGATCTACTTGACGCTTGGACAGAGAAGAAAGGAGCAGTAGCAGGAAGGCTGCTTGACCTGGTAATCTTATTTGCAGGTGAGATCAATTGCACCTGGTCCCTTACCTCCCTCGTACCTCGATTCTGACGACAGGATTACAGATACCGCGGACGGATCGCACCAGCCGCGACGAATAGTGAACGACTTGCTGAGTAGAGAGCTCACATCCCTTTCATCCAACACTAAAATGACGCCGGGAGTGATTTACCCAGTGCTCGCTTCTGAGTCCGCAGCCCTACAGCAGACGGCATACAAGTTGTTGCACACCTACATACCGTCCGCTCAAGAGCAGATATCGGTAGATAAGGCCTTGGCTGCTGACTATGTTCCGCAATTACCGCAAGAATTACTCTCATTGATCCTCACAGCGCCCACTATGGAGTTTTTGGCCCTATCAGACTTTGAGAGGATGATGCCCACTACCCTACGTGGCTACCTCTTGAGCTGGAAGCTGACGTTCGATCACTGGCAAAATGCGAGCTACAAAGTCCAGGCAGACTACGTCGCTGCACTACAGGAAGGCACTTACGTTCAGGACTTCTTGTCATTCGCGCTCGATATCCTGATCAGCGGCAGGGCAAAACCCGTTGACGCGTCCAAATTCGATATCCAAAAATACACCCCTGAACAAGCAGAGCATCCAGAAACGGAAGCACACTGGCTCCTCATCCACCTTTACTACCTCTCCCTTCGCCACTTACCATCCATGACCAAAAGCTGGTGGCGCGACACCGCCTCCCGCCGACTGAACATCGCCGTCGAATCCTGGACGGAAAAGCATATCTCCCCCCTCATCATCGCCTCCGAACTCTCCACCATCAGTGACTGGGCGCCATCTCAAGCCACAGCCGAGCAACCCATGACCATCAAAGTCTCCCTCGCAGCGCGCGACATCACAGCCTCCATCCCCGTCGACGAACAAACAATGACCATCGCCATCCACCTCCCGAAATCCTACCCCCTCGCCCGCGCCGAAGTCACCTCCGTCCACCGCGTCGGCGTTGCGGAGAAGAAGTGGAATGCCTGGCTCATCAATACGCAAGGCGTCATCAATTTCTCCTCTGGTGGCGCCGGAGAAGGGAATGCGCTCATCGATGGCCTGTTGGCTTGGAGGAAGAACGTCACGGCTGCGATGAAGGGGCAGGCGGAGTGTGCCATTTGCTATAGCGTTGTGAGTGCGGATCGGCAGTTGCCGAGTAAGAAGTGTCAGACGTGCAAGAATACGTTTCATAGTTCTTGCTTGTTTCGGTGGTTCAAGTCGAGTAATTCGAGCAGTTGTCCGCTGTGTAGGAATGCGTTCCATTATAGCTAGGGTTGGGATGGACTTGGGCTTCGTATGGGATGACTTGAGGGAGAATGCATTATGTTTGGGATAGATCTCAATGGCTTGATGAGAATGTTAAGTAGTGAATAACAAAATCAATTCCGTGACTGAGACAGCTTTTGCGAAGCTCGGTTCCGCTGAGGATCCTATTGCTACAAGATACGCTTACTATGAACATAGCACCTAGAACATGCTAATAATCACGCTGCTCCCATTGCAATGCGCATTCCTTCAGCCTCAATTTTGCCCATAAACATCACGTCCCAACAGGCATCAGCACATCAAACGCCCCCGTCCCCACCCTCGACGGCCTCCCCACCACGATCCTCGCACTCGGATTCCTCAAATCATCCCAATCACCCTCCAACACCGCATCCCTCAAAAAGCCCACCGTAGTCTCAAAGCTCATCTTCAGAAACGGACTCACGCTCCCCTTCAAGCCCGTCCGACTAAAGGGCGTGAAGCCGCCCGTGCGCGTCATCACGTCCGCGATCAGGCAGAGGTGGCGCATGTCGACACTGATGGAGTGGCCTTTGAAGACGGCGTCCATTTCAAGGACGATGGTGGCGCGGCAGGCTTCGACGCCGTAGTGGTCGAGCATGGCGCCGATGTCGTTGGTGAAGATCCTGTGGGGGTTGAGTATGGATTGGTATTCGTGCATGGCGCGGAGGTTGACGCCTTGGGTGAGGACGACGGGGACTTCGACGGCTTTGTTCGTGGCGGGGTCCTTTTCGTTAGTCTTTTCTTTCGCGATGGTGCAGGTTTGTAGGCCGGGGATCTCTTGGATGATGGTGTCGTGGCAGGCTTTTTCGGCGAGGGGGAGGAGGAGGATTTTGGCTGTTGCGACGTCGTACTCGAATTGGATTGTACACCATAGACCTAACCGGTCGTCGAAGGCGAAGCGGGTGACGTCGCGGGAATTTTCTTTAATGCGGGCTTCGCGTTCTTTGGCAAGGTTGCTTTTGGTCCCTTTTTCTTCCTCTTCCTTTTCCTCTTCGTCATCTTCGTCACCATCGCCTTCTATCTGGCTCGAATTCGCGGTTTTGGATGGCCTGGGACTTCCTACGAAGCCCTCGTCTTCCAGCCCGTCAAGTTCCGGGCTCGACTTGCGCTGTGCATCTCTTACAATCGCTTCTTCTTCGTCGTCAGGCGCGGCGTAAGACACGGCCTCAGACTTGTTCTGCTTCTGCTTGCTGTTCGTTGCGTCATCATCGCCATCATCATCTTCGTCGTCATTACCACCTTCACGATCTGCTTCTGCCCGCGCTGGAGCATCCTGCACAACGCCTGAAGACTTCCCAACCTCTGGCTGAGAAGCGCTGACCTTGAGCAGTTTCGCATCACCCTTCTTGGTGAGCTCCTTTTTCACATACTTAGCAAGCAAAGGTATGAACTTCTTTTCAATAGCACGTAAGACATCGCTAACCGTAATGGCGTAGGTTTCGCAGTACTCAGCCGAAGGAAAGAAGTTCAGCCGAACATTGTAAATTTTGGCTCTTGCAAAGCCTATGCCTTTGCCAACCGTTTCGCTAATTTGAATGTCCTCAAGCAACTCTGCCATTGTCAATCTTGTAATTCCTTTGGCGAATCTCTCACCAGCGTTCTCAATAAGTTCTGGGATTAGATGCAATGTCATTGTGGGCGTGGATATGGCTCTGCTGGCAGTCATGACGATTTCACGAAGTCGCGGAATACCCAATGTAACGTTCTTGGCGGAATGTCCAGCCAAATGGAAGGTATTCAACGTCATTTGCGTCGAGGGTTCTCCGATTGACTGTCCAGCAACAACACCAACCGCCTCCCCAGGTTCAATCACCGACTTCATGTATTTGATGTCTACCAACGCAGAGAAAGTCTTTTTGGACAAAGTAGCTCCAGGCGCCTTCTTCTTGTCTTTGAGTAGGTTATCTGGGTTCTCGTCACAGTAGGCCTTCAACGCTGACGTGAAGCTCTCGGAGGTGCTACCCAGAGAGCTCCCTGGGTCGTATACTGACAGGCAGGGGTCCATGGCATCAATTCTACCTGTCTTTCTGACCTTTTTCATAGCGGTCTTCTGGTAATCAGCCGCTCCTTTGTCCGGTAGCTTTGAGAACTCCTCCTTGATGTTCAGCTGAGCCACCAAGGATAGATAATTCTCAGCAAGGAATTTGAAATCTGTAAGATGTTTCTGTTTGGTCACTTCCAGACCGTCCTCGCCGTACAGAAATTGTACCATGCTGCCGTCGGAGTCTCTCACCGAACTATCATATTCGGACTTCAAACCTTCCATACCCTTAATGAGACAGCGTTGAAGATAGCCAGATCGGGAAGTCTTTACTGCTGTGTCTATCAAACCCTCCCGACCAGCCATGGCGTGGAAATAGTACTCCTGTGGCTTCACTCCTGTAAGGAAGCGGTCGGTGATGTATCCACCTGCTCGTACCTTGGTCTCAAAGGGCTTGAACGAGGGTAACGTTTTGCCACTAACCATGACGGGGACCCTTCTGCCTTCGAGCACTTGCTGCCCAAGATTGCAAGAGATGAAATTCGCATTGACAGGACTGCCTTTCGCCCCAGACGAAGTCATGGCTTGCATTTGATTCCGAGGAAACGGTTTCTGTAGACCTTTCGGTAAACATGCTGTCGTAATCTCTGTGGATAGAGTCGCGGTCTGCGCATTGGTTACTTGATCTAGTCCCGTTTGCTTTGCGTCATCGCGAAGGACATCTTGGAGACGACTGCGCAGCTCCTTGTCATTGGCTTTGACTTTGCCTTCGAGAGTCACATATTTGGTCGCCACTTCTAAGCCAATCGTATCAGCTCGTAGGAGCTTCTCTCGACGATTCATCTCACCACCCTCGGTCAGTCGCAGATCATCCATACCGCATGTGAAGGCTCGCATGTTCAAGAGCTTAGTCAAAAGCCGTCCAAGTATGCTTAGAAGTTTTCCCGCGATCGTATGCCCGTAGGCTTCGTAGATACTGTGGATGAAACCACCACCTGTAGGCCCGAGCTGAGCTTTATCAAGAATACCACAGAGCAACTCGCCCGCCTGGATTATCACGATACCTTCCTCACAACCTTCTCCCCAGTGACCGGCTGACGTAGATTTTCCAAGAAGAGTCAAACCAGGATGTGTGTCTGGGGTGATGTTCTTGAGGACAGTTGTAACGATTTGCTTTCCAGTCCACAAAGGTCGAGGTTTCACGATAGCGGGAGGCACTGTCTCGATCCGATCTGAGATCGTTTGATTGTCTTCGGGCCTTAGGCAGCCATACAGAAGCTGGTGATAGTCTTCTCGATTGAAAAAGGTGTCACGATTGGTCAACCAAACGCCCATCGAGATGTGATCCTGGATGAGGCCTCGAAGTGGTTTTCCAGCAGTTGCTGCAAGGTACTGATGATCAGTATCCGCAATATGCAATGCCTCAGCCCTCGCGATCTCATTTTGTGGAAAGTGCATGTTCATCTCGTCACCGTCAAAATCCGCGTTGTAGGTATTGCAATTGGCATAATGCATACGGATGGTCTTTTCTCCAGGTAGGATACGAGCACGGTGGGCCATAATCGAAGGCTTGTGCAGTGTAGGCTGACGGTTCATCAAAACAATGTCGCCATTGTTCAGATGCCTGTGGACTTTCTTATTCCTCGCTCCAGTGACCGTTGTGTTTGATCGGGCAAGTAGCTGATTAGCCAGGGCTTGTCTTTCCTCGAAGTTCTTGGTTCGGAGATTGATTACTTGGCCATTCTCATTCTCGATCGCCGCAGCACCAGGCCATTTGTTGACTCCATTGAGAACAGCCTCCTTCAATTCATAGAAATTATGATTTGTCACAGGCTCGGGGTAAGTCAACTTCTTTGCAAACACAGGAGGGACTCCGATCTCGTTAGTCTCAATATTAGGATCTGGGGAGATGACACTTCGGGCTGCAAAATTGACGCGCTTGCCCATCATGTTCTTTCTGAATAGGCCTTCTTTCTTCTCGAGCTTTTGCTTGATACCGTCCACATTCTGCTTTCCAGCCGCACCTTGGAGTGGATTTCGGTCGCTATCAATCAACGAATTGACGGCATCTTGCAACCGTACCCAGGCGTTCTGGAGATCTCTAAAATCGCGTTGTCTGTAAGCAGAATCGGGAGCAACTCCACTCAGTTCTTTCCGGATCTGATTCATTTGCTCGCATTGTGTCAAGATATTCTTGTATAGCTGATTGTCTGAAGCTTCTGCGATATCGCCATCGCCTGTCCTGGCTTCTGGCCGATATCTAGTTGGTGGTACGAGGACATCTCTGATGAAGAACATGTCCGCTGTTATCGATTTTGTGGTCTTCGATGCTCGATGCTTATATATGAGTCCCATGATATCCCTCTCCGTGTGGAAAAGCTGCGATATTGTCGCGTGAATCTCCTGAGCATTCACGTATTCGTCCGGCTGCACCTCCTTTCTTTTTATCTTACTGGGTTTTAGCGTAGCAGATTCTTCCAGTACTGTAGAAGGTGCCATCTCGGTCTCGCCCGCCAGCATGTCAATATCCTCACCTTCCTCTTCCGAAGTGATATCCTCAGAATCTATAACAATGCCCTCATCAACTTCTCGGTCTTCACGCTTCTGTTTCCGGGCAGCCTCCCGCTCCTTCGTCGCTCTAACTAGTGGGTTGACGGCCTTGAACCCTGCCTGTACCATTTTCGCCTTGGCCTCTTTCTTTAAAGGCTTTCGAAAGATTTTACTGTATCTGTCTTTGCGCCAGCCAGGTGATATACCCTTGCAGTTTCCACACGCCCTTACAGTTGGGATTACTGCAAGAAATTCTTTGATTATCCCTCGCCGGACCTCAGACACAGCCTCGAGCTTTTCTAACGCAACAGCCGCTCGATTTTCGTTCCCGCCAACATTTCTTATCGCCTTCCTCACGAAGTCATTCCTCCTCCTCTTTAGCGACTCTCCGTCCTCTTCTTCAGAGTCATGACTCTCCTCTTCCACCTCCTTGGGATTTAAGCGCAATTCTCTTGTCGCTCCTGTCCCGAGACGGATATTGTCCAACTCCTCCACCTGCTCCACCAACCCGTGTTCGATGAGCCGTAATTTGCATATGAATCGATTTGTCTCTGCCGGGTGAAGCCTCAGATGGCCACAGTATGCGCACGTAGACTTCATCAGACGTAGCAGCTGGTCCATGAAGGTGACATGGTATACTGGAACCGGTAACTCTATATGGCCAACATGGCCAGGGCAGCTGTATGTATTCAAATGACATGTCGAGCATCTACACTAAGAGATTAGAATTATAGCTGAATCCGAAAAAGAAAGGGATTCGTATACTAACGGATTATCACTCCACGCGCCCAATGCAGCATCATATAATCCTCCCGGTACGGGGTGAAGCAAAGTGTCGAATGTTGTGGGGTTCTGGACTCTTTTCACAGATAGGTCTTTGATGTCTCGCGAGGTGAGGAAACCAAATTCTACGCTTTCAACATAGGAAGCTACAGGTTGTGAGACATTCATAATGGTATTTATCTTTCATGACACGGACGAGGTCTGGAAGAAGTGATTCGGGATATAGAGGGAGAACTAGTAAGTAATTACCACCTGTAAATGATGCAATCCTGCAAATACCAGGCACGCAAGAGCCACGACCACTTTCAAGTGTAGCTGTTGCTGGGATCAAGAACCAAAAAGATTTAACGGCATCAAACCTAACGATACTCGGATTTAACAACCAAGAAATCTGCCGGCGCTAGGGGGATAATGCCAAGAAGCGACTCAAGGCTACGCTAAATATCGTCCTACATTCACTTCCTTCAATCAGTAAAGTACATGTCTCCTGAACCGACGGTGAAAACTGTGATCGACGGGTGCAGGAACAAAACGTGAGTTGCTCTTGGAAGGATCTTTCACTTCATCGCTAGATAGAAAACATGGCAGACTCCCCTTCAAACAGTTTGAAGCGCCCTCATCCGGAAGACCAGCAGCAGCATGAAGGTGCGCAGAAGAAGATTCGATCTACAAATGGGTCACCGATCCCTCAACCTAATGGAGCCACCGCTGGTAAGCCAGACATGGCCAAGATCATTGCAGAGGCCAAAGCACGAGCTTCGAAAATTGCGGCCAAGATGGAGAGTACTTCGACAAGAACGGACTCCGGATTAGCAGCCAAGCACTCCCTCTCAGCTTCGACGGAAAGCAGTGGATTATCAAGGGCAGATCAATTGAAAGCGAGAGTAGCTGCTGCCCTCAATTCCAAGTCGTCTGACCAGCGAACTCCGCTGTATCAAGCTCCTACAGAGGAAGCGATGTCCAGAGCACGAGGAGGACTTGGAATAGGCTTGCACCCGTCCTTACTGGACTCCAGCCAAGGCTCTTCGAAAAGCAAGCAGGCAATCCCGCCCAAATTTGCTACTGCAATCGCTAATCGGACGCAATCGCCATCGGCTTCGACTCAGACCCCGAAGAAAATATTAGATTTAAGTGGACCGGATCTCTCAGAGATAAGAGCTAATCCATACTTTGATACCTCTCACGGTGCAATCTCAGCGACCCTAAAGGCACGAAATCGACGAGAACTCGCCTTCAATCAGAAAGGCAAATACCTACAAATGGGACAGGCTCTTCGACGACAAGCCGCTATTGAACAGCTCAGACAGCGAGTCGCCCAACAAGCTCGCAAGGTTGGATTAGACGACGATCCTAGTGAAAAGGGGTGGAAGATCGAAGAACCACCTTCCGTTGAGTGGTGGGAAGAGGCGCTCCTAGTTTCTAACAACTACGACGAACTCGATAAAGCCAAGATTGACACAGAGGACTCCATAATCACGGCCTTCGTTCAGCATCCCGTGCTAATAGAGCCTCCCTCGATCAAAAACATGGCTCCATCTAAGCCTTTGCCATTGACAAAGCAGGAGATGGCCAAAAAGCGGAGGATGACGAGAATGGCGAACTTGAAAGAGGAGCAAGCAAAACAACGTCTAGGCTTGATAGAGACGCCGGAACCAAAAGTCAAACTTGGCAACATGATGCGGGTGATGGGTGAAGAGGCCGTGAAGGACCCCACCGCAGTGGAGGCGAAGGTCAACAGAGGCATTGCCGAGCGCAAAGCGACACACGAGCAAATGAACGAAGATCGCAAGCTCACCAAAGAGCAAGAGCACGAGAAGCTTGAGCAGAAGCAGGCTCAAGACGCAGCGAAAGGGATTCATGTGGCCTGCTTCAAGATCGACTCTCTTGCCAATGGCCGCCACAAATTCAAAGTCAACAAGAATGCCGAGCAAGTGAGTGATTGGCGCTTGAAGATCAGGAGACACCCTGCTGACGTGGAACAGATGGCATTGACCGGCTGTGTCGTAACATCGCCCAAACAGACCCTCGTGATTGCCGAAGCGGGCATGCACTCGATCCAAGCCTTCAAAAAGCTAATGCTCCAAAGAATCGCCTGGTCCGAGAACGATCCCGCTCCGGTGCGAGAAGGAAACAGGAGAGCAAAGGAGTCATGGCTTCAACCGGAAGAAGAAGACGGGACACTGAAAGATCTGACATCGAATCGTTGCACGCTACTGTGGGAAGGGGAGGCGAAGGAACGAGCGTGGCGGGCGTGGAAATTCAAACCGGTGGAAAGTGATAAGCAGGCTTTAGAGGCCTTGAGCAGAGCGAAGATGGAGAATTTTTGGACGCAGGCGAAGGGCGTGCAATGATTAATTTTAAGCTTTCGAGGGTGGACGTACTTGAGAAGAGCATCTCAGAGACAAGGCGATGGCAGGCAGCATAGCGAAGGTCGCATGGAACAAGCTCATGGAAGGCTCTAAGCTATCATTCACCAACGGGTACATCGACAGTATAAGAAAAGAAAAGACCAAACGATAGCTAGCACCAAAAACCAATCTTCCGTCCGTACCAGGCTATCATCCAAGTTCCAATCCGCAGCTGCAGATTAAGACATTTACCTTATCCTCACAAAGACTTTTACCTTATCAAACTCGAAGACGCAAAATCCAACCTTCGAAGAGAGGAAATTCTACAGTTTTGGGCGAAGTGGACTTGTTGTTTGGTGTTTTGCTGTAATGGATATGAGCTAGACACATATTTCTCGCTATGCTCCAGCCATGCTGGTGAGATGAAACCAGATCAGATGAAGCGGGACGGACATGTGAAGGCCATCACATCCCCAAACCGCATCACCACTCCCCACTCCCCCCTCTTCACATAACCACAGTCCCATCCTCAATCTTCCCCAACAAAATACTAGCCATCAGCCCCGGAATAAACTTCCTCCCCTCAACCCACTGCCGAATCAACGGCCTCACCTCCATCCCAAACGCGCTCTCGTTCCCCCCGGCAACCTTCATAGTCCCCTTGTCCCCGTCGAAAACCAGACACTCCTCCTCCCCCCCTTCCTCCCCATCACCATCCGCAGCGCCCGTATGCAGACTCAGCGCAAACTTCCCGTTCGGACGGAATTCCATCTTCCACCCCAACAGGCTGAAGATGGCTTCGCGCAGCTCGAGGGATTTGTTGCTCCAGATCTGTTTGAGGCGCAGCATGCGTTTTTCCTTGTCGGCGACTTCGCGCTTTGCGTCTGCGATTTCGAGGCGGAGCGCGTCGAGCGTGCTGTGGGGGACGAGTTTGGTGCCGTCGGAGGAGTGGCGCGATTCGAGGGTGGCGAGGAGGTCTTTGTTTTCTTGGCGGAGGGTGTGGAGGGTGCTTTGCTTGATGGCTTCGGCGTCGGCGGTGGGGTTGGAGCGGAGGGAGAGGATGCGCGTTTTGGCGCTTTGTTGGAGGGATGAGAGCTGGGTTTGCAGTGCGGCTTTTTCGCTTTGGAGGAGGGCGTAGCTTGCTTGCACGCTTGAGAGGGTGTCTTGGAGTTTCCGGTTCTTTCTCGATAATTGGCCGAGCTGGTGATCATCTGCGTCGTCTTCGCGAGGTCGTTTGAGCGGGCTCTGAGGCGGTGCCGGCCTTGATTTCTCCATCTTTTCGAATTCGGCGTTGAGCGTTTGCAGCTCATTGCGATGTTCGTCTACCAGCGCTTCCAGATCGGCGATTCGTTTCGACTTCTGCTCATCGAATTGATTCTCGGAATGATACGTTTGCTCCTCGCTGTCAAATGTCCGTAATTGCTCTCGCAGGTACTCCACCTCTTTGACGGCAAGAGCTCGTTGGCGCTCAAGACGTGTCTTCACTCGAGCATCTCCACCACTCCCTGCGCCAGAAGCTCGCAGCTTGTCCATCTCAGCACGGATCTTGCTGCGCTCTTCCTCAAGGCTTTTGATAATCTCATCCTTCTCCACCAACTCCGGCTGTACAGCGCCCAGTCTTTGCAATAATGACGCATTCTCCAACCTCTGTTCAACAAGAGCTCTAGCCATATCTTCTGGGCTCTTGAACTCCACGTCCTCGTTCCCACCTTCACTCTGAAGATATGATGTCCACGACCTGCGTTCGTCCTCAAGGATCTGCCTTTGGAGCTGCGCTTCCCTAAGCTGCTTTCCTACATCTTCCATAGCCCTGAGTTTGTTCAAGAGACCACCTTTCTCTTCCTCGACAACTTCCACGGCCTTGTGGGCTCGTCGGAAATGCTTGAGTTCGGCATTCTGCTCCCGGTTGGTATGTTCCAATTTTCTGATATGAGCCACTTGTTCGGATAACTCTCTCTTGATCACTGGTAAAGTATCCTGGTCCCCACTCTGCGCCTTCAATCGTAGGATCTCACTCTCCATCTCCCCTCTCTCTTTGTCCCTCTCGGAGAGCTTATCCTGCGTAGCTTGCAGTGCGTTTTTCGTCCTTGTCAAATCATCACGGAGATCACTCAACGTCTGTTGTAATGTAGCATGTTTGCTCTCAATCTCCTGCAATTGATGCTTATGCTGGCGGTCCAGCGACGAGAGTTCCGCCTGCACCTCCTCTGCCTCTTCTTTTGCTGCTCTACCCTCATCTTGCGCAGACCGCAAACGCTTCTCGAGGGAATTCTGTTGGTTGATGGCCTGGTCTTGAGTTTCTTTGAATTCGCTTTTCAGGGCGTCGTATTTCTGGGTCGGAACGTGTTTGCTGCTTTCCTCTTGCTATCATGTCCGAGCATTAACATCCAGATACCAAACAGATCGTTTATCGCCTTGCCAACAGTCTCAATTCTCAACTCTATCCCACAATATAGAACATAAGCACGTACCTGAGCCTTCATAAACACCTCCTCGGCTTTAAGCTGTACATCCCTAAGTTCCTTGTCGTGTCTCAGAGCCGCCAATTCCCTTTCCTGCTTGAAAGACTCAAGCTCATACTGCAGGGTCTTGACCTGGGCTCTCAAGTCTTCGTTGCCAATATCTAGTTACCATCAGTGACCCTAAACCCCCTCTGATGATAGTCAATATGTATGTGTAGGCACCGACCAGCTTTGATAACCACACTCTGTCGCCGACTTTGCCCCAACGGCTGTACGTGATGATTCGTAGGCGTAGGAACCGCATTGCCGGTAATGAAATCGTAGGTAGGTTGTGTGTTCGCTGCACGGCTTGCAGCCAGCTATAGTACGTCAGCTAAGTATGTCACTGACGGCATGTCCTCATTCTAGGCAGTCTGAAAGATGGCACACGTTTACCCTAGAACCAGCCATAGGAATACCAGACTGCCCACCACTACCATTCACGCTGGGCCTTCGCAACCGGGTAGACGGCACTTCTGGTGTGTGAACGCTTCGTCGGTGATGGCGAGAGGGCGACGACATCGCATCTGTCGCAGAGGGGGACGTCAAACTGAGACTATTTCCCAAAACGGATGGTAAATCTACGACAGCTTTTCCACAACACAATGAGGATCAAACAAGATCTTCACACTCTAGTACCTTCTATGATATAGTCTCCGCTGGGTTCTAAAGAGAAGGCTATTGGTCGATTGAATATGGTCACTCCGATTATCTACGTATATCAGGAAAGGCTTTCGTGGATCTTGGCCACCAGTGCCATTCATTGATTTGCTAATATACACATGAACATTCTCTCTTCTCCAAGCTACTTCAGCGCCTTGATCATACAAAGCACAGGAAATGGTGGCATCTGTGAAGGCTCTGGTAGAGGAGCAAATTGAGTTTCAAAGAAGCGAATAGATGGTCCGGTCCTAAAGCCCGTGACGATTTGGCAAGTAGAAGACAGCATCATGAGAATTGGTGAAGTAAATGCATTAAGAAGATGGCAGTAGGGGGTTAGCGCTGCGTCGCCATTCGAATTGTCGAGGGCTCGTATTTATCCGAAGTAGAAGGTCCTTGCCCGTTATGTACGTTGTATGCAGTGCAGCACTGTTCACATGGCCTGTCCAGGAACAGGTTTCCTAGCCATCGTTTGAGATGGTGATGGACTCAAAGCTTGATCCGGCGAAGTTACAGCCTGAAGTTGCATTGGTACTCGTTGAATGTTAGGGTTCATAGGGCTTGGTCCCGGTGGGCTATTGCGTCGTTCACGGGGATCGCTGGTAGATTTGCTACGGGGCTTGGCTCCGGGGGGAGGAATGTTGGCCGGACGCTGAGGTCCTCCACCGTACGGGCCAGGCGACATGGAGCGCTGCTGACTACCGGTCTGTCCGGGACCGATAGGACGAGAAGCACGTCCGCGAGGACCGGGCGAGCCACGACCATTGGCAGGTGACGCAGGGCGGTGCTGGCCTGGTCCCATCATGCCCGGCGGAGGACCGCGAGGTCCTGGTGGAGGACGGGGCTTAACAGGACGCGCTGAGAGACAGGTACGAGGAGCGACACCTTGCTGAGAGCGGTCAAGACGGATGCAGAGAGCCTACGAGTGTTCGTCAGCATGAGGACGAAGTCAAAGAAGTATGGGAATGCTTACCCAGCCATCGTCGTATTCGTGGAGGAGGCGGACGAGTTGACCAGCGCGAAGGGACAATTCGTCTTCCATGGAAGGCTTGAAATCAAGCTGGATACGGTGGACGTTGCTTGGAGGGGGGCCGTTAGCAAGGGCTCCAGTCGAGACTGATGTCTGGCTGAACTCGGAGACGGCGGGGCTTGCTCCAGCAGGAGAGACGGGTCGATTGGATGACAGGTTGAGGGGCTTGGGAGCATTGTGTCGCTCGGCAATGTTGGTACCTACAACAGCTCCAGTACCTGCACCAACGATACCAGCTCCGGCGGCCGCGACAGTCTCAGGGGTAGGCGTCTTGACTCGGAGAGGAGCTGGGACGTCAGCTGCAGGGTCTAGAGAGCGGTCGGTCCGCGATAGTACTGCGGTGTCCGCAAATGGGTCCTCAGCGTTGGCCTGGATTGGGAGAGCAGACTTTTCATTTCCAAAAGACGCCTGAGGCGGGTGAGCTACCTCCGCATGGTTTCCGAATGGATTTGCCGGATCATTATGGTCTTTGCCAGCCATAGCTGCACCACCACCAGCTGCACCACCAGCAGCATTGGCGGCCTTCCCACGAGCTGCAAGGTCGGGGAGGAACTGCGTGACAGGTCGAAGACTTAGTCTCGGCGCGTTCGCAGTGGTCCTAGTAGACGTGGTGCTTTGTGCTCGGGCTAGACCGCCAGCATAGGGAGACTTCTCATCGTCAGTTTTGCCGTATGCTTCGCTCTCGTGCTTCTTTCTTCGACGATAGCATAAGAATAATCCTGCAGCCAGCAGGCCGATGATGAAAAGTATTCCAATCGCAAGACCCGCCTTGGCCCCGCCTGTCATCCCACCTGAAGATCCTTTGCTAGGCGCAGCAGTATTACTCGACTTGGAAGAGCTTGCCGACTCGGTCGACACAATGAACGACGAAGTAGGTGTGGTTGCTACTAGTGGCGAAGACGAAGTTGCAGCTGCGATGGTGGGCGTAGGTGTAGACTCCAAGGTGGTACCCGTGGCTGTCTCTTTGACTGCTGCAACCGTGTTATCAGCTGTAGGTGTTGCTTGTACAGTTGCTCGGAGTGGTGTATCCGATTTCTGTGTTTGCTGAGTAGCTACCGCTGCTAACTTCTTTGATGCCTCTGCTGCAGCCGCTGCTGTCGATGATGCTTGTGCTAGCTCTGCTGCTACTGACGATGACGATGCAGCTGCAGCCGCTGCCGACTGCTGGGCAGCTTGTTGGTCTTGTTGTTGCGAGTTTGGATTCGAGTTCGAATTGGGGTTCGAATTGGCATTGGTATTGCTAGAACTCGAATCCGGGGTACTCGCTGCTGCCGGAGCATTGACTGTGCTGTATCCAGCGACAGGACCTTCAAAGGTCTTCGCAGCCGTCTTGTAGACATACTGCACTACAGTGCCTTGATCGTCTCTTTTCTCCACCTGGTGGTGCTGATGACCAGCGTGGTGTTGATGAGGCATTATGGGCGGGCGTTGCGCAATGCCCGTATCGTGTTAAGTCGAATGATACTTGGAAGTCGTGCTCAGTCCTTTCCTGGTACAGATGCCGGGTGTGTGCTGTTGAGGCACGACGCTGGAAGTTTGATTGGTGTTTCACCACGCGAAGGATTGTAAAGAATGGCGGCAAGATCCCTTTGTTTGTGTGAATGAACGACTATTAGATCCGTATGCTGGACGTCGATAAAAGAAGGGCGACGAACAGCAAGTCGGTAACTATTGTTGTGCTAGAGATGGAAGAAAGCGACAGCGTGGGCCTCGAAGATGACTTGGGAGGGAAACATCCTCAAGTGATAACATCCAATTTCCGGGTACCTGAAGCCGCTAAAATGATCGACTGAGGGGACATTTGGTTGATGCGATTGACCCCTGATTGGCTGCTGTGCCGAGCTGCTAACTTTCCGCTCAGAGGCACGATGGGCGAACCACGAATCTCAAGTCTCTTCATCCACCTTTATCTACACGCAAACCCACACGTCCACTTTGCTTGACACAGATTCCCACGATCCGGGACCGTGTTGTCGTTCGGCAAGGAAGGTGAACCAGATTTAGCAGTACCCACCACCAATCTCTGGAAATCTGGTCGAGAATTAGTTCAAACATTAGGCGGCTTGGCAATGCATTTAGCAACCCTTGAAACAATTTCCTTTACTCCGTACTCCGTACCCTTTCCTCTATGAGTCTATTACACGCATGTCATCAGCCCCACTGCAATCATTGCGTTATCAGGTGGCGCCGCCGAGGCTTTTCGCAATTCATCACTCCCGCTCGAATTTGTCTGCGATCTAAATGCCAATTCCAAAGATATAATTCTAGCCTCTAGGACAATGGAGAACATCGCTGAAAAGTACGAACTGTACAATTATCGGAAAATCGCGTATTCACAGAAACCCCCTGGTAAAATGTCCCTTCCCCATATCCTTAATTAGCTATATACTTCCCACTCATTATCTTCCTTGTGATCGGCACTTCTCTCCAAGATCCAGAAGTACTCGTAGGCGCCCCTTCGTCTGCGAAAGGATCACTCCCGCCCTCCTCTTTCGAGACCGCCATTTGACTCAGGCTCAAACCGCTGCCCAGTCCAGCGGCTGCTTCTCCGCTGATCTCCCACCGCACCTCCACCTTGCCAGGTTTGCCTTCACCCTCCGTGCTGAAGCGAGCAAGAAATTTCTGAGGTGCTTCAGCCTGTCCGTCTAGAGTCATGTCGCCAAGTTTCCAGTACACCAGTGATCTGTCTTTCGCGAAGATGCCGAGAGGTTTCGATTGGCAACTGAGAGCTTTGGCACCCTCCACCGGTATGACAATCACGACGTTCTTAAGAGAAACGCTCCTCCTTGCTGGAGAGACAAAGGCTGGATTAAACGCATAGCTGAGAATCACTGAGGCTTGCGATGCCTCAATCCTCCAGCTCGGGGTAACCGAAATAGGCGCATGGGCTGCTAGATTGGTGTTCTCGAGATGTACCTGATATTTGAAGGCTACCGAGGGCCGTGTGACTTGCGTCAAGCTGACCGAGTACTCGCCTGACTTTGAGGCGATCTGTTTGATGAAGATTGGATTGGGAGCCACTTTTTCCAGAACAGGGAAATTCTCCAGCCGTATGTTCTCCAAGCCCGATGGCGACCCCGTTTCGCTTGGGTTATACTGTAAAGCGAGCTCCCCAATGACGACTGCTTTGGTGACTTGCGTGTTTTCGAATGTTGCACTGACGGTCTCGATGATCGATGCGTTGAGGCCTGGCTGATGCATTGGAGGATGGGACACGGTAGCTGGGTTGGCCAGGCTGTTCATGGAATGCGCAGACCGAATAGACTGCGCGTCCGAGCCTTGCTGAGATGCAATTGGGGTTGCCAAATTGAAAGGAGCTGTCGGCATCGCGGGAGCTCCGAGGCCAGCAGCACCTCCTGGGCCACCTCCTCCGAGGCCAGCACTCTCAAGCGACTGGCCTGAGGGCACGAAGACAGTATTTCTGACATCCCGACGCCCTCGAATGGTGCCGGTCTTTCTTGGCTGGGTGACCTGTGTTGCTTGCTACAACAGGATTAGCCTGAACATTCATGGACGAAAGCTATTAAAAGGAGCATACCGCTCGTAGTGTGTTCGCAACGCTTGAGAATGCGTCTTGTGCGTCTGGGTCTTCTCGGATAGGTTCATTTCTTATGGCGAGCTTGAATTGAGGTTGGTCCGAATCCGCAGATGCTTCTTGCTGAGCTCGTGTAATGTCATCCACAGCTGTGGACGGCACATTGTAGCCTTCGGCATCACGCTGGGTCTGAGGATATCAGCATAGCCACAGTTCTATTGGAATTTTTCAATATACCTCTAATGCTTCTGCTAAAGTTCCGGGTGGTGGCCCTGATGGTGGGGCGAATTCACCTTCCTGCGCTGTAACTAAATCCTGGTTTGTCGGATTCGTCGTAGCTCCGTTCGTTAGAGGCAGACTTGAAACCATCGTTGGTGCTTGCTGGCTCGTATCTCCATTAAGCTGACCGTCCCTTCGCCTCGGTTCAGTCGGTGACGGAGGGTGGTCGTTGGATTGTGACGAGGTTGTATCTCTCGATGGTTGGTGATGGCGAGGAGGTGACAAAGGTAAGTGTGTAGATGACAGCGGAGGTGAGTCAATTGTCTGCATATCCTGTCTAGAACTTGTTCCCCTCCGAAGTGGATTGCGTGTCGGTCGGGATCGCTTTTCAGGGGAGGACGGTCGATCCACGCCTTTTGCACCCTTTGAGCGCCCCCCAAGTACTGTGCCCAGCCGCCGTAAACCACCGAACCCGCTCTTTTGAGCTGGGCCTGTTGCGGCTCTGGAGGAGGTGGAATATGGACTCGGCATATCAGAGCTGTCTGCTCGGCGAGAGGGTGTAGAAGCTGAAGACGGTGCACGAGGAGCTATTGGGGGAGGATTTGCCATCGGGCCACGTTCGATCGCAGCTCCAGTGCCACTCCGACTACCAAGTCTAGGAAGTTCGCCCCTTTCTCCTCCAGATACTTTCGCTACAAATGTTGATATCTCATCGGACGTATTGATATTTAGTAGCGCGTTCAAGCAGCTCTCAGCGTTGACCCTATTCCTTTCCACCAAGTCCACCTCGTGCGTTTCCAGCTGTGTGAGCACGTCGCGCAAGTGGTTAATCCGGGTCTCGTCCAAGGACTGTAGCTGTTCGAAGACGTAAGGCGCTTGAGACTCCCATTGTTGATTATTTGCCTCAACGTCGGAAGTCGCGTTCGCTACTTTGTTTGCAGATGACTTTCCCCCAGCAAGCTTAGAAGCTTTTCTATGCGCATTGTCCACTTCCTTCGCAACGGCTAACAGATTCCCTTGTATGGTGCTCATGGCCTGCATCTCCCTGTTCTTGTACTGGTACTCCTTGAGAGGCCGCTCCACGTCTGATTCCATTCTTGCTGCAAGCATCGCGTGGGAATCGGCAAGGGACTGCATGGAGCTGACGATACTTTGCCATGGCGTTCGAAAGATCCTAGCTCAAGTCAGCATCTGGCACGGAGCATGCCCAGCGTTCTCAATACCCAAGGTCTGCAGATACGTCGTGCGATCGCCGACTTGCGAGCTTCCTCAGCCCCTGAACGTACTGTTCCTCCACTCCCCTCCGCTCCTACTCATGTTAGTGGACCTTATTTTCCATATTATCGCATAATCGCATACCCGAAGCCAATCAGCTATCTCGCCATTGACTCTCCCTATCAATTTGACACGATCTTCCAAGACGGTAACAGCCTGACTTGGCGAGAGTGAGCGCTGCGCAGATTGTCAGCAGATCCCGACATATCTATGATGATCGTTTTCGAGACCACATGCGTAGTCGATATTACTGTTCACATACCAGTAGTGCTGGATACTCTTGTCGTGACAGCTCCATACTGGTTCTCTGTCGGTCAAGCGTGGCATTCCACGTGCTGAGTCTTATTCATCTGGGGCAGCTTGAGGCTGCGAAGTCGCAACCATCCTGCTGCGGGAGCAACGGCAGGGTCCATTCTTTAGCCACTTGGCCACTCATACGGACACGACGCTCAATATCAACCAGCAATGTTCAACAACCAGGCGGCTTTCGTCCTTTCCCAGGATGCACGGTGGCATGGTATGGTGACTGATAATAGTGATATTGTATGTTCCATAGTAAGATTCAACGTTGTTATTTGCACAATCAAGGATGTTTGTTCTCCATTTCCTAGTAAAATATATATTTGATGCTTCTAAAGGATCATGATAGAGAAAACATAACTTCCAAAGCTTCAAGTTTGTAATTGTTTAGCGACTTCCGCCTCTTCACTTTTTCATAATCGTTATAGCTTCTGCGATGTCATGGCAGTCATCAATTGGCTTCTCGGAGCGCATGGCAATCACAATAGCAATGCAAGTCTTTTATCCAAGAGTTTTCCATTTGCCTTTCATGTGTTGACCACTCTCCAAGCGCAAAATCCTACAAATCTGCTTTCCCAGAAGAGACAACACCAGAATCTCAAGTAGAAGCTCGGGCCATGGAGCTTACCATCTACAAAGATGCGCCATCAAAAGTCTGCGAATACAAAGCTGCCAACCCTAACCCTAGGGCTAACAAAATATTCTAGGAGCAATACTACCAGCGATGCAACGACCAGATTGACGAGTATAACCATCTAGCTCTACCCCCAGGCGGTGAAAAACCTGTTGAGCCAGAAGCAACGGCAGCCTCGCAAGAGAACACCCAAACGATAGGACCCTACACCAATTGCATCCATCACGCCTCCGGCCTTTTCTCCACAGTCTACAAAACCCAGCATTCCACACCAACAGGCTCACAAACCCTCGCCATCAAACTCACCATCCCTCCCCAATGCCATCCTCCACACGATACAAAGCGCGAAGCACGCCTCCTCCACGCAGCAAAACACCCCAACGTGATCCCCCTACTTGCCACCCACTCCCTCCCCCCCTCCACCTACCTCCTCGTCTTCCCCTTCCAACCCCTAAATCTAGAAACACTACTCCGCAACCCAGCACCCCCATCCGCCGCCGAAGCAAAACAAATAATCCACGACCTCTTCACAGCCCTGGCACATCTCCACTCCATAGGTATGATCCACCGCGACGTCAAACCCTCCAACATCCTCCTCGCCTCCCCCACCGGCCCCGCATACCTCGCCGACTTCGGCATCGCATGGTCCCCGCACGACCCAGCTTCGGAAGCTGTGGATCGGAAAATCACAGACGTGGGCACGACGTGCTACCGAGCGCCCGAGCTGCTTTTCGGACAGAAAGCGTACATGACGGCCATCGATCTCTGGGCCGCTGGCTGCGTCGTGGCTGAGATCGTACATGCCATCACCTTGTCCCCAACTAGGGGTGTTGAGAGGCAGAGGGGAGACTGGACATTATTTAACGCAGGTGCACTAGGCAGTGAACTCGCGCTTGTGAAGAGCATTTTCGAAACTCTAGGTACACCAAATGAAAAGACATGGCCTGTAAGCTTTGCACCTTCTCACTTCTTCCCATCTGCCATATCCACATATCCCTTTCCCAACCTCACTCTTCTCCCGACATTAACCCCCCTCCTTCGTAAAAAGGAAATCATCTCCCTCCCCGACTGGAACAAAATGACCTTTGTCGATTTCCCGGGCAGGACCTGGACCGAGATCCTCCCTCATGCTTCCCCTGAAATGAGGGATCTGGTGGGTGGATTGGTAAAGTATCAGAGCACGGAGAGGATGTGTGCTGCGGATGTGGCTGGATTGGATGTTTTGTAGAGAGGGCTGTGGGGAGGGGATAGAGTTGTGTGGGTTTGAGGGTATGCTGGTGTGGTGGAGCATTGGGGGATCATGCAATTGAGTAGAGTGTTGTGTTCTGGCGATTGACTGTAGAAGATTGCAGTAGGTCAGCTATTGGGCTGGCGCTGCATGGGAGTTCAGAGTGAGAAGGTAAACATGCCTAGGGTAACGCGGATGTTGGTAAACAATCAACCGGGAGACAGTCTTGGAGTGGAGGCATAGCAATGTGGCAGGTCGTCTTGGGTACGTTCTCGAGTTTTACAACGCGTCGTTGATGTAAACAGAAGACTTCAAAACGCAACAATAGCAAAAGTCACAATGCATGATGGAAGAAACATTTCAGCTCATCAGATTCATTCAGCGACCTTCCGCCAGTGTCGTTGATTAATGTACAAAGCAAACCATGCTCATCCTGGAGCAACCACTAAACACCGAAAGGAACCACAGGGGACCATCACCCCATTTGCATAAAACCCATGATACCAGGACTGCCGTTGAACGCTAGCTACATAATATGATCTCGCGCAGGGCAGAAGCCCCTCCTCCATCTTTGACCGTCATGGTGAAATGTCGATGCGATGTTCGAGCGGTTGTCGAGATGTGATGATGTGACTAGATGCTCATTGACAAAGAGGCAATCTAAGAACGTTCGCCACGGAGACGACGAGCGAGCTGGATGTCCTTGGACTCTGTGAAGAAGTGTCAGTAAACGAAACAGACAGCGAGGTGGAGACGCGTCAACTTACGGATGGTGACACGCTTGGCATGGATGGCGCACAGGTTGGTATCTTCAAAGAGGGAGACGAGGTATGCCTCAACGGACTCCTGAAGAGCACCGATGGCGGAAGATTGGAAGCGGAGGTCGGACTTGAAGTCTTGTGCGATTTCACGGACCAGACGCTGGAAGGGGAGTTTGCGGATGAGGAGCTCAGTCGATTTCTGGTAACGACGAATCTCACGAAGAGCGACGGTTCCTAGGACGCGTCAGTATGTTGAAACATTATTGGACAGTGGCGACAGAGCTTACCTGGCTTGTATCGGTGGGGCTTCTTGACACCACCAGTTGATGGGGCGGCTTTACGAGCGGCCTTTGAGGCGAGCTGTTTACGTGGGGCCTTGCCTCCAGTGGATTTACCTGTGATGGTATGTTAGATGATGTCTGGTGAAGTGAGGTTGCTTTGAAGTGGTGCTGAAGTATTGTGCGCCAAGGGTGGGATAAAGCGACGGGACAGTGGTGCAGTGGCGGTGAGATTGCGACAGCATGGGAAGGATGACTTACGAGCTGTTTGCTTGGTACGAGCCATTGCTGATGACTTTGATGATGATTTGGATGAAGATTAAGTGGTGGATAAAGTGGTGGTGGATGATATTGTCGTTGTTTTTGATGACGATGGTTGTTGGGAGGTGTAAGGAAGCAGGAGGAAAGTGGGAATAAGTAGATTGGGGGGAGACAAGTTGTGATTTAGGCGGCAGACGCTAGTGGCCATTCACTGCCCATGTTTTGGAACTTCAAAGTTGGACGCAGGAATTGAGCACTCGTAAAATCAAGCGATAGCGCTAGTGAATTTGCGTGGAAAGAATATGGGATTTCATGATCGACCAATCAGAAAATTGGGTTTAGCCGCACTATTGCCAACCACAACCATGCACAATTTATCGTCAGTCCATAATGTTGAGTGAATTTGCTATCATTGGATGTGAGGTATCAATGAGCATGATCCATTCACTCATCTAATTATGACTCATTCACTTAAAGTGGTGAATAAACCATGATATTTTCGTGTTTCTTGGGTATTTTGGTGAGCATATCGCTAGCGTGCCAAGTTTCCCTAGATCAACGTTGATCGATGTTCCACGGTCGCTGCTTCAAATAAAGCTCACTGCAACAAGCCTCCCATTCTCCATCCACCGCTATCAACTCAAGACATCCACATCGAAGTCATCTAACCACGACTCATCTCTACCAAACTAGCTTCTAAAGCTTGTTTCATCTCATCAATACCATCAACATGACTGGACGTAAGTCACACAGCCCCACATCACTGTCCACTATACATGGCAACAACATCCTCAAAGCACCCTCACTGACGTGTCTTGACAGGCGGAAAAGGTGGAAAGGGTCTCGGCAAAGGTGGAGCCAAGCGTCACCGAAAGATTCTTCGTGACAACATCCAAGGCATAACCAAGCCTGCAATCCGTCGTCTTGCGCGCCGTGGCGGCGTCAAGCGTATCTCAGCCAGTATGTCCCGCACACTGCCAACATCTATCCCTTTGCAACAACAATCTAACGCGTACTTTCAGTGATTTACGAAGAGACTCGCGGTGTCCTGAAGACCTTCCTTGAGGGCGTCATCCGTGACGCTGTCACCTACACTGAACACGCCAAGCGCAAGACCGTCACCTCCCTCGATGTCGTCTATGCCCTGAAGCGACAAGGCCGTAAGCTTTTCTCCAAGTCCACCGCGCCGTTCAAAACATGCTAACACATCCTAGGCACACTGTACGGCTTCGGTGGTTAGACGCGTCACTCATCTCCCTTTTACGACTTTCTTCATGGCTCGTCACATACCAACATCATGAGAACCATCGATGGATATTTGGCGGCGATGACTCATGGAGCCTGCGATATGGCTATTTTTGTTTTCGGGGTCTGATTTGTATCATAGGCTGGTCAATAGGTGGCCACGGGGAGTTGTGACTGGCTGGCTAGCATGGAATCAATGATACCACAATTGGTCCTTCGAACTCATCCTTGTGCCTTTTGCATTGTGCTCTCAATGCGTGTGACTCATCCTATTTGCGCTTTCCAGTCTCGGCGCTGCCTCGCTGCCTTATCAAGGTGAACCTCCCCGTGGAATAGCGATGTTTCCCTTTACTCGTAGCATAATCTCATCCAGCCGTTCTCCAACCCAAGAACCACAATCCCAAACCCATCCCCCCTACCCCTGCCTAAAACTACAACCCCCAATCATTCATCGTAGCAAAAAGCCAACCAATCTACCTCCATTCAATGACGCGCAGCAAGAGCACAAACTCGCATTACGAAAAATTAACATCTATTCTCTCGTCATAGGATACATAGAATAGCTACAGCTGCGCTCAGAGAGAAATAAATCGAATGGTGATGACTATCTCTATTGGTAGTAGTGTATTAAGTTGTAATTCATGCGGATCTTATAGTCTGTAGACGAAGGGAGATGGGAGATGGATTGGTGGTAGTGGTGGATAAGGTGGGTTTTATTGTAGGGTGGTGCCTTGTGTATCTATATTACTGGAGACTATGGTTTGGTGTAGGTGGGTGTTGGTGTTGGTGTTGGTGTTGTATGGGATATAGACCATCACCCAACACCAGAAAACCCATCTATACATCAAGCACTTTGCGGAGTAGATCTCACTTAATGCATTCCAAGCTTTTGAGAATTGAATGCGAAACCGGGGTGTGGTTATGATTATGATGTCCAAAATATTGGTAAATTTGGGAAAATGTACGATTCCAGCTATACTGCTCGTTATGAGTGGGTTTCAGATGGGTGCGTATGATTCTTTGGGCTTTGGAGATTGGAGAGTTTTTGTTGGGTGTGTGGGGATGGTTGTGAGGGATTTGTACAACATATGATTTGTTATTTGGTGAATTTGGGGGTTGTGAGTTCTGATAGTGAAATCGGGGATGACAGTATGCTTCAGTATTCGCTAAATGATGTCCGATATACTTTTTCATGGATTCAGCTGCATGTAGCACTGTTGTATATGGGAACAAGGTCTTCTTGGAGGGATTTGATTTGATTATATACGAACAATATAGATTTGCGTTTTACATTCTCTGAGGTGACAAGCTCTTGCAATGCCTTCACATACAATATGTGTAGTGCATTATTCAAAAGTTGCGTTATTCAGGCCATCACCTACTCGAGCTATCATTCGGACCGGTACCCTGTAGCATATTGGAGTTTTCTTGCAGCCTCCGAGCAGCCTCCTGCGGGATACCACCGGGAGCTGCGGCATTGCTATTGGCAGGCGATGGCTGCTGGTATTGCTGATACTGTTGAGCTGGTGAGAAAGCCTGCCCTTGCTGGTGGTACCACGGTTGGGGCGACATATGAGCTTGCTGACGGAAAAAGTTGGGGTTGATGTGAGCGCCTGGCGGTATAGCTGCGGGTGAAGGGGTCAAGGGCGGTATGTGCATTATTGGGTATTGCGACCCGGGAGAGAAGGCCTGGTGGGGGTTGTAGCCCTGGCCAGGCATACTTTGGAAGTATGGGTCTTGGTAATGGTGATGTGGTTGCTGGTGCTGTTGAGAGTAAGGCTGGTTGTAGGATTGAGGGTACTGAGAAGGGTATTGATGGGCGTGATTAGGGTGCGAGTGGGGCTGAGCGGATGAATGCGCTGGATAAAAAGGCGGCTGAACTGGTAGGTGCTGATTCTGGGGATGAGATTGGGAGCCGTTACTCTGATTAGGGGGCCGCGGCGGGAGATTGGTATTTGCAGACGCATTGAAGCCTTTACTTTGAGATAGCGGAGACGATTGTGGACCTGTATTTGGATGGGTATGCGGATGACCAATTCCACGAAGGCTGTCCTGACCCCTTCGATCTGGCCGTCCTCCTCTGTCGTTACCTCGTCCCCGACCTCTGCCTCTGCCACGGTCTCCTCCGCCTCTACCACGATCCCCTCTACCCTTACCACGACCACCCCTATTAGTATTTCCAAAATTGGCGTGATTTGCACTGGGTACGTCTTCCCGTGCCCTCATCTCGTGGAGGTTGGAAGGTCTGGCTAAGGGTGTATATAAATCATCGCTATCTTGGCCCGCATCATCATAATCTAAGGAAAGCTCGGCTGGATTGGGCGGGCGTTCTGGCCACGAATTTGGGCAACCGTTCTGGAGATTCTTTGGCATCCCAAGCCTTGGTTGAGACACACCTACGCCATTCTCCTGGCCATGCTTTGCGTCATATCTTGCTCGCTTATGGACTTTGACCTGACGCTTGTGCTCGGCTTCGGCTTCGTCGTCGCTGAATTCAAGCTCATCATCACCAACTTCCTCGTCGTGCAGGTTTGAGGCATCAGACCCCTTGAAGGCTTTCAATGGCTGCGTGATTACCGTTGTGGAAAGCTGAGTGACATAAAGGACTTTTGTATCTTGGGAAACCCCGGCTTCCTCCATAGCAGCTCGATTGCTAAAGCGCACAGCGTAGTATGGCTGCTGAACCCGGCCCAGCGTCTCTGCTATCACTCCGATCACAGATCTATCCTCGAGGCAGAGCACAGATCCGGATTCTAATACTCGGTACTCACCTGATGTATTTGCTTTGATCAAGACTAGATTCTCTACGAGACTCTCGACGCGACCCAGCTCCTCGATTTTCATATCCGCAGTAATAGTTACTTGTGGTTTCGGCACTACCTCATCTGGCTTTTCGTTCAGTGTACGCGGGACGCCAGTCGTCGTCTTTTCTTCTGTGCCACCGTCCTCTGCCATAAGCCTACGGGCTTCCTCCTCCGGGCTCAACATTTCGTAGTCATCTGCATCGCTATCATCCGAAGAAGAACTGTCGGTCGAGACATCTGACGAAGAAGAGGCATAGGGCGAAGAGTCTATTTCAAACTCCGCCTCTGCATTAGACTTATTGGCTTCAGCAATCTCTTCGAGTGTCGAACCTGTAGGCTCCATAGTTTTCGGTTGTTCTTCCACAGTTCTGGCCTCCATGAGAATTTCCTGCTTGTCCTCATCGACATCCTTCGTGACACTCTCTTCTTGCCGCGATTCAAGTTTTGCTTGCATGTCAGTACTCGGGCCCGTATTGGTAGTATGCGATCCCTCACTGGTAGGGGGTCCATCCTGGTGAATATCATCTTGCACCAAAACTTCCGAAATCCTATTTGTGGCCTCCTGTAGCCCTTCCTTTATCTGTGTCTCACCAAGTATCTCTGCTACATGTCGCTCTGGTGCCACGACTCCAGGTAGCACATCTTCCATGGGACTGGCGATTTCTGGAGGACCTTTGATACTAGGCGCAGACTCGGCAACCTCCGATTCGCCAGTGCTGATGACGGTTGTAGGTTCCAGTGATAACTTCTCCTCTAGAATCAACTCAGGTCCGCCTGCATGCTCTGCTCTTCCAGAATTGGATTGACCTTGGTCAATTGTAGATGTGATATTCGCTGTTGCTGTTTCAACTACTTTACAGCCAAAACTTGGCTCTTGAACCCCAATCGAGGTTGTGGGCTCGTCATTGAGCAGCTTCAGACCAGGCAGATGGATGGGTCTATGGACTGTTGAAGAAAGCGGTACTGCTTGTGTTGGCGCATTTATTTGGGGGACTGTCTTTGGATTCTCTACGCCCGCCAGCTGTATCCAATGTAAGTCCAATCGGTCAACCTGCGGAGGTACATCATAGGAGATTTCCTCCTTAGGGGTTCCCAATCGCATCCTCTTTGGCGAGGGCATCTCTAGACCTGGATCGTCATTCATGGCATTGATCTTGCTGAGATTAACAGAATAAAGCCGTAGCTCTAGTTTTTTTTTGAGATGTCTGCCTTGGCATTAATCTGCGCTAAAGCTATTCTGGAATAGATCAAGTTTGGACCCTTAATCAAACGGATTTCCAGCTGCGGTGCTCTCGAACTAAATTCCAGTATCCTTTTACCAGAACTAGGGACATCTTCCCTTGACGACGAAATGAGGGTGAATGAAACAGGATCCGTACAGGATATAGGCGACGAGACGGATGTTCAGACACCACCAAAGGCTGCTACAACCTGGCGGCCTTTGAGGTCAAAGTCAGAGGACGACTACCGATTCGCCAGCACGATAGCCTTCTGCATTTTTGCTACCGTTAATGTACTGGCAGGCATGTATGCCCCAATACAAGACTGCGACGAGGTATTCAATTACTGGGAACCTACACACTACCTCAACCATGGGTTCGGCCTACAAACTTGGGAGTACTCTCCCGAGTACGCCATCCGAAGCTGGCTATACATCGCGCTCCATGCAGTACCTGGCAAATTGGGAGCGTTGTTCCTTTGGAAGAGGCATAACGAGTTCTATCTCGTCCGGATACTGCTTGCCCTGATTTGTGCAGGTGCGGAGACGCGTCTCTTCCACGCCATCTCAAGGGCTATCAACTTCAAGATTGCAATCATCTTTACAATTGCAATGGTTACTACTCCTGGGATGTTCTATGCATCAGTGGCCTATCTTCCCTCAAGTTTCGCCATGTATACTTCCATGATGGGTCTAGCAGCTTTCATAGACACCAAGAGCGGATCGGGGACTAGCCAAGGCATCATGTGGTTCGGCATTGGAGCCACCGTTGGCTGGCCATTTGCAGCGGCTCTACTCCTGCCCTTGTTCACAGATGAGTTGACTCACCTCTGGCTGACTGGACGTGTACGTGAGATAGCTGACAGAGTCCTGGGTGGAGCTGTAAGGACGTTGACCATCGTTGTACGCCGATCTTCTCAAATCATCTGTCGCTCAGACACAGCTGATCGTTCTAGCCATTGCAAGTCGTCGTTGATCTATTCTTCTATCACAAAGTCTTGTTCGTGCCTTGGCGTATCGTATCGTACAACGTTTTCAGTGGCTCGTCCCGTGGGCCTGATATTTTCGGCACAGAGCCATGGCATTTCTATATCCGCAATCTGTTGCTAAATTTCAATGTGTGGTTTGTGCTCGCTACGTGTTCCGTCCCGATACTCATGCTACAGATCACACCTTACGGTGAACGCATTGTGCGCGGAAACATCATGAAGAGCTTGGGGTTGATCACTCCCTTCTACTTATGGCTCATCATTTTCTCGGCACAAGCGCACAAAGAAGAAAGGTTCATGTACCCAGCGTACCCCTTCTTATGTTTCAATGCTGCGTTTACGATACACAACCTGCTTTATTATCTGGGCAGGCCGCGAAGCATGGCAAGAATTGTACCAGCAAGGCTTAGGCTCTTCATCGTATTTTGTTCGGTTCTCTTCATGACAATTGTTGGCCTCTTGAGGACCCTGGGTACTCTCAACGCCTACCGTGCACCTTTGGAGATCTACTACCCTCTACAGGATCCACTCCTCGCGGATATGGACGGAACCGTGTGTCTTGGGAAGGAATGGTACCGGTTCCCTTCGTCGTACTTTTTGCCAAAGAAGATGCGACTCAGTTTCATCAAGAGTGCCTTTGATGGCCTGCTTCCAGGGCATTTTAGTGAATCTACAACCGGCTTCGGTCTCCCTCCAACGTGGCTCATACCTCCTGGCATGAACGATGAAAACATCGAGGACCCAGGGAAACATGTATGACTCGACCACTTCTCCTTTGTTTACCGATGCTGATTATTGCAGGTTGACATTAGTCATTGCACTTTTCTTGTGGATTCATACTTTCAAGGATCGAAGTCTTCACCGATGGAGCCGAGCTATATCCTCGATACGAAGCAGTGGGAAGAGATGCAGTGTCTCAGCTTCCTCGATATCTCCCAGACTCATCTTTTGGGCCGGATGTTTTTCATACCCGAGTGGAATATCATACCCGCGCGCTATCGGCGCAAATGGGGACAGTATTGCTTACTACAACGCATATCCACCAGTAAACAAGACCCTTGAAATCCAGATCAATTGATCTAGCTTGTCCCTTTGAAGTTGCCCAAATCTTCGCATACTCTGGGTAATGTTGTCCTTGGCGTGCTGTCAATGAGGCTTTCTTCCGAGAATCGGCCCGCTAACCCAAAACGGATCGAAATTCCAGCTGGCGGTGCTAAATACCTACCTAATATCCTGTGTGCCCGCGGAAACGCCGATAGGTATGACCCCACACTGAACTGAGCCATATGCCTCTCTCTGGTTGCTCTACAATGTATGCTCACCCCGTCTCGTACAACTACGTTCCATACAGCCAATTCCTGTATTACACCACTCTTACCTGTCTCTTATCACTGCTATCGATTGTTGCATCTCCTCCAATTTCTGGGAAGTAGGAAGAATCAACATTGATTCAGTCATTGCCTTCTTTCGTGGCAGCACAGTCTGATATGGTAAGATGGTGTCGAGCATTCTCCTCACTGCTCATCAGCACTGTGAGCGATTCAGCGGGTTGATTGCCGATCATGTGAAACCTGTTATCTATGGAGGGTTGCTTGCTGCGTTCTTGACGTACATACTAGTGACTCGGGTAATCAAACGCACAAAGCCAGCAATCCAGAGAGCAAACTCGCCAGACCTGGAAAAGCCAGCTTCGAGAAAGGTTAGCACATTCAAAGCTCCCGAACGACCTCCAGGAGTATGGACGCCTGTCGACTTCAAACGACCCAAGGCAGCTCCACTTCTAGATTGGGACGTACACAAGACGGAGCCATTACCATACCGACCGTTCAAATACGGATCGTATCATATCACCATGGGACTGCGGACGATGCAATGGGATGACTGGATCGAACTGGACAACCACTACCTAAAATTCCACGCAGACAAAGCCCGACGAATCGAGGAGCGAGGGGATAAATGCTGTCGTACAGCACCAGAAGCCATGGACGGAGCCATTGAGCTTCTCGAAGAACTGTAAGCACCTTTCTCCCCTCCACTCTTCCTACACTGTCGTACTAACGCCTCTATCCCCACCTACCCAGATGCGACTACCTGCCCCAACGCTACCCAACCCTCTTCACCTCCACTCCCATCGGAATCCACAACCTCGCCACGGGCGAAACCTTCAACATAACCCAACGTCCCCTCCCCGAAGATCCCATGACCACATGCGCGCGCCTCATCCAAGACGACCTCGCCATCATGTTCGAACGCCCCGACGGCCAATACTACCTCCTGGCCGGCTCCATCCTCCTCGCCGGTTTCTGGCGCCTAAGCGACAAATTCGGCATGCCCCTCTCCGAAATCCACACCTCGGGCGACGTGCCCGGCTTCCGCTCCAAACTCGAGAAGGGAATGACCAACTTCTTCAGAAGGGTACAGCCCAACGCACCCGTGCTGCGCAACAATTATTTCCTACAAGTCGACGACGAGCTGGCGTGGAGCAGCAGTATCGGCTCCGAAGACGCGGACGCATACTCGCAAGCGATAGGGTGGGATTCGGCGCAGAAGAACAGGGCGATCGGGCATCATTATTTCCGCAGCGAGCGGCAGTCGTTGAGGCGGTTGCCGCGGAGTGGCGGCGTGGTGTTCACGATCCGGACGTATTTCGAACCGGTCACCAAGGTTGCGGCGGAGGCGGGGGTGCCGGGCAGGTTGGCGAGCGGGGTGAGGAGCTGGGGGGATGATGTGGCGAGGTATAAGGGGAGGGAGAGGTATGGGGACGTGTTGCTGGAATATCTGGATGGGGAGCATCGGAGGCAGGTTGAGGAGGGGGTGGTGGGGGTGGATGGGGAGGTGGTTGGGAGGGGAGAGGAGAGGAAGTATCCGTACTAAGGTAGGCGGTGCTGTAGCGTGCTGGTATTTGGTTGGGATTTGAACGTATCCGGGCGTGCACATGTCGGTACAATGTCTCTTGGGGCGATGGTGGATTAACGGCGTATTGAATTCCACAATGGCATGTTCATACTCTAACGATTCCATCTGACATACTACAGTACATATCATGGAGTAATGACTATCTAAACATTATGATTATCTGATCTCTTTACTTAATTATGTGCAAGTCTCTGTCTCCATTTCTCCATTTCTCAAACAAAGAACACAAGTATCCCCATGCCCATCACCATCAACATTCCCATTCCATCTAATTACGAAAAAATGATACACGAAGAGAAAAGAGAAAAGAGGAAAGAGCAACCCATGGTATCAATCGTGTCATAATTCTCCCCTTTGCAACACCAGCCGAGGAAATCATTTCGTTCAACGATAACGCAAAACGCCCACTCTGTACAACGTAAATCCCATACCAGACATGACTAGTGTAGAGAGTACTTTTCCAGCGAAAGAATCATTAGTTTCACCAACCCAAACTCCTCGCTTGCTAATCCGGCGCTGAATGAATAAAGCATAACGATGAAAAGGAATAAGAGCAAAACGTCATTCGTCGCAATTTCCAACCATCGTCCTCTTTCCATAGACAATATTATCTGCCTCCCCGTCCACTCTCAATCCGCTGCCTCACCACATCCATGCCTTCATTATTGCGCCCTCTTCGCGTCTTGCCCGGAAAGTCCACGTCCGGATGCACCACGCGCATGTGCCGTGTCAAGGCATCGTTCCGACTGAACGTCTTCTCCTCCGTGCACAAGTGACATCTGACCTTCTGCTTGCGATTGCTGTGGATCGTGTCTTCATGTCGTGTGAGGTCGTAGCTTCGGCTGAAGACCGTATTGCAGGGCTTGCCGGTCGAAGGATTGACTCTCTCGCACTTGTGTGGACCGGGCTGGTTGTTGCGGGAGACGTTGTTGGCAGCGGCTTGCTGGTTCTGTAGGGTGGTGGCAGAAGAGGGTGTGGTGGGTGTGGTGGATGCGCTGGGAGAAGAGCGGTGGTTTTCACGACGGTGCTTCTGAAGCTTGGCGGCTGTGTCAAAGCGAGCATGGCAGTCGGATCCTGTGCAAGTGTATGAGCCTGAGTTGGCCGATGTGTCTATTGGGCGTTGAACAGGAGCTTCTTGTGATGAAGGTGGGGAGCTTTCGGGGATCAGTCGGACATGTTCGGCTTGGCCCGCTTCGCTCTTTGTCGACTCCATCGAAGTCAGCGATGCTGGAAATTCCGGCACTTGATCTGATCCGCTTCGCATGCTGCTGCTTTGGCGTCGAGACTGTGAGATGAAGGGATACTGCTGCGGCATGGCAGGCACGGAAGGTGGCATAAATTGAAAGTTAGAGCCTGATGTTGGAGGTGCAGGGGAAGTGGAGTAGGTTGACGAGCTTTGACGTCTGCTCGTTGCCATTGAAGAAAAACTCTGGTCGTTACTTGTCTCTGTAGCGAGACGAGGTAAAGGCTGGTCGTAGGTCATGGAGGCTTGTTGAATGCCCGGCTCCTGCTTTGCTGGAGGGAATAGAGGCAACTTCGAATACTCCTCAGATTCTGTGTAATCCAGGACAGCTTCTTTTGGTGAGATCGTTTTGGGAGTACTCATCAAATCATCACGCGATGATTGGTGACGTTGCGCGAATACCTGTGCATCGGCTTCCAGCTTTAGCTGTTCTCTCCTTTGCGCCGCCGAATTTAAGCGAGGCGCGGGCGAGTTCGGGTTTGAGTAGAACCCAGCCGCTGCAAATTCAGAGGTGTCACGGAAGGGCGAACGTCGTGACGCCACACCAACAACCGGTGATGCTGACCGCGCTGATAGGTGTCCATTATTTGCTTCGCGTAAGATATCGTTGAGAGCCGACATCTGTGGTGAGAGTACATTTCGCTGTGTATTTACTAAGGGGCGTGATTGCGATAGTGGTGCTGGCGACGCCATTTCAGGATTGAGAAGTAGATCTTGGTAGATGTCTGATTTGGTACGGTCCAGGTGAGGTATATTGTTGCGCGTCCCTGCTAACGACGAGTCGCACTCATTACCAAACGATCCTCTCGATGTATTCTGCCCTCCGTTCATTGTCGGCGCGCAATGCTGGCTGATAACGTTTCTCGTCCCTGTCTGCGCTGTCATCATCGACGTTGCATTGTCTCCCACCAGACTGAAATTTTCAAAATGCGGATAGAACAGCTGATCGCTATTTTGCGCTGGTGTCCCAAAGTTCGACTTCGGGTATTGTGGAACGCTCAGATAGGACCCGTCGAAGGAATCCAGATGCGCAGGTTGGGAATCAGGATCGACAATATGAGGATAGTTGGAGCAAGATGTATATGGAGAGTCGGGTCCAGTGGATCCGACGGACGATTCTGATGGAAGTCTTCGGTGAGAACGATAGCTTGTGGGAGTGTATTGCTGTTGGATATTAGGCGCCAGGTATGAAGGGTCTTGATGACTCCAGGGCACGCTGGTATAGTCGGTGTCGTCTGTAAGTAGAGGAGGAGGTGTCGCAGAGGGTAGAGCTTGGTTCGGTGTCGTCTGCTGGACCCGAACCTCTGGGTATTGCGCAGGACCGGTCTGCATGTACTGCGAATCTGCGAAGTTGTAGTTGACCAGCTCTGACGGCGTAGACTGTCTGGTGTCGATGTAATAAGATGGCGTAGGATAATCCCAGTCAAGTGAGGGTTGTTGAGTAGATGGATAGTTGTTTTTCGAAATAATATTTGTACCGTAGTACAGTTTGGATGAGAAAGAAGGAGTGGTTGGTGATGGAGAAGTGGAAGGAGACAAATCCTGACGTAGAGGATGGGAATGAGCTAATGGCATTTTTCGGAAATAGTCGGAGCTAAATTTTTCCGGGCGATTTCGATCCAAGAGATTGTTGGGCGGATAACAAAGTAGACGGAAGGGTGACTGTATCAATGGCTATTACTCATCGATCACGAGGGTCAGTTGCCAGCTTGGTACGAGGAGGAAAGCGATGAGTAGAGGTCTGTGGTGTCGCACTGCTTCAGATTGGTATAGGAACTTCCACAAAGCAAGATAATCCGGTGCGAACGTTTGCTAAGTATATCAATTTTGCGAACGCCGAGCCGATCAATTAATATTTTATATTATTACGTCAGACTGCAGTTCATTAAACGCACCGCGACTCGCCGGCGAGCCATCTAGCCGAGGTCAGGAAGATTGAGCCAATCGCAACTTCTCTTTTTATGCTTTCTCAGCAGAATGGACCCTGATCGACAGCTGTTTCTTCCTTGCGTGGACTTACTATATTTGGAATGTGGAAGATGCTTCCAGAAGGGCAAGATCTGGTCCTAATCTTCACGTGTACGGGAGTGTGAACAACAGCGTTTATGCAAACACATGAGGCGCAGCTGAACGATGTGGCTCGCGATGCAAGTATCGATGTCAAATTATCGTAATGTGCGAAGCGTGGGATGTCTACAACCAACCAATCGATACTGTCTACGTCTTTCCAAGACAACAGCATTTCCAAGATTGAAGCCTCAGCAATTTACGACCCACCATGACCCTAGCCAGGAATATTCAGCGAGACAGTGTCAAGCTGGACAGGCCACGCAAGCCTTCAGCCCGCCTTGGTTATTCATCAAACACGTGAGTCCAAGGTCAGATGACTTTCTCCGTTACGAATCAGTGATGTACCACTGCTGTGTCACGAGTACGACTACCAAGACCGGAAAGATGTCGGCGCAATGCTCAATCTGCTGTGGCTTGTGTGTTTTACTAACCTGCACTAATCGGGTACTGCACTTACGGAGGGCCCGATCTGCAAAGTTGAACGTGGCTGAACTGAATGTGTGGCAGCCGCAAGTAAGGATGAATGTCTGGAGAAACGGAGATGCATGAAAGGTGGCTTTGGGTTTTCCTGCAGGTACCACGTTCTATAGGTCCGTGCAAGTGGGAAATCTGGGGTCGAAGCTTCCGTAAGCACCTTAATAATAGCTCCCTTCTAGCCCTGTGGCTGAGGACCAAGGATCAGGGTCTGGTCTAGTCTCGAATAGGAAAGCTATCGCGGCATCCGCTGTCGGCTGGCTCCCGGCAGAGTGGATCATGTCGATCTATCCTGATCCGTCTTTAACCGGCTTCTTTGAATGCCCGCAAACGGTCTCGACCGAGGCTTCGGGTTTACTGGAAATTCTTCCATCCTCCACCACGGTGTTCCGAACTCTCCTCTGTTGCCAACCAGCTTCACCATGGGCTGTGTCCAAAGTGCGCGTTGTCCAAGCAAGACACAGCTGTCTGCCAACATTTGGTGAGTAAAATGCATGGACACAGCTGTGTACGCTTGGCACTTCCCTTTTTGTACAGAACATATATTCCTTATTGGGTCAAACATCAACTATCAATCCTTTTCGTCGAATTCCTGATATGGGTACGATGGCACAGCCTCGAGGAACTCACCATGTCTGCTGCAACACTCCTGGCATTTTGCAGAAGTATAGGCTAGTGCGACTTAAGCCTGTTCGTCCAGTCCGACAGGTCCTATGCTTCATCAAACATGGCCTCTTTCAGCTTCCCATACACATATCGGAGATTGTGGACTAAACCTTTCCTCAGCAGCTCATGACACGCGGGCGAACCTTCAGGCTAATGCAAAGATGGTGCTCCTGCGGACCTTGATTGCAAACTCCGTCCTCGGTCGACACCGACGCGTCTTCTAGCGATGCCAGCGCTTTGCGACATCGTGATGACAAGGACGCGCACGCTTCAGCTTCAACGTCAAAGTCCAGCTTCGAACGCAATTGCTAATCGAGCGAGTGTGCTGATCGAGCGAGTATTCGTCGTGTTCGAGTTCCGCCCCTGGAATATGGACTTTGCGCAGGTCCGGTCCGCCTCTACGCTGTCTCAATACCGCTGGAGGAGGAGTGCGGTCTCTGCTCGGTATTGGCTCTTTCGAAACCCTAAGGTAAGTAAGAATATCGAAGGCGGGATCGCAAAAAGATGGAATCAAAGTGCGTGACGCGTCGCTCGCAAAACCTTCGTAATCATAGGAGCGTAGGCGGGAAAACCAGCCGTCTCGTTCCGGGAACAGCCACGACGATTCATCATCCGGCCCGAATTCGTACGCTACGCAGCTATAGTTTTTACGATAACCTGGTTGCCATTAGGAATGAACTACGACTCTACGTGGAACAGGCTAATGCTGGTCAAAATCGATATTTGGTGCTTAATTTGATTATTCAATCGCGCGAATGGATAGCAGCACTACTTGGCAATTACGACATTCCTTGGTGATATGTCGCTATCAAAATGAAGAATGAACGGAGGAAGACTACGTAGAACAAATACATGAGCCGGCTGAGAGGCGAAACCATGTCACGGAGCTAATATCTCACATAAAATCATTCACCAAGCTTTGCTAGTCACAAGACGTCTATGGTAAGTATGTGCTCTGCACCGGCCTGCGACCTCGGATAAAATCGAGCTGTCTGACGGCCTTTGCCGACATGTGATTTTTCGTAACCTAAGACGAAGGCAATAGAAGAGGGATCGATGTTTTCGATATCATGGACCTAATGAATCGTACTGGATTCGTCGCAAGTCTCATTCCATCGGTATTGTCGGTAATGAGAGATCTTGCATGATAAAGCTAGTGTAATACACAGCGAGAAAAAGAAAAGAAGATTAGTGAACGAGTGAGATAATAAAAGGTCCATCATGATCCTGCCGTTGCAGTACGAGTTCTTCGCTGTCCTTGCGTCTGCCGTCGATCCGTGGTTCAAAGCCCGCTCGTTGGCTTTCTCCGGATCTTGTAGTACGACGCTGCCACTTCACGCGCACTTAAATGTTTCTTCAATATCCGGCGCGACCAGCGTCTACGGTCCTTAATATCATCGCTCTCGATTGAAAAGTGACCCCGCTCGTCATTCAACTTGATGTTCCACTTGGTTTTGTAGTGTTTCCTGCCTGGTCCACCTCCGCATGCACCCGCAAGGACTGCATTTGGTTCCGAGAGTAAAGACAGGCAGAACAAGTTCTGGGGTTCGAAGTAGTCGGTCACGTGGCTGCCATGACAGAGGAAATAGGCAAGGCAGCAAACATTGACGGCGAACACTAGAAAGAGAACGATGAAGAACGAATTTTGCCAGGGCTGCGTAGCGCCTGAGCTATAGACCGTTCGCGCGAGCGAGGCGTTGAAGGGTTGATATCCTGGATCTGGTCGTGCTAGAGGTCCCCTATACAGCTCTCCACCGTAATCGAAGGGCGAAACCAATGCAGACAAGAGGAGTGCATTTCCTGCGAGGACTGCAAGGGCTTCGGAAATGGAAGGGAGTGATGGATCGAGGGCATTTGAAGTAGGTGTGAGTTGAGTTAGTAGACGGGCATTTGCCGACATACCGTCCATGATACCGTCATTCAAAGCCAAAGAGACTCCCCAGTCGTGCGCGACATTCACCCAATCCGGAGCCCATATGCCATCAATAGACACAGGGTTTGATCTGTGATAGGCAGATGTGTCACTCGTATCTTCACAATTGGAGCTCAGGAATCCGCCCATACTACTAGCTGAATAGCTGCTCGAGCAGTTGGCGGACAAAGCTGCTCGGATGGAGCATAGAGTGCTCGTATTTCGTGGAGATGTCGCGAGCAGATAGACGGACTGGCGACCGTAAGGTCCTGTAGAGTTAAACACAGTATTGTATGGGAGGGGCCGCTTAGGAAAGATGGGATGCGCATTGATCCCTTCGAAGCCGAACAAGTCGTCTACGACTGTAACTATTTGGGAGCTAGGTATCGTGAGATTAAAGTCCTTAGGCCAATTAGTAGTATTAGGTTGGATTCCGTGAACGCCTTCCCTTGGCCACTGGTCATAAATCATTGGCGTCATCTCTTCGGCAGTCAGCTCGGCGCACAGCACATTGACTACAGGGGACGGGACAGAGGCCCAAATGAAATGTCCATCCGGTGATTGCCTGTTGTCCCCATTCCGATCACGGTCATTAAAATTCGGAGGTTGTTCGATGCCATTGGAGCTGTCCGCTGCGGCGGCAATAACGCCGGGGTGGGGCATTGCCATGGTGACATTGTTCACAATCCGATTGTTGTATTGCTCGGAAAGAGAAGCCATCTCGTAGACGTTTGTCCAGCTCCCAATGACAGTGGTATTGTCGTACAGCATCTATGCATGCTGTGATCAGCTTCATCTACGAGGAGGACGTTCTCGGACTTACTGCAAAGGGAACTGGTCTGGACTTCATATCGACGGAGTTGGGAGTAACGCCAGTGGTCTCCACCCAAAATGACAGGTACTGCATGAAGTTGTGATAGGCTTGGCCTGAGTGCTGTATTTCGCTACACGTCGAACCGGCATTATCAGGATCAAGAGTTTTGGTGATTGGCGTAATACAGTGAGTATTGATATTGGAGACATTGGCAAATGATGTTGTGGCCATACCGTGGAGGATTAGGCCGTCTCGGTGAACGATGTTCAGATTGGGTGTAACCAGAGCGTTCGACGCTGTAGTGTATAACATCACCAACACAGCCACTAGCAAAGCGACCTGACCGAGCCAAGTATTGATAGCATACATGACAGACTCCCAATGGGACAGCATATTCCCTGGTTGCATAACCCAAGACCGCATCAGTATCTCAGCCAATGTGATACTTTTCTTACTTCCTATTGCCCTGGTAGACAGAACCTGACCAATCAATGCGACGAATACGGTAGCAAAGGAGATTTCAATCGACCGGGCCACAGTGGTACAGAGCACACCCACATTTTTTATACCTAATCCCAAGGTACCCTCACTGGAGATTTGTGGCCTTAGAATTCCGATGCAGAGCCAGATACCCGAGAAGACCGTCGAATAAATTGATAACGCGAGGATGGAAAGTACCGTCCAGCTGCCCCGTCCACTTATCAATGAGCGTCTCGATTGGCACACCAGGTCCATATTGTCCACTAGGCCCGACGACGCATTCATTTGCAGTCGGCCGTGGTCGGAGTCCACTGCGAAACCCTCATATGCGTCCGCAGATGTATTGTCGTAGGGACTGCCTTCAGGTATTTTGCTGTGGGGTCCGTCGATATCACTGAGCGTAGCCGAAACCGGCGACAAAAAGGGATCCGCCGAGCCTGGGACACCTTGCGAACCCTTCATCGAGCTTCCCTTTCGAGAGCTCAGATAGGTGATTCCCAAGCCCTGTCCAGACTTGCCGGAGGAATGGAGTGTGCTGTCGATGTGGTACGAATCCTCCTCCTCAGAAACTGAGGATACATCACCATACTCGTGACCAGTTTTGAAGGAGCTTGGGGTTTGGGGAGACGCAATAATCGTAGAATTGGATCCGAATGAACCATTGGACAGGGAGGAGCTCTGTTGGGTGAGTAGGATATCATCGTGTTCACGATGTGCTTCCATGGCTCCAAGGCCAAGATTGAAAATTTGGGAAGGAAGTCAGGAGAGGGCTGATTGAATGACATCAAAAGACGTCGTGGGAAGATCACATAAAACATAAGCAGGTGGCGATTAGTAGTGCTCCAGTAGTAGCCTCTTATCGAAGCACTAAGTAGGGAGTATGAGAAGAGACCCGGGAAGAGACATGGTCCCAGCGAAATATTGATAGTCGGTAGTCGTTCGTTGACGAACCGGATGCTTGAGCTTCGTCATGGACCCACCGTAAGCACAGGCTCCTGGTAGCCTTGCAATAGAACAGTATGTGACGCACAGTGCATCAGAGCGACAGAATATGATAGCACATGATATATTCGCATATGCTGCGAACTTCACTAGTCTCATGTGCATATGATTGACGGTCGAATGGTCTCATAATGTTCGGGTCAAATCAGTGCTGATCGTGTACAAGTTTCTGCGGCTTGCCGTCGAGCGGATAGCATCAGTGTTGTTCGTGTAGGGTACCGACAGGAGTCAATTTGGGGTCCAACGATACATCGTCCCTCGAATCAGCTACGGGTGTTTTGGATTGATAAAGCCTCTTCGATGGGAGGCTTCAGATATCGTTGCAGCATGCAAGTCGTCTGTAAGGGAGCATGGGCTGCTGCAGTCGCCATTACCACGTAGCAGAAGACTTTCATGGCGATCTTCAGGCCTCTAAGCCGCGAGCCAGTGGTGTACCTACTTCCCTTGGAAAGAGTTTGAGACAGAGGAGATTAGCTTAGTGGCAAGTAAGTGGGTGAAATCACCATGGACTATTCTCATTGACAAAGGACTTTCTTGAAAGTCAGAGAAAGAAGAGTGCGCGATGTGACGATGATCACATATGGTACATTCGACAATATACTACGTAGTAGTGAACTGAGTCGGCATCGTTGTAAATACTGATTGCTGTGGAATATTGCGAGAAGAAGTGGTTCGAGAATAGCCATCAGTCATCATATTCTTTAGATATAGAACTAGAACTAGGATCAATCCGAGCTGGTAGATCTCGCCGCCATTCTTCTGCTTCGGGAGATGCAGAGTATACGGGGTGTCTACCAGAAGGATAACTTGTACGTGGTCTCAAGTATGTTAGAAAGGAACAATCAAGCCGCAACACGGCGAGCGAATTGCGATCTGCAGCCAAGCCCGTCTATTCTACAATCCTTCGATATGTAATCAGTCTACCATCATCATTAAATCGCCTTTATCACCACCCTCCAATATGTTTTTCTCATCGACACCGTGCCCTTCTCACATCGTCTCGATTCAAGTATGGCACCACCTTTCACCCGCATTGCAGCCATAACAGGAGCGAACAAAGGTATCGGCCTCGCAATCGTCCGTAATCTAGCTCTCCAATATCCATCCTCGGCCTTCAATAGCGGACCCCTTCTCATCTACCTCACCGCTCGCGACCAAGGTCGAGGCGAGGAAGCTGTCAAGTCGCTACAGAATGACGCGCAGTTGAAAAAGGCCCGGGCCCTGGTTGGTGATGGAGGATTGAGTGAGATTAGGTATCATGGGCTGGACATCTCGAAGCCAAAGAGCATTATTGACTTTGCCACATTCCTGCAAGAAGAACACCCTGAGGGTATTGATATGGTGGTGAACAACGCAGGTATTGCCATGGAGGGTTTTGGTACGTCGATCTTCCATGCTGCCCAACACCCAAGCCTTGCCGGGGGATTGACTGGTATGCAGATATCAATGTCGTCAACGAAACACTTCAATGTAACTACTACGGCACTTTAACAGCTACACGGTCCCTTCTCCCCCTCATCCGTCCTGGTGGCCGCCTCGTCAATGTATCAAGCATGTCTGGCCACCTCAACTCGAAATACTCCGAACCTATTCGTGCCGCGTTCGCCAACTCTAAGACTGTAGACGATGTGACGAAATTGATGGAGTCTTTCACGTCTGCTGTGAAAGAAGGCAAAGAGAAAGAGAAGGGATGGCCCAGGGCAGCATATGCAGTCAGCAAGAGTGGTGTGACAGGCATGACGAAGGCTATCGCTGTCGAACACCAAAGGGAAGGAGGAAAGGTGCTGATCAATAGCTGCTGTCCAGGATTTGTGAACACCGATATGACAAAAAATCGAGGGCCCAAGACCGCAGATCAAGGAGCCCAGACACCGGTGCTGTTGGCTGCGGGTAATATCAAGGATGTATCTGGGAAGTTTTGGCAGCATGAGAAGATCGTTGATTGGGAGTTATCCTCAAGAATGTAGGGGGAGATGCTTCATGTTTTGCATGAGTATGAGATGACAAATCCATGATGCGAGCTTTGACACCAGCTTATTCTGCTACATGCATGTATTATGTGAGCCAAGCAGCCTCGACCCGTACTCATGTTGTAGTCACGTGCAAGTTGCCCGTTGAAAGTGGACCAGCAGCGTAGACCTCGGAGCACTAAAAGAGGCTATGAACAGGCACATGTCATACAAAGCAATAGTTCAGACTTATTCGGCTGCTGAAGCATGAAATGCTCCAGATCCCCCTTCCGCAGAGGACAGCTGATCACCACGGCCGCCACTGTCAACGGCGGCACCTAGCTACCACGCATGCTATAATGTGAAAAGGCATCAAACGATATGGACTTGATAGACCGTTATTGACATATCCCGAGACGTTGGATCTACATCAAAACGCCCCAAGGAAAAAAGCAGCATGAGCACTGCATCCACTCGGATCTGCGTCTTCTGCTCCACCGTCTCCGGTCGTTCACCCCTACACCTGGAAGCCGCCCGCTCCCTCGCAAATGCATTACATGCGAAGGACATCACTCTTATCTACGGCGGTGGCACCACAGGCATGATGGGCGAGCTTGCAAAGACTTTGGTCGCGCTCAGCGGACCCGATAAAGTCCACGGTATAATTCCCAAGGCATATCTGAGCATCGAACGGCCCCAGGAGCGTGTGGAAGACGTAGCGAATGAAGAGAGGAGTAGGAATGGATGGCTTGCAAAACTACTGCCAGGGTCCAAGAAGAAACCAGTGGATGAACCCGCTTTGTTGAGCGAGGATGTCTATGGAAGAATAACAGTGGTTGGAGACGTTCAGATTCGAAAGAAGATGATGGCGAACCTTGTAGCCAAGGGGGGACCAGGCTCTGGCTTCATCGGCTTGAGCGGGGGTTTTGGGACGATGGATGAGTTGATGGAGATGGTCACTTGGAAACAGTTGGGCGTACATAATAGGGGAGTGTGTGTTTTGAATGTTGACGGGTTTTGGGATCCATTGATGGATTGGATGGAACGGTCCATTGAAGCAGGATTTGTGAGAGAGGAGGGTAGGTCGTTACTTGTGGCAAAAGGAACGGCTGAGGAGTGTGTGCAGTGGCTGAATGAACATGATGCAGGTAGGTCGTGAGACATGCGTTCAGACTGATAGTCCCTGTGCTTCGCCAGAAGCCTCTGCCTTTTCTCGGGACTCAGCGAAGCCTGTGTCGTCTTCAAGAGTGGGATTTCATTTGCATATTCGCCAAGAAACGCCAGACATGGTAATTGTGCATGTAGCCATAGAAGGGGCGCCTCTGACACTGGACGAAGAGAAGCATATGAAGGTATAACTAAACGTAATTCTGCTAGACTAACAATTGCTGAGCTGTGGATTTCCGAGTTCACTGCCGGTGTCAAGAATCTATTTCGCTTAGACTTAGAATGATGGCACATCTCGACTCAAAATGCACCGAGAGGTTGATGCGGAGACCGTTCGAGAGAATAGATTTATTGCTCTAGAGGAATGTAAGCAAATGGATTCTTGTAATGGTAGCTTTTGAGCCAATGTTGGGGTTTTCTGACGGCTAAGCCCCGAATAGACCCTAATGAGCCGCCGAAATGTCGCGCTTTAGGGCTGCATGCTACTAAAGCATCGACCCGGGCCGGGGGAGCTGCAGGGTTACAGTACCCAGATAGCTTACGACAAGATATTGTGGCTTATTCGCGAGGACGTACCTGTATGTGGACCATAGTCTGGCAACGTCATCGACCCTGCTACCGCCGGTCCCGAACCCTTTGCTAGACCAGCGAAGGTCCGACCGCCAAACCAATCACTCTATCATGAGGAGACTCAACTGTCTTTATTTCGAGCTTTCCACCTCCGGCCGCTCCCATGCGGACGGTACTCCCGGGTAGACCCCAAGCGAAGCTTCAAGCCATCTGTACTACACGATGGGAGGGTTTGCGTGTGGTTGCATACATATCCGGCAGAGCTTTGGTCATACTGAATGGTCCTAAAAGTATTCTCCAAACGCTATACCTTGACGAGCATTCGGAACTGGAAGCTGTAGCTATTGACGAAGCTACTGGCAAGATAGCCATATGTAGCTCGCAGGATATCACGATATACAAGCCATATGGGAGGAATGAGGGTGCACTAAAGTGGTCCTACCAGTCAGCTTTCCAGATCAACGAGCATGAGGACACTAACCCGACGCTCTCATGGGGCTCTGAGGAAGAACTACTGGTCGGCATTGACTCACTGAGAATCTACCAAACTGCCGAAGTCGACCACTTGATATGGGACCGCAAATTACCGAAACCGGTCAAGATCGCAAGCTTCACCTACGATTCCAGTCTCATAGCATCAACCGGTTTTCACGACCGTCTCGTCAAGCTATGGAGACGACAGTCATTTGGCTCGGATGACACTCGTTTTGACTTCATATACCTTCCCCATCCTGCGGCTCTGACATATATTCAGTGGCGGAGGCCTCATGAACACGAGAGCACCAACGACCATGTTCTATTCTCGATATGTGCGGATAGTAAGGTTAGGATATGGGCTGCTACAGATCCACATGGGTTACAGGTACTGCAGCTTTGGGCGGAGATTGATATGCAGGAAGCCATACAGCCGCGAGAGCTGGGACTCACTTCGGCGGCGAATGGACGCTATGCGTTCTTCATCGATAGCAAAGACTTTACCATCGGAGCCGAACGAGCCCTAAAGGCCACTTCTGATGGAGGAAAAGAAGTCAATCATGCTTTGGAACATCTTCTTGAGGTCTCAAAGGCAAGTCCAGAAGTCTGCGTGGTGCTCGACAAACGTGGAAACATGTCTGCTTGGGGTTTGGGGAATTCAGGCTGTAAGGCCCAGAAGAAGTGCGACAAATTCAATATTGCTCATGTTGAAAACGTAAATCTATTGTTCCTGCAAGACGTGCAACCGGAGGTGGACAATGTTCACTTCCTCAGCTTTTGTGACTATGGTTCTGCTTTCCCGTTCACGCTTCTCGTACATCATTTTGATGGAAGGATTGTCTGGTATGAAAGCACGCTTGACGAATTCTTCGATCCCTCCCCACGTCAACGGCGTCTACATCCGAAAGCCCTTTGGACCGGCCATGACGGCTCAATCAAGAAGGTTGTCCGTAGCGCTAGTGGTACTGCTCTGATATCCCGTACCAATGACAACCAGGCTTTGGTCTGGAAGCAAGGCCATGACAAGGCAGAAATAGCTCTGACAAGATCGAGTTCACTCGACTGCCCAGGACATATACATCGCTCGTGGCTTCTTGAAGAGGGAGATTTTGTTGTGAATCTGCATCACCAAAGTATCTCACTCTGGGACGCACGGTCATCTGTCGCGAAACAGGTGGCTTTGTGCAGCTTCCACTCTGATGGCAAGCCTCTGTGTTTACTACTTTTGCCGAGTCCAGAGAACAGCTTTCAATCTTCGTATATAGCTACAATCACTACAAACATGGAGGGGATAGTCTGGGAAGTGAAGTTGCCATCAAAGGCCAGAGACAACGCGAATGGAAGCATCAGTCCATCGATAGATGAGTTCTCCTCCTCTCGCTTAGGGTTGTCGGATGACTTGATATTCGTGTTACCTGTGGATCCAGCAGGATCACCGCCGGCCGTTTCTGGATCTCTGGATAGCTTTGCAAAGGACTTAGCCATCGCATATACCAACAGTGGGATTTTACGTGTCTGGACTGCTACTGTCGACCTCAGTAAAAAGAGCGTCAATTGGCTTGTTACCTCAATGATTGAAACCAAGATTGACAGGCCCTCCCTCGCAAGTGGTAGCTCTATCAGAAAGATTGCTGTCGTGGATGAAGCAAAGACCGGATTGACCATCTGGGACCCTTGGAGCGCTCAGCTTGAATACAATATTGACTACGAGTCCACAGACACGATTCAGGACCTAGATTGGTCATGTACGCCGGACGACCAATCGATCTTGGCGGTTGGATTCCCTTACAAAGTGATCATCATGGCGCAGATGAGGTATGACTATCTGAATGCCGGCCCCGCATGGGCGCCGATTCGAGAAATCCGCATCAAGGAGCTTACTTCTCACCCCATCGGAGACAGCACCTGGCTAGGTAGCGGTAATCTTGTCATCGGCGCTGGAAATCAGCTTTATGTCTACGATTCAGATATAAATACTTCTGACCCAATGGTTACAGACCTCTCTGTGCCCTTTCACCAGCATCGTTCACTGAGCATTTTCGACTTGGTCACTTACCTCAATGGCCCTTTACCTGTATTTCACCCTCAATTCCTGGCGCAATGCATTCTGGCTGGCAAGCTGGTACTCATACAGCAAATCCTCATCAGCCTTTATAAGGCCTTGAAATTCTTTGTGGCGGGTGACGAGCTAGATAGCTTTGTCTCTATGGTGCCAGAAGACTTTCATTCCGAGCGAAATGTAAGTGGCATTGACCCAGATTAGAGACCAAACTCTGATGTGTAGAAAGATAGATTATGCGGTGAAGAAGGAGATGCGGTCGTCATATGCTGATTTCATAGAGGACGGCGAGCCAGAATCTGTGACGGAGGATCTGGCGGCATCGCTCAACGAGAATTTGGCGAAGCTTACTATCCCACAGCTATCGGCTCACGAGCAGCTTTACCTTGCTGACATTATTGAGTGTGTAGCAACAGCAGAGAAGCATAGGCGTTCAATGGACGACAATGCTATGCGTTACCTTCTGTTCTTCAGGCAACACATGATTAGGAAATCCCAAGCTCCTTCGGCCCGATTTGACGTGACATGGAGAGAGTTCGTGTGGGCGTACCATAGCAATAGTCAAGACATACTGGTGGATCTAGTGTCACGGCAATTTAATGGCAGGATGCTGTGGGTGCATGCGAGAGAGAGTGGGATGTTTATGTGGATGACTGATATGGTCGCCCTCGTGAGTCCTCCATGGCTAAAATTGGGCCTGTCGGCTAAAACGTGCATAGCGAGCGCAATTCGAAGTCATTGCACGCAATGAGTACACGAAGACGGACGAGAAGAACCCTATTGACTGCAGTCTTTACTATCTGGCTCTCAAGAAGAAGAGCGTTCTCGTGGGCCTCTGGAGAATGGCAGCATGGAATAGAGAGCAGTCAGGAACCCAGAAGCTCTTACGCAATGATTTCACCGATCCTCGATGGAAGACGGCCGCTTTGAAGAACGCGTACGCACTTCTGGGAAAGAGGCGATTCGAATATGCTGCAGCCTTCTTTCTCTTGGCTGGTAACCTTCAAGACGCAGTTAATATTTGCGCCCATCAAATGGATGACTTGCAGCTCGCTGTTGCCGTTGCTCGAGTCTACGATGGTGATGATAGCTTGGTACTTCGAAGCCTGCTTGAGGACAAAGTCCTGCCGCAGGCTGCACTGGAAGGAAATCGATGGCTCGCAACGTGGGCTTTTTGGATGCTGGGCCGACGAGACATGGCTGTTCGTGTCTTGATTTCTCCGGTCTACACCCTCATTGACGCCCCTGAGACACCAAACTTGCAATCCCGCTCCTACTTGTCAAGTGATCCGGCATTGGTCGTCCTCTACAAGCAGCTAAGAGAAAAGACGCTGCAGACCCTCAAAGGGGCTTCTCAGATATCGCCACGAGCTGAGTGGGAATTCGTCATCCAGAACGCCAGGCTTTATGATCGCATGGGCTGTGACTTACTCGCGTTGGATCTCGTCCGTAATTGGGAGTTCCTCAGGCAACCGAAAGAAACGCCCACGAATGGAACCAAGTCCCTTGATCCGCGGAAGATGTTGAGACGGAGGAGCAGCCTTGTCGTTGATGATGTGTCCAAGAGTAGAACTATCGGAAAGCCGGCGCCTACGGTCTTTGAGGAACCGACTTCTAATAGCTTGTTGGACAGTTTTGGATTCTGAACTTACCACTTGTGGGTTTTGTTATATTATCATGTATTCGTGGCTAGTGTATTGTTGGGCTTAAGCATGAGCGTAGGCGTTATTGTGGGTGTAACTCTACGGCTCCTCAAGGGATAACACATCGTCCTTCCCTCCAATTTTTATTAGGATGATTAATTCTCATTCCAACTAGTTTGAATGCACTCCAGGAAGACAGGGGTAGGCTCGTGAATACCGCATTGAATGATCTCGAGTGCGAAGGCAAATCTACTTATATTGTGGATCCGGTTGTACGTACCTACTTCTGCGGGAAATTGATGGATTAGCACCGCAAGGAGTTTCACCAAGTAGACAGATGCATCGCTTGATCTCAAACCTCATCAGGGTATCATTCATTCATACAGCATACATCAAACATCGCCCAAAACGCTAAACGACTACAGCCGCCCAGAAATGCAAAAACGACCATGGGTATCTCAATCCAATCAAGTCACTATATCCAACACCGCGAAAACCATAGCCTCACCCCTCACCCCTCACCCCTCCCCCCTCGAACCCGGCGTCCTCGGCTCATCCTCCACTATAACCCCAAACGCACTCCCCCTCAACGCCGCCACCGCCGTAGTAGCAGTAGTAGTAGACCTCCCCAACCCACCACCTCTCCTCGGCGTCCTTGGCATCGCTCGGAGTTGCGAGCGCAGACGCTGCTCGAACGGTGTGCCTGCAGGCGTCGTGGAGGAGACTCTGACCAGCGCTTTGGCGCGCGCTGCCCGTTTCGACGGCGTGCTGAGATACCCAGGTAAGGGTGTGGAGCTGGCGTCTGCTTCTTCTTCTACGGCGGTTGGGATCCAGGCGCCGATGTCGAAGTCTGTCCAGTCTTCGGCGCGGGAGGTGGGGTCTTCGTCTGGTGGTATGGCTCGTGGCTTGCTTCTGTTTACTCGGGAGGAGAAGGTCTTGTTCTCTTGTTGTGGGTTGGGTCTTTTTGTCGTTGTTTGAACTTGCCATTGTCGTAGTATGTTGCGGAAGCGGCGCTTCTCGTACCAGGTTTTTAGGTTCTCGGCGTTGGCTTCTTGTCCTTTCAATTCGATGATCTTAAGGCGCAATTTGTTGAACCAGCTGAAAGCCAGATTCTTGATCCGCAGGTCGTAAGTCAGATCTGCAAGCTCTTCAAGCCGCGATTGTTCCTCTAGTCTCTCGATCCAGGTGTAGAGATGACGTTCTAGCAGTCGTCTTTGGTAGTGCTGGCTTGCCTGAGAGTCTTGGTCAAATCTTAATTCGGAGTGGGCCTTCCATATGTCGTATAGCCTAATCCCAACTTGGAGCAAGCGGTCATGGTAGACGACGTCTGCTTCTTGCTGCATATCATGTACATGGGAAGAGGCACCATGCCATCGCTGGAGAATGCCTCCCGCAAGGTTCATCTTTGACTGGCGCCTGACCTGTATATATGCATTTTTCCTTTTCTGTCGCTTCGATTCCACAGACGCGATCTGCCACGTTTTGATCACTCTGCGGGTAGCAAAATAAAAGTGCGCGTCTTTTGCCCAGCTGTGCAACTTCCGTGACTGCGCCAAGCTCTGAGTCCACGACTGTAGAGCATCGTGGCAGATCTTCGGAGAATGAAATTCGAAAGCCATTCGTCTAGTATGGCGATGAGAATCTAACTTCAGGTGCCAGCGAGCCAGGCAGTATTGTAACAAGGCTTTCCTTTGAGAAGTCTGGACAAGGTGGCAGCTACGTTCACGGTGAGATTGGCGCGAGGTGCATTCGTTCACCAGCTTGTACAAGAATCGTTGTTTGAGCCTCTCGCTAGACAGCCTTCGTAGAAGGAGGAATCTTTCTGCGATGACCCATCTGTAGAGTGCTTCCAGGCAGTACCTATCGTCAATCCGGTGAGCCACTGCTTGCCAGCGGAGACAATCGTTCCATTGGGTCCAGGTGTTCCTTAGAATCCTCAAACGACTGACGGCCGCTGCCTGCCTTTCGAACCTGTATCTCATAACAAAGATGGTGAAGGTTGCGCCAGCTACTCTCCAATCGACCATGTTGGACGCCTGCCGAATCAGAAGGGCATAGACCGTACTCATTTTCATAGCCTGGAGGGCATGAGAGCCCTCTTTCTGTTGCTTAAAGACTGCTGCTCGTCGCAGATCTTCCAGGATGACTCGAGCTTTTCCAACCCATCGCGAGAAGATTCTTCTTCGAGCTATGTCATCTATCCGCGTTGTAACGTGCTGCTCTGTTCGCCTGGTGTTTCGAAACGCAGTGACCCACTTGAGTAGATATTTGCGTCTGAGCCTTCCCTCTCTCCATTGTGGAGAGCGTCTCTCGCAAAAAGCCCAAAACCAACGCCAATACGTATTTCGTGCGATGCATCGATGAAGTAACAAGTCCGCCTTGATATTTTCTTTCAAGCTCTGAACATAGCGGTGCTTCCAGATACCAAAAGACCTTCTTAGCATCTGTAAGCGGATGTCATGCTGATTGGTCAGGGTGATATCTTTCCAGGCCTGGAAATACTTGATACTCAGGATATACTGCCGAGCATTCGATGCACGTATCCTTTCATCTCGAACACATTGCTCCCAATGGCTGAACGCTTTGGCCAATAGCATCAGGTCGCGAGCTCTGGTTATTCTCCTTTCCTGATGTTTGAAATAGCGTTCTATTTGCGCAACCTGCTTTCTTGCATGCAATCTGACTCGCCAGTGCTCAAAGGCCTGGCGAAGAAGAATCTCCGTGTCATGGGCCGCCGCAAGTCTTTCCATATGCTCATGCTGATCTTTGTCTTGTAAAGCAGCGTAGCACCATTTATCCACAATATCGCGCGCGACCGAGCGGATGCGATAATGATAAAAGATTTCCGCATCTCTAAGAAGTTGTGTCCTCGAAGGATTGTAAAGTCTTTCGTGCTGGTTCACTGCAAAGGCCGGCTGAGGATTATGAGAATCTACGGAGACTCTGTCGAACAAAGCCTTTCCAGCACTGGCTGCCTGCCGGACTCCCCTCATGGAGGGTGACGCATGGATTGGAACGTTCCGTCTTGGGGTAGTGGGGGCAGTAAGTTGTCGCGCTTCGTCATGGCCTTGTCTAGGCGCTGTTTTGCGTTTGATCTGGGCCTGCTGCAATGTATTGGTAAAGTCCTCCACTTTCAGCCTACCCCTCCTAGCCTGCAATGCCGCCGATTTGAAGGGCGACGGATCAGATGTCGTCTTTTCAGTCTTCCTGGTGGTAGCTCTTGTTGACGGCCGGGTGTCCAAGACGAATTGTTGACTGACATCGATGCCTGATATCGATGCTCGCCGCGATCCAATCGCTCTTGTGCTTTCAGGCTCCGCATCGTACATAGAGTTGAAAGATGCTCGTCTGGACCGTCTCTGTGGTCCAACACGGTGATTGTCTTGTGTATTGACTGCGTATTCGCCATTGCTGGTATCAACAATTCTGGTATTATCCTGTATCTCATCTTCGTCTGGGACAAATTCGATCTGAAATCCCAGCTCCTCGAGTAATGCCTCGAAACTCTCATACAAAGATTGACCCTGCGTTCTACTGTCGCCCAACCTGAATAAGAAGCGCAGGTAGATTTGGTCATGATCCGGATTGAGTCCGTTTTCTGGCAGGATAGTATCGTACGCGGCGAAGATGGCACGGAAAGGGAAAGTGTGCACATCGGGATACTGCTCGGCGGACTTGATGATTTGGTAAAGGATCGCAACATCTATTTGGCGCGATCAGTTTCGGACACCTCTTGACGGACCGCGATTACTCACTTTCGTCAGTGAGTGGGGAGAATTCCGCGGCGCTATTGGTATCTTCTGAGAGTGGGGATGGAGGCATCGACAGTGACGGCGCCTACCACGCGTCGATTTCGAATGCATGAAGATGGTATGGTAGTCTTTCGCTCAGCGATAGAATAAGAGTAAGCAATGATATAGTGCATAGCAATTCGTAACTTCGTAAAATTGGGAAAGCAATGCGAGTATAGAAGATGTTGACTCTCCGCTCGGCGCAAGCGTGGCTGCAATTGTCGCGTCTCCTAAAACAACACTCTAATCCAAACATAGATTAGCGGCAATTTGATGGTGATGAAGTTAGAGTATGTTCTTCCAGTGTTCCTTATATGTTGTACCATAGGTAGATATCAAAGGCTACCCACAAGCTGCAGTTTTTGGGAGCTACTCCGTCTTTCACAACGACCATGCCGGGCAGGACGAGGCCAATTGAGAAATTTGCAGAAGCAGTAGCGAAGTGTTCAGTCGAGGTGACAGACAAAAACCACAAAGCATCTACAGTGATGACGGTACTGACAAATTCTAGGCCTCTATTTACGGGAAATGCATCGCCGCCGACTACAATGGGGTGTACAAGGACAAGTGTATAGCAGAGTTCATGAAGCTCAAGGACTGTTACAGGGTATGCTAATTCAGCCGCTGAGGGGGCCTCTTGGTTATTGACTCGATTCACAGGCCGCCGCAAAACGAAAATGAGAGGTCAATCTCTGAGGCTCATGCCACTCTTGGCATAGAGTATACAAGCATTGGAGCGCTTGGAAGTTCATCTCGTCGACAATAGCCAATTGCGTGCAGTGGATGAAGTTTAAGCTTCCTGATTGGGAAAGTCATAGTGACGTAGGTTCGCACATTGAGGAAATCCCGCGGTGCTCAACACAGCAATACTGCCTGCAATCGAATATAACAAACAATCCAAAAACTAAAGGACCAAACAAAATATACAAACTCTCCTAGAAAAGGAGGGAAACGAAAATGCCACGCGGGGGAGAATTCACTGATGGCCCGACGGTTCAATCCGACAACGCTATTGAGTCAGGCGAGAACAACATCGCTGGAGCTCCCAAAGGTGACTCTGATGTGAGCCTTGCCTTTCCATCTCACCCCCATTCCTTTTCTTCCAAAGCTATCAAGCGCAGCCGCTGACCGTAACAGGAGCCTGTATCCTCCGGCGTCGACCGCTCCAACAAAGCCGCACCCATGCCCGAAGGTGTCAGCGAAATGAAAAGCGCGACGCATAGCGGTGGAGGAAGTCAAGGTTACGTCCCAGGTGGCGGTGACAAGTCTACAGGTGGAGGTAGTGGTAAAGGTGGCAAGGATGAGCCTTATGTTGATCGTGCCGCGGAGGATTTGAAGGGAGAGAAGTAGATCATGCGCAGGGACACAGGCTGTATTGAAGATGGCATTTGGTAGATTTGGCTATGATGAACCTGGTCTAGCTGTAGGACATTGCAATAGCCATTGACCGATTGCAAGAAGGATACTAGACAGTTTTTGGCTTGGGGGTCCTTGCATCCCAAGCGTATCATGGAGAACTTCTTCACTACAACCCATATATCAATATTGTCCGATACGAATACTACTAATCTCCACCATGGTCACCAACTGTCTCATGCTTTAGCCAGGAGCCTATCCATTACCCTCTCATCAACGAAGGCTATTCCGAGGCAGATAACATTGAATGCATAAAATGTCAACTCAGAGATCATCGATATAAGTATCTGAACCTCGCGATACTCATGGTCTATCTTTAGCAATTCATGCCAGATCTAGTCACATCAATTCGTGAGAACGGCATGCAATCATCGCCCACCATCAGCAGCTCAACCTTCCCTACCAACTGCGTCCGCTCTCAAAGCTTCACCAACCGCAACATGAATGTTGCCTCCTGCACCTTTTGATCCTCCTCCACAATAACCACTTCAGTCATCGTATCCGATGCCTTTCCTCCAATGTGGGTCACTACATGCTTATCTATAGGTCTCCTCAATGCCTTCTCAAATGTCTTTCCATGTTCCTCAAAAACCTTCTCAATGCCGATGTTGTCAGGGTCAGTTAGCACTCTGTACTCCATCTTAACATCATCTGTGGGTTTCAGTTCCGCTCTCTTGCGCAGCTGCTGTACTCGGTTGACGACCTCGCGCGCTATGCCCTCATGAAGAAGCGACAGTTGCATTTCGGTATCGAGGATGGTCAAGACGTCGTTGTCAGTGTTGGTCTCGAGATATTTCGAGGATTCGTCTTCTTTGAGGCCTCGTTTCACGATCAGGTCAGTCTTCTCCAGCTCGATACCATCTACTATCATATGGCCCCTCTGGACGAATTGCCGAACGTCGTCGCTTTTGAGGTTCGGAAGCGCTTTCCGAACCCTTTGAGCTTCCTTCTTGAGCTTCTTGCCAAGCGTCGGCCAATCCGCGTCGACGCTGTATTGGACGTTGTACTTGTCTTCATCAGTCGAGAGGACGAGATCGTGGATGTTCAATTCTTCGCACACGTAATTCTCGAGAGAGCGAACATCGGAGAGATACGTATCATCTGGGTGGATGACTACAAGGGTCTTCAGAGGCTGTTTGAGGCCGATGGTTCTTCTTTCACGGGACACCCGGCCAAGCTCGATGACTCGTTGCATACGTCCTACTCGTCTCTCTACTTCCTCGTCGAAGAGCTCCTTGCGGACCTGTGGGAAATCAAGGAAATGCACACTTCGGGGATCTTTCCCTCGTTCGATTGCCGGGATGTGAGGTAGCAAGCGTTGATAGATGTTGTCTGTGATGAATGGTGTGAATGGGGCAAGGCACCGAACAAGAATGTATAAAACTTCGAAAAGGGTGTTGAGCGCTCTTTTGGTATCTTCGATACCAAAATCTCCCTTTAGTCGCCGTCTATTAAACCTGATGTACCAATTTGTGGTATTGTCTATCAACTCAAGCAACCTGGGTACGACGGTATATAACCGGTATGCCGCCATCTCTTCGTCGATGAACTTAAGCATACTTTGGCAGCTTGCCAGGATCCATCTGTCCATGACATTTGTGTTGCCAGACTCCGATTCAGGATCGAACATGAATTCGATTTTCGTTACCTTTTTAAGCAGCAGAACCTGATCCGAGAAGAACCTATAGCTATTCCACAATGGTAGCAAAACTTTCGCTACCACCTCTCTGACACCAGACTCTTTGAAACGGAGAGTCTCAGCACGAACAACGGGTGAGTTGATGAGATACAGCCGAAGAGCGTCGGAGCCGTATTTGTCTATGACCAATGAAGGGTCGGGGTAATTCTTTAATCGCTTCGACATCTTTTTGCCGTCCTCGGCCAACACTATGCCGTTGACTATGCAATTCTTGAATGGCGAACACCCGAACAGATGATTCCCTAGAACGGTAAGGGTGTAGAACCAACCACGTGTCTGGTCTAGACCTTCTGCAATGAAGTCACCGGGGAATGACGCCTGAAAAGCTTCTTTGTTCTCGAATGGGTAATGCGAAGAAGCGTAAGGCATACTACCAGATTCAAACCAACAGTCAAAGACTTCCTCGATTCGTTGGAGGTCTCCTCTGCCCTCTTTGCTTGGGATGGTAATTTTGTCAATTTTGTCTCGGTGTATATCGGATAGGTCGTCCTTGTAGTCACTCAACTTTTTGAGCTCCTCTACGCTTCCAACACAGACGATTTCTTCGAAGTCCTGACTCGCCCAGATGGGCATGGGAGTGCCCCAATATCTATTTCTCGAGATGTTCCAATCTCTTGCATTAGCAATCCAGTTGCCAAATCGGTTTTCTTTGACGGAAGTCGGCACCCAATGAGACTTGTCGAGATTATCTAGCATGGTGGGGATAAGATCAGGTACCTTGACAAACCATGCGGGTACCGCCTTGTATATGAGTGGAGTATCCGATCTCCAACAAAAGGGGTAACTGTGAGTGAGTTGGGAATCAACAATCAAGCGACCAGTCCCTTTCAAATGTTTGATGATAGCCTTATCAGCAGCCTTGACATGCTGACCAGCGAAATCACGTACTGCAGACGTAAAGCAGCCTTGCTCATCGACAGGATTTGGCGGTAGGCGTTTGTCAGTGATGACACCCGCGTTAAAAGCCACTTCGTAGTCTTCTGCGCCGAATGCAGGGGATTGATGGACTATGCCGACCCCACTGTCGGCGGTAACGTAGGCCGCGTTCAAAACTTTGAAGCCGTGGTCCCTGAATTCCTCGTAAAAGTAGTCGAACAAGGGCTCGTACTGCCAACCAAGCATGTCTGAGCCTTTGAAACGTCCGACAACTTTATACTTAGCCTTCTTAGGATCCTTATACAAAGTTTTCATCAACGCTTCGAGGAGAACATAGTTTTTTCCAGAAACTTCATCGTGAATTTTGACGTATTCGAAGTTCGGATTGGCAGCAAGGCTTGTATGCGAAGGCAGAGTCCATGGCGTTGTTGTCCAGGCAAGGAGGCATGTCTGAGGATCGTCGAGGAGCGGGAATGTGACTACAACCGCAGGATCTTGGACATCTTTGTAATTCTGTTGTGCTTCGAAATTGCTTAGTGGCGTATTCAGCGCGGTCGAATATGGCATGACTCGGTACCCCTTGTAGACGAGGTCCTTCTTGAATAGTTCTGAAAAGACCCACCACACCGATTCCATGAACGTGGGGTCCATTGTCTGAGCATCACTACTGTCAGTAAGTAAAACCATCTATCCAGTAGGTAAGGGTGGCTGACCTTGTAGTCGTTGTCGAAATCAATCCACCTTCCCAGCCGTTCAATGGTTTGCCTCCACTCCACGGCGTATTTCATGACAATGGCCCGACACTCCTCGTTATATTTTGCTATGCCCATCTGCGCCACCAAGTCCTTGCCTGAGGAACCATGTTTTTTGTCAATTTCATATTCGATGGGAAGCCCATGTGTATCCCAGCCAAATCTCCGTTCAACATAGTGTCCTTTCATGGACCAGTACCGGGGTATGATGTCTTTGATAGTCGAAGAGAGTAAATGTCCATAATGTGGTAAACCTGTCGCGAAAGGGGGACCGTCATAGAATGTATACGGCTTTTTTCCCTTCGAGAGCTCGACCTGTGTTTCGAACGCCTTGATCGACCTCCACCGCTCTAGTACCGCCTCCTCTTCTTTCGGAAAATCAATGGACATGTTGGTGACCTCCCAAGATTCGTCATGCGAATGCTGTGGTGGATGTCATCGGGAGGCCAAAGGTGATGCTGCAATATTGAGGACTCAGATTTGTGCCTCGTAAGGCTGGGCAAGCGGCTATTCTAAGGTACACCATTGCGAAAGCAGCGAAACGAGGAGGTTGATAGACCTTGAAAATTCTCGCGATATAGTAAGGATATTATCGGACGTTGGCTAATCTACGACTATTCTCCTGATATCTCTGAATCCCTCCCTAAGCCTAGATAGCGCCTCATAACGAGGAACTGCGGCAGCCTTCAATATCGGGCCCGGCGATAAGACAGGTTTGTCTGCGAATTGGGACAAGGCTCTAATCCACTTCGCCCTCTTTTTGAGGGCCATCTACCTCAGCGTTGTCATCATCCTCTTCACCCTCAGAGACCGGTTGATCAAGCGCTCGTAAGCGATTCTACGCATATCAGCCAGGGACACAGAGGGAGAAGATATCAAGTAGCGTACCTTATCCCGTAATCTCTTCTCTTCTAAATCCCCCAGCACCATCAGCATATCATCGAGCTCTGTCTGCGCCGATTTCCGAGCATCTTCTTTAGCATTTAGGTCATCCTGTAAGCGAGTAGCCCTCTCCTCGGCATCTTTGGCCTTATCCTCAGCTCGTTGTAACCTAGACTCAAGCGAGGCCGTCTTTGTAGAGTAATCTTCGTGTGCAGTTTGAAGATCCTGCACGTGTTCTTTGCTGGCCTTCTCCAAATCACTTTTAAGCCCGTTGACGGTAGCTTTCAAATCATCAACTTCTTCCTTATTCCTCGTACGGATCCTTGCAGCATCAGCATCGGCTTCATTTCTTGCTTTCTGCATCTGGGTATGGAGGTCTTGCATAGCTGCTTCGTGCATCAGTTGGCTGGCACTTCGGTCTTGTTGGTGCTCTTGCACCGTTCTTTCTATATCATCTTCGTGATTCCTTTGAAGAGCTTCATTGATACTTTTGATCCGATTCAACTCTACTGTTGTGAATTCCTTTGCCTTCCGGTGATCGGCCTGCTCTTGCTCGAGCTTTCTCTCGAAAGTCAAGATGTCTGATTCAAGTTTCTGTATTTTCCGGGTCCCAGCATCGACTTGTGATTTCAGCGAATCAACCAGCTCCCTGGATATGCCTTTCTGTATCCCATTTGCTACGACCGGAACTTCGAGTCCAGGGGCACGATCAATCGCTCTGATGATTCGACTGAAGTTGTCCTTCAAGAAATCCATGAATATTCGATCGAAATACACTTCCGGTAGCTCGCCTGGGAGCGCAGAGTGAAGGCCTTGATGCAATACCTCGAAGTCTCGAACCACGGGGTGCTCCCGTAGCTTGGTGATGTGGTCAACGTATTGTTCACGCCCTAAACCCGCCGTGAGTATATGATGTAGTGTAGCGCGTGGTATCGGTGAGTCCTTGGTCGAAAATTCGTAAACGATACCAAGGAGCAGCGCGCATAATCCAGTCACTAGGGTATGAGATTGTCTGGTGTGTGTGACTAGCTGTACAATGCTTTGCACGTTGCTCCCTTCGCCCAAGAAGTCGTTCACTGCATCGTGGTCCTCATATAACCAAGCGCACAATACCATGAGATAGCCAATGGACACTCTTGGGTCCTCGTCCTTCTGCTCACCTGATATTAGGTTCGCTGACAGTGCTTGTATACAAGTTATGACCTCCTCTCCCTTCGTAGCATCACCTTCAGCCACTCTCATAGCGAGATTCTTAGCGTCAAAATCTTCATAAATGAGATGGAATAGTAGGACTGCAGAAATCCAGGCTCTGTACGGGTCCTTACCGCGGGAACATTCTGAATCCTCGATAAGTATCGTGAGTATGTTGTCAACCTCAGTCTCATCGGATAAGTGACCTTCGATGGCTCGTCGTAGGAAGTGTGAGCGTATTGCAGCATGACCAAACAGATATGCTTTGAGACAATCACAAGCAGCCAAGCGGACATCAAATACATGAATAGGGGATGGCGCAAGTGCTAAGTTGAGCAGGCCCGAAATGACGTTGACAGTAGAGGGAGGTGGCTTGGTGTTGGCATGGCCGTTGACTTGCGGCACATTTTCCTGATCAAGGGAAAGGACTTCGCGTTGGGCGAAGCCTTCCTGTAAACCGCTGTTTGATCTGATGAGATCTGCAGCTGTCACAAGAGCCTTGAAACATTTCAGAAGTTTTGCTCGAATTTGAATGTTGCCTGGGTTTGACTTACCTCTGCTCTTATGGTGACATCGAATGAGTCGCAGAACGCTATATCCAGTACTTGAGTCAAAACTCCACTATGCCAAAAAGATACCTGATTTGCTTGACATCCTACACTACCTTTGACCAGGAAAAGGCGGAGAACAGCAAGGAGTCCCCACACATTCTTGTCTCGTTGGGATCTTGCCCATTCAGCCACACCATCCTGGAGATCTTGTTCACGGGTAGCCCCAGCGAGCAGACTCGCAAGCTTCTTTACCCATCCCGTTTCTCGGAAATACGACTGATTGGACACGTTTAGGCGAAGGAGGTTTGCTAGTAGTGATAAACAGTCTTGCACAGCGATACCGCCGTGTGTCAGACCTCCTTCGGAGTCAACAATACCAAATATTCGATCAAAGGCGTTTTCGAAAGCTACGAGCTTCTGTAGGTCCAGCGAGGACGGCGTGAGAGCCGTGAGAAGGAGGAGACCCTCTGTGACCCACATTAGTTGTTTCCCCACCTTCGCTATTGCTAGCTCCTACCACTTCGTACAGCTTCCCTCTTATCTTCAAGGACGGCGACCAATCTAGATACACCAAGTGGGGCTGTATACACACATTCTTGTGTTCGCTCGGGTCGAGCCGTGGAGATGGCAGAGATCAGCTGTAACGAGTAGAGCCGTGAAAAGAAGTCGTAAGTTCCCAATAAGTCCAATAGAGCTGTGATGTTGTCTTGTCGCTACTCCGTCAACTCAACAAATGGTCCAGTCGGGGTGGGATGTATCGACTTACTTGGGTGAACTCATCTGCAAGCCAGAGGGCGATGTCGTCTGAGGCTTCAGGCTTCGGAGGATTATTTCCAGCACCATCGTATTGCATAGCTTGAACTCACACTCGATTCATCGGGATTGAACAGCATCAATAGGGTCTCCAATATAACCTTCGTTGTGTCTACATCTTCAACATCATTATTGAGGCAACTGATGAGGCTCCTCAAAGCGCCAGATGCCACAGAAGCCGGGTACACCTTTGCAAAGCTTCTTAGACCAAGTATGGCAGCTCTCCTATCCTCCAACAATGTTGCGCTTTGTAAGCGACCACTAAGTGTTGAGATGGTGCTCGTTGCATTCTGCTTTGCTGGTGCTTGGGACTCGAGTAATTTGAACATGTTTCTCTATGATCTCAACAACCCCACCGCAAGCCCGGTATGCATCGTGGGCATATGATTCATCAGCGCCCCAGCTGTCATTCCGCCGTAAGAGCTGATCACGATCCACCTAGGGTTCGGAGTGCACAGATTGTCGATGTTGTTGGTATGTAATCCTATTGTATCTGAAGGTAAAATACATGTATCCTATTCTAAGGGAGATCGACGCCAGGGATCAGCTTGACTAGTGGCCTGCAGCACCAAAGGAAGTTCAACATATTATTGTGCACATCACCACTTCGCACGACATCCGAGCGCGACAGGGACTGTGAGCCTCCTGCTTCGCCGAGCCGACAACTGCGGCACTCGAGATTTACACAGACTGGGCGCCTATCATTCATGCTATAGGCACAGGCTTACCTTTGGCAACCTTTGAAGCAACTGCTACAATAGTACCAAGGCCTCTAGTATCCTCAACTATTCGGCTTTCGATCTTTCGCCCGAACCTTGTGCTTGGAATCTATCGCTCTATCTCCGTCACGTGAACCATACTTGTGCCATCAACCAAAGTCTACAGGTGCTACCATTTCAGGTGAACTTGACGAAGGCTTTGTCGTCCCGATTGTAAAATGGGTGTTCCAGCACTTTTCCGATGGCTGTCACAGAAGTACCCAAAGATCATTTCACAGGTCATCGAGGAGAAGCCAGAAGCGGTAGACGGTCAAGAGATACCAATCAACTTGCTTGGCCCTAATCCCAATGGCGAGGAGTTTGACAACCTTTACCTCGACATGAATGGCATCGTTCATCCTTGCTCTCATCCTGAGGATCGACCTCCGCCCGCTAATGAGGAAGAGATGATGTTGGCAATATTCAAGTACACAGATCGCGTGGTAAACATGGTTCGGCCAAGAAAGTTGTTAATGATCGCCGTTGGTATGTTGACAATTCTAGCAGGAAATCCTGGCTTAGAGATAGATGTCTCCCCCTCCGTAACCAAGTACCTCCTTTATTGAGATCCGGAAGTGGTCGAGGGGGGTATATCTCTTTGACCGTACGCATTGAAGGCCAAGAATGTTGCTGATTTTCCTATCTACAGATGGAGTAGCTCCTCGTGCCAAAATGAATCAGCAACGCTCACGGCGATTTAGATCGGCTCAGGAAGCTAAGCAGAAAGACGAAGATAATGAAGACTTCTTAAAGATGCTCAAATCCAAGAATGGAGGTGTAGTGGATAAGGAGGCCACGGACATGGCACAGAAGAAAACCTGGGATAGCAATGCAATTACTCCAGGAACTCCGTTCATGGACATTCTCGCAGCAAGCCTCGATTTCTGGTGTAAGCATAAGGTCAACACTGATCCAGCTTGGCAGAAGGTATGTGTCAACTCGATCTTAGTGGCATACCAAATCACTCATGGTTTTTAGGTAAAAATAATCCTGTCAGATGCGACAGTACCGGGAGAAGGAGAACACAAGATTATGGAGTTTGTCAGATCTCAGCGTTCTTCACCACAGCATGATCCTAACACTCGTCATGTTATATACGGGCTTGATGCTGATTTAATCATGCTGGGTCTCGCAACTCATGAGCCCCACTTCCGCGTCCTTCGTGAAGATGTCTTTTTTCAAGAGTCAAAAGCCCGCACTTGTCGCATCTGCGGCCAGCAGGGTCATATAGCTGAAGCTTGCAAGGGTGAAGCCAAGCCGAAAGACGGAGAGTTTGACGAAAAAGACAAAGCCTTAGCTGACAAGCCCTTCATCTGGCTTCATGTCTCCGTCCTCCGTGAATACCTTGAAGCCGAGCTCACAGTACCCCAGCAGCCGTTTAGGTTCGATCTCGAAAGAGCTTTAGACGACTGGGTTTTCATGTGTTTTTTTGTAGGAAACGATTTTCTGCCACATTTACCCAGTCTCGATATTCGCGAGAACGGTATTGACACTCTGATCGCTATTTGGCGGGACAATATCCCGGTGATGGGTGGTTATGTAACAACAGACGGTCATATCAATTATGAGCGTTGCCAATTCATTTTGAACGGCCTTGCCAAACAGGAAGATGCGATCTTTCGGCGACGACGGCAAACCGAAGAACGGAGGGAAGCAGGTGCGAAGAGGAGGAAGTTAGACGAGCAGAATCGGAATCAAAATTCTGGCGGTGGAGATACGTACACGCCGGGTCAGCGTCGAGGTTCGCCAGATTACAGTAGTCCCTCGACGGCTAACATAAGCCGAGGCAAAGCAAAGGGTCCAGTCCTTGCTCCTCCAGATATGCCCCTTTTTGTTCCTGGTAAGGGAGCTTTGACCAAAGAAGAGCGGACAATGACACATGACATGGTTGTGAATCGGGGGGCAATCTACAGGGCTAATGAGGCAAACAAAAATGCTGCTGCTGCATTGAAAAGCCAATTGTTGGGTAGTGATCAGACAAAAGCAGCGTCAGTGGACGATGATGATGCAAATCTTGATAAACATGGTGATAGTGGTCCGATTGCCGACACCAATCATATGCCCGAGGTCACCAGAACGCCTGGATCAGCTTCAACAAAGAGGAAAGCCGAAGTCATGGAGGCTGAGGACGCAAGAACACCGGGCCTTGACAGCCCAGCTGTTCAAAGCAAGTCAGAAACATGTTCTGATGAGCCTCCACCTGACAATATCCGTTTGTGGGAAGAAGGCTACGCCGACAGATATTATGAAAACAAATTCCATGTCGATCCGCAAGATATCGGTATTTCCATCCCCCAATCCGCTGCTTCTCATGCTCACGAAAGAAATTGTCAAGAGGCACGATTTGGGAGCTTGTGCCATCAGACACATTCCTAAGTCATCGGTTGTGCCAAAAGCTTTGCTGACACTTGAACGTGAAGGTTTCCGCAACAACGTTGCCAAGGCGTACGTCGAAGGGCTTGCATGGGTGCTGCGCTATTACTTCCAGGGGTGTCCTTCCTGGACTTGGTACTATCCGTATCATTACGCTCCGTTTGCTGCAGATTTTGTCGAGCTTGAAAAGATGGAAGTCACCTTCGACAAGGGTAAACCCTCCAAACCATTTGAGCAACTCATGGGCGTTCTGCCGGCAGCATCGAATCACGCTATTCCCGAGGTCTTCCATCCCTTAATGGAAGACGAGGATAGTGAGATAATAGATTTCTACCCAGCGGACTTGTAAGTTTTCTCTCCTGTGCGACCATTTACCTTGAGAATTCTTCTGTAGCTCGTGGGACGTGCTCTGGATGTATTGCGTCAATCAAATATGTGCTTGGGTCAGGCAGTGCTGACTTTGACAACATATAGCCCCATTGATCTGAACGGAAAGAAATTCGCGTACGTTATAAGCTCGATTCACTTACCCAATCCAAATCAGGTCAACATCTAGAGACACGTCTTGGACGCGTTGGCTCCTGCACAAGTTTCAAGGCCTCTTTCTACGCTTTTGTTGGTAGAACGCTGACTTCTACATTCTACAGGTGGCAAGGTGTTGCACTCTTGCCTTTCATTGACATGAAGAGGCTACTGGATGCAATGGCAAAGAAATATCCTCTCCTGTCCGCCGAAGAGCAGGCCCGCAATAAAGTTGGCAAAGACCTGCTGGTCATGTCTGACCAGCACCCCCTATACGATGAGATTGCGATCAATTTCTACTCAAAACGGCAGGGCTCACCGAAGTATAAGCTCAACCCATCGATTAGTGAAGGTCTAGCAGGAAAGATCGAGAAAAACGTAGATTACCTGCCTGGGAGCTCTCTGTCATTTCCACTCGGTGAGGGTGTTATGCCAGATCTTGAGGAAGACCACAGCGTCAGGTATGAGTTGTGCGAACTATGAAGCTTCAGTGTTGACAAGTGTCTTAGCGTTTATTATGAGATGCCTCGTTCTGTGCACATACACAAATCAATGCTACTTCGCGGTGTTAAATTTGGGCCATCGGTCCTGAATGCCGAGGATATTGCAGCTACCAAGGGGCGCGCCAATCACTCCGGCCGCTCTTTTGGTGGCGCACCTCTGGGACGAGGCCGGGGCCGCGGTCGGGGTGGTCAGATGAACTATACCGAAGAGAGGCCCAACCCTTTTGCCGCACATATCAATCCAGGGTATGGTCATGGTCCACCACCTACGTTCGGGCGAGGCGGACCTCCTCCAAACGGACAATATAATGGCTATCCTCCTCCGCCTCCAAGATACAGTGGAGCGCCACCACCAGCTCATGCGGGCTACTACAACAATCATGCGGCCCCACAGTCTGGATATGCTTACAACAATGGTCAAGGCCCGATGAGTGGCTATGGGAATAGCTACTACCCGCCGCCGCAAGATGGGCGCTATAGTGGGTACAATGGGGGAAGATAGATGCTCATGGTGTCGCAAAACGATCACATAGGCGGAAAATCGAGTCTGCTAAAACTGTATATTGGCAATGTAACACCATCAACTCTATTCAAAACCTATTCCTAAGTTTCCATATATCGCAATACGTTCATGATTCGGTTCTGACCCTTTAGGCTGATGACCCAAATATGTTGATATCCATATAAACGTGGGGCTATGGATGATTTTCCTGTACCCGCTCGATATTGTTGGCTACCAAAGCACCTCGATAGCTCCTGATAGTTGTTTGCGTTGCATTACAGCGGCCGCCAGTACGGGCCGGGACTAGGGCCGGCCTTAGCCCTTGAATTTTTGCAAATATCAGTGTGCGCCGCTTGGCCCCACGTTCACTGAGTTCTTAATTGCGAACATGATTGAACATACGAAGATTGCTATATTAGGAGAGGAGACGATTGAGGTCGGATACCAATTATGGGGCTCCCATATTGTCGAAGATTTGCTGAAGAATGTTCCATCTTCAACATATTTACTGGTGACTGATACAAATTTATCGGACACGTATTGTCCAAAATTCGAAAAAGCTTTCAAAGATGTAACAACAAAGTTACAGAAAGATAGCCAGCTACTCAACTATGTTATTCCACCAGGCGAGACATCGAAGTCTCGAGCTACCAAAGCGAAGGTTGAGGATTGGATGCTTTCAGGAGATCGGGATCCGCCGCTAGACACCAGGTCTGTTATCATCGCATTAGGTGGTGGAGTGATTGGAGACATGCTTGGTTTTGTTGCCTCGAATTTTAAGAGAGGCATACGATTCGTGAACGTCCCCACGTCCTTGCTTGCTATGGTGGATTCTTCGATAGGCGGTAAGACGGCCATTGACACTCCGGTAAAAGAAGCCTTGTGCACAGGTAGAATGGTCTTGTTTTTTGATGCTGACTGTTGATGTCATAGGCCGGTAAAAATCTCATAGGCGCTTTCTGGCAGCCATCCAAGATTTATATCGACCTTCAATTTTTAAATAGCCTGCCGACACGCGAGTTCATCAACGGGATGGCAGAGGTCATCAAGGTGTGTTCACTATGGGCTAAAGAAAGTGGAAAGCTATGGGGTATTGACAATGGCGTAGACCGCAGCTATCTGGAATAAGAACGAATTTGAGTTTTTGGAAATCAGTGCTAAGCGGCTGATGAAAGCTATTCAATCTTCTCCAACGTACGATGACTCTAGACTGTCAGACGTGGAAGGAGTTCTGAAGCGCATCGTCGTCGGCTCAGTCCGAGTAAAGGCTGAAGTTGTCTCAGCAGATGAAAGAGAAGGTGGCTTGAGGAATCTTCTAAACTTTGGCCATTCGATTGGTCATGCTATAGAAGGAATCCTCACTCCACAGATACTGCACGGGGAGTGTGTATCGATAGGCATGGTTTTGGAGGCCGAGGTGCGTATATCTAAGCCAGCCTTCTCTACATGATCATCAAGAGCAAGAACCTAAAGAAACCGACACTCACTCTTAGTCCCTTGTAGCTATCACGATACCTCGGATGCCTTGATGGCAGTGCTGTTGCAAGGTTGAAGGCATGTCTTGCGAGCTACGGACTTCCCTGTTCATTGGGAGACGCTACTGTCCGAAAGGGGTCAGGCTATAGACACTGCTCTGTTGATAATCTTTTCTCAATCATGGCTGTTGACAAGAAGAATCAAGGTCGGAAGAAAAGGATCGTGCTATTGGAAGCCATTGGCAAAGTACATGGGCGCGCCGCCACAATAGTGGCGGACAGAGACGTGCGAATAATTCTCTCATCTGGAATACAAGTCCTGCCATTCGTAGCCAAGGCTTCGAAAGTAGCATGTATACCGCCAGGTTCCAAGAGTATCTCAAATCGAGCGCTACTTTTGGCTGCCTTAGGTAATGGAACCTGCCGTATCAAAAATTTCCTACAGTCAGACGATACTAAAGTCATGATGAAGGCCCTGGCCGCAATGCAAGCTGCCGATTTCACCTGGGAGGAGGACAAAGGTGGTTCAATCCTTGTGGTGTCGGGTAAAGGGGGCCATCTTCGAGCGAGCGAAAATGACCTGGATCTAGGTAATGCAGGTACAGCTTCCAGGTTCATGACGACTGCCGCGACCTTGGCCAAACCAGGGATCCAGGACTACTCCATCTTGACAGGAAATAAGAGAATGCAGCAGCGTCCGATCGGAGATTTAGTCGATGCCTTGAATACGAATGGAGCTAACATCAGCTATGTCGAAAAGTCAGAAAGCCTGCCGGGAAAAGACAAGTCCTTACCCCTGAAAATCAAAGCCATCGGAGGCATGGAAGGGGGAGGTATCGATCTGGCCGCGAATTTCTCATCTCAATACGTCTCAAGCATACTAATGTGTGCGCCGTATGCAAAGAACGAGATTACCCTACGATTGATCGGTGGAAAGCCCATTTCGCAACTTTACATAGATCTCACCATCGCGATGATGAAATCTTTTGGCATTGAGGTAAGGAAATCTACTGTGGAGGAGCATACTTATCACATTCCTCAAGCCCAATATAAAAACCCTCCCACCTATGAGATCGAGAGCGACGCTAGTTCGGCTACCTATCCCCTTGCAATAGCTGCAGTTACAGGAACCACATGTACCGTGCCGAACATTGGCTCTGCATCTCTGCAGGGTGACGCAAGGTTTGCTATTGAGGTTTTGAAGCCCATGGGCTGTACGGTTCATCAGTCCGAGTCTTCTACAACTGTCACCGGTCCACCGATTGGCACACTTCGGCCTATACCGCTAATAGACATGGAAACCATGACTGAGTACGTTTTGCTTGCTATTGCCCCCGTTTCTATTTTGGGTCATGCCGCTGATCAGGTTCCCATCAGTGCCTTTCTCACTGCCTCTGTTCTAGCTGCTGTGGCTCTGGGGAAAGAAAAGAAATCGACGACCAAGATTGTTGGGATACAAAACCAGCACAAGAAGGAGTGTGACAGGATTCAAGCAATGGAGGCGGAGTTAGCTAAGTTTGGCGTCGTTTGCCGCGGATCGGAAGATGGTATCGAAATCGACGGCATCAAGTACTCTGATCTGAAAGAACCTCAAGGAGGGGTGCATTGCTATGACGATCACAGGGTGGCCATGAGCTTCAGCGTCCTCGCTTTAGTTGCCCCTCAAGGGGCTTTGATACAAGAACGTGAGTGCGTTGGCAAGACTTGGCCCGGATGGTGGGACACACTTCACCAAGCTTTTGAGGTATCAATGGAGGGAGTGGACTTGAGCATGCCGATTCGGACCGAGTTTGAGACCTCAAAAGATATGCAGAAATCTATCTTCCTCATCGGAATGAGAGGAGCCGGGAAAACGACTACTGGGAAATGCGTTGCAGATCTGCTGAAGCGACAATTCATGGACCTCGATGCACTCTTAGAATTCGAATTGGAGCGTTCTATTCCCGATATAATTAGAGAGTCAGGTACGCGTCTGCATTCTACCTTTTCTACTCGATGCCGAGATTGGAGGAGTAGGCTACGGCTTTGCAGAATTTGCGGTCGAACTACTTAAGATCTGCGATTTTCCTAACCATGTATCATCGAAAAGGGCATGCTGACTTTCGAACCTCACCTAGGCTGGGAGGAGTTCAGGAAACAAGAGCTAGCCATCCTGGAAAAGGCGTTACAAGAGAAGCCGAGAGGCCATATCTTTGCTTGTGGAGGGGGCGTTGTTGAGACTTCGGAAGCCAGGCAGCTACTGGTTGACTATCACAAATCAGGTGGCCTAGTCATCCTGGTCCAACGAGATATTGAGGATGTTATGGAGTATCTACAGCGCGATAAATCACGACCTGCATACGTCGACGATATGAGAGGGGTTTGGCAACGAAGAAAAGTTTGGTACAACGAGTGCAGCAATTACCAATATTTCAGTCAGACAGCGCCCTTCAGCACTCTGATCAGGGCCTCCAAGGACCTGGAATGGTTCATCGCTACTGTTTCAGGTCAGCGAGATGTCCTCGAAAAAATCATGGCGAAGGAACACTCCTTCTTCGTGTCGCTCACCGTACCTGATATCGCGGCTGCACTAGACTTCCTACCAGAAGTGGTTGTCGGCTCCAATGCGGTAGAGCTGCGGGTGGATCTGCTCGAGGACCCAGCTAATCCCGGTGATCCTCCTTCAGTCGATTTCGTGGCCAATCAGCTTGCGCTATTACGAGGATCGTGCGACCTTCCAATCATATTTACTGTACGCACCATGAGCCAGGGAGGTAAGGATGCCCTCAAACGATTCGTATTATCTTGAGCCCATTTCTGTCTGTCATTCCTTGTTCGCTTGGCAAGGCATTCGACGTGCGATGTTCATCTGAGGTTTTGGATAGAAAATGCTGACTTTGAGATGTGCACAGGCAAATTTCCAGATGTTGCCCAGGACAAGGCATTTGCCCTCTATGATTTAGCACTACGATCTGGAGTTGAATTCATGGACCTCGAAGTCCATTTTCCTGAGATTAGATTGCGCTCTATTGCAAGGGATAAGGGCTATACAAAGATCATCGCATCGCACCACGACCCCAAAGGCCAGCTGGCCTGGGGAAACAACTCCTGGGTACCTCATTACAACAAATCTCTCTTGTATGGTGACATTGTCAAACTTGTCGGTGTTGCAGCCACACAAGATGACAACGCGGCGCTACTGGAATTCCAAAAGTGGACCAAATCGCAAAACAAAGCCCCTGTCATCGCCATCAACATGGGTCGTGATGGCCAGAAATCTCGCATTGAGAACAGCTTCTTGACACCAGTATCGCACCCTGCACTCCCATTCAAGGCAGCTCCCGGACAGCTTTCAGCTGCCGAAATCCGCGTTGCACTAACGTTACATGGGATTATTAAACCTCGAGAATTCTTCTTGTGCGGAAAGCCTATCACTCAGTCCAAGTCTCCAGCAATGCACAATAAAGCCTTCAGCGCCGCTGGTCTACCACACACCTATGCCTTGCTCGAGACAGACAACATCAGCGACCTAGGCCCTATGCTAGACTCATCCGACTTCGGCGGAGCATCCATCACAATACCGATAAAACTCGACATCATTCGACATCTTGACAACATCTCTACTGACGCACAAGCTATTGAAGCTGTGAACACTGTCATCGCAGACCCCTCTAGGAAATCCACGAAACGGAGCGGTCACCACCTCACGGGCCGCAACACAGACTGGCAGGGCATGACCAAGGTTCTGGAAACTGCCGGGGCTCATTCCGGAAACAACCAAAGTGGCCTAGTGGTCGGTGGCGGAGGAACCTCGAGAGCTGCTATTTACACACTGCACGAAATGCACTATTCACCTATCTACGTCCTCGGCCGCTCTTCACCCAACATTCAATCTCTCATCAAAAGCTTTCCCGAGGAATACAATCTCAAATCCCTCACAAACGACAGCGAAGTGAAGGACATGTCACAGCTCCCAACAATAGCAATTGGTACTATACCTGCCGACAAGCCAATCGACCCAGGTATGCACCGGATTCTCGAATCCATCTTCTCACAGTCCAAAGAAGGGGTCCTACTGGAGATGGCATACAAGCCCGCGGTGACGCCGCTAATGGAGCTTGCAAAGTCATGGAAAACGATCTCAGGACTGGAGGTATTAGCAGCACAAGCTTCATATCAATTTGAGCTATGGACGGGGATCATGCCATCGATCGAGCTGTTAAGAGAAGCTTGTGGGCTGAAGTCGTGAGAGTGAAGAGAGTGCGGTGTCGGTTCAAATATCAGGAGACGACCTGTAGATAGACAATGGTGGCAGACCGTTTGTCCATGATCTTGAATAAAAGTTCTGTGTTAGTTTCAATCTCCCGACACCTCTTCGATAAACATAACCCCATGATCATTTTCACTGAACTTCAGGATTGAAACACAAACAGATGTTACTCGCCCGAAGCCGCTGCCCGTATCGGACGGGTTCGGACCGGCCCAGAGTACGCAAAGAGCGCACTAGGGAAGCAGCGGGAGATGGAGTTCATAACAGAACGAATCCAAAGCTTGAAAACCGCGAGAGTAGCCTTGGCGCTTAGGATATCGTGCTTTGCCGCCTCACGGCGTCTCTGGCGGCTTTCAACCTATCGATTTTGGCAACGGTGACCGAACAACAGATTCGAAAAACCCCCCGAAGCCTATCCATGAAGGGACGCTTACCCTGCGTGTAGAAAGTCTCCGTTACAGAATTCGTCATGGATCGAAATCTTCCAATTAATCATCAGCGCATGCAACCCCCTCAACCTACCCCTCATGTACACATCAGAAAGAAATCTCGCATCCTATATACGAACCGATAAAGCGACCCTATCTTAGATGCACTCGATGCTCGTCCAAAGCTAAACATCCACAGCACAAGAGTCTCCAAAACATTCAACCCCACCTCACAATCCCTACCACCCCAAGGCTCCCATCCCAAATGCCCATCCAAATCCCCACCACCACCTCCACCCCACCCCCCTCCTCCCTCCCTCGCATCCTCTGCCTCCACGGCGGCGGCACCTCAGCGCTAATCTTCCAAATCCAAACCCGCCGCCTCCAATCCTCCCTCCGCGCCCACTTCCACTTCGTCTTCGTCGACGGCCCCTTCGAATCCGGTCCCGGCCCCGGCGTCCTCCCCGTCTTCGAAGACTGCGGCCCCTTTTTCCAATGGATATACCCCGCGAACCAACTGCTCGGCCAGCTGCGCGTGCGGCAGGTGCTGCGCGACGCCGTGGCGCAGGACGGAGGGAAGTTTGTGGGGGTGTTGGGGTTCAGTCAGGGGGGGAAACAGGCGGCGGGGTTGCTGGCTGATGTGCAGGATGGATCGGAGACGGGGTTGCCGCGGTGGGCGTTTGGCGTGTTGCTGTGTGCGAGTCATCCGCCGTTGAGTATGGAGTTTGCGCGGAAGGAGGCGAGGGGGGATGGGTGGACGGGGGAGACCGATGGACATGGCGAGGTTAGGGAGGTGGAGGAGGGGGGGGTGATTCGGGTGCCGAGCATTCATGTCAGGGGGACTTTAGATCCGCATCTGGAGAAGGGGAGACGGTTGGAAAAGTTTTTTGATGCGGGGTCGATGGTGGGGATGGAGTTTGTGATGGGGCATCATTTGCCCGGGGCGGCGGGGGATACAACGAGTGACAAGGGGGATACGGATAGGATTCGAGATGCCATACTGCAGGCTTATGAGGGTCGTGTGTCGAAGGGTTAGGCGGTTGTGGTCTACGAGAGCGATAAAAAGCGAGTAGGGACGGCCAGGTCGTGGCTTAGATGAGTTTACGAAGGTTCAAGATTAGAAGATTCTACACTTCGCGGCGTATGGGTCATCGTTAAAATGTCATACCAGTTCAGACTGTGGTCGTTGCATTCAGATTCTAGTCCTTGACACAACCATCCCATTATGAAGCACTGTCCTACTGACCATGCCGCCCAGATATGCACTACATATGAGGTTCACCTATCGATGCTCCCTTGCTCTTCCGACATCTTTTCGTCCTCACCCACTGCCACACTTGTGACTTCAGACAACAAGTTCGGTAGATTGCAGAGTAACGCCGTCTATTATATACTAAGCTGGATACATATTATGAACCAAGCGATTCTAGAAACAGAAATCTATAAATGCTCTTTATCCCACCACATTATGCTAGCCCTGTCACCGAGTGTCCCAGCAGCCACTTATCTTGTCAGCAGCAAAAGAAACCCATCTAGTGAACTCCAAATTACCCCACCAAACCATCTCAAAGAAAATCACTTTTGTACTCGACATCTGTACCCAACGCCGCCATATTACATCCATCTCGCCCCTTAAAAAAGCCCCTCACGTGGCAGTGATCACGCCATTTCTGCAAGTTGTCCCGTCAGCGGTTGGGCCGAGATCGATCAAGCCACCTTGGTCGCAGATGAAGATCCTGTTTCCGCCGGCTCCACAGAAGATCTGGCCGTCTGGTTGGCAGTCGCCGGCGTTGTTGGTGCGGATCCTGTTTTGTCGCTGGTCGCAGAAGGTTCCGTCGGCGACGGAACCGAAGGGGACTTCCCTGGGGCCGTTGTTGCCGTTTGCGCAGATGGAGAATGTTGTTCGGCTGTTGCAGAAGAGTGTGCCTGGGGTGCAGACGCCGGGGGGGCCTGGGTTGGATGGTTCAGATGGAGTTGGAGTGGCTGAAGTAGTTGGGGTAGTTGAAGTAGTTGGGGTAGATGTAGTGGTTGGAGTGGATGAAGTGGTTGGGGTGGATGAAGTAGAAGTCGAGGGGAGAGTTGCGAGAGTGGTTGATGGTACTGTGGCGGATGTTGACGAGGTGGTGGAGGTAGGCAGCGAGCTGACTGACAATGACGACGTGGCCGACGAGAGACTTGACAAGAGCGAAGACGTGAGAGATAGCGTTGGGATGGTAGAAGATGAGGTCAAGCTAGCGCTAGACGTGCTTGAGGAACTGGAAGATGTGCTGGATGGAGTGCTCGAAATAGCGCTTGAGGTAGAGCTTCCACTTGTGCTAGATGAAGTGCTCGAAATGCCACTGGACGTAGAGCTTCCGCTTGTGCTGGACGAAGTGCTCGAAATGCCACTTGATGTAGAGCTTCCGCTTGTGGTGGACGAATCGGTCGAGCTGGACGAAGTGCTTGATTGTCCTAATACTCCATTTAGGGGAATGCTGCACAGGACCAGGGCCTGCAACAGCGATACTAGAGTGAACGTCATTTTTCCGTAGAAGGTCTAGCAATTAACGAAGTGGATAGAGCAATTCGATGAGGATGAATAGAGATGAACGAGTGTAGAATGCTTTTGCTTGTTTTAAGAGGTCTATGGGTGTACCTCGTTCATATATACATGACCTTAGGCCACTCCACCAAGGACTGCCAGGAACGTAACGGAACACTAAAGACTAAGGCACAAGCCATGAAGAACAATATACAGGCGCAATTGCCACAGGCGTCCGTTGACTGACATCTAACGAAGACAATGTAGGGCAACAGCCCGCGGGGTACAGCTTAAAGTTTGGAGGGTATTGGCGTGAGCAAGTGTCAGCTAATGGGCTGTGAGCGGTCAGCTCTGGTGGAGGCGTTATCTTGGCGATGGTTGAGTCAAGAGGTGTATCTTGGTGGTGAGACAGCCAGTGCTGGTGTAGTGCTGGTGTAGTGCTGGTGTAGTGCTACGCCAGGTATAGTATTGCGTGAGTAATCTCCGCTCCACACATGTCTAGGGAATGGCAGACTTTCTGTGCCGTGTAAATCCGTGCGGGCTTTGCGCCCACAGAGGATGTGTTACTCCGCTGGCTGTATTATGGTAAGAAGTATAGAGACTCGGTCAGTATGGTTGTCGTCAGTACTTTCTACCAAGGCCTTTTCGATGCGACTTGGGTAACCTTCCTTTGCACTCAGCTCAGTCGACGCTCGCTCGAGGCTGCCGCTTTACATAGCGCACAACAAGGGTGATCGTCACTCGCACTTGGATGTCGCACACCTCATTTGGGGTGAGCACTCACTCTTCATCGCCTCCTAAGTAGACTGACCGTTGGGTCGGGTTTCGGTTCCACTTTTAGGACTCGACTCCATCTAGAATATGGAGGTCGCACTCTCATCGATTGTATTCTACACGTAGGCACCAGCTCGCCAAATTGTCTACCCACGATATCGCGACCATCTAGTGTCCAGCCTTATTCTACGTCTACGATGCCCTATTGCTTCTTGTCTATGTTCACGCCGAGGTATTTACCAATGCACCATTGTTGACTACTCGTATTCTCTCGCACCTCGTAGAGCAGATGAGCTTGGCGTCCTTCAAATGTTTTCAAGCAAAGATGTCGCTAGAATATCTGCTCGCTGGTCTGATGCAAGCAACGCTTGATGTAGAACCTGTCGCTCAAACAACGAGCCAATACACTACTAAGCCAGCCAGCGCTACACAATCCGAGTTTTACATCCAGCTTGACCAGGGCACGACCCCAGATTCCAGCAAGCGGCTTCAGGCTGAGCTTCCAGGAATGCGACAGGTACTGTTGTACTTAAGCGACTAAGAGAAGGCACTCGTTCCAGCGTTCCTATGCTTCCAACGCCAGAAATGGCTGCAGAGCTGATCGATTGAGATCGAGGGCAAATCATGTCTCACCAAATAATGCGGGGCTTCTCGGGGACTCTGCGCCGCAATTGTAACTCCATATCGCACCACCCATCGAAATCCTTCCCTTTGAAACTCGTTTGGGTTATTTCTGGCTACTGATAAGCGAATCGAAAGATACATAGCGCAATGTATTCTTCCAAGGCTCATATCAAGATCTCTATCTCGATTTGTTATCACTGGATGGATAAATACTACTACGTACGGGGGTGCTGATCGCATCATGCACAACTACTACGTAGTAGTCTAGACACGCCTCGCAAAGCCCGTCCAAACTCTAGGCCTCCTGCAGATCGATCTTACCTTACTTCAGGATTGTGTGCATGCCGGCTGACAGGCTAAGTCGCTGTGGGCAGATGTCCGAATGCCCCCACTGCCCTTCCTTGCACATTGTCAAATCATTTCATTCAAAGGAAGCTGCGTGCTTACCTGGGTGCCTGGATACACAAGTCGTACGACCTCAGAACGGACACCCAAGAGATCTGTCAGCCAATTGAACATGTCCACATGGCACGATGGTGTACGGCACAGCTGGAGCATGCAGGAAATGCGACTGTGCCATCAATCCACAGATACGGCAGTGCGCAGCTTCTCTGACTCTGGGGAGCGGCTGCTCAATGACCATTTCGCCTCGCTTTAAAATCAATGTTCATTCCCCACCTCTCTGAGGCAGACCTTAGACCTCTCTCAGGCTTTTCGAGTTCTCGACCAAAATCATTAAGAGCTGTTAATCTCATGTGGCTGCCATGTCTCAGACCTACGCCATCATCAGCCCGTCCGATGTAGCTTTGAAGCCACCTCCAGGCGTTGTTCCTGACTTTCAAGATCCCTTTACTGTTCGACCTTACTGGATAGTGACGTCCTCTTTAGGACTTGTCGCCGCAAGCATTCTCCTTGCTCTGCGGCTCTACACCAAGATCGTTGTCGTTAAGAAACTTAGGTGGGAGGACTACACATGCGTCCTCGGCTTCCTTTTCTATGCGGCTTTCGTTGCCCTGATCTTTAAGGTCGTCGACGCGAAGGCAGGAGCGCATCAATGGAATCTCACCACCCAAGACATGGCGCAGCAGTACTTTTACTACAACTTCTCCGACTTGATGTACAGCCCAGCAGTCGGCTTCACCAAGATTTCAATCATCCTCCTCGTCATACGAATCTTCTGCCCAACGAAGCGAGATCCCTTCTATTGGGCCCTGCAAGGCCTGAACGTCCTCAACACAATCTTCTACACAATCTACTTCATCATTCCGATCGTTGAATGTCATCCTCGCATGAAGATATGGCAACCTAAGAGTCCCGGCTCGTGCCTAAAAATCTTTGATCTTTACATCATCTCGGGCGTGTTCAATGTATGTTCGGACATTGCGATGTATTCAGCTCCTTTGTGGAAGATTTGGCATTTGCATATGTCCAGAGGCCGAAGACTTGGCACGATGGCCGTTTTTGCAACCGGAGGCGTGTGAGCATTACCCAAAGAAATTCCGAGAATTGAGACTTCTACTAACGGAGCTGCATAGGGCAATCGTCTTCTCCATTTTCCGCTTGATCTGGGCGGTCCTGTTGCTCAAAAATGAGGACTTTTCGTACGTAAAGATGCAAGCATGTTGTTTTGGCGTCACCGAGCTCGCCACAGGGCTCATGGTCAGCTGCCTGTTCGTGCTGCCACGCCTATATCGCCATGTGACTGCCCAACCGCCTTACGATAGCGAGGAACACCGGCTTCGCAAATGGAAGAAGTTGGCTTCTATGAGCAAAGGGGGCAACATGAATGATTCTGAATTCCAGCAATTTCACCGTAAGGAAGAGGAGCGTAATCCTTGGGAGAGGGATATTGAGACCGCGGGCGCTGCAGACGTCGTGCCGAAGGCGCTGCATTTGGGGGGTGGAGGTCTGCAGGTGTAAGGGTTGTGTGCTTTTTGGGAGGGAAGCGCTGCTTACTTCGGAGCGGATTTATGGTGTTAAACTGTCAGCCTTGTGTCGATGTCACATTGGGCAATTTGCTGCGATGGGTCCCCCTCTTTCGGAGGAGATCGCTAGCTCGAGGCCCCTGTCACTTCGCCGCAACGATCATTGACCGGACCCAATCAGTGACATGAGACGCAATCACAGAGATCAGGGCTTGCTTGTGCCGCAGTGAGTCTCTGCCAGGCAACAGTAGCCTTGCAGAGCTGCCTCATCGCCAATCGCGGATCAGCGATCGCACAAGTCATGATGTCATTGTGAGCAACGAAGGTTGCTGAGCCAGTTTTAAACTCCTTCAATCTTCGCCAACCTGATCTCCAGGAATTCGGAACTCTGGATTCGGTACGCTCTACTTCGCACCCAGTCAAAGATGCCTGCCAACCACCGCGTCCGCCTCATGATCCTCTTCCACCGGAAAAAAGGCATGAGTTTCGAAGACTTTGACAAATACTGGCGCGAGTCCCACCCCAAAGTTTGCGACTCACTCCCAATATTCAAGAAGAACATCCTCAAATACGAGCAGGTACCGCGACCACTCCTCCTTCTTCGTACTCTAGACACCATAAGTCGTAACTAACAAGCTATCCTACCCCCACCATAGGTCCACGTCGACAAAGAATCCGCGCAGTCATGGAAAGACGCGGGTCACGCGGTCACGGATTATGACGGCATAGTCGTCCTGGAAGCCGCGTCGGAGGATAAGATTCGAGAGGTGTTTCAGGACCCGGAGTACCTCGAGAAGTTGGCGCCGGATGAGGCCAAGTTCTCGGAGAGGAGCACGTTTACGATGTTCCCGGCCACGACGGTGACGGTATTCGATACAACGACGTGAATGTCAACGGACATATTCGTGTCCCTTGGTCGAAATCGAAATCAGAGGGTTTGGTCGGAACAGGATTGAGCGGGCCGGTTGGGGGGGAGGTGGGGGGAGCACTTGGGTTTTCTAGACCGCTGTTGGTCTTAACCAAGCCACGTACCGTCGGACAGGGAGAAGACAACGGATTTCCTTGACTCGGATGTACTAGAGGAGTGAGGTATTCCCCCTCTTTATGCAAAGTTGGTTTCCTAGCACGGTGTGCTCTACATTTCAAGATTTCATCTGCGCTCATGTACTAGCCGTATGTCAAAAATACTCTGCAGAAAAAAAGATATTCACTGATATCCCCGCTTCCCTGTCTCTGTGAGCTTTCCGTGCATTGAAGAAGGCTAGTGATTATCTCTGACCCCCTCCTAATATGACGCTCCACCCTTCACGATCTAAATTCCTTTACCTTCCTACCGTCAACCTATCAGAGAACAAGTCAGGAGATATGGACGTTGGGGCAAGAAGGAAGGAGTCACTACCCTCTCAGCTCGAAAGTCGGCTTCAATTCACAGACCCAGGCAGTCGGCCTTGAATAAGATGTGGAGATTCTTTGAAAAGTTGTGATACTCAGACATTTAGATGACGGCCACTCCTAACAAATTTTAAAAACCTACCTTCGCTAGACCACGAGAAACGTTTAAAGATACACAAGTGGGGAATCAGGCAGCAACTCACCCCCAATAGGGGCGCAGCCACCCAGCATCACCCAGGGTTGCGCGACGATCACCCAGGTCGCGCGACTTTAAGGCGGCGCTCACCCGAAGCCCGATGGGGGGGGAGGTCGGGGCAGATTTCTGTCTTCTTGGCGTTTCGTTGTGGTGGAGAGCTTCAAGCCACCGCTTTGCGCCTTTCAACCTTCCTCGCCATGCCTGCATACCCACTGTGCTCTTTAGCCTTCTGCACCACCTCCCTCTCAAGGATGCTTGCACATAAGCCTCACCTACGACATCAAGACTCCCTGCTTCCTCTTGACCGACAGAAGTGCCTGATGGCGCGATACGATCAGTGTCTTCCAGATGGCCTTTGACGCAAAAGCGCAGATCTCCGGGGATTGCATTCTTATAGATTCGGGCCCTGTTGCTTTTCATGTTTGTCAACGATAAGTTTCGATATTGAGAATTGGTAGTGGAAGTTGAAGAATTCCGCCATTGGCGGTGTTCAGGACTCCGATGCAGGTATAATGGGCATACTTGCCTCATGGATGTTCCAGCGTACCCATGCGGAAGATGTGGTATGCTACCACGATACAGGGAGTAGACATGGCTTGAGGATTGTAAGAGACGTGGACTTTAAAGATTGCAGGATAAGTTCCCTAGATCTGGCATCTCCAAGCGTGAAGAGGTCATATGAGCAGATTCATATACCTAGAGAACAAAATCCGGGTCATGCTGAAGCGTAAAGAGGAGGATTCGCAAGAGAGACACTACACGTGGGAGGTACAAATCTGTCGACACGTTCATACTGTCTTTGCAACACAGTCTTGCTCCGATGTCGAGATCTAGCACTTCAATAGAATCAGCTCATCCCCAACTTTTTCTTTAGTGTTGAGATGTTACAGATCGAACATGCTTCGTTGGGTTCACTGCTGTCAATCGACCACTTGGGCCATTTAAGTGATCAGAAGGCGTTCCGAAATATATGGAGAGCATGAAGTAGGAGTAAGTTGCGTCACGCCAATATGGCATGACCGGGAGAGCCCAGGGTGACAACCGAGGGAGCGCATCAGTCGAAACAAAGTATTCTATCGCTGGTCAGCTCTAGGTTATCGAAGTGCAAGTCTGCCAGCTAAGATTGTTACACAATTGGAAGCTGAAGTACATTGCTGGAGAACGAAAAATATCCTTGTCTCGTGGAGTTTACTAGCGTGCAGCCATCCGCTCCTCTTCCAGACTCGATAAGCGCGCTCTTGGTGGTCACTGCCATATTGAGAAAAAGATCTTTAGAGGTGTATGTCTACCGCAACAGCTACTGAGTTGTGTATTGGATGCATAAAGTCACTTGGGTTCGGGGCGTATTCGGTGTCAATAAGGAAGTGTTGACCAGGCTGCCTGTGCGAGTACTCCCAACAAGGCTTCAGCACGTATATTCCACTCGTTCCTTTGGTAATTTCGCGGCCTCGCACCTTCATTCTTCCCCCTGTTTGCGGATCTTGGGTCGCCACTTGCCATTGCCGCTAGAGATCGTTAGAGATTCCTCGGGTTACGCAAGGATGGAGCCCAACGGCCACGTTCCACAGAAGCGCAAGGGAGGCCCGGTTGAGACGCTTGATCGACCATCAAAACAACTCAAACCTGCCCGAGCCGACACTACCAACAGTGATCATTCCATAGACAGCCAGTACATGTACGGTAGCGATAGTATTGCCGACGCCATGGTGGAACCAATGACAGCGACTGGCGAGAATGCCGAATGGCAGGCTACAATCGAGCAAGTCGTAAAAAATGTCGTCTCCATACACTTCTGTCAGACCTGCTCCTTTGACACAGATTCAGCATCATCAAGTGAAGCGACTGGGTTTGTCGTGGACGCAGCGAAGGGCTACATTCTGACGAATCGTCATGTCGTCGGGTCTGGACCGTTCTGGGGCTATTGCATATTTGACAATCATGAAGAGGCAAGTTAACGAATCCTTCTTCTATATACGAAGCTAATACGAGGTGTAGTGTGATGTCTACCCTGTCTATCGAGACCCTGTCCATGACTTCGGTATCCTCCGTTTCGATCCCTCCAAAATCAGGTACATGCAAGTCTCGGAGCTTGTGCTACGTCCAGATCTTGCCAAGGTCGGATCAGAAATCAGGGTCGTTGGTAATGATGCAGGAGAGAAACTCAGTATCCTGTCCGGTGTCATTAGCAGACTCGACCGAAATGCACCAGACTACGGCGAGGGTTACAGTGACTTCAATACAAATTACATTCAGGCCGCAGCGGCTGCTAGTGGAGGAAGCTCCGGAAGTCCAGTCGTCAACGTTGACGGATACGCTGTAGCTTTGCAGGCTGGAGGCAGAGCTGACGGTGCTGCGACAGATTACTTTCTTCCTTTGGATCGACCATCACGAGCATTGAATTGCATACGTAGAGGAATTCCCATATATCGAGGGACTGTGCAGACTCAATGGCTCATCAAACCATTTGATGAGTGCCGGCGCTTGGGTCTCACTGCGGACCATGAAGCAGCTATAAGGAAGGGGTTTCCAAAGGAGACTGGCCTCCTCGTTGCAGATATTGTACTACCTCAAGGACCTGCGGATGGAAAACTCGAGGAGGGTGACGTGCTGGTCAAAGTTAATGGCGAAATATTGACACAATTTGTCCGCTTAGATGAAATACTGGACTCAAGCGTTGGTAAGACGATTAAGATCCTCGTTCAGAGGGGAGGTCAAGATATCGAAGTTGATGTGGAAGTTGGTAACCTGCATATGATCACACCTGATCGATTTGTCACAGTCGCAGGAGCAACCTTTCATGATTTGTCCTATCAACAGGCTCGCCTATACGCCGTACCTGTGAAAGGAGTCTACGTCTGTGAAGCTGCAGGATCTTTCAGATTTGATGGCATTGAGTCAGGTTGGCTTATCGAATCTGTCGATAAGAAAAAGACCCCGAATTTGGACGCTTTCATTGAGGTCATGAAGACCATTCCAGATAGAGCGCGTGTGGTTGTCACTCACAAACACTTGACAAACCTTCATACCCTCAACACCACTATCATTTTTATTGACCGACATTGGTCAAAAACAATGAGGATGGCAATCCGTAACGACGATACAGGAGTCTGGGACTTTAGCGACATCGGACAGCCCTTACCAGCTGCGCCTCCGCAGAAACGTAAAGCAGACTTCGTCAAGCTTGATGCTGTTGCGCATCCCGCTGCGGCGGACATAGTCCGAAGCTTTGTTCGTGTATCTTGCACAATGCCCTTGAAGCTCGATGGCTTCCCACGGACGTGCAAGGTTGGCTTTGGGTTGGTCATCAATGCGGAGAAAGGCCTAGTGATTATCTCCAGAGCTTTTGTTCCGTACAATCTCTGCGATCTCGCTGTCACTGTGGCTGACTCTATCATTGTTGACGCCAAAATCCGCTTCCTGCATCCTCTGGCAAATTACGCAATAATACAGTACGATCCGTCGTTGGTCGATGCACCGGTGAAAAGTGCGAAGCTTGCGACAGAGGCCATCAAACAAGGCGCATCGACCATATTCTTCGGCTGGAATCAAAATCTTCGCGTCGCGATGACGCCAACTACTGTAACGGATATTACTACAGTGGCGATCCCACAGAATCTATCTGCGCCTCGTTATCGAGCCATCAACCTTGACGCTATCACTGTCGACTCGAGTCTTAGTGGTCAATGCGCAAGCGGTGTCCTCGTGGCTGAAGATGGTACTGTCGAAGCTCTCTGGTTGAGTTATCTGGGCGAGCGTACGGCTCATACGTCCAAAGACGTCGAATACCATCTGGGTCTTGCCACGCCAACACTATTGCCTGTGCTCGACCAGATTCAGAAGGATGTCTATCCCAGCCTCCGCATTCTCAATGTTGAAACAAATACAATATTAATGTCACAAGTTCGCATCATGGGTGTCTCCGAGCATTGGATCTCGAAGGTTGCCGAATCAAACCCTACCCGTCATCAACTGTTCATGGTGCGCAAGATCGACTGTACACCTCCTTCAGGCAAGGACTCTCAGTCGCTAAAGGAGGGCGATATAATACTTACACTCAATGGTCAATTAATCACGCGAATTTCTGAGCTTGATATAATGTACGACAATGAGTATCTTGACGCCCTGATAGTGCGAGAAGGCAAAGAGATGATCCTCAAGGTGCCAACTATTCCCACGGAAGATCTCGAGACCGACCGCGCTGTGGTCTTCTGCGGTGCTGTACTGCATCGTCCGCATCACGCTGTAAGGCAACAGGTCAGTAAGCTGCACAGTGAGGTCTATGTCGCGGCGCGTTCGCGAGGTTCGCCTTCAAACCAATACGGTCTCGCTCCTACTAACTTTATCACTGCTGTCAACGACACGCCAACTCCTACACTCTCTGAATTCTTGACCGTTGTGAATTCTATACCAAACAATACTTATTTCAGGTTAAAGGTATGCACGTTTGATAACGTGCCATGGGTTGCCACAATGAAGAAAAACGAGCATTACTTTCCTACCGTTGAGTACGTCAAAGACGCAAACGAAGCAAGTGGTTGGAAAGTAAGAAGTTGGGCCGACAAGGATGGCGTCCAAGAGTCCACTGGAACCGTAATGGATGAAGGGACCTCTGCGATGGATGACGCTGGTGGTGCAGATGTCGAGGACGTGGGCGGAGAGTTTAGCTTCGATCAGGCAACGTTGTAAAGCATACAGGAAGTGCATCAGCAGTAGCTGGCCTGCCGATGGACACAAGGCTTTTTTGGGGCTATGAGCAAGCATTTGAGCGTGTGAACAATGTCTATAGAGACTTCCGCTTTTAGACTACACTCAGACATATTGTAATGTACGAGTTCGTCCAAACACATAATCAATAACATCATCCTGATTTCAGATATCCAATAGATGCATCCAGGAAGGGTATCAGTCGAATACTCTACAAAGCTTAACCTAATATAGGGTAGACCTAGTTCCTCTCTGTCAATATCAATGTATCATCGATCCCCCAACCCCGCAAAGCGCTCTCTATCTTAGTAATCCTCTCCCTCCGCACTCCACCCCAACTGAAGGCGAAAGACCTCAACTCTCTGGTTACCGCCATGGCATCAGCAACAGGCATACCACAGGAGAATCCCGCAACGCAGGGCGCAGCTGAAGATGAGCCTTTGCTCGGCAGAGCCGGGGACGCAAGCCAGCAAGATGGGAACCCCATAGGATGGAACTTTGTCCTCGGTATCTCTTCCTCTTCTTCGCTGCCCAATCTGTAGATGTGGATCCATGACTGACAAACGTTGCTACAGGCACAGCTATCATCGCCCAAGCCGGCATCTGGATCGTTCGTCCCCCTCCTCCACACATCAGAGTTCCCCCAAGAAGGAACTCACACCACCTACTAAACCCCATCCCAGCTCACAGCCACAGTCTGGGCCTCCGTCCTCATCCACCCTGTCATCCTCTTCTCCGCCCACCCCCTCCTCAACAGCGCCGGCATCCTCCTCACAACCCAAGCCATCCTAATCCTCCAACCCACCCACTCCCCGGCGCAAAAACGCTCCGGCACAAACATCCACTCCGTCCTCAACGGCACCTCCGTCCTCGCCCTCCTCGCCGGCCTCATCGTCATCGAATACAACAAAATCGGCCACGGCTCGCATTTCGAGTCTCCGCACGCGATCCTGGGGTTGATTACATACATCGTGTTTGCGGTGCAGGCGGTGGTGGGGATCACGCAGTATTACTTCCCGAAGGTGTATGGGAGTGTGGATAATGCGAAGAGTATCTACAAGTATCATCGGATGAGTGGGTATGTGTTGCTCGTGTTGAGCTTTTGCACGGTGGCAGCGGCGACGCAGACGGGGTTTAATAAGATGACGTTGCATATTCAGCTTTGGGCTGTTATTGTGGCGAGTGTGCTAGTGCTGGTGGGACTGTTGCCGAGGATTAGGAAGGGGAAGTTTGGACTGTAGTGAGGTAGGGATGAATGTGGATATGGTGGATAGCTTATGAGATATGGGTGGGATCACAATTTGCATGTTCGGGAGGCACTTTATGAGATGTGACGGCGTTTCAAACTGATAGTCTGTGTACGGTTGGCAGTTTGTGGTCATCAATATTTTGATTGTTGATATTGACGTTGCTATATGCTTCGCTTTGTCGTGAGTGTATATGCAATAGGGCTTCTTATATCATTACGAAGCATCTGCTTGACGCCATGAGGAGGCCTCAATATTCCAATCCATTCACCACAGTCGGCGATGCGAATTGTCGAATTCTGTGACTGTTGCAGATACGACAGGTACTCAAAGTTTAAAAATGGAGAGTATACTCTTCTCTCCATGGTGAAAGTAGAAGTGATTGTCGGCGTCAAACATCCGGGTAATATCCATGGCTACTGGTTTCAACTCGGAATTTCACGTTGTTGAGGGAAGCAATTCGATCGAGTGGATGATGAAGGCTTTCTCGTCCGAGAATTGCTCATCATCAGGAGCCCGCTCCTCAAGGAACGATGGGAGAAACTTGAGTAGGCGGTCTCGATTTCGTATCAGGATTTTTTTGACCTCGTCGGACTTATTCGGATTTGCAACGAAAACCTAGCTTTCGATCAGCAAGATTCCAAACCCTGCTTGTTAGAGGTAACATACTTTGAAAACATGGAAACCTTCATACTGTATCATCTTTCTATCGTCTCGCAATTGATTCATGCACAGCTTCAAATGCTCGCCTCGGGAAACGAACTCGGTCATGACATTATAATTAGCTCGGTCTAGTAGGATTTCTCCCAGTAACTTGATCGACTGTCTCTTTACGAGATACGATTTTGACTCGATGAGAATAGAGTTGTATCGTTGGAAAAAGAGATCGAAATTGATTATGAGCCATTGAGCCACGAGAGGTTTGTGTTTCACCAGAATTTCCTGAATGCTACTCTTAGCGATAGAGCAACCTTCTAAAGTTTGGAAACCTACCCGGAAGGTATTGAAAGCGTCTGCGCTGACCTCGAAGACACTCTTGTCAATGTAATCAAAAAACTCCCAAAAGACTCCGTGACCTGACTGAGGGACTTGCGTATCAAGATCGCAGTACCTGGGACTTGGCTCATTAGCGGCCGATTGGTCGTGTAATATGAGTGCCGTAACAGGCTCATGCTTAAGTATCTCTCTGAGCACCACCCCACACGGCATTGAGCTATCCTTGTTCGCGTAACCTCGACATAGCGTAGCGATGATCTCGGGTCTCTCGTCAATCACATAGGCTAGAGCAGGGGCATCTTCAGCTATGCTGTTAGGAGGTCTAAAACGTAGAACGTAAGAGAAGATCGTTTGGCTATCCTTGCGAGCTTCGAATGGCAAGAGATGGATGCTAGTTGCAAGATTCAAGAGGAAGTCTTCTTTTTTCATGTGTTCGATAAGCTCGGCAACCACTTCCGGATTGCTAGGGCTTTCTGGTGCCTTATTTCAATACAAACATCTATCGATAACACGGTGAAAGTGGCAGACCTTGTGTACCCGTCAGCATCAACTTAATCGTTGTAAGTAGCTTTGCCAATTCTTCCTCAGTCTTGAGTCATCTGTCAGCCCACATTTCCTTGGACATCTGCTAGGAAAGCCCACCTTCTGCAACCTTGGGGGTTCCCATAGCCTGATAAGAAGGTCGTTGGCAGGCTTAACCAAGTCCGTTCTTGGCCTGTTGCGGAAGAAGAAAGCCATCTCCGGATGCCACGCAGCGAGAGTTGGACTAGAACAATGAAGCTTCGATAGCAACGCAGTCTCAGGCTCGGGGCATGAGGACCACGGCGCCGCGTGACGTTCAGTATGACTTGGTTCACAGATTCATGCAACGAGACAAGGTCTAGTTCCGAGAGCTCGTCGAATCAAAGGTGGAGGACTTCCACTAAGCTCTTCCATAAACATATCTCTAGTAGATGTTCTCCTCTCTAAACGAGATAGAATTTCGTCCTGTCCTTAACTTACATACCCTGAAGAAACTCAGGAACGAGATGTGCACCAGGATGATGAGGGAAAAGGTGATTGTTAGGTGCTAGAAAATACAATTATGTGTGTCTCCTGTGCAAAGTACCGCTCCCCTCGGCTGTTGACAATCATCGACAGGGTATTCGGGCCGAACCGGCACTACTGCAAGTCTGAACGCCTACGCGCATGAAGTTCTCCCACACTCAAAATACTCTCAGGGAATTAGGTACATTACTCCAATGGACCGGCTTATTACCCCAGCAGTCACTGTCACCGTTTGCGCATCAGAGGTGCATTCAAGATGGTAGCATTGGAAGTCGCTTGCAGAACGAACCCATCTGCAAGCAGCTCAGAGGATGGTGATATCCTTGACTTGGCCGAGGATGAGGGGTGGGAAGACCTTGAGCCTGACACAGAAACTGTGAAAGTTCGCTGTCTGTTGTGTTCCCTGGATTTTGACAAGGTGTCGTCAGTCTTGGAACACGGCAAAACCCAGCATAGCTTTGACCTTGTCAAAGTCCAGAAGACCTTAGGTGGGTAAGCTCACTGGCGGTTTCTTCGCATTGTGACGGCAGTGCTGATGAGAGTTGGGGCAGACCTGGGTTTTATGGATATGATAAAGTTGATAAACTACATCCGTGCAAAGGTTGCAGAGGGACACGGGCTACCAGATTTGACAAACAAGGTTGCCTTCCAAGACGACCACTTCTTGCAGCCAGTACTCGAGGATGATCCCCTCCTCTACAGCCTGCATGACATGATTGGAGAAGATTTTGAAAAAGATGGCAATGGGTCATCTGGGGCGGAGAATGCTATGTCGCAACCGAGCGGCCAAGAGACGGATCGAGTCACATACTTAGAGGAGAAACTGAGGTACGCTCAGCAGGAAATAGAAGCTCGGAAGCAAGAGCTACAGGCTCTGAAACTACAATATGGACTTCTCGGCACTTCGGATGCATCACTAGATGGTAGCCAGAACGGGATTTTGGATGCAGGCAATGAAACAATCGAGAATGCCGCAACATGCGGAAACACCGATTCATCGTACTTCGCCTCCTACTCTGGTCACGGTAGGTGTGGAAAGAACTACGAGACATCACAAATCTGACGAATCTAGAAATACACGAGACTATGTTGAAAGACACTGTCCGAACGGACGCGTATCGGGATTTCATCTATGAGAACAAGCACCTCTTCCAAGGTAAGATTGTTCTGGATGTTGGATGTGGGACTGGCATATTATCTATGTTCTGTGCTCGAGCCGGAGCAGCCAAAGTGATAGCAGTGGACAATTCTGATATTATCAATTTTGCGCGGGAGAACGTCTACAGGAACGGAATGGGAGAGACAGTAATGTATAACCCAATGTGCACTTTTTGACTCCAGCTTGGGCTTACGGGGCTTACAGCTGCCTGCGAGGCAAAATAGAAGAAGTTGTCCTTCCAGTGAAAGACGTTGACGTTATTGTCTCCGAATGGATGGGTTACTGCCTCCTCTACGAAGCAATGCTTGACTCCGTCCTGTGGGCTCGCGATCATTATCTCAAAGGAGAGGGTCTGATGGTTCCGTCTCACTGTACACTACGCATAGCACCCTTGACCGACACGGAATATATTGATGACCATATCCACCATTGGAAGAATGTCTATGGTTTTGATATGATAAGTATGCATAAAGATATCTACAACGACGTGATGATACGCGAGGTGCAGGATTTCTCGACGCCAGCAGACTCGGCACCGTTCTTGAGGTTGAACTTGAAAGAAACCACAACTCAAGAATTGACCTTTTTGAACCAACCGTTTGCGTTTCAATTGACGAACGACATTGACGCGTTAGATGGGTTTGTGATATGGTTCGATACCTTCTTCTTGACGACACCGGATGGACAGCTTTCAACAGAAGTCAAAGCTGAAGACTACAAACGTGAAGGTGGAGAGGCCATTGCGTTCACAACGGGCCCTCATGGGAAGAGGACTCACTGGCAGCAAGGTGTCTTATTGATAGATTACCGTGGGAAGGAGCCGAAAGCGCTCAAGAAAGGTCAGACCATTGAAGGTACCATTGGCTACAAGAAGAGGCAAGAAGATAATCGAGCACTGGATATCAATTTGCAATGGAAGTTTGATGACATTGGCGAGCAGAGGACGCAGTCATGGTCGATGCGTTGATATTGTGTTAGATACCCTCTGCATGTAGCACAAATCTAGGTAGGCTGGGAGTCAGACTTGTAAATAGGTAGCATCTCGAAATTCGATCCTGGCAAAGGCGTCGGCACTTATTGACAGCCTTTACTGTGGATCACCTTTCAATTCAGCGAGCTTCCACCATACCAGCGAGATCTTAGGCCTATGGCTTGCTTTTACACTTTTCGAGCTAGCCTCCTAGTGTCCGCTTCCGCATACATATCACACGCATGGTCAACTTAATCATTCACATGGCTCAATGGCGCCAGCCCGATGTCCCATGGAGACTGCCAGCAGACAGATGTCGAGCTCTCAACCTTACCCCCGGCTGTTGAGCGACGAGAGCGCGCTATGGCTCACAATAGCAGCTCTTCCCTGCCAACCCACAGCGCAGAGTCTGGCGACAATGTTGGCGACCATCAAGAGGAAGAGGAGGAAATAGACCCAGATATCGACAGTAACATCAATGACTTGGGCCCGGATGTCTTCCCTCTTCAGCGCGATGACGCCCAGGACTTCTTGGCTGAGCAAGCGGAACAGGGTCAGAACTTCACCATTCGTGGCGTTCTTGTGGGTCTCGCTATTGGTGTCATAATCTGCTTCTCCAACATGTACTTTGGTCTTCAAACGGGCTGGGTAAGCGGTATGACCATGCCTGCCGCTCTGATTGGGTTCGGCTTCTTTAAGACTATCGCACGGTGCATTAACTACCCATTCACGCCTGTCGAAAATGTTCTTGTCCAAACCGTTGCTGGAGCTTTGGGAACAATGCCGTTAGGCTGTGGGTTCGTGGGTGTGATGCCAGCTCTGGAGTTCCTGTTGCTGCCAGAGGAGAATGGCCCGTTCGTACTGAGTACATGGAAATTGATTGTTTGGTCTTTAGGGATTTGCTTCTTTGGGGTTGTGTTCGCAGTGCCATTGAGAGGAGAGGTGATCATTAGGGAGAAGCTCAGGTTCCCGTCTGGGATGGCTACAGCATTGATGATTGGAGTGTTGCACGGGGATACAGATGAGGACGGAAAGAAGAAGCCGGACAGTGGATTGGAGATTTTTAGGCAGCGAAGTCAAGATATCAGGCGCTCTTCAAGCATGGACGGGAGACTCGTTGGCCAGGGAGAGGGTAACACGCAGGCTGGACCAATCGATTACAGTACAATCCAAAGCTCTGCCGAAGAGGATCACAGGGACGATTGGAAGGCAAAGATCAGGTTGCTAGTCATAGCTTTTGGATTATCTGCTGTCTATGTAGGTTACGAATCCATGAGTCGATCTAGCAATAGGTATTTTACTAATATACCCAGACACTTGCATCTCATTTCATCCCCGATCTACGTGGTCTCCCCATCTTCGGCTTATCCCTAGCGAAAAATTGGCTGTGGACCCTCAACCCTTCGCCAGCGTACGTTGGCCAAGGGATTATCATGGGCCCAGCAACAACCCTCCATATGCTGCTCGGTGCCATAGTAGGCTGGGGCATTCTCTCGCCATTAGCCAAACGTAAAGGCTGGGCGCCCGGATCCGTAGATGATTGGACGACAGGCAGTAGAGGCTGGATCATGTGGGTCAGCCTAGCGATCATGCTGGCAGACTCAGTCGTCAGTCTAGGCTGGCTTTTACTTCGCCCTCTAATATTCTATGGACCATCTTACTATCATCGAGCCCGCGAACGCTGGCAAAAGGATAGTGTTTTATCTATCTTTCACTTCGACCGTCTTACAAAGGGCGACTATACAGCGCTCATGTCATCCAACAGTCATGCACCTCGCCCCAATGACCAAGACCTCTCCGAAGCCGCCGAACCAGATGCGCCCCCTCACCATCTCGTTTCTAACAAAACAGTCACTATCCTCTTCACCCTTAGCATCATCATCTGCGTCCTCGCCATCCGTTATGTCTTTCCTCCGATACCCTTCGGTGCCATCATCCTCGCTATCCTCATGGCGCTGCTACTTTCCATCATGGGCGTGCGGGCTCTGGGTGAAACAGATCTGAACCCAGTGTCTGGCATCAGCAAGCTGACTCAACTTTTCTTCACTCTTGTAATATCCTCCAGTAATCCAAATGCAATTACCATCAACCTTCTCGCCGGGGCGATTTCCGAGTCTGGAGCACTGCAGGCGGGCGACATGATGCAAGATCTAAAAACCGGTCACTTGCTGGGTGCCGCCCCACGCGCGCAGTTCTGGGGACAGATGATAGGCAGTTTCGTCGGTGCTATTGTGAGTGCTGGTGTGTATAAACTTTACACGAACGTCTATGTAGTGCCCGGAGAGATGTTCCAAGTCCCGACAGCCTATGTCTGGATATCCACGGCGCGACTCGTTACTGGGCAAGGCCTGCCGGATATGGCATCGCAGTGGGCTCTTGCTGCCGCGTTCATCTTTGCTTTCTTGACGGCAGCGAGGGTAAGGGGACAGGGGACATGGTGGCAGGCTTGGGTGCCGGGGGGTATCGCAGTGGCGGTAGGGATGTTCAATGTCCCTTCATTCACACTTGCTCGTACCATTGGCGGCTTGTTGAATTGGTATTGGCGCATCCACAGGGGAAGGGAGGATACCCCTGTGATTGTGCTTGCGAGTGGACTTATACTGGGCGAGGGCCTCGTGAGTATCATTAATCTAGTGTTGACGAGCTTACATATACCAGGGCGATAACGCATTGCGTAATCAGAATTTTGACTTCCGATTGCGAATAAGAGACTGTGTTCAAAGCAGCTTCAATCCATTAATTGATGTACTAATGACCTGCTGTAAGGAGCTTTAGATTGTAATACTGTCAAATCAATGTACCTCTGTATGTGGTACTGTCGCTGGGGAGACACTCGGCTTAGACGAGTACGGACGATTGGCACAATAGCCAGATACAGTGGAGTGTAGATGCTATCAGCTGAGGATAAATATCGTGTTCAGGAATGCCTGACTTCTCAATGATAATTGAAGATCCACGATAGAAAATAGAATGTTCATAACATCAAATGTCATGTAAGATTATGCTTGTGCTCTGTTTGTTTCACATTGCAAATTCGACTCTATATACATGTTGTCGTCTGCCACAAGGTATCTGGGATACTGATGCTCCAACACTTGCAACGCCTGTGTTGGCAGTATGTCAATATTGGTCCAGTACTCACACGAATAATTTGGACACTTTGATAGGGATCTCGGTCAAAATTGTCCGAAATATATCTGGCTCGGCCCGAGGAATCACTAGCCTACCCGAGCCGCCCGCCAACGCTAAAGTACTGGTCAGCTAAAGTTTGTTTGCAGATGGGGACTTTTTGGATTCAGATACAACCAGCTATATAAGCTCACTATCAATGCGCAAAACTTCTGGAAGTGTCCCAAACATTCTACGTACCTGCTCGTGACCTTGGCGTCGACTGGAATGGCGATATTGCCTGCCTGTTCAGCGCGGCTGGTTATAAAAAGATCCCTCCAACGTCAGCATAGTTTACCATCATCAGCAAAACGACAGAAATCAAACTGCCCGGAGAGATCCATTGAAAAGTCATCAACAACACTTACCCAAATTTCTGGCAAATCTCTGAGTACTGTGAGAGAAAGCTCTCCTCGACCATTCTGGGAGCGCCTTGGCCCACTGTCCGAGGCTTTTGGTGCCTACGCCCGGACTCAGAATAGAAGGCCATGGGCTACACAGATTGGAACATCGCTCGTAGTATATCTGTGTGGGGACTTAATAGCACAGAAGATTGATGGAGAGGCATACAACCCAACAAGGACATTGAGACACTTGACCATTGGGGGAATCTGCTCCATTCCCGCTTACTCGTGGTGAGCAGGGAACATACTTTCTGCATGTAACTGCAAAGCTGCTAATAAATTTACAGGTTCATGTACCTCGGCCGGTGCTTCAATTATCCTTCCAAAATAATATCTTTGGCTACGAAGGTTGTGGTCAATCAAATTGTCTTCGCTCCCATTTTCAATAGCTACTTCTTCGGCATGCAGTCTGTGCTATCTGGCGACAGCCTTATCGATGCATGGAGAAGAATTGAGCGGACAGTGCCCACCAGCTTTATCATTTCTTGCAAATTATGGCCAGTGGTGACAGCGTTCAATTTCACCTACATCCAGCCGCAGTATAGAGCACTCTTTGCAGGTCAGTCGATCTTGTAGATATCCATGAATGTCGCTAATACCGATATAGGGGTTGTGGCTGTAGGATGGCAGTCGTACCTTTCCTGGCTCAATCAACGAGCCGCAACAGAGGAGAGGATCAGGAAAGTCCAGCGGCTTCTTGGGACGTGAGAAAACTTGTGTCGTTGCGGTCCTTCCTAGGACGTGGAATTGAAATACACAGGGACTATATGTGATGTCCAATGCACATCTCCCAGACGCGGATCGATGGCAACTACTCCAAAGGTATACCGACCATTACTATACTAGTATCTAAGAAGGTACTTCACAAGGGCCTCGCGACACGGGACTAGCAACAAAATCCTACCATGCGAAATAAGAAGGGCGATATTGGCTACTATCCTGGCAACGTAGTTGTCCGTGGATCGCGCAAGTTGCCTCTCGACCACCAGGTATTGGCGCGTCACACTATGGATTGCTAGACAGAAGTGCTAGGCTGCCTCTACTTTGACAGCCGAGCCTTCACATGCGGGTTCCGTTGCTTGCAATATACCGATAGAGAGATCAGATAAACAGCTACCTGCCAGCACGCTACAGCCTAGAAGCACTCCGAGTTCGGTACTAAAGCGATATTGGAACGCCGCTTACTCGATCTGTTTCATTGAATGTCGTGGAGGACACTGGACATTGGTGGACATTATTTCACACACGGCGCCTGGCTTTCGGCCTTTCTGGTATCCTAGCGTAACATCTTGAACTGTTCTCGAAGTCGCTTCAACAGGAGGTTTTGGTCGGTCAATCGTTCCGCGAGGCTAAGAGAAAATTCGTGACTGGCAAATCCGGAATATCTAAGCCTACGATTAGATGAGATTCTGCCCTTTCATTTACGGATTTGCGTATTCCCAGTAGCGTTACGCAATCCCAGTAGCGTTCCGCAATCCATTAGCGTTCCGCAATCCATTAGCGTTCCGCAATCCAGTAGCGTTACGCAATCCCAGTAGCGTTCCGCAATCCATTAGCGTTCCGCAATCCCAGTAGCGCTCCGCAATCCCAGTAGCGCTCCGCAATCCATTAGCGCTCCGCATTCTCATTAGTACTACGCATTCTTCCTAACGTTGCGCTTCAGAAGGACCAATAATTGTTGTATCGCTGCTACATACCGCAATCCATCCCGGCGGAAACTGAGAAACGGACTAAGGGTAACAGACCAATGTTCCCTTGGAGGTTGAAGCCTGTGGGAAGGTTAAGTATATGCGGATGGACAATTGTAGGTCCTAGGAATGGGACCCGATACTGGGAAAAAGGAACAGCGTGCTTATTTGAACCTCTGTCTACATGCTACGTACAAGCACTAAAGCTATCACTAAGATGTATACTTGAGACTGCTTAGATCGTACTCTATAACTTTCTGCAAGCCTCCTTTGCCATGTCAAATGATTGGATCTGCTGCATCCAATGCGTAGCCTTCTTAGGAAAGGTCGAACCTAGGTAGAATGTCAAAAATGACGCTTTTCCATGCTGGCCCTACTCGACTCACCGCAGCCATGCACTCTGCAGTATGGCTGCAGATGTCGCCGAACTGCAGGATGGATTCAGCGACTATGGCTCGGACTTCACGCCTGATGAGGAGGAAATACTGAAAGGCCTCTTGCAGCAAGCGCCCCTTGAATCGGACAACCCAATCGCTGACCCGGATCTGCTGTTGAAAGACATCGAAGATGAAAGGACTCCCAGGGGCGCGAGGGTCCGCGTGCTGGGATATGAGCTCCATTCAGTGCCGACCATTACATTGGAGGAGAGGGCCACAATACAGGACGACGGTGACGAAGACCGGGACATCGCCACGCAAGGTACGCTACGCAACCATGGGTCCAGCAGTACTGATTGACATTCAAGCGTGTAGTTTCGAGAGCCTCAAGAAGTACTGAGAAGGAACGTAGCGCGTCAATCGAAGCTCCGATTGACCCCAAGCCTCAGGTGCCAGATCTGAGGTCGCCACTGGAACGATTTCGGACGAAGCCAAAGAAGGTACTATCCGTCACGGACTTGATATCGCCTTCATGGTGTGAACTACAGTATTGGTACGTTCTCACGAAGCATGGAAAAAAGAAGAGCACACCAGCGATGAGGCAGGGTTCTGCGGTACATAAGATACTCGAGGACCAGGTCCATCAGACAGTGGCAGTGGACATCACCTCCAAGGAAGACGCCTGGGGTCTACGAATATGGAATATCATTCAAGGTCTCAAAACCCTGCGCGAAACGGGGATGACGCGTGAGTTGGAAGTATGGGGCACAGTGGACGGCTTGGTGGTCAACGGCGTCATTGACGAGCTATCCTACACCTGCCCAGATCCCGAGCTCGAAGAGGCCGAAGAAAACAAAGACAAAGCGGCCAAGGCACTCCCAGCAGATCAAACTACCATCACCGACTTTCTCGGCAACTCCTCCACCCTCGAAAGCAGCACCCATAACATCTTTCAGAATAACCAATCCTCGAAAAAGTCGCCAAAGATCTACATCACGGACGTAAAGACGCGTGGCATCAAGTCCATCCCAAAAGGTGCCTCCTTCCGTCCAACCCTCATGCAACTAATGCTCTACCACCGCTTCCTCTCCGACCTCGCAACCAATAAAGTCAACGCCGACGTCCTCTTCGATCGCTACGCCCTCAACCCCGACGCCCAATTCAGCGACACATTCGTAGCCCAAATCGGCAATCTGAACCAAACCTTCGACCTCCCTTCCTCCTCTTCCACCACCTCCGACTTCCCCTCAAGTCAAGACAGCATGACCGTCCTCCTCTCCCACAACTCCCTCCGCTCCCTCTGGACCCTCATGATCGCCGAATTCGCACACACCATGCCCCGCGGCCTCCACTCCATCGGTACCGTCCTCAGAGCCGAATACCGCAACGCCAGCGACGGAGACGTCATGGGCGCGAAAACTTTCCTGTACGATGATGGCAAGGTGCGGGCGTATCTGGAGGATGAGATGAGGTGGTGGAAGGGCGAGAGGGGACCGCGAGGGGTGTGTTTGGAAGAGGCGTATAAATGCGGCTTTTGCGAGTTCGCGGACGAGTGTGGGTGGCGGAAGAATAAGATCGAGGAGGCGACGGAGAAGATGAGGAGGTCGAGGAGTGCGGTGTGATTAAATTGGTTTATTGTGAGGGTTGTGTATGGGTATTCGTTTTGGACGATGCGGATGGGTATTCTGTACGCCCTTTCACAGCGTCTTGGGCCGCGCTCGTGAGGCACATCCTGGAGCTTTTGATAGCGAATTGGTACTGTTCTCCAATACCGCTCTACACCTCGCTCCATTCATCTAACAATCATTCAGGCATTGCTTCCCATCGGCGGACTCGCACCTCTTGAACCTTTCAAGGGCTCCCCAAGCATTGACTGTTCAATAGCCTCATGCAACCCCCATCGGCCAGTTGTCGTGATACTCTAAGGAATCCGCACTATCGGGTTTGACAGCTGCCTTCATCTTGTTGACATCCCATCTAGTCCTTCTCGAAGAGGCGGTCTGGCAGCGGTTCATTATCTAGGTACCTCCCACATGAACAGCCAGACTCCCTGCCCCGTCGCCGGAACTTGGTTTCCCGAGACCTTGTCCGAGTACGAGAGTTTTGGTCTGAGTTACCATTCGGTAAAAAGAACGGGACCATTGGCGTTAGGAAGATATGTAGGGCATCTACAGTCATTTCACTAAGAGAAACATATTCCTCAAAGTCAGGAATAAAAATGAATGTCTATAAAGTGCGGAGCGGAGAATGCGTTGTACTAATAGGAATGCGCAAGGAAGAGTGCGCCGTTTGCGCATTTGCGCATTCTCATTAGCGTTGCGCAATCCGTTAGCGTTGCGCAATCCGTTAGTGTTGCGCAATCCATTAGCGTTACGCATTTGCGCATTCTCATTAGCGTTCCGCATTCTCAGTACTTTACCGCAGATGCGGAGATTGCGCAGAATGCGCAAGTACGCAAAATGCGGAGAATGCGCAAGTGCGCAAATGCGGAAAATGCGTAGGAGACTGCGTAAAATGCGGAAAATGCGGTGACTGCGAAAGGTGCGCAAACAGTCATAATATGTGGTAGCAACACTACAGATCTTATTCTAACGTCACCAAGCACCATAATTGCATAGACAAGAACCACCAGCTCCAGTAGCACCAGCCTCACGGCACCAGTCCTTAACAGCCTCCGCTCCCCACGTTCACATCCCCACAACGAACGGCCACCAGTCCATCCTACCAAACCAAGTCCATCAGCTACCGAAGCAAAACAACAAGGCATCAGGCATCAAGGCCCTCGTTGCCTCGAGAAATACGGAGAATGCGCAAAATGCGGAAAGTGTTAGCGTTACGCAATCTCAATTAGCGTTACGCACTCGCCTATGCGCAATCCAGTAGCGTTCCGCATTCCAGTAGCGTTCCGCAATCCAGTAGCGTTGCGCAATCCCATTAGCGCTCCGCAGTCCATTAGCGCTCCGCAATCCAGTATTAGCGTTCCGCAATCCATTAGCGCTCCGCAATCCATTAGCGTTGCGCATTCCCAGTAGCGTTGCGCATTCCCAGTAGCGTTGCGCATTCCCAGTAGCGTTGCGCATTCCCAGTAGCGTTACGGACGAATGCGCAAGTGCGCAAATGCGGAGAATGCGGAGAATGCGACAGCGACAGCGAAGGCATCCCGGCCTAGGTATTCTATTCATACAAAACATTCATTCATTCATCGATTCATCGATTCCAACGAACCTCCACCATACCACAACTCCTCGAACCCTCCTCATATCATCCGGTCCATCAAGCCATTGCCCCTAGGCACCAGAAGACGGATCACGAACATGGAAAACCCATACGTGCGGATCCAGATCAGAACTGGTTGGTGTATAATGGACGATGAAACGCCCTGTATGGACAATCGATCCCATCTCCTTCCTCATACTTTCGAGATGGTAGGACGCTGAACTCATGCCCCTATCTATGCCAGCACATCTGTGGTATCGTTCTTGCTCTGTGATAGTACAACATAAAGTGAAAGAAAAACTTCCGTCCTTGGGCTCAGGAGTAGAAAGGTGAAACAGTACAGTACTGTGATCCTGTGCTATATAGTCGTATCGTGTAAGAAAGGTGGTTAATTAACAAAACCCCATCCCGAAAAACACCTCGCTCGCTCATCATCAAACAACAAGCCCATACATATGTTGTAAGAAGTGGAATTCGTTGTAACATGGAAAACTATGAATCGTCACGGAAAGCCACCTCTTCCCCTCTTCATTTCCTGTCTCAGCAAGCCGAGGTCTTGCATCGATTTCTCATGATGGTCGCAGGCGGTGTCGTAATGGACCCTGGCCCGTCGCAGCTCGACAAGTCCTTTCATGTAGTCGTCGTAGCCGCTGTCGTGGATGTTGAACCAGTCGCAGCCCGAACTGTCGTGAAGGGAGGTTGTTTTCGCGGTTAGGATACTGGTCATCTTGGTGTTGAATTTGTTCCATTCAGCCATGTAGTGACGGATCCTCTGGCCGTGACGCTCGCAGGAGCTTCCGGTTAGACTTTGAGGATTCCCGGGGCATATCGGTGGTTGAGGAAGATTGAGGCGTTGCAAAGGTCCATCGGTACTTGGCTTGGTGGGCGAAGGCCGTGATTCGAAGGGAAGGTTTGTCACCATATCATTCATGTTCCCGAGGCCCTCGTTACTCGGAGCAAACGGGGCTACGTTCTTGAGATCGCCAAGATTGAATTGAGCTACGCCTGCCTCTGGCTGTCCATAGCCATTCATCCGTGGCGGTAACGTTGGAGCTCGGCGATGCTTATGGGTAACGCCATTAGGTAGGGCAGTACTGCCGCTTTTCTCAGGCTCATAAGGTTTTGGAGGAGTTGGCTCATCGATGTCCATCGCATCGGTGTCGCTGTTGGCTTTACTGCCCTCCAGACTCTCGCCAGCAGCACTACTGGCCGTGGGTTCATCATCTTCGTCTTCGACACTCGGCTGGGCAGTCGCGAGTTTCGGACCTCGTGGTCTGGTGCGTTTTCGCGTATTTGCCCTGATTGGAGAGCGTACTTGGTCCCCTTGCGGAATATCGAATTTGATGTCATTCAAGTGAGGGACCCAACGTTCCTCGTAATATCTGTCTTGGCCAGTTGGAGGAGGTGGAGGCGGTGGAGGAGGTTGTGGTGCGGTTGCTTGGGGTATTGTTGATGGATCTTCGTGGATATTGAACATATTCGTTGAGGCTTCCTGCTGTTTGCTGTCCTTGGTTGGCGATCTCTCGCGTGGAGGAGTGAAAATACGATTAGGTGACGGCGCCTCGGAGAATCTACCATGCCAATCATCAGGGGAGAATCTAGTATCGATCCTGTCTGAGCTTTGAGTACGGAGTGGGCTGACGCCTGGAGGTGCTTTCCTGGTGTAGGTTGGAATTTCGAAGCTATTGGCAAAAGAATCATGATCAGCCTGAGAAGCTTTCGATATTTCAAAACGTGACGCAACATAAGTATGCGCCGTTTTACGAATCTTACTCTCTTTTGGGGGAGGAAGAATGGACGGGATAGCCCAATAAGGAGGAGGTTCTGCTGTAGCAGCTCTGGGTCTCTTTGGGGACATGAAGGGCCACTGATCTGACCATTTGTCCAAAGGAGTAGCTGGGGAGTGGAGACCACATGATGGGGAAGAGGAAAACGGGTTATACCCTTGAGACTCATACATAGGGGGGTTTCCAGCCTGCTCGCTTGTACCAGGACGAGAGTCTTTATCCTTGGGTGGTGAACCCCACTTGGCTCGGTGGTCTGCCTTTTCCTGCCAGCTATAAGATCTCGCCAGGGGTGGTTGTAGGCCATGAGAAGCGGGCGATGAAGGGGTATGCGGTTCGCCTTTAGACTGCTGTTGAAGTTCGGCGTCGCGTTTCATACGATGCTCCTGAAAGCCTTCTGGAGGTTTGTCCGTACCTAAATCGACGGCCGAATGCCGTCGAATACTACTGTAGCCTCCTCCTCCGTTGCTTGCCTGAGGCGCCATCTTTTCATCCCCTGCTTGCGCGTAAAGATTGAACCCACGGAGCGGCTGTGTGCCATGGGGGGCTTGTGTACCAGTGGGGGCAGGAGGCTGCCTTTTCTTGACTTGTGGTATTTGCGTTTTCGTAGCTTGCGTGTCGTCCTCGGAGGATGAAGCTGATGAGGAGGAATCAGTGTACATCCCCGGCATCCTGGTATCCTTCTTGCCTGACGGGCTAGTGCTTTGGTGGTTCGAGCTTGCAGAGGTAGTCCGCACATGGGAGGCGATCCCACTCGCGGCCTGAGTCTCGTAGAACCTTGTACGGCTGTTACTACTTCTTGGAGCCGCGGAGGTTGCAGACCTGTGAAGGGAGTTTGGTGAAAGGTTGAAATTGGATGCCTCCGTATGCCCTTTTTGAAATTGTGGACCTGCTCGAGGCTTCTTTTTGCCAAACGGTCCATTGATTCCAACATGTTCTCTAAAAGCCTGTAAAGGATCCGGCTTCTTCGCGGTTGGTACTGGACTTCGGGGCGGGGGCATGTGGGTTTGAGATCTTGAATTCGTGGGACGGTCACCTTTAGATGACACATTGAAATACGCGGACGCTTGTGCTTGCGGCTCATCCCCTCCTGGAGTACCTGGCGCAAATCTTGGTCGATTCGGCGACGGTCGATTCGTGCTACCCTTGCCCATGCCTGCCATGCCCGCTTGACTATCCTGCCATCGATCCCATCCAGATCGCCGAGGCGTTGTTCCAGCTGAAGTCGCACCCGCAGGCTCACGTCCAGGCTGAAAAGTTGATGACGTTGAGGGCTTTGGCGGTACTGCCCTTGCTGGAGGAATTGGGCCCTGCCCGTGTCGTGGTCTCATTTGCTCCCAGGCTTTGTAGTCATTGGTCTTGGCCTTTGTGTCGTCTCCTCCACTGGTGCCCCACGACGTTGTTGTCTCTGGTCGACTAAATCGCACGTTTGAATACTTTTGAGCACCTGAGGGTGGAGTGGGAAAGGTTGACTTTGGTATTGGCGGAGGTGGGGGCCGTGGAGGCGGAGGGAAATTGGAAAATCCAGTGGCAGGAGGTCTCGAGGGCACGGGAGGCCTTGTAGGGGGTGAAGAAGTGGCGGCATATGTGTGAAGTAATCCTGCGCGGATGCGGTGCGCATCGTATTTTGCCCGTTGCTGCGGATCCTTGAGGATCTCATTTGCAGATGATATAGCTTGGAACTTTGAGTTGCACTCCGCTTCTCTGCCCGGATTACGATCGGGATGGTATTTAAGAGCTACAAGCAAACGATATCAGCGTGGATTTGGACAGAATCGACGGCACTAAATAAGATCGAAGAGTGAAAACAGATAGGCCATGACATGCAATTAGAAGCCAAAAGGGCAGTGTATAGTGGCATGGCCTTCACCAGCGCCCAGCACCCCGTACCTAGTCTCATGAATGCTTTCTTCACATCATTCGCATCCGCCGAAGGGTTGATTTCCAGGTCTGCATAGTAGTCTTTTTCTGCTTCTGCCTTTACCATTATGCCGAACCAAATTTGGCGATTAATGTCCGTAGCACAGTGGCGACGAAGACGAGCCCGGCAGAACCCTTCTATACATTCGGATTGTCAAGCGCCTGCTTGGTGACCATGAGTTGATGGTTGTCTCTATAAACTGTCTCTGAGCCTAAAGAATTCCCAGATAGAGTGGGGCAATCCTCAGGTTTGGAATCCGATGTCAACATGAAATCCGACAATAATCAGTCCATGGATAGTTGAGATCATGCGAAGCTATATGGGAGACTGGTACCTGCGTCAGTGTCCGACCTGGAAGCAGCAGCTAAGGGCGGTGTAGTATTTAGCCTGCATGAGCGTTGATATGAGAGGCGATGAACCGTAATTGTCAGGGCGAAGTAAGGCTGGTGTTGGAGTAAATCTCAGTCGACCACGGTGGTGGCGAGCACGAGCAAGAAGCTGGTAATATGACGAGTAAGAGAGGCAGCGAATGAAGGTGAAGGTCACGTTTGATTCGCGAGATGCCTAGCTCTGCGTGGATGTGTTGGCTAAGTACCTTAGCCTAAGTACCTTAGATGATCCAGGCCGATAGCGCCCGAGGAGCGGCCCCCAGGTGTCAAAGCCTTACGAAAAGCGAGCAAGCGACCCGCCCAGACCATTAGGAAAAGCCTAGACTCATAGGTAGAGAAATGCCTCTCCTAGGTCAACATACAACGTATGCGGGATTTCAGCAGCAATAGTATCGAGGTTATCAACCAGGGAATCTATGGCGTTTGGACGGATTGCGTTGCTTTCATGCTAGGACATCATTTGCTTTACGCTGCTTTACTTCTTCTTGCTCTCCATTTGGCCCATCTTTGTTGTTATATATGTCAGTCAGCACTATCTCCAATTCCGTCAACAACGCGTCAACCTCTTCCTTCGTCCCAACCGTGATCCTCAAGCAGCCTAGACAGCCCGCTTCCTTGCCCCTAAAGCGAACCACCACGCTTCTCGTCTCCGCTAAGCGCTCGTATACGGCCATAGCAATCTCGTTGCTAGGTTTCCCACCTCTATTCCGGGGTTTGTCAAGAACCTCAGTCAATAGAAAATTGGAGTCGGCTCCACCCAGCAATCTGCCAATACCTGAAATCTTGGGTAGTTCCTCGAGCATCCGATCTCGCTGTTGCATTATCTTCTCGCGATTACTTCTCATCACAGCCAAACTCTCCGGTCGTAAGGCAGCGATCGCCAGAGCGCTCGTCGGACTTGAGATGTTGTAAGGAGCTTTGAGGTTGTTGAGCAAGCCAGCGATTTCAGGAGAGGCAAACGCAACACCGAGTCGTATCCCTGCCAGGCCAAAGGCTTTGCTCATAGTTTGCATCACTACAAGGTTGGGCCATTCGGTGACCCATTCTGCTAGACTTGACCCTTCAGGGGAGAAGTCGATGTAGGCTTCGTCTACCACGACAACACCGTTCCATGTGGGATGCTCAAGAATCTGTTGTATATCGGCTTTCTTTATGAGGTTTGCAGTTGGATTTCCAGGTGAGCAAATGTAGACTATCTTGATAGACGAATCCGAAGAAAGTGCCTGATTGATGGCCTCAGAGCGCAGTTGGAAGGATTTAGTTGTATCCAAGGGTACTTTGACTATCTCTAGATCGTTGACTTGGGCGCTCACAGCGTACATTCCATATGTAGGAGGGCACGTAAGAATCTTGTCCCGACCAGGTACACAAAAACACCGCAAAAGAGCATCGATAGCTTCATCGGAGCCGATCCCTGCGAACAGATTCTCTGGGCGAAGTGTTTTCGAAGTGTGATGATGTGTATTCCGTAACTTGCATAATCCCTGCTTCAGCTCCAGTTGGTGACTTCCGCAAAACTCAGCGTTCTGTCTCTCGATAGACATCCGGTGTCTTACGGGTCAGGGTATCTATTCAACCCAAGTAAATCGATGCTGGTGGCCCCATCGCTCCAATTCTTCGACTTGCCAAGGTCCAAGCCAGGTCCATACGCATTCTCATTGGCATCAAGCAATATATTCTTCCCATCGTCTTTGTAGTCACTACACCGTTAGCCCAGATTTGGCGAGAAGTCGAGCGCACCCACTCTCTTGCGCATCTGTATGGGACTAGTGCTAATATGTTTGACCTTGCGCACTTGGATAGGTCAAAGGGCGACGTGGTATATGCCATTTCCTTGGTTATCATACACTCTGGTAGGCGAATACTGTGATCGAGTCACCCATGCAAGTCATGGATGCTATCTGCCAAGACCCGGCTGCCAAGACTTGACTAGCCCTGTGTTCTCTGTGGAGTGCATTAAGACAGAAAGTAAGGTACTTACAGCTCTATTGGCTTATTCTCATACCGACATTTGAAGTATTGCTGTGGGGGCCTAACTGAATGCTTTCCGTAGGAAGGCGAGATTGGACCCATTGGAAGAATACAGTATGCGCGTTGTCTTGATCTCGAAAAGCCAAGGTGAGGGCTCTTTCGATGCTATGCATACTCTGTACCATTAACTACTGCCGGCAACTCCGTATGTCGTGTGAATGAGCCTGCATTGTAATCGTGGTAGAATAGCCAAACATCCTTCACTTCCCAGTACTCCGTACGTACTCCGGACTCAAGACTCCAGAGCCACGGACCTTTTCGATTACACTTCCTGTATCGGGCTTAGTAGATGAATAGAGGTTGGTGCCTTGAACCTTGTAGCGCGGCCTCGGCCGGGTGCCTCTCCAGTCAACCAATCACATCGGCGATTCCCCATCCAACCCACACGTCACTCTTAGCCTGGCCTACCTGCATTACGGTCAGGATTGCAATCAGTGGCTGTAGATTTGTACCATGCGAGCCATGGCATACCAGAGCATGAATACCAATGCCAGCTATGCATCGCCTCCCATTGCTAACCCGGGAAGCGGCCCAGCTCAATTTCACCCCTCCCCCTCGCCCTTACACCAGGCGCAACAGCAGCAATTACATCTCAACGCTTACCCCTCACATGTACAGCTAGCACAACGCCCGGAAGGGCAGATGAATAACGGCCCCGGGCATCATAATCCGCCTAATCAGATCAGCGGCATTGGTGGTGGTGGTGGTGGTGGTGGTGCTGCTGCTGCTACTATCACCAATGTCCCCAATGATCCTTTCAAAAAACCCTATCTCCCGCCAAAGCATGGTCGGTTGGCCCTTCCATTCGGAGATTGAAGGCTTGTATCTTTTTGCACAGAATAGAAAGCACGTGCTTACATCCTTCTCCACTCTTCAGCTCCACCTCCATCCAATAATTTCCCGTATCCGCCCTCATCCTCAGCCTCGTCGACGCCAACAACAGCGACCTTTCCTCCGCCAGGCCAGTCTAGGCAAGTTCCGAACCCGAGCGCCTCATATCCTACCCCAACCTCCATGACAGTCTCAGCTCCACCTCCAACGTCCTCCACCCAGTCAACGCCTACCTCGGAGGGACCTCCTCAAGCTACAGATACAGCGTCCCAAATCAGCAGACTTTCCCCGCTGGATCAAGAACGCGTCGATGCCCTTCTCAACGTCAACAATCTTCTGCTGCAAGATGTACAAATTCTACAGAAGGTCGGATTGAAGACGCCACATCCCGGGAATCCTCAATCCCCCCAGCAAGCCAACCCTACCAATGCATCCCCTCCTCAAACAAAGGCCGACGCCTCTGACACAACCCCTACATCCACCGATGCCCCAGCAGCAGCAGCAGCAGCAGGAGGAGGTGCCAATCCCCCCACAAACTCCGCAAGCAGCACACCCACCACGACCACCCCAACAACCGGAGTCCCCCAACAAACCTACAACCAGAAGAAATTCGTCGAATACATGAAGCGCCTGCAATCAAACATCATGTTCCTCGTCAGCATGTCCGACACCAACAAGCAACGGCAGAAAGCGCCCTATCCCAGCCATCTGGAATCGCTCCCCAACTGGCTGGCCGAAGGCATGAAGGAGGAGGAGAAGCCGCAGTTCGAGGCGTTGAAGGAGGGATACGGCAAGCTGAGAGAGCTGTGGCCGGATTGGAAGCCAGGTCCGCCCGGGTTGAATCCACAGCAGCAGCAGCAGGCTCAAGCGCAGGCGCAAGTTCGACAGCAGCAGGCTCAGTCCACCCCTGCCGGCTGATTTTACGAGGAGAGATCGGCGTGGGCGGTAGGGCAACTGTTCGAATACCCCTGTTATTGAAGTAAACCGGACAGTGTACCATATCCTTCGAACCATAATCTGCCATCTGGAGATCTGCATCTATAGTATATATCAGTAGCCCCTCGAGCGGACCATTTGGCGTTTAATAGATCATGTAATGCGTCCAGGAGGAAGTTCGCTGTATAGAAAAGGTATAAATCGAAGATGTCCCCCACTCAGCTAAGTCTGTAGGAAGAATATTCACATCACAGACACTATGATGATGGGAACGGTCCAGCATGGCAATCATAAGGTAGTCAAGCGTTACTGCTGAACCTCGATTATGTATCTACCATCCAATCCAATCCAACCCAAAGCTCCATACCCAAGTCATCAAAGCTACAAATACCTCGATGAACCCACTGGAAACACCATTGCTCAAAAGAATAGAATCGTGACCATCGAGTACCCAAACAATCAATACATACCACTGAGTGTCCCCTCCTGCGATTTTCGAAGAGAAAGGGCTAGGACGGAGTTCGTATAGGGTGGGTGTCCAACCACCCCTTGAACACCAACGTGGATGTGGGACTCAGCTCCCCGTCCCTGGGGCAAACGAGCTCATATCCGGAAACACGACGCGAATTGAAAGGAGCCGTTGCGAAGCGCACACGACTTGCTTTCCGGTGTAGCTCAGTGATTCGAAGCATTCCTTCTCTCACAACCCAAACGTCCACCCCCCTTCCCTCCTCAACCTCTGCCTCGCTTCCACATCCCGTCGGATCTCCTCGTCCGTCAAACGGTCCGCCCCGGCCCAATTCGCACTGCTCGTCCGCGATCGGAAACGATGATGGCGCTCCCGGAACATCTCTTCCATGTGCGGGCTCTGCACCGGCCCAAAGACGGCATCGGCATCCATGTTCTCGTCTTGCGTCATCAGGAGCTCGCGCAGGTTGGGCGATTGGGCCCACTCTGGGAGGTTGGCGGGCTTGGGTTTGGAGTCGGGGTCGGAATCGGATTCGTCTTCGTCGTCGGTGGGGATGTCGTCTAGGTGGATGTTCTCGCCGTTGATATACTGTGGTGAAGATTTGGCGACTTGAGGGACAAGTCGGGCTTGTGGAGTTTTGTGAGGTTGTGATTGATGTGGTGGGTTGGGGTTGTCGGCGAAAGGGATCTTGCCATTTTGGTATATGGCGATATCGGGATGATGACCCGGTCGTGATATCTGATTTTGGTGAGCGTGTTGTTGGTATGCCTGATTGGCAGTGGTCGTTTTGAGGAGAGAAGATCCATTATGATGTTGAGGCGCCGGAGGAGGTGCAGTAGTGTAGTTGCTGTTGAAAAAGGATGGCTTGAGACCACCCTGGCGAATACCTGATTGTCGTATTGGAGGCGCCATGGTTGGTCGTACCCGGACCTCTTGAGCTTCCTCATCATCTGTCTTCCTTCGCTTACCATCGTTCTGTTGGTACGCCGTACCTCCCTGCGGTCGACTTGGTCGTGTTGACTCCTCGTCGGCGTCAGGGTCGAAGACTCTTTTATTGAGTGGCTTCATCGGGTTATGGACTGGCTGATTGTTGGCTGGCCTATTATGATCCGGTAAATTATGAAGTCTTGACGGGGGCCTCGGCCCCCCAAGCTCTTGCCGAGACGTAGAAGCGACTTGTGCTTGTGGTGCAGCAGGAGCCTAGAATGTTAGCTGGTACTTATTGAGCAAGGCGGGTAGTCTAGGACTTACATTTTCCGTGCCTAGTCGCTGCGGCACACGCTGCTGCTCCTTCAATTCCATTCTTCTTTTCTCGATGGCTTGCTTTTTCGCCAGGATCTTAGGATCTTCGATCGTGATAACACGTTCTCGCTCTCGTTGCCGCTCTGCGTTTTGACGCTGCAACAGTTCTTGCTTTCTTGCCTCTTCTTGTAGGGCGGTTCGCTTTCGCTCGATCTCGCGCTTCTGTTCAATCTTGCGTTGGGCGCCCTTTTCGTCCTTACAGCAGGTCAGTACTTGTGTCCTGGGGACAGAGCATCAAGGGCACATACCTGCTCCTTTTTGCGTTCTGCGGCAAGCAGCGCTTTGGGTTTGGTTGTCGCCGACGACACAGAACTTTTAAGGCTGCTATTTGACGCCGTAGTATGCAGACTCGCATTGCTGGGTTTCTTAGCTACAGCTACCTGCTTTAGCTGAGGCGGAGGTAGGGATTCCTGTAGACTTGATGAGAGAGTAGCGCTGTTCATTCGAATGCCTTGCGACAGAGTGCCCACACGGATAGCCACTGGCTGGGGCTTTGGTTTAGGCGCTGCTTCTTTGGCCGGCTTGGTAGGTCGTCGCACCTCTTTAGATTTCGGCACAAGAGATTGCTGGCGTTGGCCATGCGATGGAGGTGGGCCCATGGATATCCCCGGCTGATCCTCTTCGACAACATCAGTATGGACACTTTGTGCGTCTTGGTTTTGCGTTCTCCTGGGGCTCTTCCTTATTAATCTTGCAGGTTGTTGAAGAATCTCTGCGACCGGAGCTTTGACATACGACTGCTGTTGCGCAGCAAATCTCCTGTCATCCTCACAAATTGATGCATTCTCTGCTTCAGTTCCTGCACGGTCCTTAGCTTCAGCTTCCTTTCGCTTCTCCTCTTTCTCTGTCGAGCTTCGCGTTTTTCGGCCAACAGGGTTGTTAACTGGACTGCGTGAGAATCTTGGTTTTCGCAGACCTTTACTATCAAGCGCTTCGTCTATCGAAGGACCTTGAGTGCCTCTTGGATTGCCGATTGAAGGGTCCGACAGTGTCTCCATTCTGGCTTGCGCGGACACTCCGGCACTACTTGAGAATAAGCCCCTAGCAGTCTTCATGATAGACTGCAGCCTTGACTTTGAAGCACTAAGGGGTCCGTCAACATACCGTTTGGACGAGGGACTGTCAATAGGTGTAGTTGAGGGTTTTGGCACGTTCGCCAACTCTACCCTCGTATGGGTGCCGTCTTTAGCTGGCGAAGTAGACGGAGAGACTGAGAGGGGTTTTGGGTGTGGCGATGTGTCGGCCTGTAGGTCGCCGGCATTGACTTGATTTGTGACTGACAGTTGCTTTGCTGTACGCTCCTCGTTGCGGACGCGGCCATAGTCATTGTCGCTAAAGGTTTGCTTGCCGCTAATTTCCCCCATGACATCGACAGAGATGCTTTTGGGCAGTTGAAGTCTGGTGGCCTTATCTTGTCGCGGCTGTGGTGGTTGTATCCAATCGTCGTCATCTTCATCTTTGGTATTGAGAGCCACGGCTTCCGAAGCTACACCAGCCATGTACTGTAAATGTTGCTGCTGGATTTCCTGTACGGGCAGTTCGGGGTAGCTGGGATTGGCTACAATAGCAGCCATTGGAATCGATTTGGTGGGTCGTGCAGGCTGTGACTTTCCGAGCATGTTGATTCTGTCGTGAAGGCGTTGTGTGGATGATTTATTATGAAGTTTGGTCATCTTCGAATCCTGATCGGATTCTTCTCGTACCAATTGTGGTTTCTCTGTCTCAACGTCGACGTCCATACCTTCATCTTCTGGAGCAATTTCAGGCTGCTTTGACCCTCCCATTGATTGTCCACCAGTGAAACGCCCCAAGAAACTACCTCGACTTAGATTCGCTTTCGACTGGTCCAAATGGCTGGTCCGCGACATTCTAGCCCCTATGCTTTTCTTTGTTGTTAATGGCTCCCGTGCAGGTAGTGCTGCGAATGTAAGACTGCTCTTTCGTACTAAAGGCCGTGCTGGGCTTGATCCTTGAGATGGCGAACGCGATCCGTCCGCAACGAGGTCTTCCTCTAGGTCTTTTTCCGTGATGTCAAACTCCATTACGTCCTTCAGTGCTTCATCCCCTAGAGCATTGTCCTCGGCGACGGCTATTTGCTCAGTAGATATCTCATGGGATGGTTCGGCCTCAATCTCAGCTTGGACGGCTGGAGGCCCTTCGTGCTCTGTATTCTCAGTTGCTGGTGCTCCGGCGATTTCCGTATTTGCTGGATGGAGTGATCTATCCGTGGTATCTCGTCCCTCTGTAATCTCGGCAGCGGCTAGCTGATCTTGCAATGGTGATTTTGGAAAGATCTCCACCGTATCATTCGTTTCGGCCGAAGATTGCGGTACATTGCGTATATCATCAATCTCCATATCATCCTCGGGAAGGCCATGGTATCCCGAGTCAGTGTTTGCTTTAGTTGTTTTCTTTGTCGTGGCTGGGCTGATGGGATCTTCTGCTACTTGGAACGCAACGGTAGTTTTGGTAGGACTCGGTTTGAAAGGGGATACTTTGTGTTGGGGGGTATCGTTTGGCCGATGACTTGCCGAGAATACATCCGTCAGAGGCTGTATATGCTTAGCAGTTGTGCGTATTCGGAATGAGAGGCACTCACTTCTCGAGCCTCCAGCGGGTTCCGCTTTCTGGCTGTCCTGGGGGTCTTTCCACGTAGTTTTCCGGGGGTCTTGAAGATCTCTGTGACATTGACTTGGTTCTTGCTGAATATGTCTGCCATATGCTCGTTCAGCCATTCCACCTCATTGCGAGCCGAAAAGGTAAAGTCCTCGATTTCCTGGGCGCAGAATTGGCCAACTTGAGCGTTCTCGTCACCGATCCATGACTTAGAACCCACAGACATGTTCGTAGAGCGCATGGCTGCTAAGGCACGCTGAGCCTGCATTGCTAATCACCGTTTGGAGCGGGTTGAATGTAAAGATTATTCGATTCGGAGGTTCGTTAACTCGTCGATGGTACTAGTACAAAGAGTATCAAACCCGAGCTCTATCAACACTACCTGATATAGCGTAGATATGGTGTTTAAAGCCGACATGCGTGTGTTAGCCGGCGTCGGGGGCCTCTAACAGGATGATTCCAAGAGCGAATTGCTGAAGCTGTATTGCAACAGGGCACATTGTTTTGATCGACAATTAGCGTGTGCTCAAGGTTCTAAAGTCTTGGCGCGGAGAAAACCGCGACTCTCCGAAGTATACAACAACAAACCATGACTTTATGGGGTACACTTTTTCCATTCTCCTTCAGTTTAAAGCAGTAACTTCATACGGTTTACCTTGTCCTTTTTCCACTGAATGCTGCTACTTCTGGTCTCTTCAATATTACGAAACAGTGACGGTGTTCCTGATACCTACTACAAGTATCATCCAATAGTTTTTCCATTATCCACTGACCCATCTACATTGATGCAACATTGTGATGAAAAACACCGCCGCTGGCTGCTGCACCAACGGATATTGAGCCTGCGAAGCTGGTCGTCTATCACGCCGTTAGAGTCCATGACTCCAGCGCGGTAATCAATTCTATGTGACGCGGCATACTGTAGGAGTAGCCTGCAACTCGGCTATGCTCCTTACGGCTGTGACTGCAATTACTGCCGGCGAACGGTCAATGAGTTCCAAATTTCTTCCGAGGGCCATGAGATTGACGCCTGCGTGAATAGGGTCATGTAGGATAGACTAAGTTCGGTAATAGAAATTCGAAAGATACTTACCGGGATATTGCACTCTTCAGCGACGTGACTGAGCAGAAATATATTCCCTGCAACCCACTCATTGTATCAAGAAATTGATCATGAATGACGTTGTCGAGAAGGTGCTAAGATTTCTGAGGAGCTATTAATTGTATCATACACCGAAAACGCCAGAACGGAAAGCCACTTGATGAGGAAAGCGCGACGAAAGCCAGTAGAAAGGGGCTGCTTCCGAAGGTGAGTCGAGACCGATGTGGGCACAGGCAATTCCCATATATGTCAACATGATTGTGCAGAGGCGTGAAGCGATGTCAGTCCTCATCACAGCCTAGCATCAACAACAGTATTTCTTGCGTGCGTTCCTCCCACTCCACATCCAACTTCTCATACATACATCCTTCTCCGCTGACTAGATCATTGTTACGATCGAGTTGAACAATGAGTTGTCCAAACATGTACAACTTTCAGGCGAGACGTGACGGCGAATTGACTTGCAGGCACTGGCTTTCCGCGCCAGAAGGTTGCAAAAATACACAGTGCAAATACTCTCACACAATCACTGGAGTTATGGCGCCGCCCTCGATGTTCGCTTGCCACGCGTACAATAATGGTGGTTGTTCTCTTACCGAGGACGAGTGCCTCTTCACCCATGCTATCACCAGTCATGCCACAAAGTATCTAAACATGCATCGTGAGTTCAGCAGGTTCATCTTGGAAATGGTCTGAATTGATTCTCTCCATAGATCCAGACCTAGCTCTTAGGGATATTCCCATCGCCGAGGCGGCTGCAAAAGCAGGTTTTGACTGCGGCAACTGGGCAAAGCTCAAGGGTCTCATCACTGCTGTACGTGCAGTCAATGCACCTATCTCCTATCCGGATCGCTGGAACGGTAAGGCACAGTTCATGAGAACAACATCTCTGATTTACCCTTTCGTCGTTTGACTCGAAGCTCGAGAGGCTTGTCATCCCTTCGAGACTCTTCTTGCCCTTACGCTATGACTTGATGCTGATGCAAGCATAGGCCCTGCAGCGTACCAAAGTCCCATCTACCCCGACCACTGGACTGCAGCTCATCAGAAAAGGCAGCAGAAAGGTGCAATTCGGGCCTACCACGACATTGAGACGTTTCCATCAGTGCCAGCTTTCGTATTCAGCGCCCCCCAGGTTCTCCAGAACATCACCAACCAGCCAAGAGCACAAGGTGCTGCACGTGCCCCTACTGTCAAAGGCACAGGATCGAATCGAATTCCACTCGGACCAATATCCGGTAACAAACGCCAAAGGGACGACGCTATCTACACTCTCCTTTTCCCACCAAAGCGCCAGAAGGGCGAGAACGCAGGGCAGCCATCGTCCACGTCCGAATTCATCATCCATGACGAAAATATAGAAAAAGGTCCTCCCACACGTCACCCCCTTCCTCACCAGACATCGACAATGACAACCAAAGCGGCACGCAGTAAGCCCTCCAAGAGCCAGCGCAAAGCACGCCAACGCGCCGCACAAGACCAGATGAGCCGTGACAGCTTCGCGATCATAGCCCGCATCGCCAGCAAGCTGCGAGCAAGTGCGTATGCTCTGGCCGTAGACCGCGACACGCTGCGTCAGCGTTGGGAAGTCGATGAGAATCTGCAGTTGCAGACGGTCACGGACCATTTCGTAGATCTTAACGAATACTTTTGCGTGGCGGAAGATGGTATTAGAGATGCGTTGGATGTTGTTGAGAGGCGGCTGCTGTGAATGGGACACTCTCTCCGCTTATGGCTAGAGAGGGGAGATGCTGAGTGAAAGTGCAGGCGAGGAAGGGGGTTGGGTACAGAAAAAGGATTTGGTAGTAAGTGTTGCACTTGGATATTGTTAGACTATCCCTCTTACGGTAGCTCTGCCAGAGACGCAGATAGTCAGGTTCCATTCGAGAACTTTTTGCTGGATGATAGGGGCTTGGATAGACATTGTATAGGGTACCCAATTGGGCAGCGAGGGCTGCGAGGCAAAGGTGGGCGGAGGTGCGCTCCAACGGATTCAGTCTTTGCTCGGTGTATGTTGTACCGTGGGCAAGCTATTTTCCTCGTGCTTGAAGACTATCCTGCTGTCTCTAGTCAGTATGAAAGCGGGTTTACTAGCTTAGAGCCATGGGATCAACTCTCTGTGAAAATCATCATTACTAAGTAGTCATATGAAAGGATAATAGCCACGTCATGCTCCATCAATAAAAGGATCGTCCCCCATTGTGAAGCCTGTCTTCAAAGATACAAGACGAGCAGATATGGCCATCGCACGCATTTCCATAGGTACATCGCAAAAGCATCGGAGTGTGAATACTATCTAACCCATGTACCAGTCAAGAACTTCATCCGCTTCCATACGCCTCCAATTTTGTTTCCATGCCCGTACCGACATAATGGTCGATAAGCAAAACCCCTTTGTGTGTTGATGGCTTCGGTCCTATGGCAAGGGCGCTTTACGCCCTCTGGCCTTTGTGAAGTGCCTAGCGCCTAGGTGGCATATTCAGCTTGTCCTCCGAATTGAGAGTTCTGGTACTGCTCCTGGTGAGAAGTGACACCTGGAGTAGGCTCCTAAGAAGATTGAAGTCAGCTTATGGTCTTCAAGACGCAGCATGGAGCCGTAAGACACGAATGGACAGTAGACCTTTAGCCTAATGAAGGGCCTGAGCCCCGAACTGACATACCTGCTTAGGCGCGTGAGGGAAATCAGAGGAGCTGTAATTGGGCTCGCTGCCTGGCTCAGACTTGATGGGAGCGTTGGACATGGGCTTGGAGCTGGACACTTCTGGGGAGGTTGATCGGCCACGGGCGTTGCCAATATAGTTTTGAGCCTTGGCGCTGTAGTCTCCGGCATAGGCCTTGACCGTTTCGGAAGCGCGGGCGGTATGGTGACCGGCAAGATCCTTGACTTGAGTGGCTTGGCTGTTCACGATGTTTGATGCGTTCGCCATATGCTCGTCAATGAGGTCCTTGTTGGTCATGTAGATCAAAGGGCCGAGGTAGATGCAAGAGACGCCAATGAGAGATAAGCCCCAGAAAGGAACGAATTTGATGAGCCAGTAACACGCGACAGCCGCGACGAAAGCTGCTGAGGTAGTCTTTACATTCTCTGCGAAGAGAACGCGTTGGAATTCGATCACGAAGAAGTTGATGAATTGCTCAAAGTCTTCGAGAGATGCTTCAAGAGCCTCACGTGGGATTGTATAGTATTTCTTTGGACGGAAGGAAGTAGCGAGTCCTTGTGAGAGGACAAGCTTGCCTGCTATCTCCGCAGCGGCTGTGACTAATGGGATGTTAGGGATACAATGTCTGACCGCGACAAGTCGTTATCACGGTGTCACTTACCACCAAGGACCATATACAGAGCCTTGAATGACCAGCGAAGTGCAGGTAGGTAGCGTGCGGCGAAGATGAAGAGGACGATGGAGATAAAGGATAGGGTGGTTGCACGAGGATTGTCCCACTGGGATGGTTAGCCAATGACAAGCCTCTTGGAAGGTATGGGTTTCCTTACGCTGAGAAGGTTGTAGAAGAAGGAATGATAGTGAGTCAATGGTTGCCCAGTTGCAGTAGACTGCTCAGGGGTTGTCCGAGAATTCGCCAGATTGCTGAATTCTGAGGTCGTCTTTGCGTGTTGATCTTTGGCCATGTCCGCAACAGGACCGTTCCCAAAGGTATCCCTCACATTCTGTGTAGCAGGGTGATTCTGAACTGTATTGGCAGCAGCTTGGTAATCTGTAATGGATGTCAACGGTTTTGGAGATAGGTCACGCGAGCTCTTGATAAACTATGTAGCAGAGATGTCAGCCTGGTTCAGAGAAGCCCAGATGGGTTTGATGGTACCTGACTGCTGTAGATGCTGTCCCTGGCATTCTGGACGTTGCCATTTGTAGAGTTGCTGTCCATGTTCTTGATCGTGGGGACTTGAAATTCAGAACTTGCAGGAATCTGCCCGAGCTGAGGAGGAGCGTCAGTCATCTTGGCAAGATGTACAGAGAGTGAGTGAAACGGTGTGTTACTTGGACTTGAAGATGAAGGGTTGAAAGGCTTGGTAGAGAGGGTGTGAAATGATGTTGTGAGTTGTTGGTTGGAAGTTGTTTTCTTTATTGAATTTTCTTGATTTGCGGTCGGACCCGGGCAATAAAATTATGACGCAGCAGGCAAGCACGGCAAGGAGGAAGCGCCGTCTATATCAAACGTCGGCCTTCTACTCCGTAAAGCATTCTACCGGGCTGAGCTATATGTCACTTCCTTAACTACACTTTGGATGAACCTCATAGCACGACTTACATGTATCGAGTACTGTGCCCGATTGATTATTGCCTGTTGGCCCTCCTTTTAGAATACTGGCGTGTAGCCAATCCTTTTCAGCAATCAAGCTCCAACAGTACCAGAACGCTTGATTGAGTTCGTGGTGCAGCCAAATGAATAGCATACCCAATACTGATAATTTCTCCGAAGCGCTTAGCTGCATCTTCAGCCAAAATCAACAAACTCGGTCTCTGCTGCCCTTGTACAGCGTTGTATAGCATATATCTACTTTTACTTCTGGTTGACTCAATCATTACACAATCCTGATCGTATTCACTTTCGCGACGTGATGTGATTGGACGTTGACGTGTTTGCAGACATTGATTCGCGTGTCCAACCCTTGCTATGACTTTGTACCACGAACGGCCATGCCTCTTCAAGGCGCGCTATTCAGCGGCAGCGTTGGCTCTGCATGCTAACCAAGGGTCACCTAGATATTGCCTCTGAAGCACCACCCGTTACTCCTTAAGGTAGCCGTTGTGGTGGCTTAAAGCCATATCCGTGGGCGGACAACATTCATAAAAGAACCCTTTGGTCATGCACGAACGCTGTTGGATGTCAAACTGGAATTTTGTATGACCAAGAGCCTCATCGCCCCTCATTTCTCTATTCGCACTAAAGGCTATCCCATTAACTGTTAACCGAACAGACAACCTCCAACGCCAAAGAAGTCGTGCAAGGCCGTCTGCACAAAGAAAGCAAGTTGTCAATACCAAATCATGATATAAACATCTGATCATGCTGATGCCCGACGACGCCTGAGAATTTTCTTCTCAGTAAGTATCGAATCTGCCATGTTCAGCTGAATGAGAGTGTATGCGGCTCCGAACTCTGGCGTCATACCAATTGATGTGCTTGTTGGACAGCCCTTCCTTCGCTTCGGTATTGCCGGAGCCTCTGGCGTTGACTGATATGCCGCAATTTCCTCGTCTCGAGTCTTGTCAGTCGTGCGTGCACGCTTTGAAGGCTTCGACTTCCGGCCTCTCACTGAAGATTTATTGAGTCTTGGAGTGGATGTGATGTTCGTAGGAGGTGGGCATCGATACATCTCAAAGATTGTTTTTCCGGGTGTGTTCACTGGAGTGAAACTTATGCTTGTGGGTGACCCTGGACTCGACGTATATATGTCGCTTCGGTCTGTGTCCGTTCCGTAACCACTCTCAACGTCCGCTGCCTTACTTGGTTTTGGCCGCAAAGATTTTGGAGGTGGCCACAGTGGTAGCGATGCATAGGCGGATGATGTTCGTGGACTGCTAGCTGTTGAGGACTCCCTCGAATGTGCCTGGAGGGCTGTAGCGCCCTCCTTACATCGCTGTATAATGTTCCCTCCAACGGACAAGATCTGAAAATCAGGGTCGTCACGTTTGTGGCACATTGCAACAAAATCTGGCCCAAACACGGGTACGAGCACGTATCTGATGTCATAGCAGAGTCTCGCAGCAACAGCCTTTGCAGCTTCGAATGGAACCCAATATCCTGAACATCAATCAGCGGAAGAAAATGGTGCAACATGCGAACAACGGCACACCCTGAGCAGAAATTGACCCGCCAGTAATACTATGAGAGATATCGCGGAGTCCTGGATTCGCACTCATCACCTTTGCTGGCATTGTCTAGGTGGGTAATTGTCAGTTCTGACGGCTGCACAAATGATAGGAGCACATACTTTGGAATAATTCAAGCTTTTGAATAACGCCGTGATCCTCACCAGGCCGATGTTATAATCCCACATCACACAATGTGGGTCTTTATCACCATCGTCGCCAGGCATTCGGAAGGTATACTGGTATACTGATACTGTACGTCAGCTTACTAGCGCCTTACCGATCGGCTAAAGCAATAATGGCTTACCTTCAAAGCCATCCCTGCCTGTCTTTTGTTGAAAGGTCTTCTTATCACTGTTGTATGGAATACGTTTGGGGTAGTCGCTGATTCGGCCTATGGGTTGGACTTCGTATTTGCGGTATTCGGCAGCGGTAGTTATGTCCTGGATCTCATACGGTGGGTAATTGACTTCGCCTTTAGGTTGTCCCTTGATGAAGATCGCTGCACCCTTGGATATTCTCTGCTTCTTGAGTGGCAACTGGATAGATGGGGATGGTGAAGACTGTCTCGATGAAGAAGCGGAATCAGGCGTATCCCGCAGGCGCTCAAATGAAGGTGGTGATGGATTGAGGAGTGATGCAACAGGAACCATGATGCCAATCTGAAGCTACTTCGGATTGAGTGCAGGAGGTGAGGTCTTTCTTGGATATCGTATTGGCTCTGGTTGCGAAAGGCACACGCGGACAGTCTGGGTGCCTGAGGAATCCAAATTCGATCAGACAAAAGGAACTGTGCCCAGATATGTTCAGAGGTAGTTGGTTTCGACGATGGGCTCGACCTTTTATTATGTGAAATGACGCTTGATTAAGGTCGTATCTCTGTGGTCAACTTCAACTTCAACAACAAAGAACACTGCACGAGGAATCAAACCACTTTATTTCAACGCATCGATCTCATGATCGATTGGGCTAGCTGTGAAATGATTTTCGATTTTTAGGGATGAGAACGTTTGAAAGTATCGAGATGCAGACCGCCAACTGCAGTTCTTTGTTGATAGAGAAGTGGACCCTAACGCACCTCTCGTTAATCCCTGCTTTTCTCCGCTAACGATCAGAATATCGGCGAGATAGAATAGGATCCGTTTGCGCTGGAAGGCCCGTGGGACCGATTCAGTCCTAGATTTGCCCCTTCCGAGGCAGTTAAACAGCACCTGGGACCAGCGGTGAAGGCTAAGCTCAGGTTACACACGTGCTCGCGTGTACCGAGAAGGGCGACTGCTCTCACTAAAATACGGCTACACCAACAACAGCAATAATGGTGTCTGAGTGGAAACTTGATGTCTTCGCAATCTTGCCAAGTAATACTTTTGTCAAAGCTATCAAAATTCTGATGCACGGGTTATAGTCGTGGGGCCCCTTCTACAGGATCGGAGCAATCAACTCCACTAAATACGCTAGAGCGATGTCTTGAATTTAATCCACCATCGGCCTCATAGGCGCGTCTTCTCCTAACGTTAACCAGGCCCGTGTTCTAAGGGATGTCCCGATACGTAAGGAGAAGACTTTAGGGATGGACCATTATTCTGGACCTGATAGGTAAGTAACGATATAATGGACTACGAAATGGATGAGCGTTAGATACCATTGCTTCCCAGGGGATCTGTGAGAACGAAAGTCCTGCAATGTGAAAATCATCGTTTAGAAACATTATCCATCATGACCGAAGGACTGGGAGGGCTGGCTATTCCATGCTGCGAATCGGGTAACCGCAGCGCGGAAGGCTACTCATCCCGAGACAAGGTGACAGGGGCAACGGCAAGAATATGAGAAACTTGAGTTTTGCTGAGGCTCAATGCAGATGTGCCTGAGTAGCAGATGTCCAATCATCGACGGTATGACTACCTTGTCCTTACACCAGCGCTCCTTCACTCAATTCTAGCAAATCCGCATGGCCGATTTTGGTGATCTCTCTACAGATCTTGCGTAATATCGTAACTTTCTCGAGATCTAACGGAGAATACGCTTGAGCGACACTCCAGATGAGTCGCCTGACCACATTGCGACTGATCGACTCGCCCCCTCTTTTCTAGCTCTATCAATACTCTGCCTGGTTGATATGCCTCCTAAATTTCGCACTATACTGCAAGGTATCCAGCTACTGCTTCTGGCATAGCTGAGGGCTTATTGGCTTCCCACGCGAAGTCACCAAACTTCACATGCCATACTGCATATGCCATGGCAGCGTACATCCTTTCCAATCATCTGGAACATTGTCAACTTCAAAAATCAATTACTGGGCTTGACAGATTGAGCCGTAACAACAAACTGCAAACGAACCCATTGTTTCACGGGCTGCAAAATCCAGGACAAACCTGAATGTGTTAGTGCTCGGAGGCGTCAGAGATCTAGCCCTGTCGCGGGTCCCCTTATTCTGAAGCCCACCAGGAATAAGGGACGGATACGTTGCTTTACAATAATGGCTGCTGGTCTACTCAGATTCATCCCCTGCATTGTCTGCTGGCTTTAGTCGACGGACGACCTCAGGTAAGAACGTCCCCTAAGATATATTGGGATCATGAAACCTATTCCTCATAACCTATAGAGACACGTTCGCGACGTCAGTGAAGAAGCTCACTGCTAGACAAAGCAGACGGCTGTCGAGATGTACGCTTCGCTCTGGAGCTCTTGCGTAGTCCTTGTCTGGGTACTAGCCAAACTGATTCATGCCAACTGCCCGATAATGCCCATCGTGCACGATCCCTCATGATCCTGCGCGGCCAAGCTGTTTCTCCGGTTTCATATCGTCTGGCATATTCAACCTCGGGAAGCCTGCATGCACTAAAGATGGCAGAAGAAGCGCGACCTCTCATACCGTGTCGGGCATGCTCCTACGATCAACAATGTCACTGGTCTGGCGCACCGCACCCGCAGCAAAAGATCGAACATCAGCCCAACCACTGGACGTGAATGGGCATGGCTCGCCACTCTTTCAGCCTGAATCAATTCCTAGTGAGCCCAACGGGTATCGAAAGACCATGAGTGAGTATCTACTGTCCCAGTCGAACGCCCGAGATCAGCTGGTTGCTCAAAGTTCTCATCGATCACCTGTTGTTGCCAAATTCCTCTTGCGGCTAGCTTCGCATTTTTACTAAAGGTACGTACCTACGAGTCTTCCTGCAGCAGCGATCGACAACGCATGAAGTCTTGTATTTTGCCGTGAAGGGAGCGTCGACAGCACCATACGATTTTTAGCCTTTGGGTTTTCCCCGAGTCTCAGTCCGTTGAACAAGCTAAGCGGAAGCACTCCCTACCCCTTGTCAACGAAAATTCTTCCGAGCTGCTGTAGGTCGCTGTAAAGGGAAAAGAACGAGCCGGAAATACTACGAGTAGAGGCGCCCACTGACAGCGGTCTGCAACATCGATGGCTACTCTCATAGGCTACGGACGCCTGACGTACGAACCTCTCGGAAATTTTCTCGGGTGGCTGCTTATGGAGAGTCTGGAAACCTGGTTGATAAAAGGTGGGGGACGAAAAAATCGAGGAGCACAAAAAGTGCGAGAGGGTCCTTGCAACTTGCAGAGTGTTGATTGGAGACCACGACTATAGCTTCATGCGGGTGGATGGATGAAGCGTTGCTGCGTATCATGGAAGAAACCCCGCGTTGACCAGCATTCTGGCTTTCATGTTCTCGACCTGAGCACATTGAAGGAGGCTAATTGTGGCCAGAATTGAGGCGGTATCTCCCCCGTGCGTCTTTCGATGAATTGTCAAAGGACCAATATCGACGAGTCTTGGTGAAGCCAGCATACTCCAATGATTGAGCATTTTGTATGCACAATGCTCTAAAGACTCCATAGTAACACCTGCGTCATGCGTCCCAGATTTATGGACACCTTTGTACAACATATCTCCCCTTACGGTCAGACAATGTGAAAAAACCTCCACGGACGAACTAACAGATCTAGGAACCTCACCTGTTCATCTCAATCGCCGACGAGGTCGCCATGGTTATGTATTCGCTCGTCAACAACGGAGCGGGAGGCAGACGTCGTCCAGCTATGTACGATCATGCCATCTTCTCTCGCTTCTTCCTTTGCTTCAGGTCTCCTCTGCTGCAACAACCCAGGCAAACCCCACTCAGCTACGCATATTCAACAACGACCACTCAACACCATATTCTCGATATCTCATCATCAACAACATCTAATCCTCAGAATTGAAGAAAATTCGAAGGAACTCGATTGTATAAGCATTCCGATAATCAAAGAGTGACGCTGCGTTGTACCAAAACAAAGCTAACTATTTACTTTTCCCGTCAAAAATCCTTAAATGCAAAGCCGGGAGGAGTCTCTATATTAACAACAGTTCATCGTCTTCCTTGCGATAAGCCGGTCTTCCTTGCGAAAAAGGGTTGCTTATCGAATTCTTCTCTCTCACGTGGGTTCAGCTTTCGTTATCAAATGCCACCCTTTCCCCCAAGCCAGCGCGCATCCAAGGCATGTACACGCATCAATATCTGTACACCGACCTCAAAACTCATGTAAAGCAGGATCACAAAATGTGATTCTATTTTCCCCTTGCTAAAGTTACTAGAACATGTGATACTTTGATTGGAAGGGTTTTGTATGTTTGTAAAGCGTTTCCCATCGCTCTCAGTACCCATCCACGTTAGAAAAAATTGGAACCACATAGCATACGACAGAGGATCAAATATGCATGTACCTTAATCTTATTCGCTATGATGTCCAGCTATGGCGTGAGCAATATGTCACTAACGCAGTAATGTACAAACCAAAAAAAGCCCCTTTTGGAAGAAAAAAAATCCATATCCTATCTACAACCTCGTAGCGTAGATGAACTATGCGATACCGTCCGTCAACAGATCATATACGACGGCAAGGCAGAAATGGTATACAACGCAGGATCTGAGAACAAAAGACAAGGAGAAGGCGCAAAGGGCTCAATAGCTATCCTCGTCTTCGAAAACGCCCGTCGTCTCCTCATCCTCATCCCCATCTTCATCATCGCTAATAACCCACTTCTTCTTCGGCGCCGCAGCCGCACGCCTCGCCGGTCGTCGCGCCGCCGCCGGCTCCTCATCCTCATCCTCATCATCATCATCGTCATCGCCCATGATCTCATTCGCCACTTGCTCCAATTCATCTTCCGAATCCGCCGCCTCCATCGCCAATTTCGCCTGCTTGGCTTTCTTCGCCGCGTAGGCTTTCGCTGCAGGACTGAGAGGCATCTTCTTGGGCTCCGCGGGTTGCGAGGCAAATTTTATAGGCTTCTTCGCCGCTGGGGCTGTGGGTTTGGCGGCTGGCTTTGCGGCGGCTTTGGAAGCAGGCTTAGGCTTCGACGCTTTGGGAGGTGGTGCGACTTCGTCGAGCGAGTCGAATGGGTCATCGTCCTCGTCATCGGACACGACTGTTTTTCTTGCCGTAGGGGCTGGTCCTTTGGCCGCTGTGGGCGGTGCCAACATCGAGTAATTCGTGTCGTCAATGTCGATCATCTCGGTAATCCGTGAAGTCGTCGGCTTCTTCGGAAGGCCTGAGCTGCTACCAGGACGAGACATGGTATTTGAAAATAGAGCTCGAGAATTGTCCACGGCTCCGGAAGTGGTATTGATGCCTTTGACCATATTGCCGATGCCGGACAGCATGTCGTCTCCATCAGAGTCAGAGTCGAGCGTGTTGTATTTGACAGGTTTGGCCGCGGCAGCTCGAGGATTGCGGCTGACGGTAGGACGGATGACCTCCTCGTCTTCATCTTCGTCTTCGTCCACATCATCATCGGACTCAACCATCTTCTTCCTTGGTGCTGGAGCTTTCTTCGTGGGAGCAGGGGCTTTAGCTTTTGCTATTTTGGGAACATCCGATGCAGCACCCAAGTCCATCCAGACGTCTCCGGATTTCTTACCTTGCTTTGGCAAGCCTGTGATCGACTCCTGCAGAGCCTTCGTCAGTCCTGTCAGTTCTTTGGATTTGGCCTTTGGAGAGGTCTTTTTCGGTTTAGGAGGCTCTGAAGGATCTATCTTGAAGTATGAGCCTAGCATGCCACCAGGCTGCTTCGGCTGCTTCGGTGCAGCCGGCTTCTTGACCTTCGGTGCACTGTCAAAGTCCGTGTCGTCAGAGTCAGCCTTCCTCTTTCGACCACCGGCTGGACCACCGCCAATCTTCAACTTGGTCGACGCCCGACGGCCCATATTAGCGACTTTCTTTTGGCGCTTCTTCTCGTCGTCGATTTGGAACCTCCATTCTTCAATGAATTCATCGAGGTCTCTATTCCAAAGATCTTCCTTGCTGAGCTTGATCAGAGCATCAATTTCGAGCTCTTTGTCGCCAACTTGCTTGAGTAGTTTCTCAATACGTTCCTTTGTCAGTGACCAAATGGGCATCTGTGCGTGTCAGATATATCAAGAGGGGAAGGTTCGTTGTGACTTACTCCCAGCAGGTAGTCATAAGCTGCGGCCCCAAGTTCGGCATTCTCTTCCTCCTCCTCCTCATCGTTGTCCACGATAGGGACCAGTTCTCCTTCCTTGACCGAGTCAGAAATCTTAGGGAATGCCTTGAAATTCTTCTCCTTGAGTTCCTGGACCAGCACCATCTTCTTTTTCTTGGATACGATCAGCTTTCCGTCAATGATCATTTGTATAAAGCGCGCTTGGTTAGTGAATTTCTCCAACTCTCGCTGCATTTCCGAGAGCTGATATGCCTTCCGCTTCTCGTAGAATCTCAGCCGAATATTGTAGAATTCCTTCATTATATCCTCGACATTTGCATACTTCGTAATTCTACCCTCAGCGTCGAAAGCGACCAAGTTCGAGGTTGCGATAGACTTAGTCAACTTGAATTTCTCCTCCAGGCCCTCTTCTAACGCAAGCTTCATGTGCTTTTCCTCCATCTTTATAATGAAGTGGACGTCTTTGTGGGTATTGTAGTCATCGTAATCTTTGATAAAGGACGGGACTTTCTCTGCCTTGATAATCTCCACAATTTTGTCTTTGAAGTCTTGCGTCCACATACGGATGGGGAGTTCAGTGATCTCAATCTCGTTATCACCAGTTTGCTTTATGATGCCGCTGAACTTGTATCGATCAGGCCCCATACGAGTGACAGTGCCTTTAAAGTCTCGAAACCATGGGGTCATCTCTTTCATCTCATCGCCAGCCATCATGCGCTTGAGATTTTCAACGATGTCCTCCGGGTTGTAGTTCGGGATCGACGAACTCCAGCCCGTGCCAATGCCGTCAGCACCGTTGATCAAGATCAGTGGTACCACTGGGACGTACACCTCGGGCTCGATGGTACGGTCATCGTCTTTGTTGTATATCAACAGTGGCTCGTCAGCGGCGTGAAAAACGCGTCTGGCGAATGGAGAAAGCCGGGTATAGATGTAACGAGCGCTGGCGCAATCGCTCCCTCCTTGCAAACGACTACCAAAGTTGCCACTAGGCTCAAGACAATTGATGTTATTCGAACCCACGAAAGTTTGCGCTAAACCCACGATGGTACCTTGAAGAGATGCCTCGCCGTGCTGATAGGCTGTAGCCCCAGAGATGGAACCAGCAAGTTCGACAACTTTCGTGTCCTTTTTCAGGTTGCGTTTGAAGCAAGTGAAGAGGACTTTCCGCTGTCCCGGCTTTAGACCGTCGACCACGGACGGAATGGACCGCATATTGTCCGCCATACTGAAGAGAATAAGTTCCTTATTGACGAAATCGGTGTATGACACATGGTGATCAGCGTGATCAAGATAGGTCCCAGGCTTGAATTGACGGAGCCACTCCTTTCGCTCATCTGCTTTCTTCTTTGAGAAAGCAAGCTCGATGAGGTCGACTTCACTATCTTTCATCGTGTGAAATTCTTTGAGATGCTTGTCTAGATCCCGGAAGTATACTTGTGCCTCTTCTGTGGTACTTGTTCCCAGACCCTTGTAGTACTTGTGGTCCCAATTACGCTCATGCTTGTGATCTTCTTTCCACGCCGCGTACTCGGGCATAGTGAAGAATGTCTGCGACATCTTGGGCTTCTTTGGATCGCCCTTGTAGACCTTAACGATGGGTGTGATGAATTCAACGAGAAAGCCCGGTATCTTCAGCAAACTAGGAAATTGGACTTGAAGAAAGTTGATGAGCAAGCCCTTAATATGACTTCCATCATGATCCTGGTCAGTCATTATCATGAGATGCCCATAGCGTAGGCTCTTGCAGTCGGTATACGTCGTCTTATGCTTCAGACCAAGGAAATTCTTGATGTTCTGGATTTCGGCGTTCTTTGCAATCTGGTCGATGGAGGCATCGCGGACATTGAGAAGTTTTCCACGAAGAGGATAAGCACCGAACAAGTCTGGGGAGACAACGGATCGACCTGCTATAGCCAAACCTTTCGCCGAGTCTCCCTCGGTCAGGACCAGGGTACATTTGAATCCGTCTTTGGTCCCGGCTTTGTTGGCGTCTGTAAGTTTAGGATTGTCCATGCGACTCCGGCGACTACCATCACTCTTCTTAAGGATTTGGTCTGCCTTCTGCTCCGCAAAATGCAGGATATTGGCCACAACTTCGGTCTTCGCGATCTTTCTCAGGAAGTCGTCGCTCACGGCGCATTTGCTCCCAAATTGAGTGTGCTTAGTGGTCAATTGCTCTTTTGTTTGGGACGTAAAGGCAGGGTTGACGATCAAGCAATTCACAAAAAGGAAAATATGGTTCTTAATCTGGCTCGTCTTGAGAGCTGCAGCCTTGTTGTTTTTCTTCTTCTTCACAATGTCCAGTAACTTGTTGCAGACTTGATCCGCAATGTAATTTACATGGGTACCACCAGATGTCGTAGCGATCCCGTTTACAAAGGATACCTGCTGAAAGGTACCGTCAGAGACTGCGAAACCGATCTCCCAACGCATGTCTGGGCTGTCTGTGATGATGTCGGATGTATCGTTCACTGCTTCGTCGCCTCTCTCCTTCTTGATGGCTCTGGTGTACATCTCCATATACTTCTTGAAATTGGTGATCTTGATTCGCTCGCCATTCAACCAGACCTTGACACCTTTGCTCGTCCCTGCCAGATCATAGACGCGGCGTTTGATCAAAGACTCGAAATCGTCGTCGATGCCGTGCATTTTGAACTTTTTGAAGTCAGGTGTAAAGGTAATCATTGTGAAATCATCCCCCTTGTTCGCTACTATTGAAGCCTTGCCCATCTTGCTCATGTTGGCGGTCCACGTCTGCTTGTACTTCTTTCTGGTTTTCGAATCTGCCGTCTCGAGCGTGAACTCCGTGCTGAACACGTTACAAAGCTTAGCACCATAACCATTGCGACCACCTGTCACCTTCTCCGCATCGTCGTCATAATTCGAGGAGGTAAGAAGGTGACCAAAGATCATCTCTGGGATGTAGATCTTCTCCTTCTCATGGATTTCGATGGGTATTCCCCGCCCATTGTTATACACGCTGATCTCCCCCTTTTCTCTGTCGACTGTGACCTTAACGGTGTCCATGTTCTTGTCCCGCTGCTTGTTGTCGGCAGCATTGACCAGGATTTCATCGAAGATCTTGTATATACCAGGCACGAAACTTACCGGTCTCCATTCCATTGACTCCGTCTCACTATTGAAAACCCACATTGGTTTCTCTTGGAACTCGACCGATCCAATATACGTATCAGGACGCTTGATGATGTGTTCAAGCTGGGTGAGCTTCTGATACGTTTCTGTTAACTTAGATCCCTTCTTCGGCTTGTGCTCGTCCACTCCATCCATGTGCATCGATGCATCTATGGCTTCCATTATGGCCTCATTCTCAACCTCCCGTAGAGGCTTCGCACCGGTCTTCTTAGGACCAGCAGCTTTCTTTTGCTTCTTCACGCTTGGTGGAGTGTTGGATAGAAGTGAGTCGTCGTGGAGTGAGGGATACTCAATGGCGGAGTTCTCATCATCAGAGTCCGGCTTCGGTCGCTTCTTCGTCAGCTTGAGTGTCGTCTGTGACACCTTCTTGGGCGCTATCTTAGGTGCAGTGGCTTTCTTTGGTGCAGTAGCAGCACTTTTGGGAACCGCTCTGTGGGTAGCTATCTTTGCTTTGGGTTTCTATAAGTTGATATAAGAGTCCCGTCTCAGCGTAAGAATGAAGCGAAGCATCATACCGCTACGGGAGATCCATAGCCCGACCCATCACCTTCATCGAAGACCGAGTCCATCATATCAGATTCGTCCATTGTGGCGCGTTGGATTGTAATGAAATCTGCGCAATTATAAGGATCGACCGTATAACAATTACTTCATCGCATGGTCTCTGAACACACGAGCCCGTTTTCTAGGAAAGGCTGTTGTCCGAGATCGAGGAAGTGAGTGTTTCTCTGTCCCTCTGTTTACTTCGCGCTTGATTAGCCGCCTTGAACTAGCGCGTTTTCGAATGATGTCATTGGGGCAACAGTGAGAAATCACCTCACTTTCGTGCACACATTGGTTGTCGACTTCTACCTAGGGCAAAGGCAATGACTACAATGCATCATCAGGTATCTCTATCATAACACGGACGCCATTCCATCAATCACATATGGTGTACCTTGGAATTGCGCGTCCAAGTTCTAAATCGCTTTCCGTAGAACCAGAAGATTATCCCTGAGAGACACCATATCGCCGTCAGACACATATTGGTCATGATTGGCGGTACATAACCACTTCTGATTACCCACGGTGTGATGAACTTTGAGAAGCCATAGCCCCATACGTTCTTATTGACGGTGATGCTCACGAATATGGAGCCTGCTACTGGTTTGTAAGAGTCGACTGCGTAAGTGGAAGCGATAGCTGGTAGGGACGCGACTTGAATTCCTGTGCAGGCCCAGCCAATGATGACGATGATCTATTTTCATACTGTCAGCGTTGTGTTTTTCACTCTCACTGTTATGTCGAAATTTTTCACCTTCCAGCTGATCCCATCTCTCCATCCGAATGCAGTAACAAAATTGCCGATGAGCATGAGAACGAAATATGGGATCATGGTCGGCAATCTCATCTCGGGCTCCCGGATCCCATGATTCCTCGTCGTAAGTTTCATACTGATCCAATCACTCAGAGGCCCCGCGGTCACTAGGCCTATGATAGCCCCGATCAGGAGGGCAAAGTTGAAGAAGCCGATAGTTAGTGGCGTAAAGCTATAAGGCGGTGCTGCAAAGGCTTGCGTTTGTGTGAGATTGATCGCCAATAAACAGGACGCGCTCCAGGATACGATAAACGAAGCAAACTCAACAATTGGAAAGGCGAAAAGCTTCCAAGGGATCCAGAGGTCTAAGGCTATGCTCTTGAACGGATGAGGGTTACTCTGGAATAGCTTGAATTGGTGCTTGCTTGGTCTGCCCTTACCGAGGTACGAATCGCGCTGAGCGGTAGTCGCGTGAGATAGTTTGGATGTTTCGGGCGAAATTTCTCCTGACTCGTTGTCAAACTTCTGATCCGTGAGAATGTTAGGCTGATCATTTAGAGATCGTGTAGCTATTTGAGTCTCGGTATTGCCGATCTCATCGGGGTGTATGCGATGCCACTTCGTCTCAGGAAAGCCGAAAAGACAAGCGAGGAAGGTTACGCCGAATAGACCGACGTTGAGCCTTGAACAAGTTATCAGACACAAAAGGTTCGATTTGGAAAATAATAAAGACAGAATACGAACCACCAGAAGTTTCGCCATCCCTTCTGACCAGTGCCCGCATACTCAGCCATTGGTCCGGCAATGATCGGTCCAATCTAGTAGCGTATAAGTATATCGACTTCCACGGCCTGCATAGATTGTGGTGATGCATACCATAAGAGCACCAAAGTAGAAGGCGAAATACAGAGTCTGATAAGTTCCTCTCTCATGCAGGAACATCACGTCGGCGATAACATTAGGTTGGATGGTCTGACGAACGATCAGTCCTATAATATACGGCTGATTGAATGGTACCAATACCTCAGCTGGTCCTGATGCGAGTCCATTGAGTACGCAAGCACCCATGAAGCTGCGATAAGTCTGAGCTTTCGCTCTCCAGACAGCGCTTCCGAAGCAGATGAGTAGGGAAGCAAGGTAAACGGGTCGGCGACCAAAAGATGTACTCAACGGGACCCTATATTTTCTTGTCAATGGCTGCAATTTATTTCACGTATAAGGAGACGCACCAAATGAAATTACTAAAGCCTAGCACAAGGATGGCAATTCCAGTGAACTGGACGACGTCTGTCAGGTTCGAGTGGAAAGCCTCAATCAACTGAGGAAACATAGGTGCTAAGGACAGCGGGCCCATGGCTGCAGGGAAATCCCGAGTCAGTCCTTCTTTACTACACTAGAGATGATACTTGACGTCGAATGGGGAGATTCAATAACAGACAAGAGAGTGTTCTCGGTCTCGAGACATGTCTTATGATTCAAGAAACTGCTCGCATGAGGGACCTTTCACTCCGAGAATACGAACCCTCTACAAAGGTGGCCGCAGAGGCGCAAGCCATTGTCGAGAACTTCCAAAAAGTACTCCAATTCTATTGAGAAATTCAACCATTAGCGGTAACCCACCGACACGGTCGCGGCTTGATCGACTTGATCGACTTGGGCATTCTTAGGCTGGACGTAGCACAAGACTCACGAGCGGATCGTGGGGATCATCAGACGGCTGAGGGACCAGCACTCGATGTGATGTTGCCGAAGACTTGACGAAGTGGTGGGAGCCCACATCGGTCATGATCTCTGTCCCTGGCACGATTTGCGTATGCAGCTCCTCCTCCAGCTGATGCAGCGTCTATGGACGAATCAGCTACATATACCAAGACCAATGACAGTCTGTAGGATCGATCAGACATAAAGCATACAGTTTTATCATAGTTCATCTTCATCGCAGGCATTTTTCAAGGTCCGATCAGAGCTTTCGAGTTTGGGTTTCGATTGTATGAAGTACAAGGGTCTCGGCTGGTGAGGCAAAGGAAAAACGACGAACAGTGTCTCACAAGCTTCAGCTGAAACTTTGATAGGATCATGCACGCCCCACTGCTTACACGCCTGCTCGCCAATCGGAGATTAGATCTCTCATATTAGCAGTGAAGGTGGAATAGAGGAACATGATAAGAGTTCCAATCAATAATGGGCTTCCGTATACCAAACCATAGACGGCTACCGTAGCTTAGCGATTACTCTAGGCCGGGGAGTGAGAATGAAGTTAAAAAGAAATGAATCGCAAGATTTCGATGTCCCTAGACAAACATGAAACTGATGTCCATGTCGAAATCAATTGCCTTCAGATAGTAAATATGCGCCTGCCGTCGTTCGTGGGGTAGCTCCAAATTCAAGGTGTAGCATCGGGTTCGTCGGAAGTACTAGAGGTTTGGGCCCACCTGCAAGTCTTAGAGACTAATCGAGCCAGCTTTGGAGCAATATGAGTGGACTTGGCTTGTCATTGGCGGATAAGTGAAGAGATCTTGTGGGATCGCTGACAGGGGCCCGGCAACAGATGGATGATCGGCACTTACTGCGATCTGCGCTTCGCGGTGGACATGAGGAAATCTTGCGACTACTCTGCACCTTGCAGTGATGGAGATGGTTAGGTATCTTAATGCAGGCAGGCACTACGGACCTCGACCCAATGGTGATGATTTTGGAAATCAATGGAAAAGGCAGCTGAAACTGGCATTGTAAATTAAAAGGGGCTCGAAAGGCTGACTGAAAGCCTCCGAAATATTGTTCCGTGACATGGAGAGTCTCCTACACTTGACTCCATCGGAATAACGTTACCTGATACCTAGATAATCAGAGGAGCTGTCAGTGTTCCCATCATGATTCTGGAATCACAACCGTGACGGCAGGATTTGACGCCGTTCTCTTGCCCCATCCGCTGAAAAATCCGCCCGTTGATGTTGCTGATGGAGGTGCCATCTTCGGTGGCTCCAACGGCTTCGTGGAATTGGTCGCGCTCGTTGACTTCGGGACGCAGGCTTCGCTAGCACTTGGCCGATGGCCGTTGTTGCTTGCGGTTGCCACCGCTGACCCACCCCCTAACATCTTCCGTAGCGAATCAAGCTTGCCCTTCACCTCCTCCAATTCCTGCCTTGCAACAGCCTCTGCTGTCTTTGCATTGACCAGCTCTAGTAGCAGGGCGTCTTCTGAAGCGGGTTTATGATCCTCAGTGGCTAAGACAGTCGAGATCCCGAGACTGCTGGAACGCTTGGAGAAAGCTGGCACAGGTGCCATATTCGAACGCTGCGAGCCAGACCTACCAAGCTTGAGTTCGCGGAGACCTCCAGCTGCGGATGGTACATCTACCGGAGTTGCTGGAACTGAATCGAACTCGCTCTCGGCTGAGAATCTTCGAGTCTTCAGGTCTTGAAGCGTCTTCTCTAGTCTCTGCTTGTCTTGATGTGCATCTTGCATGCGCGTACGCATATCTCGAAACTGCTCGAGCAACCGAATGTTCTCTGCTCGCTCGTCGGCAAGTTGACGGGTCAAATCAGCTGATCTTGTGGATTCGACGTCATGTTGAGATTTCCATAATTTTAGATCTTCGCGCATTTGATGTTTGGATTGCTGTGCAAGTGAGGATCTCTTATTTCCATGTTCCGCGAATTGCAGCGCTAGTTCGGACAAGGAATCTTCGAATTCTCGAAATTCCATAGGAGTCTCGTACGAAGCCGGCGAGCACTCTGGTTCACCTTCTGGTATAACCATCAGAGGAGCGGGAGCCTTAGCCTTTTGAATGAATTGCTGCACAGCAGCACGGTCTTCCTCTCGATCTTCCCGCTCCCTTTGCAGCTCACCAGCAAGAGCTGTTTGCTCTCGCTGCATATCACTGAGAGCCGTGAGGAGGTCCTCAATCTGCGTATGGAGATCTCTGTCTTGACTAGGAAATCCGACCCCAGCCGACAATGCAACACTGTTACCAAACGACACAGCTTTCACGGGTGTACAATCAGTGGATGGATTCCTCGACATTGCCGTTGCTTCAGTTGACACAGAGCTAAGGTAGCTCTCGGCACTCTCAATTGAATTCAGGGTGGATGCCATGCTCTGCTTGGAAGGCGTTCTGCGAAGGAAGCTCGGAGGGCGGGAAGGGCCTGCTACATTTAGGCTCGATGTGGGCGAGGTCACTTTCGCAGTTGGGCTGGCTCCAGTCCAGAAACGTCCGAGAAATCGTGATGCCGCAGCCTGGACATTGGGCAAGGAACCACTCTGAGAGATCGACTCCTCAGTGCCCACTTCCCTGAACGCCACTTCAAGTCTCTCCAGACGCTGTCGGGTCACGAGCCCAGTCAAGCCCACGAAATCATTTACTAACTCATCTGCATTGCCTCCGTAGGTATCCCACAAAGCCCTCGACAAAAGGAGGCCCATGATATCCTCCAGTTCCGTACAGGCCATAATCTTGCCCTCATTCCTACGCATAAGTGAGAGTGCGACTCGCATCAGAGTCTCCGAGGCTCCCTCCGTCAAGATGACATCGTAGATTCGCAGAAGCATAGGTAGCGGGCAGGTGACAGCGAAGAATGAGAGGAACCACTGTGACACATATAAAGGTTCTATCTGAAGAGATTCAAGATGAGCTGCGAGAGTTGGCAGATGCTTCGACAACAGATCCTGGAATTGATATATTCGGAGATGAAGGCCTGAGAGATCTGGCAAGAAGCATGAACGGAGATCATAGTGTTCCATCAACCTGTCTGTATTAGCCAGGACATACAATTAAACGTAAGCGGAGAGAATGTACCGAATAAGTACGCAAAAAGCCTCCCTATCACCCATGTGCATTAGTAGTGGGCCGACAACAAAGCCAAGACCTTGACAGTATCCTATCTTATGATCATATAGACTGAAGGCTTTCAGCACTTTGCCAAGCATATGTTGACCCTCGCCAGATGGATCTCGAAACATTTCCACCCCTGGAAAACTTCGGCCGATATCTTTACCAATCAGATTTTCGTATGGGCTTGACTCTCCACAGAGCCTATCATACTCGTTTTCAAGCAGTGGATCCCGAGATCCAGCAATGCTCATCCATACTACCCCTCGCAGAGGTGGTGGAACCCCGCTTCTAATTTTGTTCGATGTCAAGGTCGGTAAACGTTGCACAGTTTGTGGGTAGTCGTTGACGAGAGCAGCCCAGAATTCGAGCTCAGTCATGGGCGGAGGGTCAGGTATCAACGAATATCGGAGGGAAGGTCTCGCTGGCTCATTCACAAGCTTCTTAAGGTGCTGGATGGAGGGCGGTCGACCCTTAGTTCCCTTTCTGTTTCCGGTAGATTTTGCCCTTGCAAGCGCAGCTTTCGGATCGGTCGCTAAGGCATCGTTTTCTTGTTCGAGCCGAGCAAGAAGAAATGCAGTTGACTGGACTGATGTTAGGAAATAACTAAACTGTCCACGGCAAGTGCACCTACCTCATCTGATCCTTCATCCCTTGGTGCCTTTTCCTCGCTCTTCTCTAGCTCTTCCCAGTCAACATGGGCACTGTTATTCGAAGACAAAGACCCTGAAGTATCGCTCCTCGAGCGTATGGTCCCGGATGTGGCTATTGAAGGCTCGTCCTCGACGACGCTTGTCATTGAAACAACTGAATCTCTTGCCATATCTTGGGTCTCTTCTTCAGATATAAGAGCATTCTGTTTGGTATCCGAGATGCTGTCCGTTTCTTCGAGCACCGGTACGACGTGGTCGTGTGAGGGGCGAATCTTCTCCAATGGAGACGCGACTGGCGGGTCTGAGAGTCTTACGGTTATCATCGAATCAGTCGGCAACGGACCACCCATTATTGTGGAAGTCGAGGGATGTCGGCTATGACAGTCAGAAGCGATCCCAAACTCCATTTCTTTGGTTGAAATTATCCCTGCTCTTTCAATTCCTAGGAAGATTATTGTAAGGTGTAGTTCCCCGTAAGAGACCGCTTTTGCCGGATTGTTAACTACCTGCTTTGTGGGGTCCAAGGGCGGAGAAATGTGTGTAATGAGCGAGCTCAAACCAAACAAAGAAAGGCTTGAAGAGTGAAGCCGTCAAGATTAACAATAGAGTCAGAAGGTCCTGCCTTCAAAATGAGTGACTTTGCAGAAAATGAGAGACAGACGTGTCGGGCAAAGATCGTGGGCGAAGAATGTTCTGATGTTTTTAAGGGGGGGAGCACCAGGTGGTACCAGGAGTTTGGCGCTAAATTCAAGTCAGGCAATCTACCATAAACCGAGGCTCCGTATCTGTTTCCATTGGTTCTACGTGCTCTACCATATAGAAACACTCCCTTCGCGTCATGTATGTCCACGATGCTTGGACACCTGAACTTATTTTGTGCTTCCATGGGTTCGTGATTAGCACTAAGGAGAGGCATGAAGTGCACCAAATTCCGTAGTACCTGGGAATTAGTCGCGAGAGCATGCAGACACTGGGCTCGTATCATCTCATGGTCTCTCGGTATGTACTCCGTTGATCACTAGCGAGACAACTGGCCGGAAAGGATCTACGGAAACTTCGTAGGTCTGGTAGCATAGATTACTTGTTCCTGCACAGGCATTCGGTGGATATCTTAGTAGGCTCATTCCATGTGTCTTGCTTCACATTTTGCTTTTAGCTCAATCTTCATCCTCATCAGGATCATACAGATCCAAGCCCGAGAAAACCGCAGGCTTACTCTCCTGCTCCCTCCGCACATCCCTGCCACCTGATTCAGCCATCTGTTCCCTGACTACACCCACCATGCCCAAATTCGCCGCCTTCGTACCCTCTTCCTCCATGCCTTCGGGCTTGACAATAGTAGCGTCCTCCCCTCGCTCAACCAATGCCTGGATCTGAGCCAACGCGCTTCTCCTTATGGTATCATCGTCCACCCATGGTACAAATGGCATATGCTTCAACGGTTCCAGCCATTGCCGCTCATCTGCCCCCAATGCATCTGTGCCTATGCCGTTGCCATCTTCTTCACCTTTCTTCGGCGCTTCGGTATCGCCATTGACAGCCAACGTGGGATCAGCCACTGACTGTGGTTGCATCGGCGGCAGAGGCGGTTGAAATGTGGACGGACCGGTATACCGACTAATCCTCTTCGCATAACCCAATAATTCTGTATACGGTACATTTCTCGTATCTTTGAGAGGCAAAGAGGCTGGTGTGGAGAGAAGATCAGTCCTTAGATCGGCGAGAGCCTTGACTGTGCTTGTAATCCGATCATGCTGTTGAGCTATATTATCACGCAGGCCAAGTATGCGTGCGTGATTGGCTTGATGTTGGGCCAGATGTTTGAGGCCTTTTCGGAGCTCGTCATCTGCTGTTAGAAGGGTGGTGGCTGCCGGGACCGAAGGGTTGTAAGCGGCGATCGAGTCGATGAGAGTTGTGAGGGCAGACTCGACTCGACTGAGCTGGGATTGGATTGCGGTGTTCATCGTTGAAGTTACAAGATCCGACAGCTGTCAACGAGCGGCTTAATAGGATTTCATGCAGGAGCGTTTCAGGCAGGCCTAGCCAAGGCCCCCACTCAGTGAGGATGCCTGTGCAACCTCGAACCTTGTTATTCCATCGCCCGCATTCTGTTACAACGATCGATTGCATCTGCTACATGATCATCGATCCTTGGTAGAAGAAGCTTACGTTATTCTATAGAGACGCCATCTGATCAGCCCTGTTGATTCGCTATCCTGCGATCCGTCCTCTCTCTGTCCTGCTTACATTTGGTTAACGGTTGATATCAAGGATCTCAACCACAAGACCTGGGACGGTAAAGGTCAAACCCTCACTAAGTGCTGGGCAGGTGCATACAAGGAGATGGGCAATCGGTGAGCGATAGATGTTCCTCAGAAGATTTCCCAATCCATTACCAGGCAAGATGCGCCATACCTGGTACTACATCAATCACGACCTGGATGGGAAGGACCATGATTCTCGGCTCTTCTACGATTCTTCCTCTTGAACCCCGGCCTTTCATTACCCTCAGGAGATGAGACTGGTGTGTACGTATTCGCGCAAATCGCTCAGGCAAGGCCATGACTTCGACCTCCTTGACACCCCTTTACAAATACAGGAGTTAAAGAATCATGTGTGAATGAAGCTGCGATTGGAAACCGACTGTATCACTTTAACCCTCTACTGTGACAGCAAGCCAAAGATCTGTCGAACAGAACGTGCGTTACATAGGCCGAACAACGCATTCACCCATGGGATCACAATACATCTACGACTAGCGATTAAGTATTCTTGTCTTGCTGTGGACTGCACATCTTCACTGTCTGCGATATAGAAGAATGTGGATCCTTCATATACTGACGAAGCCATCCAGCCAGTCAAAACTTTCGCAGGACCAATTGATTCAACTGGAGAAAGACACCCACTTCGACAAGAAGGAGCTTCAACAATGGTACAAAGGTCATTCACAATATTCTAGGGTGTTCTATTGAGCAGCAACTGATGAGATTCCTGCGCCTTAGGCTTCCTGAAAGACTGCCCTTCCGGCATACTTACGAAGGTTGAGTTTCAACGGATCTACGAGAAATTTTTCCCCACTGGCGATCCTACTTCTTTTGCGGACTATGTTTTCAACGTCTTCGACTCAGATAAATCAGGCTCAATCGATTTCAAGGAGTTCATCTGTGCGCTGAGCGTCACGTCAAGGGGCCAGATGGAAGATAAGCTGACTTGGGCATTCCAACTGTACGATATCGATGGAGATGGGAAGATCAGCTACGATGAGATGCTGCAAATCGTGGAGGCTATCTATAAGATGGTAAAGTTCTTCTGCTCTCTTTGATTAACGAACCGATCTTTCCACCGTTCACAGTACTATACTAACGATGTCTCAGGTCGGCTCAATGGTCAAGCTACCTCATGACGAAGACACACCCGAGAAGCGCGTGCGCAAGATATTCAAAATGATGGATAAGGACGAAAACGGTTCATTGGACATGGCAGAGTTCAAGGAAGGTAGCAAGCGGGATGAAACTATTGTATCCGCTCTCTCATTGTACGATGGTCTGGTGTGAGGCGTGGTACTTCAACGTTTGTGTGCATACGTGCCGTCAACCCGGCGGTCTCAACAGGCGTTATAATGATGGATGACATGTGTATACGAGGGTATGAAAGCGTTCAACGAGTGGCTACGGATCGAAAAAAGAGGTTACATCTCATCATACCATGCAACTTCTCATTCAGAGAAAGATGCATATGGATTCCAATCACAATCCTACCCCATGTTCAGCCAAAATCTCATATGACATTGGAAGTCTCAATTTCCATTCACAAGGGCCATAGTCCGTCGCAATCAAGCACAGAGCGTTTGGCTAGCGAGGAAACTACGACACGAAGCGGCGCAGACTGTCTCAATAGGTGTCATGGCGTATGCGAAGAGCGTATATGGATCAAGGCTTCGGGGTACAGGTCTCTGAAATATCCTAACCCGTCCTTCCATATGTGGGCTATGAGCCGCTTATGTATGGCAGCCGATACCCCGGCAGAGAGGATACGCTTGAGGTACCATGCAACGGCTCCTAGTCCATTCCGATGTTGCTCCATCTATACATCCAGCACAATGAGTTTGACCCTGAGCAAAGCACCACCTTAGTGAGAGCAGTGAAGTGCGGTACTCCAAAACGCATGCTCTTCATACTACTAAGCGATCATGCATCCCAATGCACAGATCTTGCGCTAAGAGAGCTAGTTTCTCGTATGGGTTACGATACTAGTACGGACGCTGACACCAAAAGCCTTGAATAGGCGTGACGGACCAGAGTACCTCAAACCTACAGACCAGCTCTACTACTAGGGATCCATGTATACCTCGCACTAGCGCAGGCTCAAGACTTTTAGTGTCATCCAGCACGTCTTTAGAGTAAGTATATCGCTTAATTATCCGCGCGTCTACTCTGTAGAACTAGCTTGGCGTGCTTGGCTTTACGAGGATCGTGTACCTTAATCTGACCAGATAAATTCCACGATACTGAAAGCCACGCATCTTTGGGCTTCATCTACCTCTTGAGTGTATCCTACTATCAAGTATAGAGTGAACACTTACCATTCGGAAGAAGGTCCCGCGTCTTACACGACAACAGGCGGTCAGTCCTAAGTTGTCGTGCTAGCTTCATGCTCGGCCCAAGCTTTTGAAGGTGCGAAGCTACTTATGCGATTCTCACTTTAATGCTGATACCAATCTACCATAGTCGCCTGAATTACGCCTATAATGCGCGTCCATAGCTTGCCTGCTCCGTGCGCGGTGCTCTCGGTACTTCTCCTCTCATCAACTACATCAGCCTTCTATCTGCCTGGCGTTGCGCCGACAACATACAAAAAATTCGACAGGGTCGAGCTCAATGTAAACCACCTCACGCCCGCACTGTCCGAAACAGATTCTCAATTACATTCAGTCTTTTCCTTTGACTACTATCATCAAGCTTTCCATTTCTGTCAACCTGAGCATGGACCGGAAGATGTCTCGGAGTCGCTGGGAAGCATACTATTTGGGGATCGAATTCTAACCTCGCCCTATGAGCTCATCATGTTGAAAAATGAAACCTGCAAAACCCTATGTGAAGAGCAGACATTCGATCAGAGGAGTGCCAAATTCGTGAACAGGAGAATATGGCAGAATTATAATCTCAATTGGTTGATTGACGGGCTTCCGGCCGGCCAACCGTACACAGACCCATCAACGGACACGGACTTTACCCTTCGCGGTTTTCCACTGGGAATGGTGAAGGACTCGAAAGCGGTGCTGAATAATCACTTCGATATTGTTATAGATTACCACACCGCTGGTGCCGACAAATATAGGGTCGTTGGGGTGCTGGTGATTCCTTCCTCTAGAGAAAACTCGAAGGACAAGTGTGGCGACGACGAAAAACATCTGATACTCAACGAAGAGGGCGACACGCTCGTGACCTGGACTTATGGTGTATTCTGGGTAGAATCAAAAACGGCGTGGGCTACGCGGTGGGACACTTATCTTCATGTTTATGATCCTCGGATACATTGGTTTTCTTTGGTCAACTCGGCAGTCATTGTTATCTTCCTCTGCGGTAGGCGTACCTTTACTATATTTCCTTCTGGCAAAAGCTGATAGCACTGATACAGGTATGGTCGGAGCCATACTCATGCGATCTTTGAAAAAGGATTTTGCACGCTATAACAGACTTGATTCGTTCAATCTGGACGATCTCTCGGGTACAGGTGGTGATGCAGAGGATGGAATGCAGGAGGACTCTGGCTGGAAACTGGTCCACGGAGACGTGTTCCGTACTCCCAAGAACCCGCTTCCATTGAGCATCTTCCTAGGCAATGGCTCCCAACTCTTTGTGATGGTTGGCACCACAATTACATTTGCCCTGCTCGGTTTCTTATCCCCATCGAACCGAGGTTCGCTGGGAAGTGCTATGATCTTGCTCTACACCGTCTTCGGGTCCATTGGCGGTTATGTCTCTGCACGCGTCTACAAGTCCTTCGGGGGCGATAAGTGGAAGCTCAATATTGCTCTTACGCCCGTCATGATACCTGGAATTATCTTCGCTACGTTCTTCCTACTCAACCTCTTCTTATGGGCCAAAGGATCCAGTGGAGCAGTGCCATTCACAACCATGCTTGTGATCCTCGGTATCTGGTTTGTCATCAGCGTCCCTCTGAGCTTCGCAGGCAGCTGGGCGGGTTTCAGACACGCTGTGAGTATTCTTAAGCCCCCAAGGCATCCAGTGTCCTAGTGGTCATTGGAAATGTTACTGACCGTTTTGCAGCCCGTCCAACCACCCGTTCGCGTCAATCAGATTCCTCGGCAAATCCCGCCAACAGCAACCTACCTCCGTCCTCTCCCGTCCATGCTTTTGGTTGGTATCCTTCCGTTTGGCGCAATATTCGTCGAGCTCTACTTCATCATGAACAACATGTGGTTTGGTAAAGTTTACTACATGTTCGGCTTCCTTTTTCTCTGTTACGGCATCATGATCATCACCTGCGCCGCCGTTACGATTCTCCTAGTATACTTCATACTCTGTAGTGAGAATTATCACTGGCAGTGGAGGGCGTTCTGCACGGCTGGGGCGAGCGCAGGTTATGTGTTTGCATATGCATTACTATACTGGATCAGCAGGCTGAGCTTTGCAAGCTTCGCGAGTGGAGTACTTTATGTAGGATACAGTCTTCTTGTCAGCTTTTTGTTTTTCATCTTAACCGGTATGTCTTCGTTCTCTTTAGTGATGATCGTTCAAGGTACTAAACGCGCCTAGGTACTATCGGTTTCTTCTCGAGCTGGGCCTTCGTGCACCGGATCTATGGATCTATCAAAGTCGATTAAGCTGGAGGGTCCATGTTGGCTATGCGCGTGTACAACAGCGTGGCGTTCTATGCATCATGGGCGAGATGTAAATCTATCAATTTTTAATTGGTTTGTGGAAATTGGTGTGTAATGCTGGTGCGCATGTGCGCTATGAGCTACCCTCCATGCTCCAATCGTCATTCCGCAATGTGCCCGCCTTATGTACACGTTCCCCTTCTTATGTACAGATCACTCTTTTGTGGTCCGATCACCAGCCTAGCCTTTCACGGCTTCCACCAGAGTTCTCTCCCTGTTCCCTCCCACCACATTTTGCTCCAGCCAGCTTATCGGCCACAGAATCCCAGCACCCAGGACACACAAGCCCGTTGCAAAAAGCTGTAATGCCATCACGAACGCCGACAATATCCCAAACTGTGACCCAAACTTCACAAATTCATTCACCTGATATAGATCATTCTGAGACCGTATCAGATAGCGGGGCGGGCTATGGTGTTTCTGCTTAACGAGATGAAGTACCGTGACGAGCGAAACGTTGGCGGAGAAGAAAGGGATGGCCCAGAGGCGAAAGAGCTGGCTGATGGAGACGTAAAGGATCAATTGCTGTGAATCGTATGCTACGTTTCCACCAGTCTATCAGCCACAGCCTCTTCGATTTCCGTCTTCATTTCCCAATGTACAGTGCTAGGTGAGGAGGAGCACGCACCAACGCTATCAACACTGAGCTCGATGCGCGGACTCATGATCTTGTACCAGCGGTATATACACCATATCAACCAACGACTGCCTTCGAAAGAGCCGGTGCGGCAGAAGGGGTGGGTGAAGCTGGCGTTGGGGAGGAAGTATTTCTCGAGGGTGGCGCGTTGGGTGGATGGTGGGGATTGGGTTAGGAGGTGGACAATTTGGGGGATCTCGGTTTCTGGGTTCGAGCGTTAGCTGCAGGGTCGGGTGGTGGGAGACTTGAGGGGAGGGAGGTACGTGGGTCTTCCATATCTAAGGTACAGCCTTGAAGTAGATGCTTTAGTCCTTGAGGTTTGAGTGCTTGGGGAAGCGCCGCGAGTGTGATGTCATTGGACGTCTAATGAAGATCTCTAAGTTTGTAAGTCTTCTTAGCGAGAGCCAATCGAATGGCACCGAGTCGGCCGTCAGCCGCTAGATCACCAAGAAAGCTTCTACCCGTCGCGCTAACTTGTTGAGGTAGTGAAGATCTACGCTTAGTCACCTAGCGAATCCCTTGTTGATATCGAAATACCGTGAGACCGTTAACCTCCCTAAATCGTGTGACCTACATACTTGGCTAGGGCGCAAATATGAGCCCTCCCAGAATCGACGAATTCCTTGGAGATCTCGTCAAAGTACTGCTGGCGAAGGATGGGTTACGGATGCAGCAGGCTTTGATTCTTGAACCTCCACTCCCACCATTTTACAATGCAGTTGTGAGCGAGTTGATGCAAGTCTATCCAGCAAGTAGCCAAGCCATTCTGGAGACAAAAGTTGGGTCTTTCATACCAGAACGTGATGAAGATAACGCTGGTGGCTCAAGAGCCGCCTTTATCTCCTTTGTTGTGAAATACTTTTCCTTCCTTCGAGATGTCAACGTAGACAACCTCCTCGAAACGCACGATCTGCTCAAGGCTTTGCTCAGGTAAGTTGTGCAGTCCTCGGTTCATAGCGGTAGATTAAACGCTGCTAGTCAATGTGTCCTTGCACTGAGTTCGCCGATGGGACTGGTAGTTCTACCTACAGTCGTATCACTATCCCGGACCTTAGCGAGACTAGCAATTGGCCTGGACAAAAGGCCTGAATTGATTCAGCACCTGAGCAGGCGAGAGTCTACAGTAGGTGGCGAAGAGGGAGCTGAGCGGGTTACTCTCGTTGAAGGCTCTGCAAATACCATCCGAGAAGCTTTCAGCAAGTGCCTCAGTGAACGGAGTGGGAATGCATCGGGTGTTGACAGCAACGGAAGACCAGAGGGCCGGAGGATTGGGATCTACATGACGGCTAATCTTTGTCTGAAGCTATTCTTTCAGTGTCGAAAGCTGCGTAGTGCTGAGCAGGTTTTTGGCAACATTTATTCGCAGTCACCTCCACTAGCCCTTTTCCCGGCCTCGCAGCGTGTCACCTTTCTCTATTATCTTGGCCGGTATCTCTTCGCTAATAATCACTTTTTTCGAGCTCAAAACGCTCTTCAAGGCGCTTATGACCAATGTCATGTGCAAGCTATCCGTCAACGCCGCCTCATACTCATCTATCTTGTTTCAGCAAATATCATACTCGGCCGCTTCCCGTCTCCCCAACTTCTCCAGCGGCCTGAGGCTGCAGGCTTCCAACCAAAGTTTGAACCACTGTGCAGCGCTATCGTCAGAGGCGATTTGGCTTCCTTCCGCCATTACTTGGATTTGGACGGTGAGAACGCGGATTGGTTTTTGAAGAAACGCATCCTTTTACAGCTTTCCAATCGTTGTGAGATTCTTGTATGGCGATCGTTGGCACGTCGAACGTTCGTGCTGTTTGGGTTTCAAGGCAATGTCGCTAACAAAAAGGCACCCACGCTTTCCTTGCAGGATATGCTTGACCTGGCCATCTTCCTGGAAAAGAAAGCTCTCGGTCTGATTGACGAGACCCCAAAGCTCAACGGGAATACGCATGGTCAATATAGTAGGTCTACAAAATCAGAGGGCTACACAGACCCTGACCTTCTCGACATGGCCGAGCCTGCCCCTCCGCTGCTTCCGACAGAGGATGAGGTGGAATCCATTGTCGCATCGCTTATCGAGCAAGACTTGCTACATGGTTTCATCAGCCATTCGCAGCAGCGGTTTGCCATTACAGGTGTGAAAAGCGCAACGCCCGTAGAGGTAGGCTTTCCACGAGTGTGGGATGTCATCAGTGCAAGAGGTGACGGAGAGGTGCCGGGGTGGGTGAGGGAAAAGAAGAAGAATCCTGTGTACGGTGGAGGTTTCGGACCAGGTATGGTCGTCAACTTGAGTGGAGCCAGGCCAGCTGGTAGTGTTCCCGCGTAGAAGCCTCAGGAGGACTTCGATTGGTGTGTGCCGATCTCGCAAGGCGGTCACCCTAAGCTGGCCTACTAAGCACTTTATCATAGGATATGCTGAGGAAGGCATCTGAGAAGATTGCGTGATACGAAGCCATCAATTGTGGCAGTAACAGCTATGCATCTCATCACACGGACCCGCCTTGAATCCGAACATTGGAAGAGTTGACTTCTTTCAGGAAGAGCAGATCTTAATTCGACCAAATGATCTCTGGTTCTTCGAAAAGTCGAGGGGTCATTAGTAGCTCGTACATTCCGTGGAGACTCAATGTCCAGCTGGAACGGGATCAGCTGACATGAGAAGACATCCAACGAAATGAATCATGACGGTTTATCAAGGGAGTCACGACAAGGATTCTTACGATAGCAAGGACCGGGATGAATACTTTCAGCAACGAAAAATTTCCTAGCGTAGGGAGCTGTGGTAAAGGACTTCATTCCAGAGAGATTTCGTGCACGTCTACGACTCAAGAGACTGCAATTCCATCGCTGCCAGATTCGATCATAGCAGAAAACCTGACGCTATGGTCTTGGGAAATGAAGAGTCGAGGTATCTCGCTGGAAGGAAGGACGGCTACTGAAGCTGTCTACTGAATGAAATGGAGAAACAATCTTAGTGTGATGGAGCTTGACCAGACCATTGACACTCTAATGTGCTGGGCTGGTGTGGTGGGTTGAAGCGCTTTTTGGTCTCCAGAGGCAGACTCGGTTGTAAGATTAGGCTTGGATGGGAAGGATCTCGATTTCTGCCAGAGTTGGTTCTGTCGACTTGGCCATTGCCGTGAATAGTTTCGGAAGTGAAGATGTTTGTTTGGCAAGTGGTATAGAGCGCATCATCACAAAATTTTGGGTCTTCCTGCTAAAAGTGCACAATCATCCGCAAGTCAACGCCTCTTCTTTCCCACTCCCCTCTTCATCCTCTTCTCCCACCTCTCCCCTATCCTCTCGACGCCCCCACTATCCGTCGCCCTCTTCCTCTTACCCCCCTTCAAGTCACCAAAGTCCACATCCCCCAGTCCCATCAACCCACCACTCAGATCCTCCCCTCGCCTCATATCCCGTTTACTCTTCTTCTCACCCGGTAACCGCACGAGTCTCTGCTCCTCGTAGCCCCTCCTCTCTTCCTCTCGCTCCTTCTCTCTACCCTTCAGTCCGCTCCCAGCGCCTATAGACGGCTCGGCGATCGGCGCATCGTCCATCTCCTCACGAATGAAAGCGTCGAGGGTGGTGGATTTGCGGGGTTTGGTGGCTTTTGCCTGCTTGCGCTCGGTTGTGGGGAGTGAGGTTGGCGTGATACGGGGTGGGCGGTAGAGTCCGGTGCTTGTCTGAGCTGTGGGGGCATCGTTGCGGGAGGGACGTGCAAATGCGGAGGGATTGGGACGATGGGCTAAATCCGGTATCGCTGTAAAAGGTGAAGGATCACCCGCTGACTCGCTGCCCGAGGCGGCGGACTCTGTGAAGCCGTTGGAGGCGCGAGATGGTTTTCTAGCCCCGGACGTAGCGGCTGTCGGCGTGGCTTCTGATGCAGCAACGAGGAGCTTGTCAAGTTGGTACTTCAGCCGACCTTCGAGTGGCCGGACTCCTTTCTCGATGTAGACGCGAAGCTCAACGAGTTTCTTGGTCACCTCGTCATTGAGCTCCTCGATGCCGTGCCCACTCGAAGGGCTATCAGACGCAGTCGGACTGTAGTTGCGTATCTTCAATATAATGAGGAAGGCGAGGTTTTGCAGGTAGGAGAGGAGAAGCTCGTTCTTGGTATCTAAGAGGGATATGCCTTCTGTTGGGATTGCGAGAGCTGTGGGCTCGGGTAATGATACCGCTGCAGAGGTGAGGGACTCGGTCAATGTTGACAGTAAAGCTGGCAGAGTAGCTGCCGTGGCCATCATAGATATGGGGATTCAGATCCGAAGTGCACGATCTCGAAATTGTGTGTACGCTATAGGATTTGGAAATGGCAGTTTTTCCCGCGCCAAGATAAGCTAGTGCCGGGTACGGGGAACGACAAGTTCCAGGACAGCTCGCGATGCCCCAAGCTTTCACAGCCATTGCTCTCAAGGATTGTTGCAGTCAATGGGTGCTTTCACGTACTATGGTAGAAAGCTTTACTTTAGACAATTATCAAAGCATTTTATATGTGGCGTTTAGGTTGGGCCCTTACTTTTGATGAGGAAAACAGGGGCTCCTCGGCGCAAGACCCTCATATTCTACGACCATAAACCACAGACGGTCACCGTGCCCTGCTTCCATGGATAAATTCGCTGGTCATAGAAGAATTGATCTATCATTATCAAATGGAGGCTTATCCAGTCACGAGATGACAGTTTGGTCAAGTGGTATTCGAAAAAGGTAGAGATTAATTGCCAATGTGTGATTGGAGATGAAACCACTCAACATGCGATCTTGCATATGCGGGCTTGCATAGTGCACCTTGAAACGCCTCAACACTCTTTACCACCACCCGCGCGCTTGATAAGTATTCATTCTCTTTCTTTCGTTCGTTGATAATACTCTCTGCTGTCGCGACGGATCTCATTAGTATCCTCCGAAGTCTAGCGCATCCAGCATTGCCGTCATGGCGTCTACTCTCGCTGTTGTCCTACTGCTTGTCTCCTCCGCACAATTTACTATCTGTGATAATTTCTTAGATTCCAGGAACAGCTGCGACAAGAACTATGTAACATGCAACCCGAAAGGCGCTTCAACGCAAGCAGAACCTCCAATTGGCAGCGCGCTGTCCCCATTCTACGTCGACGTCGTAAACACCGTTGATGCCAAAAAGAATCAGAAGCGGGAGATACAGGAAAGCAGGGAATTAGTTAAGGCTAGAGCATCCGGAGGTAGTCTATGTTGTGAGGCTTGACCAGCAGTAATCACAGGAAGGGTACTGATCGCTTATACAGGCGCTGATGGAACGCAATGTCTGCTGCTTCAAGACTTCAATATACCATTCTGCTATGTAAGCCTAGGTCGAATACCCATATTGGCTTGATACTTATTTTGAGCTAGGACAATTACACAACAAATTTCTTTCTGCCCGGCGGCTCCTACGGTCAAATCGTTTCTGGCAACTACACCTCCTCCGACGGCTCTGTGGCCAATCTGAAAAGTGGAAATTATACAATCAAAGGCGGAGCGTCAGGCAACATCTATGGTTCTCCTTCGCCGTCGAAACCAAATACAGCAACTCTGGTTATCCCTACCCAATATACTTCCTCTGGCAGCGGGAGCGCTATCCCTGTGACAGCACTTGGTCAAGAGGTTACATACACAACGACCATTCCGGGCACCACTGTGCCGCCAAGTATACTACCTGCAACAATGACGAGTGCAATAGTCTCCGCTGGAAGTACGATCGGTACTGTGACGACTACAGAGCCTGCGAGCACAATACCGGGAACTACCGTTGCTCCACAGGTAAGCACCGTCACTACAAGGCTTGCAGAGACTGCAGCACCCAAGCAAGGCTCCGCAACTACATTGAAGCCGTGGCGCTCTTTCTGTGCTACTACTGCGCTGCTGGGTCTTATCGTGCAAGTCTTCGGTCACCAATAGCCGCCGATCTGATCGTAATGATACATCATGCCTTCCTAATTCTTCTTATTTCATCGAGATAACCCTTCTTTTGTCAAATCTTAAGGTATGCCTGAGTGGATTAGAGATGCTGTCTTCAGTGCAGCCTTGACATGTGCACTTATGGCGAATGTATATTAGTATTCCTACTTGTGGAAGCTGTCCGCTGAAATAAGTAAGCTGAACTTCGATTCTTGATTTCGATTATGTTGATCCAATGATATGGCACGTCCTGTAGTTGTAGCACTTCAGTAGACCGAACTTCGCCGAACCATTTTGCCGGGCCACTCGTCGCTCGCTCTTGCATTCCAGGAACGACCAGCCACCACCAAACGCTGAATCGATTTCGCAAGAGCCGAAGCTGCATTCATCGACTGACCCAATATCAAAGTAGACGTACCCCCAGTCCATACCCGAGCAGAGCGCCCCCTAGTCCTTGACCATCCACGTCCCGAACCTGAGCCACCCCATACTCAATCCCTATTCTCACTCACCAACAGCGACACCATGGCCGGCTCAGCAGCCTCCGGGCTCTTGAGCCGCCAACTCAAGCAAATGCAAACCGACAAGGACATCCCCGGCATAAGCTGCGGCCTCGTCGGCAACAACATCTTCGAATGGGAGGTCATGCTCATGATCTCCGACGACTGCAAATACTACGGTGGTACGCCATCACCCGCTCATATAGCTCTAACAAGTCACAGCCTCCCTTCCCACACAGTACGTATGTTGACGAATGGTATATACATACAGGAGGATTCTACCGCGCCCACCTCACCTTCCCACCCGAATACCCCCATCTACCACCAAAAATGACATTCCAAACACCGATATTCCACCCCAACGGTACGTACCTACCCTCCTTCCCTTCCCCCACCCTCCCCAAACCCCTCCAGCTAACACCCAACCCCCATCCACACCAGTCTACCCCTCCGGCGACGTCTGCATCTCCATCCTGCACGCCCCCACCAACGACCCCTACGGCTACGAATCCGCCGCGGAGCGCTGGTCGCCGGTGCAGACGCCCGAGACGATCTTGCTGAGCGTGATCAGCATGCTGAGTTGTCCTAATGATGAGAGTCCGGCGAATGTGGAGGCGGCGAGGATGTGGAGGGAGGATGCGAAGGGGTTTCGGAGGAGGTGTAGGGGGGATGTGAGGAAGAGTTTGGGGGAGGAGTAGGTGGGTTGGGAAGGGAAGGAGGAGGTGTAGGGGGGATGTTAGGAAGAGTTTGGGGGAGGAGTAGGTGGGTTGGGAAGGGAAGGAGGAGGGGGGGGGAGGGGTTGTATATAGTGTCCTGGGACGGGGGGGGAGGGATGTTTATATGGGTTTTTGCAGGTGTATTTGGGACGCTAAGGGTTGATGTGAGGACTGCTGTTTCGTGATGGCTATAATATATAGTATATGTTTTGCATGCTATTAACGAGATCTTAGGCTGCACCTGTGTTTATATGACGGAGGCGTTGCAGGTCCTGACCTAACCTACAGATGCGGGATGAAGATGCGGGGGTTAACTCAACTCGAAGTCACGTCACGGCCTGCAGTATTATTACTATTCATAACGAAGCTGGTAGCGATGGAAAAGGAGGGTGTTCTTCGTGGCAATGAATACAATTCTTAGAATTTCCTGATTCAGGGGCTCGGATTATGTTAGTCTTTACGCGAGATTTATATGACCAGATGATTGGAGAAGTGCTAAATGAAAGAAGTTTTGATGGGGAAAGATAGTGATCGATCTGTTGAATGGATGAATGGTAATGGAATATGCACATGCGCGGATGTTGTGGGACAGAAAGTTTGAATTTGATATTTTTGATTGGTTACTAGAGTATAGCTTTTGCTCAGCGCCACAGCTCATGAATTTGGTCTGCTCGATGCACAGCTCATCAACGCCTTGAGCTTCTGGGAGCAAATGACAATTTTCCTACCAATTTTGTTCAACCGTTAACTCCTATTCCTGGCTGAATTGCTGCATGATTGAAACAATTTGTTCTTGGAAGAAGGCTCGTGCCGCTGGAGTATTTACTCGACATTGATCCTCTTCGACTTGTGCTCGGTCGCCTTCGGAACGACTATCGAAAGGATGCCGTTGGTGAGTTTGGCTTTGACGGCATCCTGATCGACGCGCGATGGGAAGGTGAAGGCGCGGTGGAACTCCCCAACAGAGCGCTCGGATACCCAGTACTTTGGTCCGTTGTTGGCAGGTGCGCCGCCGGATTGCTTCGAGGCCTGACCGCCGCTGGATTTCTTGGAGACTTGGATGCCGCTGGCGTTATCGTGCTTCGCCTGTGCTTTGTCGGCTTCGTCGTCCGCATCCTCGACCGTGACTTTGTGGCTGCTGGAATTGCCTTCGGTGACGTCGCCGGTGATGCGGCCCTGAGCCTGGTGCGCGCCATCGGAAGAGTACTCGCGCCCGACGTGGCCTTTGATGACTAGAGTGTGGGGGTCGGCGAATTCGATGTGGACGTCTTTTTGGTCGATGCCGGGCAGTTCGCCTTGGAGCTCGTAGGATTCTTTGTGCTCGCGGACGTCGAATTTGGGGTGGAAGGCGCGGACGGCGGAGGAGATGCCGCTGCCGCTGCTTTGGGAGTAGTCATCGAGGAGACGGAAGAAAGGAGCGATGTCGTTGTTTGGGAAGCGTGGGAAGAGAGACATTTTTTGTGTGAGGTTGGTGGGTTTGGTGGGATGTGTTATTCGGGTTGTGGTAGGATGAGATTTGATTGTGTTTGACTGAGCGTTGTGGGTGAGAGTAGTTGTGTTGGGTGTGTCTGTTGAGTGACTTATAGGTATGTTGGAGCTTGCTTGATTGATTGTTGTGTAGTAAGGAATGTTTTGATTGAAAGGAAGTCGACGATGTTCATATAGTCAGGCAGACCACATCTAGAATATTCCGGTCATAGCTAGAATACATGGATTTCGTTCAAAGATCGTTCGATGAAGGTCACATGATTTCCTCTGGACGACTCGCGAAGCTTCCGCCGCCAAGTGTTGGTAGAGAAACACGGCATCACGTGACTCATTCCCGAAGTTTCGGGAATCTTCTGCCCTGCGCTAAGAACGTAACCAGGACTGAGGAAACATGTAAGAATGAGACAAGAACCTCGAAACTGACACGAGAGTTGTGTACGATCATTAGACCATGTATAATACACCTTTTCTGCTAACCATAGTCGACTGCATACTACGGACGCAGCATATAATCAGATTCTGTTGACCCACAAAATCTAGGCTCCGTCTTTCAAACCCTTGGAAACGACCTTCGTATCCTTGATGCAGTATTTCTTCATTAAACGCTTATAAAATGTGATATTTTCTGTTTTATATGTACGCAGTAATTGAGGTAATTCGTGTGGTGGTGTTTGTAGGTAGGTAGGTAGGTAGGTAGGTAGTATTCATAGACGGATCCGGCCCTATAAGGGTTATGCCGCAGCTATCTAGTAGGGTTTTTAAGCCTAATAGGTTCTAGAGTAGCCGATTTATAAGTTATAAGTTTAGCTTAAGCGTCCCCCTAAATACGCCTATAGGTTAAGTAAATTATATATAGGATATATTATTATCCCTAAAAGTCCCCTAAAAGTCCCTATCTTATTACCCTATCCCTCTATCCTAGTCCCTTAGTCCGTAGTTAGGGGTAATAGAATATTCCCTTACTATTACTACCGCTCTTACTATTATACTTATACCTACTTATACCTAAGATCTTAGTTATTTATAAGTAGTTATAAGGGCCCTTCTAAGCCTAATAATAAATCTATACCCCTTATTTAAGGAGTCTTATTATCTAAGTACCTTAAGTCTTTAGTCTTTATATTACTAGAGGGGTTAATAAATATATTATTAGCTAGGTCTCCCTTATAAGAGGCGGCTACTACCCTAAATTATAGGAGGAGGCTTATATCTATAATAAATTTAACTACTTTAATAACTAGTATAAGCTTTAAGAGAATTTTCTATATATCCCTTTTTAATTTATTAACTTATATTTACTCCTTAAGCTTAATTAGTTTTAAGTAGCTTAGTAGTATATATTATATAATCTACTTAGCTAATTTATAGTTATAAGCTATTAAGGGTTCCTTTTTAATTTAATAAAGGTAGTTATTAAGGCTAATCTTACTAGTATAAAGTTAAATAAGGGCTAAGTAGAAGATATAAGACTAGCTATTAAATTTAGCTAGTACCTACTTTAAGGGTTTTACTTAGAGCTAGAAGTTAACCCTATTAGTATTACCTTTAGCTTATAACTACTCTTATATAATATTAACCCGCCTTAGGATAAGAGTTTTCACCGCTAAGATTAATCCCTTTAAGTTAGGAGGGATATAGGTCTTAAAGCTAATACTATTTATACTCTACTTTATAACTTCTTTTATTATAAGGTTAATAGCTTTATTTCTAGGGACTTTAATATAAATAGGGATTTAATAGATTTTAATCTAATAATCTAGGAGTCTAAGGTATTTAATAATATAGGCTAGTATATACTATCTAGACTAGCTCTAGGGTTTATAAATAGACCTAATAGCTACTTAGTTATTAATAAAGATTACTACTAGCCCTTAGCTATTATCCCTTATAATAATATCTAGAGTTATAATAATATTATAAAGTTCCTTAAAGTAGATAGTAAACTCTATAATAGGGCTAAGGTACGCCTTAAAGTATTAGGTAAGTATTAGGGCTTCTTTAAACCCTAAGTAGAATATTATAACTATTAAAGTATTAATCTTATTATTAATCCTACTACTATTAGTATAAATAGCTAGTACGCCGCTATTATTAATAATATTATTATAGGAGGTTATAGTAGCCTCCGCGCTATTAATAATTAAAATAAAGGGGATATCCTATTATAATAAAATTATAAAGGGGAGTTACTACTTAATCCTTATAATATCTACGTAGTAGATATACCTAAAGTATTACTCTAGTTTATTAAGGGGGCTTAGCTAGGTGTAAGCTATACCTACTAGGTCCTAGGTCGGGTCTTTATAAGTGGAGTACCTAAGACTTATAAGGGATAAATAAATTAGGCTAGTAGTAACTCTAAAGAGGGTATTATTTAATATAATCTTAAGCTACTATTAGATATAATAGAGGTAAAGCTTTATATTAAGTACTATACTTATAATAGTCCTAAAGGCTCCTTTAATAATAACTACTACCCTCTTTTAAATAGATATTATAAACTTTAAGCCCTATTCTTTACTACCCTTAGACTTAAAGCCTCTACTTAGAATATATTATACTAAGGCGTAGTAGAGGAATAGTAGGAGGATAAGAGACTAGTAGACCTACCTAATTTCTTATAAGCTAATCCCTTATATTAAATAGCCTAAGGTAGATAAAATAGCTAGTAATTTAGTTAACTTCTACTTAAGGTAGTTAATATAGGCCTTCTAGTTAAGCTTATTATCTAGGATAACTCCTAGGTACTTGGTAGTATTATTAGGAGGGATAGTAATATAAGGGAGTATTAAGGGGTAGGGAGCCCCTTAAGCTAATCTATTTATACTAAGTCCTAACCTCTTTTTAAAGTATACTAGCTAATACTTCTTTAGGTTAAAGATAAACGCGTATTTATAAGCCTATTTTATTACTCTAGTATAAAGAACCCTAAGTTTCTTAGTATTCTTATATTAGTCCTTACTAAATATTATAATTACTATATTATTAATATAACTAGAAGTAATAGAGCTAATAGCTATATTAGTATAAGCTTTAATTAGATTAGTATTATAAAATAAGTAGAGGATTAAGTAATAGTATTAAAGCCTAGCTTAGATCTTAGGCTAGGATATAACTTTTAGGTTAATTTCTTAATTGCTACCTAGACTATAAGGGTAACCTATATAGCGATTCCCTCTAGGTACTCTAAGGCGTTAGGTACCTTAGATAGCGCTTAATTACTAGGGAGGTAGCGGGTTAGTATTTTAAGTAGGGTTTTAGTGTCTGTTAATCCCTAGTTATACTACTCGCGCTCTGGCCCTATAAGAATAGAGAGGTTAAGGATCGTTTTAACCGGGAAGTGGTTAGAGTCGTGGTCGAGCTCCGGGCATACTCCGTACCTCACGACCCTGTGGGATAGGCCGCTTGTGGTGGTGTTTGTAAAATGGCAGAGTAGAATTGTGACCGCGGCCGGATGAACCTCGGGGACTCATGACCTTTATATGGACTTGTCATTTGTAAGTAAATTCATTCGCCGTTGCTTCAGTTCAGTCAATGCCCACCACAATGGCATCGTTCCTGACTCGTGCAGCTCCACGTCCCCTTTTCCTTTCATTTCGCCCAGCTGCTCGCACCTTCGTTCTTCGCCGCTCGCTTGCAACTGCCACAGATGAACAACCACGCCTACGGCTTGGCAGCATAGCGCCCAACTTCAAAGCACAAACAACACAAGGAGACATTGATTTCCACTCATGGATTGGTGACAAATGGGCCATACTGTTCTCGCACCCTGCAGATTTCACGCCAGTATGTACGACAGAACTTGGGGCATTTGCAAAGATGCAGGACGAATTCGACAAAAGAGGCGTGAAGATGATTGGTCTCTCTGCAAATGACTTGTCCTCACATGGACGGTGGATTCAAGATATCAACGAGACTTCAAAGACCGATCTACAGTTTCCCATCATTGCAGATGCGGATCGCAAGATTGCGTTCACATACGATATGGTTGATGCCCAGGATGTGACGAATAAAGATGAGAAGGGAATCGCATTCACGATAAGAAGCGTTTTCGTCATCGACCCCAATAAAAAGATCAGATTGACTATGATGTATCCTGCATCGACGGGAAGGAACACCAGTGAAGTCCTGAGAGTGATCGACTCTTTGCAGACTGGGGATAGGAGAGGCGTTACAACCCCGATCAATTGGAAACCTGGTGATGATGTGATCGTACCACCCAGTGTGAGTACTCAGGATGCGAGAAGGAAATTTGGAGAAGTGAGGGAGGTTAAGCCGTAAGCCTCACGGGCTTCCATTTGCACCAATGGCACTGACACGAGTCTAGATATCTTCGGTACACTAATGTAGGACAGTGAAGAACAATGTGGATTCATGACACATAATGACAGAGCATTGCGCCAATTATGACTTGCTAGCATGTAGATGAGCTGGGAAAATCTTCATCCACCAAGTCATGCGGTGCTCGTTTCGTTTTACGAAAAGTCTAAGTTCAACAGCTTGCTTGCCCTCCATGGCAGAGCACCCCAATCGGTGTCACCGTCTGAGGACTATCCGTTCAGATCGCGAGTACGCCTGTATTCAACGCTTCGTGTACTCACTTCAATCTTCGTGGATGGGCATACTTGCACGAAAGAACATCAGGCCTCCTCTGCCAGCACAAGACGTTGCCAATGAGCCTACACTCATGCCAAGCATCATATCCATTTCATACATGACGCTGTGTGAGTATTTTGGCATTCTTCTGCTTTCAAGGCCTTTGAAGTATCAAAAACTTGGCACTCTAGGTGTGGGACTACGGTGTATATGTAGCTTACTAGAGAAGTAGATGCATTCATGTGTTCGTCATCCTTCGCCATCGGCCTCCTGCATACGCTCAACCGACTTGACACAGCCAAAGGTCGAAAGCCGCATGCAAACCAGCCTTGCGTCCGACCGTCATGTACGATACTACTTCTAGCCAATTCTTTGGTGAGCCTGAGCCATGATGCGAAATCCCTCCGAACATGGGACATTTCTCCACGATTTATCGCATTGCATCTTGCCACCCAAAGGTTTCCTACATATCATCTCTCAGTGTTTCCATACTGGCCAGGCTATTGTCTCTTCTATTTAACCCGATGTGCTGACAACCGTAATCTACGATCGGGGAGAAATAGCTATGTCCCTCAGACCGTCCAAGCGAGATGATCACAATTATGTCTATTATATCAGCGACGGTGCTTCCTCCCCAAGAGGGCTCCCTGTCGATCGCCGCGCGTCTCTTGCGTTCGAGCTCCCATCGCGGGCTCTTGCCCCAAAGCGCAACGATATGACTATTCTACCCAGCGAGCGTCCGAAAGTGACCTCATACCCATCTGGGAGCGCGGGTGTATGCAGAGACCAACACCCTAAGCCTGTGTCACGCCCATCTGGAAGTGCGACCGCCTACGGTGGATCTGTGGCCGCTCAGTCTGGCAGCCCTAAGTCCAATACCAGGCAAATGCAAGCCGAGCGTCTCCCGCGCAAAGGCCAGAGCGAAGAAGAAGAAGATGATGGATCGATCATCATAGTCAAATTGCCAAGGCCACAAAACACGTCGGCGAATTCGAGCAATGTGGACCTGTCGAAGTTATCGACGGGTCAACTCGTCAAGACGGTAAGTAAGGCATTGAGTGTCGACAACCTCCACGGCGAGCGTGACACGTACGGACAAGGGTATGTTCAGGAGAAGCGCTGTTCATCCGGTACAGAACTCAAGGGACTCATGGAGGTCATGCGTTTGGAAAGCCTATTGCTCCTCCTGAAGAAGTATCTGAATCTATATCACGACTTTAACGAATCCAGCGGAGGTATATTACCTCACTTCTCTCCCTCATCCCGACACCCCTATATCAATTACATCTTAAACAACGCTGACAAGACCTATAACATCATTCCAGACATCTTCATCCCCTCCACCCACGAAGAATTCTTCGTAAACATCAACCAGCTCATCGTCGACATCGCCGAAGTCGCCCGACCCCTCGGCACCTGGTCCCTCACCCACAACCGCAACCATAACCGCGAAACCAGCAGCAGCAGCAGCAGCAGCGATCAAGCCTTCCAGATCCAAAAAACCCTCCACGCCGCCTACCACATCCGCGAAACGTGGATCGAGTATTTTGATTGGAAACTCGACGTTTCGGATCCGATGGTGAGGGTTCAGCAGGACGAGGAGGGACGGGTGAGGATGTCGACGTGGGTGGCGAGGGTGAGGAGGGGGAAGGGGGTGGTGGCGGGGTTGTTGGGGGTGCTGAGGGATGTGGAGATGGATGAGGGGAGGGAGGGGATTTTGGATATGCAGAGGGGGTTGAGGAGGAGGTGGAGGGGGGATGGGAAGGTTGGGGTGGAGGAGGGGGAGGGGAGGGGGTGGGTTTATGGGGTCGGGGTTTGAGTCTTCGGGTGCTTTTACAGGAGGCGGTAGTTTGCAAGGCGTTTTTTGCAGGATTGTTGGGAGGATATATTTCTGGTTGGTTGGTTGGTATTAGCGCTGGCTGGGCAAGATGATGGATATTCTGCCCTTTTGTCCTTTTTCTCAAGAGTGAGGTTGTTTGTTGGAATATCTTACGCGAGGTAGTTCTAGGAAATGCCAAAGGTATATGCCTCATGATTTTACTCTACTACGCTTACCTACTCAATACATTTCTCCTCCCCTCCCTTCCCATCCCATCCACATACTGTCCATCATCGTCAGATTTAGAAATCCAACTAGTTAGCACAGAATACAGATAGATGAATCCTCACTCATTCGAAAACCCCAGTTCGTGAATCGTGGAATCTGCATGATTTTATACTGTGGAGATGGAGATGGAGATGGGATGAGAAGTAGCAATTTGGTGTAGTGAGGGTATCGATTAAAGACATGATCTATTTCGACTCATATACAGAATAGAATAGGGATTCCTTGACCTGAGCACTCTTTCCCACCAAAGACTTCCCAGAAAGAGTTCGGTACACACCCCTCGCCCCTCACCCCTCAGCTCAAGATTAAGGACTTAGCAGTATGGGGAATTAGCTGACGGGATTTGAGAGGGGGGAGAACGATAATGTTGGATTGGGGGTGATGGGGATTTAATCTCAGTAGAGGTATGGGTCGGTATGAATTTGGACTAGGACACGAGAGGTGGGAAGCGTGTATGCTGATGAGATCGATGAGTGTGGGGAAGAGTGGGAGGTGGAGATTTACTTGCGGATAATTGGTGGCTTCTCAGGAAGTATTTTCGTGATGTGAGCTGGTTGCTTCTGTATAGCGGCGTTGTGTACAGTTGTGAGGATACCCATACCAGACCAACGCTCACAGGCAGATCTCCCTCGTCAGGATCGATCCGGAATCCTTGATAAGTGAGACTCGGCTAAGTGATCAACCACTGCATTGGCAATTGATGTAGTAAATCAGCACTTGACATGATCTTCACACCACCTTCCTCCTCATCCATCCAGCAGCGACCAATTCCCGCTTCGTCATCGCACCATACCGACTCCAGCTATCGATCCATGCGCCCTTAACCCTGCGAACCTCATCCTTGCAAGTGCCGTCAGCCTCAAGCTCGTTCAACTCGGTAATCAGACCCCCCAAAATCTGCCCCAAGACGTAATCCTTCCTCGTGATCCACGCCTTGCGCGCGGTAGGATCGAACATGTCGACATCCTCCGTAAGGACCGCTTTGAGATGCGGACGCCCTCCGTCGTATAGGCGGACGATCCCCGCAGCCATGGCCTCCATCGAGTCGGGCGTGGCGTTGGCTTGTTGCTTGATTATGCGGGTATGGGTTAGGTAGGATACGTGACCTCGGATGGTATCGATGACGCCGTCAAGTAATCCGATCATACCGATGTGACGGATGCCAGCTACTTTGTCTATGGATTGTCAAAGAACGTATAGATATAGTTTGGGAATGGCGCATACTCCCTAGACGTCCGTCGAACTCAGCGTACATTCCGACGAAGCCCCCCAAAAGCTGTAGCTGTCCTGGGAGAGCCATGGTGATGGCAAGGCTCAATTCGTCCTCGGTCCCGCTGTCGACCATGAGCTTATTGTCTTTTACACTTTCGTCACCATCGAGGATAGGCAGCTGTAGAACGCGGGCCACTGGTAAAACCGGCGTCAGCGTGAGCTGGTCGTTGTGAGCCTTTGCGGTAAGACGCGTCTGAAAAACTGATACTTCCAAAACATACTCACGAATAGAGGGTTGTAGCCATCACTCAAGCATCGACCAGAGCATCTGACTTACCGGTGTCATCGAAGTGAGCACTTATTCGATCGTGTTGCATGCTATGACTGCTTGACTGGCGCGCACGCAGCGTAGGGGCGGTAGGGCTATGACTCTCATCATTATTGATACTCTGTTCAGATAACAGTGGTACGTGGGAAGATGTAACGGATTTGCTCCCTCCGCTAATGCGGTCCACTGAGCGAAATGACATTGTACTGAGTCGACAAAGAGGTTTGAGGACGCGCTTTGCCGAGGTTGCAAATGTCCGACCAAGGTTAAGGCCTCTGCTGCGAATCAAAGACGAAGTAGCGCGACCGAGGCTAGAATGTTTTGTTTGGGGCGGTGAATTATTCGACCTGAGGCTCTGATGCTTCTCTTCAGCGAAAGACACGTGCAACGACGGGGTCAGCGTAGCGTTGTCGAAGCGGCCACTCCGTTCATTTGCTCTGGAGGAATTATGCCTGACACCGGACATGTCCACGATGCTTCCAATAGAACTTCACGCTTGAGGGGAGGGTTCAGCCGTATCGACCTCGGTCAAGGTGATACCCTCCCTAATATATGTGCAGGACAAGATGCCCAAGGTGTACAATTGGTTGATCAAGCGGTGAAAATAGATCATTGGTAGAGTCGAAGGCTCCTAAGTCTTGAATCTTCTGACAATGAAGTGAGGTAGAGTGAAAATACACGCGAAACGAACGTAATTAGCAACCTTCAGCATCCCTTAGTCAAAATACAATTGGTATAGGGTCCCTAACTTTTGTCACACATGCTATGTCAAGGAGTAAAAAATGAGTATGCTTGCAATATTGACGCTAGAAAACACTTGGTTGCCATGCTTCGCACTCTTTCTCACTCATCTGGAGATGCGTTCTCCTCTCATTAAAGCCAAGAACCCTTGAAAAGGAGTACATTGCAATCGCAGTGTAAATTCCGAAATCAATCGAGCATTGGGTATGCTACAACCTACAATCCAAAGTATGCCTCTCCAACAGTTTTATCTCAGTAAGTTTCACACAGCGTACCATGCTGAACCTCATTGCCAAGCACCCTACCTATCTCACATCACCCCGATCAACCTCAAGAACTCAAGGCCAGCATAATCATTGTTGCTTAGCGTTTTGGTACTTCACTATTCTTTGAAGCATTCTCTCTCCTCTGAGCGTCTGAGGTTTACTTATCATCATTTTGAGAGATGGGTTGCGGCTAGCTATTAGGCATTCAAAGCTCTCGCTGCTTGCTAAATGATCCAACGATATGGTTTGCTTAAGTACCACTCCGTAGTAGAGAATTTTGATATATTTTACCGTCGAGGTACTTGCGATTTGCGAAGCACAGCAGGCATAGCCACCTTTCCCCTTTGAGAATCTGGGCTTGGCGGTCTTTGGACAACTAATAGTTGTGTTCATGGGCCATAGTTTGTAGCAAGGGCATTTAGCAGTGGGAAGAAGGTAAGTTAGAAGACCATACTGCTAATTTGTTCTAATGCAGATATGCTTTCATTATACTATATCATGATCCTCAACGTCCACTCCCAATCTCGCTTGTCAACACCCTCCAGTCCCACGACCCCACACTATCTGTAGTAAAGACTGTGTGACTCCTGATCAGGAGGAGTACCTACTGCTGCACCTTGTAGTTGGCGTAGGCCAATTTTCCGAACTTGAACATGTCATCACCCATGATCAAACGGATCTCGCCAATAATGACAAAGATGAACATGAAGGTCGTAGCGAATTGAATGGCCCAGATCTTGGCGTAAAGCTTGATCAACCTGATCCTTGCTGAGCGATCGAATGTCTTCCATGCATCCAGAATGCCGACGGCACCACTGCCACCCAAAATCTCAGGCTTCTTCTTGCCAGCGAAGGTACGGTCAAAGGGGACGATGGAGTCTTCCTCCTCAGGCAGCATGGAAGCTTGGACACGCTTGAGTGTCACTTCTGCGGGAACGACGACAAGGATGACAGTGCCAACGGCAATGAGGAAGACGCCAATCAATTCGATAAGTGCCATCTTCTGGACCGTATTGGGATTATTGCCATAAGCACCTGGGTTGCGGAGCTGATCGTCGACAGTGAGAAAGAGGATGCGTGGAATGTAGACCGCAGCTTCAACCGCCACAGCATAGATGGCCGTAGGAATGATGATATTCTTTCCTGCCTTGACGGAAGGAAAACGGCGCCACCAGCGCTTGGTGCTGGGAGCAGAGATGATGATGTGTGTCCAAGTCATATGAAGACGGCACATGGCGATAGTAGTAACGACTGCTACGCAAGAGCGAATTATAGGATTCTCGGTGCCAGAGGTAAAGAGGAGGACGATCAGGCTGTGAATGACGTGGTAGATGACCATGACGTGAAGGCCACGGTAGGCGGCCAAGCGACCACCTTGTGCTTTGAGATGTTTGACAGCGGTGAACATCTTCGCGGTGATAGGCTTCTGCTTGACGAGGAAGAGGTCGGATTCGACAAGCTTCATCTTCTCGGACTTCTGCTCCTCTGAAAGGAGGGGAGCATCGACTTCTTCCAAGGTGTCGTTGGAGTCGACCTTGAAGGCTGTAGCGGTGGGGCTCTCGATCATGGCCAGAGTTGCAACAACGTCGCCGTAGGTGTAGGAGATCTATCGGTATTCCATTAGCTCTGCTACCAGTCCACGAAGTGCGCGACTCGAATCAGACTTACAGCAGACATGACTGCGAAGTAGAGAATAGCGGTGATCCAGACAAGAACGATACCACACTTAATCAGCTGCTTCCGTCGGGTGTCATCCAGAGGCTCGTCGGCCGCTTTGAAGGCGTGAAGACTGCCATCTGGAGAGTTGAAGTGGTCTTGGGTCACATCGAGCGCGCGACGGACGAGATGATGGCCGATGCTCGCCATGGTCGTAGAGTTATGAGGTCAGTACAGAAAAGATGATAGAAACGAACAGTGATTGTTATAGATGAATTAGTTTGATATCGAAGAGAAAGGTGAGCTCGAGAGACTGTGAAAGGAAAAATGGGGGATCGTTCGAGGATAGGCAACAGCTCAGCCCTCGAAGGATTAGAGGCGCGGGTCGCACCATGTTGGTAGATACAGCTGCTATTTTTAGATCAACCAATCCCAAGCAGCTAAAGTATCAAAAGGATTCTCTGTAGGATCGTAACATAGCCTGCACTGCGAAGCTGCAGAGTATTGTCCATACATTTCCAAATACAAGCTTGAATTGGATACATTCGATAATTCAGCAACCCGATCTCCGTTTGCCTACACTATCTTGTCTCATCTCACTTCTCCCAGCAGGACCTGAAACCCCATAACCGCCGCTCTTCGTCCAACGAATGTCATCGTTGAGCACGCACTTACAATTCACCCTTCCACCTCCACTTGCATTCACAGCCTTTGTAGATCCGACCACTACAGTTCCTTCCTACAGATAATATTGACATCTGTTCCCTCCTTGCTCGCAGTGATTCTGATGACAATTTCGGTTTTCCGACTTTGGATGGGATCGTCCGTATGGAGTGTGCTAATCGAACGATCGTTCCACCTTTCTGCTTGTTCAAAATGCTATACTCGGCGACGTTGGATAGCGTTATGAATCTGTAGGTGATGTTGCAGACGAAGCTGGTGTCGCCGGACACCGTCTTGATAAGGGTGCATTGTGAGTGTGAAGAAGATGCTCTAGTGGATGAGTATTTCATATTCCTATCAAGCGTAGTTTGATACGTTCATCGTCGAGGAAGCGAAGATCAGTGGCGATATAGTGTATGGCTGAGAGGAGGGGTTTAGGTTAAGTTGGTATCACGTCGTAACTGATCGCAAGCCGGCGCAGTTGCCCCGACACCCATTCTTGCTGACCTTTGCGCAAGTACATCGCTACCTTCATTATCTCCTTGAAGGGAGCAAATAAGTACCAACCACCGTAAGCACTGGCAGTCCTTTGATGTGCCTTTGATACTAGTTTTCCAGAACCGGTGGGATATGTAATTTGAGCTTCGTAGAGTGGACCAGGTTTCATACGATCTCCAAGGATGGAAGGCACACTCGCACAAATCCCATCCACCAGTCGTTGGATGGTTTGCATTGCTTGAAGTTTAGTCTCATCGTTACCAGCGCTAGCGATAAGACTCAGCACCTTCAGACGTGCGACTCGCCACTCGTTCCATGTACTGCAAACGATGACATCAGGATAAACGTCGCAGCTGTCACCGTAGAAGCCAGCCTTGAGCACACTCGGTTGCACGTTGTCGGCTTTGACCTGGACTGGTATCCAACTCGCAGGCACAAAATTGGGCCATGTAGCAAGTGTTGCGTCAACTGCCTTTGCTTGTACTATAAGATCGAAGCCATCATTAGGTAAGTCGATCTCGTCCGAGTCCACATCAGTAATGACGGCAGACGGTCGATTTACTTTAGTAAGTAGGTTGACAACTTTGACAAACATGGCGTCTAACAAGGTTGCGGGATTTCGAGACATCTCTTCATAGTCGTCCCATAGTCCGGAAGTCTCATCCAAAGGCGACGAGAATTGCATTGCGCGGAAAAGCTGAAAGTTGTCAACTACGAGTAGAAAAACGGACAGAGTTTTCCGCACAATATTACTCCTGACGGCTGTAAGCAGCTTCTTCGACAGATCAGTCATTCCTGCTGTTCGCCGCTGCTTCAATATCGCTGCGGCACCATTGAAGTGCCTTGGGGGTGAAATCTTGGCAGTGAAGGCACTTGTCGACGCCTTTCAAAGTCAGTATATGCACGGAGTGATCGCAATCCGTCAGATGTATAGCGGTAGCTGAGCACTGCCACATTTGCACCTTACCTCGTAGAAGCCGAGGAGACAAACGGTCATTAAAGTCTCGTCAGACATACGTTCAACGGGATCCTGGAGTGCCATCCTTGTAGCTTCTATAGCCATACCGTAGTATGGATAAGTAAGGCTTTCCACATCCTTGCGCTGACGTTCCCACTTGCTGTACAAAGTTCGTGATGATGCCAGAAGAGCAAGAGAGAGTGGTGAGCCGACTCGTAGGTTTCCGAACAGATGCGGTAGATGCTCGAGAAATCCTCGATCGGCTTGAGTATCTCGAGAGAACAGGACGAACGTAGAGACAAAGAATGAAAGTGCGTGGGACTCTTCTGATTCCGCAAGAGAAGGTAAGATAATGGGGTCCAGTGGGCGATGTGTCAGCTGGTGTCTGAATATGGAGCAATCGCTCTTGCTTTCGTTGTGAGTCTTTCGCCGCCTGCTGGCTTGGGCTTTTATTGAGTCCGTCTGATCTCGAAGCACTAGGTCTAACCCCTGGGCGTAGCCTGAGCAGACTCGATTGGCTTTAACGCATCTGCCACAAGCGGGCCTCGCTTCGTCACACTATCCCAGATATGCAACTCAACATGAAGGATCCCTGGTAGGGATTGAGAAACAAAGTGAACTGACCCACCTTGACATGGCTCTTTTTGCAGTGCTGGCAAGCTCCACTGGGCTTTCCATTATGGGGCATGGACGAATGACGAGTTTGACGACATAAGCTAAAGCAAGAGTCGCAGCTAGATAAACCTTTTGGGACCTCTGTCAGTTACCCGTGTCTGTCATTCGATTATCCTTATTTGGTGTATGGCACCCATCATATCGATGGTGAGATTGCAGGACCTAGACTAGGTACCTTACAAAGGGGAACTTTCGCGTCGTACTAAGGTCCCCTTAGCAGTATATTCATGGTTAGCGTGACAGGTTTCCTGCATCGCGTCCTCACCAAAAGAGTCCTTGTCGCGCTGATAATTAACATCCCTAATATATTTCTCTATCAGAAGACTTGCTTCGCTTGAGTAGGCATCTCCTCTATCCTTTCCATGTTTCAGACCCCAGCCAACCGTCTTCCAAGACCCTGATCCAGTTCTTCTCCAACACTGTCATCAGGGGGCCAGTGTTCAAACTTGCCCGAGGATCACTCCCACTTGCATATGCAAGACACAATTTACGGCTACTACCCATCTCTTCCAGCGAATGCCTCCTAACGTAGTACTCGTCCCATTGTATTACGAGAGTAGCGTGTCTACACTTTCGCTGATAACGACATATGTCACGATTTACTTTGATTTTCAATCTTACCAGGGGCGTTCACTTTGGTGATGATACCGCATGGGCGGGTGTTCTCCTTTCTTTAAGAAAACCAGACTAAGGCACCTTTCTACCTTGATCTCATTCTTGTCTGCCGTCATTCTTTGAGGGTACTCACGTTCTAGATTCATGGAATCATCCCCGACTGTCGTAATTCAATTGCCAGCAGCGGACGATATCTAAATTCCACCTTACAGAAATTTGCCTTATAATCCAATCAGGGTCACTCTCGTCTATCCAATAGCTGTAAAACCAATATGCATGAGAAGAGGCTGACTTAATAGAATTTAGAAAGGAACGTACGCGGGTCATTAGACTGCAATCAGACAATGCCGCCTTATCCAGACAACTTTGAGTCAACAACAACGCCTGGTGTTGTCATAAGTACTAGGCACTTGCTGAACGGGTGGTCATGGAACCAAACTTAACCTCTGGTAGGCACAACAGTCAGTATTGGTAGGTGATTGTACCTTGAACGGGCTGCGGGCCTATTCAAGCGCAGAGCTTCGATTGAGAGATGTGACCATACTCATCTGTACTAGCATCCAATACCTAATACTCAATACCTTACCTCTCATCGAATAGGCACACTTATCTTCGCAAACAAAAGATGCCACGTCAATTTGCGCGAAGCCACAAAGTGTTCGGCGTATGCGCTCTTTCATCGGACCCCGGAAGATCGCGATCACCGAATCCTGCATAACATAAAACATCGCAAGCAATCTCCTTATACCATGATAATGTTCCATTGAGACAGATAATATTTGGCAACTAGACCTTAGTGCAGATGACTGAGGTGGTTACTCGCTTGTTCCGTCCGATATGCCCTACCCTATTGGCGAGCGTATTGCCAAGCAAGCTCCTCATCATGAGTCTATCAAAGCCTTGTGGGAGACGAAATGGAAGAAACCGTGTTCAATGGGGATCTATCCCTTCGCCGACGGAAAATATGAAGACTTTGAACTAGTGTTTTCTAATCTGATCGAATCCAACCTCCGACCACCCTACGACTTCGATGCTTATGCCTCGTCTTTCTTCCCCACCGCCGAGAGGCTCGAGCAGGAAGCACATGCTGCACAGGAGGCGAACAACCTGCCGCAAGCATCCGAACTCTACCTACGAGCCGCAGCTCTTCATCGGATCTCGCGTTTCCCACTCCCTCGTTCGCCCAAACAGAAGGAAGCCTGGACACGGAACAAAGCCGCATACGTCAAGGGCGCGAAACTCCTCGAAGGATCCTTCAGCGAGGTGCATATCCCCCACAGCCATGCCATCGAAGGCGAAGGGTCTACTATCCCCGTGTACGTGCGCTTCCCCTCGCATGCCTCGCCATTAACTCCGGTCCCATGTATAATCCAAATATTCGGCCTCGACGGCTATAGAACGGAGATGACAGATGCATCGACCGTGAATCTCCGCCGTGGCTGGGCCACCATAGGTGTCGAAATCCCCGGCACGGGCGACTGTCCAGCTCTCAAGCATGACCCGGACTCTCCTGATCGATTGTGGACCTCCCTGCTAGACTGGATAGATGGTTGCGACGCGCTAGACGCGAAGAAGATTGTTGCGTGGGGTCTTTCCACCGGCGGTTACTATGCCATGCGGATCGCCCATACGCACAAGGAACGATTGCTGGGGGCCGTAAGTCAAGGCGGCGGATGCCACAGGATGTTCGATAGGGAGTGGCTCAACAACGTCGATCATCTGGAGTATCCCTTCGAGTAAGAAAAATCATCACCCAGTCACACTATAACATTAGACTAACGAGACATATAGTCTCGCAGAATGCCTCGCCAACAAATTCGGCTACGACACCATCGAAACCATGAAGAAAGACGCACAAAAAAGATTCTCATTACTAGAAAACGGCATCTTCGACCGCCCCAGCACCAACCTACTCCTCATAAACGTAAATCCCCCTCCCCCTTCCCCCCACATTAACCAAAAAACCAAAAAATAGGGCACAAACGACGAAATCTTCCCCATCGAAGACTCCCTCCTCCCTCTCCACCACGGCACTCCAAAAACGGCACGGTAAGCCCCCTACCCTTACCCCTATACCACGCCCAACCTTTCCTTTCCCTCCCTTTCCCAACGCGGTCATATACATACATACATACATACATACATACATAAACACTAACCACCCCCCCCCAAAGCTTCATCCCCAACGCAATGCACATGGGCGAGCCGGCCGCGGGAAGTATCATCCTCGAATGGATCCAAAGACTCTTCGACGGGAGTCACGGCTTGAAGTGAAACGAGGTTCATCGGCAGTATTCTAGAGCTTCTATTTATATTTAAATCTAATTTAGCTACGAGATCGAGTATGTAGCACACATAAACATAAGCACGATAAGACCTCGACCCTCTGCATACCAAAGATCATCAACTCCCCCTTCCGATTCTCAAAATCCGAGTTCCGACCTACCCTACTCTAGTCCTCGCTAAATCATATCATCCCTCCATCCCCGCCTTGGAATTCACACCCTCCCCGCCATCAATCAAGCTTCCTTCCACCAAGCGCGAATACTCTCACAACATTCGCCATCAGTATCCCCCTCTCCAAATCAAAATTCCCAACTCATGACAGGCCATCATGATGAAAAGGAAAGACTCATGAGGTGAGTTATAGAAGAAGAAGAAGAAAGCAGAATCAATGGGCCATTGCGGGATTGGATGGATTTGCACGTCAGATGATCTATAGATTTGGCGGAATTGTTGTCGTTTGTAGTTTGTAGACCGTACCGTATCCTCGGTATCTAAGGTACAGCTTGTAATCATATAGCTCATGTAGCTTATGGTAGATCTACAGAACCACAAACCAGAGTACCTGAGGGCCAATGATGATATTAGAAGCTTAAGCCAACGCTCGCATAGGATCCCAGAGCGGAAGCCTGCATGAATATCAGCTCTCATGCCAATAAATAGTAAAGAGGAAGGGGGAAGAAACTCACATTATCGGTTCCTCATTCAGCACCTCCCTCACATCCTTGCTGACATACTGCGGGTCAACCACGGCCTGATACACAAACTCGTCCATCCACTCGTCCGTCATCACAAACCACCCTTTCGTTCCCGGAGTTTCGCCCCACGAGTTCTGCACCCTCCACCGAACGGGCTTCCCATCATCCACATGCACGGCCGTCAGCACCATGGCGTGCGTCATCGCACTCTCGCTCGTCATCAACCTGTGCGCCTTCGTCAAGCCAAGTCGGATGTTGAACCCGAGTTCGTAGTCGATGAGGCCGGTGTCCATGATGCCGGACTTGGAGTCTGAGCATTTGCCGACGTCGCTGCCGAAGAAGATGGGGAGCTCGTCCTCGAGCATTTGAATGCAGGCATCTTTGATGGTCTTCATGTCTACGTTTACGTATCGGACACCACGCATGCCCACGACATTGCCTAGGCGGCTCACACTGAGGAGCTCGCCATAGTTATTCCGGGGGTCGTTGACCAAGCTGAAGAGTTCGTGTACGTCAACACCTTTGTTGGCTTCCTTGGTATGTTTGCTAGATAATTCGCCAGCGAATTCGAGGGGAGTTGTTGAGACGCTCTCAAAATTGTCCTCTTTGTCATAGAACTCCCAGGTTATTTCCCTATTGGGGCTTGGCGGTGGACCAAGCATGATCGTCAGGATGCGATGGATCTCACGCATCATGTTGTCTTTCACACCGCCAAGCGATGATTTGGGGTTAGGTAATTTACCGGCAAGACGACGGAGTTCTAGAGCGTTTTCACGGAGCTTTGTGGTTATCAGGGATCCCATTGTACTGGAGTTCATGGCATTGTGAGAATCCGGGTAGAAGTGTTGCGGTACCTGCGTGAATTGGCGAGTCAGCAAAGCTCTGATCGATGCATCGATTTCGGTCTTGACTCTTGTTTCGCAAGCGAGTCCTCGTAAGATATGCTTCATGGGTCTGAACGTTGATCCGACGGGGTGGAAGTGGGAACCAAAACTCAACGTACCAAACCATATTTCTCAACCAGATTAGCAACCATATCCCATTGGCCTCCGTCACCCACAGGTGCAGCCATCAAACACTGCACCAATCTGCCGTCCAGATCCTCATCCACCGTGTCCAGTACCTGCTCCAGAAACCAATTTGCCTTCTCCAGCTTGTCCCAGAAGAATAAATAGCTCTGGCTGAGTTCGAATTCTTTCAGGTTGTAACGACGCATGATGGCGACACGGAATACATTGGTAGCGGCGAAGAGCCAGCAGCGACCGCTGGAGCGTTGATTGGTGATTGGGGCACCTTCCATGCTGATTTTGGTATTGAAGTTTTGGGAGGCCGCGATCGTGGAGGATCTTTGAGTTAAGACGACTTTAGGATCGGTGCCGGAGAGGGCAGAGAGTGCGAGGCGGTTCTGTGATGAGTAATGGGTCAGCAAGGTTACCTCTGGACGAGCCACTTCAGACAGACTATGTAAGACCAGAGTTGTATATTGATCTCAAGATACGCTGTGAAGGAGGCCTAGAAGACATTGGAGTGCCAAAGCGGCAATGTATACCTTTGGATCTTCCATCAGCTCCTTCTCCCATTGTTCCGCTTTACTGACAGACACCGTCTCCGAGTAGGGCTCGTACCCATCGCTTCCCCTTGACGATGGCGGTGTCTTCATGATGCCGCCGTCCAGGTAAACGTAATCTTTCTCTGATGACTTTCGGCCGTAGTCTCTAGCCAAAGCATTCAAATCCAGGCGTCCTGCAAGCTGCTCTAAAGTCTCTGGCATATCTGATAATGATGATTCCTGATTGCCCATGGGGGATACACAGAGTGAAGTGGATGAAGGAAGGAATGTATTTAGAGTTTCAAGTGGGGGGGTAGGAGGTGAGAAATGACTGTGTCGGAAGGTGGTATGAGGTAAGAGCCTGTGGTCTTTTCACTGGGTGCCTCCCTCTTCGGGATGGGGTTGAATGCTCCTTGTTGAGTTAGGTTGTTGGTGACTTCTAGGTGTCTAGTAACGGGAGACCTAGAACTAGTGCCAAGGAGTGGAGCCATTGTGCGTAAGTCGTAACGTGGTAGATAGATCAACGATCCTGAGCCACACGGCTTCAACGTCGATCGGAAAGCTGTCGATGGGGCTGTTGTAATGATGTCCCATGCCACATGGCTAGGTACAACAAAACGCTTTGCTGCCGGCCATTGGTGCTGACAACTAAAAGGTAAGGTAAACTGAGGTGGTAGATGTGGAACTAGCAGAGGATAGCGATAAAGCTAGTGGCTTATCGTAGATGACCTGCATGACTCGCGGGGAAGCCTAGGCCTTTGCCCTTTAGTCCTCGGAGTCTCGGCCGAGAGGATTATCCCGACCACGATTGGTAGGGTATACATTAAACACAACCTCAGACCGTTGATCTAGTCTGGTCAACAAGCATTGGAATTATCCTTGTATTTAATCAAGAAAATTAATAGAATAGCACTTTCCGGTGTGAAATGCCCAAACCTTCATATTTAGTGATACGGCTACAGAGTAAGGTAATGGAGTATTAATATTGAATCCCCCTTTTACGCCACAATCTTTCGTCCATCTTCCTTGAACCACCCAAAACTCCAATCGATGATGTTCAGCACTTGAACAGTATCGACCAAGTCCAGCGTGGGAAAAGCTAAGGAACCCGGATACCTGCCTCCCAATGCCTCGTTGTACCATGGGTATCAAAGGTAGCACCCCCTAAATCTTCATATCAAGATATCTCTTCATAGTGACCCGAAGTCGGTCCGTGAAAGAGGTGACTTTGGGATCACCGGCAGAGCTTTGTTCCGCCTACCGCGGGGATATTGCCCATATTTAGATCTCAACGTCTTCGCATATGGTGGGGGTGTGTTTCTTTCCTTCTCCTGAGCCACGCTAGGGTATATGTTGATCACTTTGGCGTTGCCAAAGGTCCAATTGGCGGATGATACTTCCGATGAAGCGATCGTGAAATTGGACACAATGGACCGATGAGAGTGGTGCGACAATCCCGACAATCCCCGCTGCAGGAGAGGGTTGGGTTCATCTGATGATGTCTCCCAATCGAAGAAGGAGATCTTCCCAAAGTCAGGGGTCTCGAGATGAGGAGGCGTGTTGCGTAACCGGGTCGGGCTTCTTCGGGAGCTGAAGCTCGTCCTCGATATAGGCGGTGTCGACTCGTAGTAGGCGAGCTCAACGGTGGAAGGCGGCGGGGCGCGCAAGGTGGAAGCCATAGGGGAGATCGGAGACATATGCTCAGACGCCAACGAGTCCGTCATTGACAAGAAGGAGACGCGGGTGTAATCAACTTCAGTCGGTGGTGCAAATTGGACCCGCGGGCTGTAGTTTGGACGAGAGAAAAGAGGAGGAGGTTTTTGAATGGAATCAGAGACAGCCCTTGAGCTTAACGCTGGAGAATCCAGTGATTGACCCGAAGGACGACCCTCGCTCGACCCACCGCTTTCTGCGCCAGGTGCCCAGGTATTCCATGTTGCGGAGTTGGTGGCGAGCTTGAGTGTTTGGCCGCCTGGGACCATAGGACCTTGGTAGGCTTTTTGTAGCGAGTCGGCAATTTCTTGCCCTTTGGATGACGAAGATCTGCGAGGCTGTGCTTCTCCTGGCTGGGGACCTGATATTCGCTGAGGTGTAGAATCGCTTGATCTGGTAGCCGACGACCGAGACTCAATAGCAACCAGTGCTGGCCGCGGTACTGTCAGAGAACCGTTCCTGTCCCTTGTGAGGCTCGCGGGTATCGAAAAGACACGCTTCGGTATCGAATCCCCTCTGGGACGATTCGGCTCACTCACAGCTCTTCTGGGTTCCTCGGCGGAATTTGGTGGAATCTGGGCTTCCAGGTCTGCCAGTATGGGTGGATGCCCGTGATCTTGAGCCGATATTATGGGACGTTGTCCACTGGACTTTGGTGGATCACCGGCCTCACATGTGACCGTATATGTGGGAATGGTAAAGATGGGCATCGGGCTGGTCAGATCCAATGAGTGAGGAGGACGCATACTGGCAGTCTCCTGTGCCTCCGATGTTGGTATCGCCTTGCCACTTTGAAGTGTGAGTTTTCGAGTAGGCTTGTGATGCGGTTTGATATCACTGCTTCGCCGTCTCTTACGAGCTTCTCGAGCTCGAAGGTACACGCAGGTGAAGAGAATGAGGGTAAGGATGATGAAAAAGCCTAGAAGCGAGACAATGATAATTATGGGAAGGAGCTCCATCTTGCCAATATGCAGCATGGGTGACGATGTACCGTATAATTCTGGGACAGCCCCTCTGATATCGAAATGTGTTTGTACGCCACTAAAGCAAGAAGGTGCCAGAGAACAATCATCGGCAGTGGATGGACACCCAAGGACGAGCGGAGCAGAAGCTCAGCTTGACTCCGAGTGACGAGGAGCGATATGGTCCTTAGTGCGTTTCAAAGTTGACAAGACTCTTCAGGATAGGAAGTGTGGGTGGAGAGGTCGACAAACAAGTTCTTGTCAAGAAGCAGTGGGCATGCAGTAGTGGGCTCGTGGGGGGTATAACACAGCTTGCAGGTAGCGCGTAAAGAAGTGTGGACGAAGGAGCAGAATCATGATCGGATTCGAACAAAAGCTCCCCACCCATTGATGAGGTGAGAGTAAACACACCTTGCTTAGGGAGAAATAGATCATGTAATCGACCTAGAGATCTTATACAGAGGCACTCGCATGACATACTAACGTCGTAAGCGGCTTAACGCATATGTACAACAGAAACAAATCGTAGATGACGCGAATTGCATGGTTCCCAAATAGAAAACCGTGTAACTAGTTGAGGATCTCCAAAGTATATTGCAGTGTTTTCTGGCGACTCGCATTGAATAGCTGCACAATCAGTGGTGGGTCGCAAGTAGGTCAAAGCTTAGGCGTCAAGGTAGCTCAAGCGCCTGAAAAACTTGTATGGGAAGACGCGATGCCAGGGTCAGTGCGACCCATGACTCTCTGATGATCCGTCGTCAGGAATAGATATCTTCATAGAAGTTAGGCGAAGAGTAGGTGACTAGGTAGCCCCACGCCAGCACGCACAGGGGCGACCCATACCTTACCGTCCCGTAGCGACAGGCAGGCAGCATGGGTTTCAATCCTATAGGTCTGCAAATCGCGCATCTTCAAAGCCGACTTGCAGAAGAAGTCCAACAAAGACATGCACTGTCGGAACATAGCTGACGAAGAGCGTGGAATGGTTCGTGGAGGGAAACCAGAGAGGTGGTCTAGAGAGTAGCAGACATGATGAGAACAGCGTGTGGATGACAGCAATCTTCTCTCACGTAGAATTTCGTCCTGTATGGAGGCGGCGTTTGCGGCGGGTGTAGGGTCGCATATTGGAACAGGTATACGCACTAGGATAAGGTGATTTGATCGAGGCATTCATTAGGCCCCGATAAGGCCGCTTAGAACGAACAATGGCCGAGCTTACCCCGAACGGTTTTATCATATACTTCTTGGTGGCCTTGGGCGAGTCGCATAGAGGTCGTCGAGCGAGATCTTATCAGCTGTCTCCACAAGCAGCCGCCACCAGTAGCACTTAGATGTCCAGTCTATTTCCGTACATTCAGACAGGCCTTCTGTGGAAAGAGCTTATTGGAGCTTCTCCATCATCGTTGCTGCATGCCATCAATATATCCGAAACTTCTAAGCTGTGACCAGCCTGGGGACTTGAGTAGCGTCTAATCAGCCAAAGGATTGTTGCACGTTGCCACGAGGAATCTGGACTAGCGATATATGGACATAGCCGGATTCGCTGCTTATGTTGTACGTGCGCGTGAGGCCCGAAGGAGCACGTAAGTGACAGAAAGTTTGGGATTATCTAGAGAAAGACAGAATAGATCTCGCCCCAATGGCCAGGAGAAATGGCCATATTTGTGACTGACACGGTCAAGGGAAGATTGCTTTTCTCTCCAATCAGGTAGCCATCGCACCGCCCAAATATGTTGATATGTTAAAGTACAGATAAGGTGGAGAAGAGTACTTAGGTAAGGTTAGAACAGCAAGGTGAACGGAGCATCTCTCCGCCTTGGCGGGCTCGGCGGGCTTGGCAGGTAGAATAAGGTAAAGTACTTTACCTTACCCTAAGATTACGACGCTAAGGAGGAGTCAGCCCTCGAACTTTACCTTACCGATATCTTGGTACCCCGTAGTCTGTATGATATTCCGCGAAGTGCCTCCTAACCTCGACTCATTCTCATCATGAGGCGATGCAAGGTGTGCCTCAAATCGCGCCGTGAGTTGCTCGTGATCTCTGGGGTTGATAAAGTACTCGAGTCTATACTTTGGGCAAGTTCCACGGGGAACATGGGTCATTACGCTTTGTAGCGGCCGTCCAACCCAAGCGTGTCAACTAAACGCGGGGTGGCGTGGGGAGAGCGGACGGTTCCAGCATTAGAGAAATTTAGAGCCTCCAAAGCATGTCGTGATCAAATCGCTGAGCTTTACAGAGAGCTCTTACTGACTACTGATTTATGATCTTGATGGTTGGTGTCCAGAAACTAAAGCCAAGAGGAAGGATAATATTACCATGGTTGGCCCTCTGATTTGAAAGTACTGTCGAAATCAAGCATGGGTCGACCTCCAGCCGTTGTGATTGTCGCAAGGTACCTCTGCTGACCATTCCACCATGTATGCTTCAGCAAGCTAATCTTGTAATTAGGCACGGAGCAAGGCTGGATGCTGCAGATGCACAATGGCATCTAACGTCGCCAACACCATATGACCCTCCATTAACCTACGGTGGATGGAGGCAATCTCAAGCCTTGGGCGCAAGAATTGCAAGCATCATACAGTCGCGAGAAGCTGCGGCGGATACCCAAAGTGCTGATGGACCCAGGAGAGGTTCAGAGATGAATGGCGACGGTGAAGCGATGGAAGGTCGCAACCTCCATCCCTCTCATCGAGGCAAGCGGCGAAAACACAAGGTCGTCATACACAGCTCTCCGTTCTTGAGATGTATCCAGACTTCCGTCGCCATTAGCGCGGGTATGTCTCAATACAGAGGATCCACGCAGGCCAACAATCATCCATCGCCGGTAAAGCACACCATGCACTCGGGCAAGCCCCATATGCGATCGGTCGACCATGGTAGATCAGCACGCCTGGCTGCAATAATTGAGCCTGAGGTAAATGGCACCCCAGGAAGTGGCGGTAGGCGCAAGGTCAAGGTTGCTCAGACGCTGTTAAGGGTAGATGCCTTCCTGGGTGAATGGCTTTCTCCTGACTATTTCGATAAAATCACACCCCCGCCAGAATCCAAATTGATGGTCGCAGGCGCTAAAGCAGATTTACTCCGTCGTGGAGATCCTATCGACATCGTTCATTCATCGAGCAGGATGGCTTCAAACCAGGGTTTGTGGGGTGGCACTGCGTCAGCCAACATTGAAGCAGAAACAATTGATCATGGTAAACCCTTGGACGACTTATCAAGTCTGAGCCAAGGTTTACCGAGATTAGCTCGAGCTAATAGCAGTAGCTATGGGAGCTCGGAGGTGAAACGTTCAAGCCTTCGCGTCAGCAGCAGAGTAGAGAAAGGATTAACGCCGAAGAGTTTAAGCTACGTGCCGCCGACACCGTCGTATGCCGTCTCGCCTTCCCAGCCTATCCCTCAAGGCTATGTCGCCCATGCGCGTGATGGATGTGTAAAGGTCGATTACCAATGGGACAGCTTACGGCCACCGCTAGAATGGGGTAACGGGGGTGATTACGGCGAAGAATGGAGCTCTATGCACATGCGGTTTCGTAAAGGGCTTCAAGGAATGCTGTCTTGGTATGGTGGTCACGAACCAACGGAGTTGGTGAGGACGTTGAGTGCAGGATTGCCCGACCCCTCGGAGGGCTCCGACGACAGCGAGACAGATACAGTCTTAGTCTTGGTAACGCACGGCGCCGGGTGCAACGCCTTGATCGGTGCCCTGACAAATCAGCCTGTCCTGCTAGACGTTGGTATGGCGTCCTTGACCCTGGCGGTCAGGAAGAGTATCGACTACACCAGAGTCGCGCCGCCTTCCAACTCCCGCTCCTCGACATCGCCTTCACGCCGGCGACGCTCGGCTATGGGCACCGGAATAGCCAACGATTATGAAGTCAAGCTCACCGCGTCGACGGATCACTTACGGGCTGGATCACCATTTCTGGCTGGATCTTACCTTCAGCGCACCGCGACACAGCCAGTCAGAGAGAAGTCACCGTACAGGTACGAACGATCTGTCTTCGTCAGTCCGCATTCGTCAAAGCCAAACGGTATCAATGAGGAAAACAATTCCAACTCGGAATCTGATAGTGCGACTCCCACCAGCGAGGATACATTTGGTGGGAAAGCACGGAGCGCTACCACTACTACTACTATAAGACCCTCCAGCGGTATCGGACTCTGGAGCAAGCCAGTACTTCCAAAAGTAGACCAAGTGATCGAAAAAGCCACCGAGCATGCAAGCCCTCCAGCCGATCATCCTGTCCGTTTCCCGATCCCAGACACGGACCATGCTCACGAAACGAAAAATGGTGATCATCTCGACAGCAACGGCTTGGAAACTCTCTCCAGAGACGGCAACCTTGGCCGTTCAATCGCGCCAAGCGGTCTCTGGGGAGCTCCGCCTTTCGCTATGGGGACGGAGCGAGATATGGGGTTAGTACCTTTTCTGCTCACTCGTTCCTCTTGGAAGCTATCTATCATTGCATAGATGTATTTACCGAAAACCGTGCTAAATCTTAATCCCACTCGCAGCCCAAAGCGGAGATGGACTCTTACCGAGGCATCCTGAGCCACAGCCACATATCCCAATGCGCCGTTTCGAATATCTACACCGACTGTTTACTGTGTACCAGCAAACCCCTCGAACCCTCCTTCTGAATCCCAATGCACCGTTTCGAATATCGATACCGACTTATATACTATGTATCAGCAACCCCCCTCGACCCCCCCTCTGATGAATGTATGTCAGCAACGATTTCCAGACAACGGTCATCTTACTCTCCTCGCTTTTATTTTCGAAGCGAATACGCTGTGGGTGATGGTTAAGGTAGTTACTAAAAGCGCCATGATTGTGATAATGGTGATATTTATAGCTTGCAATATACCCATTTCTGCTCTCTTTTGTACACAAATTCAGACGGCGCTAAGTGGGTATCATGACTTCAAACATGGGCACACTCCCCCCCGGGAAAAAGCTGTCTCATCGAGACGACTCCAACCAACTCACTCCACCCCATAGCAATGCACATCCCAACAATGCTCCCGCTCCCAGAATACGCTGACTCCACGCCTCGCCCGCCTCCACCTTTGCTGCATCCGCCATTCTTCCCCTTGTCAGATCGCTCCCCTGCACAAGCACCTCCTCCACAGGCGCTTCGTTATCTCTAGGTTCTGTACCATTGTTTCTTGCTCGAGCCCTATCAACAATCTCCTCCAACCTCCTCATATCCTCCCTCCACTCGCTCTCGGTCCCTCCACTTCCCTCGACCTCGACGCCCTGCGCATTGCCGAAGAAATCCATCACCAACCTCTCCCTCCCCCTCTCTTCCTTGATCGATTGATTCGTTCCTGGAAATAGATCCCATCGAACCCCTGGGCGCGAATGTATTTTACTCTCGTCGTAGCTATCGAATAGATTCCCAAGGGTGAGTTTCGAGGTCGGAGATGTCACCTGCGACTCCAAATAGTCCAGAACGTAGTACGTCCAGCGATCGATGACGGCGACACCGACGTCGTTGTCGGCATGGTGCGAGTAGGAAGATTGGTCGATTTCCGAAGAGCCGGTAGCGATGATGTTGGGAGAGTAGAAGTGCTTGTAGAGGGTATTGGCTTGGCAGGTGTCTATCATGAAGAGCATTTCATTGTACCTGAACCAGTCAGATTGAGCATCTCGGGGGAGATGTTGGCAAGGGAGATCATCACCTACCGCTTCTTCATCCACATCTGCTCGAACGCATCCGCCAAATCCCAACTCCCAATCTCCTCGCTGTCTTGAAACTTTAAAAACTCGTTTCCCCCATGTCCCGTCATATATACCAGTACATTACTTCCACTATCACTACCCAGCCGCTTACTTCTAGCAACATCCGGATCCAACCGATCGGTCAACAACCGTATAAAATTCTCCACCGTAACTTCGTAGCCCCTATAATCGACTTCTATGTTATCACCATAGAGATCGAGCGCGCGATCGGCGTTGTTGTACACCGTGCCTGGAAAGGCATTGCGTGGGTTGCAGGCCATGTCGTCTGGAAGCATGAGGATGATTTGGGAATCGGGGATCCCGAGACGTTTGACGGTGCGATATAGGGAGAGGACATTGGCGAGATGACGGTAGTTGAACCAGAAACGCGAGGTTGAGACGAGAACGGCCCAATTGGATGTGTGCGTCGTAACGGTTGGGAGGGGGGTGAGTGTTAGGAGGGAGAGGAGGGTCAGGGGGAGGTGCGACAGGAGCTTCATTACAACTTCATGAGGGGGGAAATACAGACAAGTGGAGCCAGGTTTGAGGCTTTTGACTACCCAATGCTTGAAAGATGAGCATGGACAGAGAAGAAGAGTTGACCTTGAGCTGACATTGAACGTTCTAGACCTCTGCCAAGGCTGCGGTCTTGGCGCTCGTTAGCTTCGTGGCAGCTCTGTAAACACCAAACTGTTTACTTCCTGTATACCCTTATTCTTTGCCAACAGCTTTCAGACCTCGGAGAATAGGTTGCGATCTTACTGAAATACTGGGAAAATAAAGGCTCTGTGATGCCGAAGAAGCAGGCAGGAGAGAACACCAAGAAGGCAGCAGGGAATGCAAAGGCATGCACCTGCACATCCCACTTTTGTGCTCAGGGCTGATAATTCGAACAGAAAGCCGAGGCAGCCAATCAGAAGGCTGCCGCGGAGAATGCAACAAAAGCAGTAGCAGAGGACCAGGACTGGGGGAAGGGTGCAAAGTCGAACAAGAAAGCGTCCGCCCTCCCTACTTTGCATCTAAAGTTTCTCCTCTGACGATCCTACAGGGAAGAGGCCGAAGCCAAGAAGCAAGAAGCTGCCCGCAAGAAGGCTGACAAAGATGCGCTCCTCGCGGCGGAAGAGAAAGAACTAAAAGACGCCCGTGCAGCACCCAAGAATGCCAAAACCGCCGTCAAAAAGACCAACAAAGGCCTCGACCTATCCCAACTTGACTCAGAATCCACTCCGAGCAATTCAAAAGCCAATCCCGCCCTCAACGCTACCGGTATCGACAACGCGCTCGACGCCCTCTCGCTTACCAGCAACAACCCGTCAGAGAAGATCGACCGCCACCCAGAGCGCCGCTTCAAAGCCGCCTACGCTGCTTATGAAGCGAGGAGGATGCCTGAAGTAGAGGAAGAGAACAAAGGATTGAGGAAGCAACAAAGGGTGGATCTGATACGGAAGGAGTTCGAGAGGAGTCCGGAGAATCCGTTCAATCAGGCGAGTGCGCGCTTTGACAGTACGAGAGATGAGATTAGGGAGATGAAGGATCAGGAGAAGGAGAAGGTGGAGGCGAGGTTGCAGGAGAAATGAACAGCGTCAGACGTGCAGGTATTATAAGAAGCGCTCCCGAGTGTTTGGGCTATGGCATAAGCTATGAGGTATGACTAACGATGACGAATAAGCCTGAGGTGCGGAGGTCAGCAAGAAAAGCATTCATAAGGGTCTTAACATTAGGGTGGCATGAAGGCTCAAACGGCAATATCCCTGTCTATACCGTGCCTCGAGATCATTGAATTTCCCGTCCCAATCAAGTATCTCCCCCTTCCCCTATAACGTACCATTGCGATGGTATATAACCCACTCACAGCACACGCGAATCTTGACTGTACCTCGCCTCCAACTCCAGCCTGCCCATCCTATCAGACCTCATCCTCGTTAGGCACATTGTTAAGCGGAATGTCGCAGACGTCGAGGTTGTTGATGGTGGTGCTGGATATGAATATGTAAAAGGCAACATTGCCACAGTCTGAATATGAACGGGGAAGCTCTAGATGATTAGTAAATTGAAAGAGGAGGCATTGATGGTATGCATGAGTACTTTGAGCATGGGGGTGGAAACCACCGTTTTTAACGATGGGTTTGCACGTGGTTTGTTGATGGCTTTATACAGGAAACGCATGGTAGATGCATAATTACGTTGTTAGAACAACATGCGAATCAGAATCTGGTTCTTTCGGGAAGAGGCACGCGCCGATCCATGTTGCTGGTTTCTTTGATACCCAGTCGTGCCAATGAAGATATAGCGAGCGCACGGTAGTGGCAAAGCTTCCATCGAGCCGCTATTGACAGGCGATCGCTGTTCTATTCTGAACAAAGCCTCCGTCTTTTTATCCAAGTTACCGGCTTTCGCTCATGCATTCCAACAGACAGCAGTGAATGCTCGCTAGCTAAGTAGCAAACGCCAAACCCAAATGCAAAGATGCAGCCTGCCTTCTCCGTCGGTCATCTCATAGACCGTATGCTTAGCCAACCACAGCCTTCATGCTCAGACTCTCCAAGAAATCGCTGAGATCTTCCTTCTTGACCTCGACGACACAATGCTCGAAGCTGTCAATGCGAACTCTAGCATTCGTCTCGTCCACGACTTCTTGGAATGCGTTGCCGAACCGATTCCTGCCAACACCTACATCGTTCAAATCGTCATCGTCGTCCTCGTCATCACTACTCTCGTCGTCGTCGTCTTCCTCGCTTTCCTCCCCACCTTCCTCGCTTTCCTCCCCACCTTCCTCGTCTTCATTTTCTCTTTCTTCCCGCTCTTTTCGCTTCTTCTCTTTCTCAGCTTTCTTCACTTCGCGAGCTCTTGCCTTGTCCCCCAGTTTTGCTTTCCGTTGGGCCCTTGCTGCGAAGTCGACCACGCCCCCGCCACCGCCTGTGCCGACGACAACGTAGACACCTCGGGCCTCGTTGAGACCGGCTATGACGAGAGGCGTGGCACGCCCGCTTTTGCCGACCTTGCCCCGTTGCTCCCGTTCTTGTTCCGCGATAGCTTCACTGACCCAGAGGGCAAGTTTGGTCAGTGCTGCGGGATGAGTAAATAGAGTAACGTCTGGACCTTCTTTGACTACAGCCATCCGAAAGGCTCTGAGGTGGCGTATTTGACGTTTCTCTATAAGTGAAGTGCCGGTGCGTAGTATCGCGCGATGTAAGTGCTGAGCTGTTGGTAAGGCATGATTTAATGCTTCAATGCTGTGTTCGATGTCAATATCCAAAGCATAGAAGGATAGTAGGAGTCAGCTTACTTCTCGAGCGCATCGTAGGCCTCCCAGAATCTCCGCACCCACTCCTCGCTCTCCGCCTTACCATCTTCGTCAACAAGCTCTTTCTGCTCAGTCCGTCCCCGATCCCAGACCCTGTTCGTCTCACTAACGGTCACTCCCGACTTACCAATCTCCAGAATCGCCCCAACGATGACCCCAACGTCATTTGCACTCAGACAGGCTTTCCAGCCCCAACTTCTCACGAAGCCCCAGCCCTCCTTCTCTCGTCCTACGCTTGCAGCTGGTGGTACAAGGCCATCCAGACCATACATCGGTGCATAAGTTAATAATTTCTGCCGTAGTCCACGCTTTAAGTCCATGTCCATATGCGTATAATTTTGTTTGCATTGAGTCAAACTGACTCCCATTTTTGCAAGAAGCTTATGTAACCGTTTCTTCCCGAGCTCGCTCCATATATGTAGTCGAGAAGCTAAATAGGGAGAGTGAAGCATGCTATCATACAATGACCAATGTCTTATGAGGAGGAAACGAGGTTCAGGAGATAGTCGTATCGAATTGTCTGTGGGTGAGCGAGCTGTCGTAGGTATAACGCCAGAAACTTCACTACGTTTGTTTTCGCGTGAAGGATCATCAAGATCAGGAGGGTTCAGTCTTCGCACTTCATCTCGTAGGACTTGACGTATCCGTTCACCACGTTCTCCCCCCCAGCCTGCGGAGCCACCAGAATCTAGAGCGTCCGAGATACCCACACCAGTCATGCTCCTGCCATAGAGCTCAAGCGAACTCACGCCTACAATCGCGTGCCATAAGAGGTCATTATCCTCGCGTCCGAGGTCTTCAGCCAAGGAGTAGAGGATGGACGAAATGGGCTCCGAGTAGGAAGCCCCTAAAGCATAATACCTTTCTAGCGTTATGGTGTGTTTCCGACGTGTACGGTGAAGCCTGCGGCGAAGAGTGCGTATGGATGGCTGTTTATCGACTTTAGGAGAAGGCGGCGAAGGTGACGGCGAAGCATCAGAGCCTCGATCGTTTCTTGACGCGTTTTGCCTCGAATGACTTCGCGACGAGCTTGATGAGTCATTCTATACACGACATCAGCGAAATGTCATGGAGGCTGATAATCGCATACGTACAGAATTGCTTCTCTGCCTTCGGCGCGGTCGACCATTTTCATCGTCTTCATCTTCGTCTTCTCGATCCGACCAGGACTTGCGCTTCTTCGACGATCGGCCGCCTTCAATCGACTCTACCACCTCGCTTTCGTCGCCCGAGTCACCAGATTCACTCTCGTAGTCTTCTAGATCTTGCATGTTGTATAACTCGCAGTATGCTTCTCGTTCAGTCTTCAAGTCCTCATCTATATCACCATCATCATAGACTATAATGCCTCCTTGTCCGGGTCTGTATGTCGGTTCTATCCGCCCATTGACAACCTCGGGACCCCCAGCTCTCACTTCCTTCATCGCCGCGACTGGATCGCCACCAAAGACATTGCCCAGATTCCAAGGTCGTCGCGCGTCAATGAGCCACACTTCGATTCCTCCAGAAGGATCTACTCCTTCCTGATCCGCGTCCAAGCCTAGGACAGAAGACATGTCCACGAGTCCTCCCACCCCCAAGCATACAACTACCCCGCCAGTCCCTCCATTCTGTATCCGCATGAGTTGCACGATATCCAAGCCGGCTTGTTCAAGGTCGCCGTAGCCGGAAATGGGCTGGATCTTGTGAGCGATGTAATCACGTTTAAGAAGGGCTGTTAGAATTCGGCACGCGCACAATGCGTCCGGTTCTAGAGCGACCAGGATGAGGACAGGCGGTGACGTAGGGTGGTGCGTTCGCATGAGATGTTGGTAAAGCTGGGAGATGAGGCTCCGTGGGAGGTACATGATCGCGAGGGCTTTGGAGCGCAAAATCCTCGCTTTAAACAGCGAGATCCGATGGCAGAGGGCCTGTGATCTATATCAAAGCTTTATAACTAAGCTTAGAGGGAGCATCTTGAGTCGATGAGCACGGGGAAGGGCTCGAGACGTCGCAGTGTAGTAGGAGGGCACCGAAGCCTGGCTTAATCGGAACGACACGCAAGGCGCAAGTCATGCTATGTATTCAAGGGCTTGTGTCTCTTGTACCTGCGTATTAATGGATATGGATATAAAGTATTGCTATTCTGCAGTCTATTGACCTCAACGCGCCTCGAGGTCGCGCTCATTATATCCACCTTACGCTAACCACATATTGCGATAATGTACCTCGAAAAGGGTGATAGAACCTCGTCACTCTCAACCACTTATAACGTCGTCTATTACAGTTCGAAGGGTGACCAATATGACGACTCGCCTATCGTGATGCAATTGTATCGACAGTGAAGGCTTGCTTTAAATCTGATCTCGTCATCATTGCTAACAGAGGCTTACTTTGTCATACTCAACGTTCAGCCCATAGCTTTGCCAGTTTTGCCAGCTTTGCATCCTCTATTTTGGTCGCGACTATGAGCCGGATCAGCAATCGCCTTCCATTAAGTCTTCGGTAAGACCCTTTGAGTGCCTGACACGGCGCTATTCTCCGACATTTTCCCCTTCAAAAGGATATGGCACCAAGTAGGCGTCCAAGTCGTAAGCCAATCTTCAAGAACTCTCCTACTTGCACATTTCCTTCCAGCCTTTGAATCGGCTCTTAAGCACAGAGAACCCCGGCGAGCCTTCCGATTTGAGTTTGCAAAAGCTCTGGTAGAGGTCCGAGAATGCCCTCCAGCGATCCTCAATTTTCAAGACTTGAGCTTGAGGGATATGCCGCAAGCTGTGATGCTTGGAATAGCCAATCACATCATTCTACCAGCATTCGATTCGAAGCTATTCAGGGAGCATAGAGCTGCTTCATTCAGACTCGACGATCATTGAGCATGTAAAGGATTCCCAGATCAGGTTCCCAGGCTCATCGAGATCGTTCATTCGGCAACCCTGGTCTAATTCCCCAAGACGATCACCCCAGTTTCAACCTCGTCGTCGAAACCTCCTCCCACAGTTGAAGGGCATGATAGATGTGATTTTTTCATTGTCCACGGAATAGCTGCAAGAATGTGGAGGAAAAGGATAAACCAGGTGGTAGAATCAGAATATTGCTGAAACCGCAAGGTTGAACATGTATAACATCCATGTTTCAGTGAAGTATATGCTCAAGGCTGTAGAAAGGTACTCTAGGCAGCTTCGAAGAGTTTCCTGTGCAAAACTCCGCTCGTAATACCTATTGATATGTTATCTAACCCCTCTCACCAAGCCTAATTACAATCGTCCGGATCCCAATTTCATCTCACTGCACCAGTGCAAAAACTGGCGATTGTAGCTTGTCCTGTCGTACATGCTTCGCCGCAGCCACCTTACCTCCAGAAAGCTCTTCATTCGAGACTGGTAACTCGTCACCAATCTATCTGGAGGTGAAAGGTCCAGTACATGAGCCCGAGGTTCGATGTCGTGATATGAAGACATCCCCAGACATCCAAACATAACCCCTGGCGTTCGGGATCGACATAATATTTGGATAGCATAAAGCATGCCTGTACGTGTTGATAATTATTCGTCCTTGGGTTTTACTTGCAGGTACCTCGCCTCATCTGATAGATAATTACTGGAGACGCTAAAAGCTTAAAGTGTCTAGCCACAGGCACAATGTTGAGGACTTGCGTTTATATACCACGCTGCACGTCAATCGGGCATTGACTCTAGGCGAGTAGTGAACTCGACGCGGGTAAAGAACAGCGTGAAGCTGAGCGCCGAACCAATCAGGTCCGTTTATTCATCTGCCTGATTCTTTCGATACGGATCTATGTTGGCATTGTCGATGAATCATGAGTGCTGTGGATATTACCGACAATTTTGCCATAATGAAATCCTTCGTCGGTTCATGTTGCCCATACTAGCGCTAGAAACATAGATACTGACACAGCTTTACTACCAGACCGAGCCCCGAATTAAGGCATAGGACGCTTACTATCCCAGATGACTGATATTGGACCGTGATATGAGTCATTCCACTACTCCTGAAACGCCGATGTGATCTTGCCTTACCTCTTTGAGGTCCACGGTGCCACTCATAAAACCCGTTCTAGCAGGCTCCTAAGATTGCTGTTTCGTTGCGGAGCTTGACATAAACCGTTGTATGTCGTTGTTCTCGAACAGGCGGAGACTTTGGTGTGGTGGTGGAAGAGGCTTCTTAATCAATGGAATCATCGTCATGAGGGCATCCAGGACCTCCCAATACAACGATTTGAAAGCATTCGTTTTGAGTCCGTGGCTGGCTAACCTTTTCATCCCGCCGTTTCCATGTGAACCAGATTTATTGGGTTTGCCCTCATCAAACAACCTTACAATTCTCATGCGAACAAGTGGCTTTGCTCAGCAGCGTCGATGAAAACATTGACAGCGCTTTCGTTCTCGATCTGTGACAGGCTCCCGCACTTGTCGCAGTAAACGGTCGGAGGTTTCACATCCTGACGGTATGGAGAGTTGCAGGGGGGGACTTCGGGACTGATTCGTCTTCATCTCAATATTAGCGATCGTTTATCGAACTCAGAATACAGCTGCAGAATGTGGGGCCCACTACGGTATCGACGATGAGGATGTAGTAATTATCCCATGTGCTGGTGAGAAGTCACATTTAGCAATGGCTAACGTGATAGAATTCAATGGCATGGTAAATTAGCTTCGGTAGGCTTGAACGATCTGCAGTGTGGCTGTCATATGTTTGATCGTTGCTAAGTGTAGCTTCTCACCAGCGCATGGAATGTGGTAGAGACTTGTAAGAGAGATGGCTTCTATTTGGAGGTTGTTGGATTGGGTCATCAGTGGGCCAAGCGTGCCAAGCAACGTTTATATGAGTGATCGGCACGGGAGGGCTGATCTGCCGCAAGAGCCCCGCCATCTACTTTAGTATTCGCATTCGGCGCCGTCAACCCAGCGACGATGAATTAGCGCCAGCTCGTTCTTCCAAGTAACCCTTAAGTAATGCGCCATTTCATACGAGGAGACATCATCGCCTTACCTGGTCGCCAATGGCTTGCAAGATGGTGATGTTCTAGTAGCTAGTTACCTGGGAATTGGATCTCAGCATTGGAAGGATTGCTTTTTAACGAAAGTACGGTTACGGAAGGTGCAATGCTCGCGTATGCCACTCAGCGACTCATTGGTACCCGCAGTACTGACCTCATGCTCTTTATAGCCTTACTGTCCACCACTAGGCATGAAGAACGGATCGAAGTAATCTGCGGGATTATAGGGGAATCCCCACAGGAATTGGTGAACAGCTTCTACATATCATCTTCCCTACAATATAGATTACGCCAGCTCGAATTCAACGATGAGTCACGCAGACGTGCCAATGTCAAGCAGACATGCAAGGGGCATGCCTCCTCCAAATAAAAGGCCTGAAGGCAAGTTGACCTTTGTTGGTCTGCCTCTCGAAATACAGCAGCAGATTGTGGGACATGTAGGTATCCATATCCCTCTGCTGGCCGCTTCTCTAATGTTCAAGAAGATGAGTCGCAAAGATCTCTTTGCATTCCAGAGACTCTCTCCAGACAGCCTCTCCCTTGCCAACGCTCGAATCTACCGAAATTTAGACCTCAATCTCACCAATTCAAACGAGGATGACAATGGCCTGCCATTCACACATGCAGCAGATACGCTTCACAATATTCTTGCGAGCGAACAAGATTATGGAAAGTATATCAGGAGCATCCGACTAGGAGCGATGGACGATACGATCGAGCTCGCTGCGGGTCAACCCGGCCGTTCAGATTCCCTTTTGATGACGAGGCTTCTATGGGACTCAAAATCAGACTCTAGCAAACTGCTTAATACGGCACTATTATTAGTAGCACGAAAAACTTGCAAATTAGAAGCCTTCCAGTCAGTTTCTCATACCTTTGTCCGTTTCCCGGATGCTGACAATCTCTAGGTGGGACGCCCCAATAGAGCTAAGCGGAGCAGTCTACCAAGCCCTCCATAAGATCGAGAGTCTCCGACATCTACGAGTCAGGCTTGACATCTCTCCATCACCGAGGATGGTTATCCGTCACGGTCTACCTCCCAATCAACATCAACCACCAGGTCCCAACAATACACAGATTGCTCACGCATTGTCAAATTTTGTTCCATATCCGCACCCTGGTATGCCTTCGGCCACTTCCAGTTCCCATCCTGCTCAGTCAGCCACAAAATTCGGCAATGTAAAGCGCAAGAAGATTGGCGGCAACGGAAGCTGCAACTACTGGGCAAACCCAAGGCTCTTCTCGGGCTTCAAGCATCTGAGTACACTATCACTTATGGGTATTTCTAGCCTGGACTGCCTAGCAGAAATAGCGGAATGCATCAGAGCCTCTTCGGCTACACTGAATTGCTTGACTTTGACCCTCTCGACGGAGCTGGCACGCAAAGCCCGGAAGCCTGCCTCGGTCAATTCTGATCTAGAAGATCCCTCTGATACGGAGCTCGATGATGACGAGCTTTTGAACGATCCCACGTTGGCCCCAACAACGACTGCCACAACCCAGACTCCACCAGTCAATGAAGCCGATATCCGCAAGGAAAAGCTAGCTCAGGAAAGTATCCTTGCGACTGTGTTCGATTTGCAAAGCGTGGCCGCGGAAGGGAAAAAGATTGAGAAGAAGTTGTCGCTTTGGGACAATGTTCCCCCAGAACAGGATAGCGAGGTCATCAATCGGCAGTTCAGCACATTGATGAAGACGTTACTGGATGAGGTAACCTCGGAATCAGGTTCGGCTTCAAGTGGCGCCACCTTAGACCGTTTCAAGATGATCAAAGAAGTGGCGGAAATGTTCATTTCGAATCAGAGTCTGCAGAAAAAGACACCCAAAGAACAGCTCAAACCTCCAGCGCTTTCCACGAAGAAATTCGGATCTAAATCCAAGCCTTTGAATCCACTCGCATCTGACTTCAAGTTGTCTGATTCCAATGCATTTGGATTCTCAGCAGCCACGGATTGGGATTCTTATATTTCGAGCCCCACAACTTCGTCATTTGACGTGACAACTGCAAGCTCTCCAACCACTGGAGCATCGAAGCCACATCCTGCTTCTGGCTTCTCTACTAATGGCTCTCTGGGAAACATAATCCAATGTGCACCAGGTACAACCTTTGCGTCATTGGTAGACCAATATGCAGCATCGCCCTCAAAACAGGTCTCCCAGCAAAAGCAAGTAGCCAGTAACGCACAGAAGCTAGCGCAACTGAAACTACTGCAGGCGCATAAAGCACAGGTACAGCAAGCGCAGCAAGTACAAGCTACAAGTTACACGTCGCCATACTATGACGGATCTTACCCACCGTCACTACCGTCTAACCCGACCCTTCCCTATCCACCCAGTCTCAGCAGCAGTCTTGGAGTTTCTGGTGCAATTGGAGGTGGACCGTACACCTACAGCCCGAATAACGGGAATGCTCCTGCATCTGCCAACGGGCTGTCCTTCGGAGGTCCTCCTGGCCCCAGCAATGTCACTAATCAGGTGGTCCAGAACGGGCTTAACAATGTGTCAAAAAAGGCAAAGGCAAAGCCTGCGAAAGCGAAAAAGTCTCCCCCAACAAAGTCCGCCGTGGTTGCCGATTCCGATGATGAAACGGAAAATGCAGCAAAGATGTCTCCAGGAGCAACCCAGCCCTTCTTCACCGCTGAACAACCATCAGAGCCTCCAGAAGATGCCATGGATGTGGACATGGAGCATCCTGACGAAGAGATACAAGAATTGGGGGAGGATCAGGAAATGCTTGCTGATGTCGAGGAGATTGACGTGCTTACACCTAGAAAGCGCGCAAAGGTTGGGAGCTTGGTTACAGAGGTTCCTGTGATTCCGGCTTACGAGGGACGATTATCATCGACGCAAGCCGAAGCTGCTACTACAGAGGAGGCGACAACATCTGAGGAGGAAATGCAAGCCTATATCCGAACCACCCATGGTTTACGTCTGGATTCGCTAGCCCTTGAATGGGTCCCTTTGAAACCTTCGATTGTAGCTAGAGCGCTCGACCTGAGTATACTGAAGAACTTAACACTGCTCGAAGTTGGTCCACAAGACGCATTTTGGACGCTGCTCGCACGGCTACAGAGCGTTTCTCCAGACATCGCATTCAAAAGTATCCACACAGACAATGTATCCCAGCCGTTCCTGAAGTTTCTTGCATCCTTCGACGGTCTCGAAGAGTTGTACATGCATGAGCGAGCTCTGAAGCAAGGGGAAGAGGCCACAGCTTCATCCAGTGTTGGCACCGTTATGATTCGCAAGCTTGCCCTGCAACGGCACATTGGCACATTGAAGCGATTGATGATCAGGAACGAACGCAGCGAGTCCTGGGATATTGATACCAAGACCATGCAATTCTTGGCAGTAAAAGGCAGAGAATTAAGGGAGCTGGCTGTGAGCCTGAACTTGAAAACCTACGTAAGATACCCCTCAAGTCCTTCGTACGAGGCTGATAGATTCAGCACGTTCTTATGCAATATTTTGCTGCCTTCAAGAATCTGTACGCACTGCATCTCATTGCTCTTCGCTCAACGGATCGAAATCTGGTGCTGCAAAATGAAAGCCTCAATTTCGCCGTCGACAGCTTGTCACACTGTCATGACATGAAGCTCAAGTATATCGCCATTGTCAACAACGTGGTCGCGATCGAGTCGAGGCCGGAGCAATTTTATCGGAATCTGACAACGGCCATGGAGAGGCGCAAGGACAAGAAGGGCAAGGGCAAAGCTTCTGTGGATTCTTTCAGCTCCATGGTTGAAGACTTTGAGGATTCCGGCTCGGACATCGTCGAGAACGCTTTGGTCGATGTCGTATTTGGTGTCAGCAAGCTTAGGATCCCGACGTACTTTGCAGCCGCGGATGATGTCAAGATCTTCTCGAAACAGATCCGGTTTGGCAGGCTCCTCGTGTGTGATAAGCTGCTGGTGAATACCACCTAATAAATTCCAGGTACGATTTCCATTGTTGACATTGTGCGCGTATCCTACGTTGTTCGTAGCACAGCATGGCCTCTCCTATTTCTACCCGTACAAGCATAGCTCAGGCAGGATGAAGAGCGGGCAGCTAAGCAGATGGAGATCATCGAGCAGGAGGAGGCTGAGCTTATACCCCGAAGGCATTATTAGATGGGATTGGGATACAGTTGTACTTGTAGAAAAAAAACATCTTTATCGTTCGAGACCGATATATCTGGTGGTTGTAGGCCCTTTCCGGGAATCCATCACCTGCCGTTCGTTCCAGGCAACATGCTCACCCAGGACAAGAGCGTAAAATAGGAGGTACAGGGTGATCGCCATTGAAGCAACTGCGTCTACGCTGAGGAGATATTCGAGACTTCGTTGGTTGGGATATGGAGATTCTGACACTTCGACCTCTGGCACGCTTGTGAAATGTATCATAGGTATTGATATATACCTCACTTCACTCTACTCAGACTGTCCGATGCAGTCCATTTGCCAACAATCTGTACACCATACCCATAACCCTACAGATACCATACCCATACCATACCCATACCCACATCCATCCCACAAGTACCTATATCCACTTCTACATCCACTCACACCTCCTTATACTCCCCATACCCCAACAATAACCCCCCTCCCCCCGTCCCCCCCCCCTCTCTCCCGTATGGAGATCAACAATGCACTTTAATCAATCCAAGAAATAATGTCTGGTAGCCCGATCTGAAAACTCTTTTTAGAAAAGACTATTTGCACGTAGAATAGATGGGATCCTGGGTTTTGGGGGAGGGATTGGAGGTGGGATGGGGCGAGTGGGGGAGGGAATCGACAGCCGTTGAAGGACATGTTGGCGTGAGAAGCTGGTGCTTCACCTTATATTGTAGTGAGCTGATAGTGAGCTGAGGGGCGGAGTACTTTTATTCTTGGTTTCATATTGGTATCATGTTTCATGTTTTGGAGCTCGGTAGCTGGGGCTGGAGATTTGGAAACCGGAGTTTCTGTGGAGGGAAGGGTGAATGATGTGCTTGCCATCTTGAGATGTGGGGATCCAGTATGTGTCTGAAGCGTACTCTATATCGTACAATATGTACAAGAAACGAAGACCGTGATACTTCCTCCAACCCGCCGATCAGACCTTCTCAATCCGTTGCACGACCATGGCAGTCGCCGCACCTCCCCCGTTGCATATCGCGGCCACGCCATACTGTCCCGGCAGCAGCTGATGCAGCAGCGTCGTCAAGATCCGCGAACCCGAGCTGCCGAGGGCGTGTCCGAGCGAGATAGCACCGCCTCGAGGATTGACGTTGGCGGACTCAAGTCCCAAAATCTTCTGATTGGCTTTGATAACGGCCGCGAAGGCCTCGTTGAACTCCCAGATCGAAACCTGGTCTTTGGATATCCCGGCCCTTTCCAGGGCGATCGGCACGGCCTTCGCTGGTGCGACGGGGAAGTCTATAGGGTCGACTGCGGCGTCTGCGGACGAGACGATGCGTGCGAGGACTCGGCTGCCGGAACCGAATTCCGCTGCTATCTGTTTGTTGCCGAGTACCAGGGCTGAGGCGCCGTCGTTGAAGGTGGAGGAATTTGCCGCGGTGACGGTACCGCCAACTTTGACGAAAGCAGGTTTTAGCGTTGGGACCTTGTCTTCCCTCAGGTTTTTGTAACCTTCATCCTCCGAGATGACCGTCTCGCCTTTCTTTCCCTTGATGGTGACTGGTGCGATCTCGTCCTGGAACTTGCCCTCGCCCCAAGCTTTCTGGGCTCTATGGAAACTCGAAATAGCATACTCGTCCTGCTCTTGTCGTGTGATTTTATACTTTTTGGCTGTTTCTTCCGCACAGACGCCCATGTGGATTTGATTGTAAACGTCCCACAGCCCGTCTTTGATCAAGCCATCCTCCATGCTGATCGCTCCAAAGGGCGGATGCTGGTTCGCTCTCGGCATGTAATAAGGTACTCGGCTCATATTCTCCATTCCGCCGGCTATTTGTGCCTCTGCCAAGCCTAATTGTATGTTCTGTGCTGCGAATACCACGGCCTTGAGACCCGACGCACATACTTTATTTATTGTGACAGCGTCGACTGTAGGAGAGAGACCTGCGAGTATCGAGGCTTGACGAGCGGGTGATTGTCCGACGGATGCTTGGAGAACGTTGCCCATATAAATATCAGTGATCTTGGAAGCAGGGACGCCAGACTTCGTCAGCGCTGATTTGATGGCTGTGGCACCAAGCTCAGGAGCCGGAATGGGGAGCAACGAGCCATTGAACTAGCGCATATTAGTAGAGAGTATCATGATCCAAGATGAGACAGCGATACCTTTCCAGTGGGAGTACGAGCGGCGCTGAGGATGTAAGCATCTTGAATGTTGGTCCTTGATGTAGGGGAAGTACTGAGATGGCGCCGAACTTGAGCAACGCGCTGTATTGAACGGCCCGCCGCCGATTGTGATATCAGCACTTTTGAAGACTTTGGTAGTATTGTAGACATGTTTATAGTAGAAGAAGAGTCACTGAAGGTCTCAAAAAGCTGCTGGAAGATGAACCTCGGCACTACGGAGATGTCCCCCACATTATCACTTATCTCCGTACATATCGAATTCCATTTCTACCCAAAGGTTCTGAAGAACCCTCTAGATCGAAGATAGTTGTGCCTGTTGTAAATGAATCAGTATTCACATTGCAACTGTACTTTAGAAGGATCCACATCAACGTATCGCCGGCCACCAACGCCTATGCAAGATGCCTATGGGATACCCCCAAATCCGCATAAGTTCAACCACAATCCATATCAAGAGTCGAAAGCCTTGTGCATAGCTTGGTGCGCCAATTCAACCCCCAGAAACGTTGCTGCGTTGGCAGGTACTGCTCTTGCCATCGCAGGACCCATACCAGGGAAGAAGGCTTTGAAACCCCCATTAGCATACAGACCTCTTATCGTACCGCCAATTGTGGGTTGTCCCTCAGCACTTTGTAATCGACTCTTGACTGTGTCTATTGGGAACACTGGAATCCACATGGCTACCCCAGCAGCACCTCCTGCGACAATGATGGCTCTCAAGCTCAATTCCCCACTTGGGTTTCCATCCTTATCCTTTGGCGTCAATTTCCTTTTCACATACTCGTAACTTGCAAAATATGCAGCGCTTCCGGGTCCATCCCTTGCTAAAGTCATTGCCGATCCTCTGAAGACTGACCGTATACCTCCTTCCTTGTATAGTTGACGAACAACGTCAAGGCCACCGGAGTATTTAGGCTTCTCGCCTGGCTTCAGCTCTTTCTGACCTTGGATCTGCAGAAGAACTTTGACGCGTTCAAAGGGGGCTGTCACCAGGGTCATAGGGATTGCACTGAAGAAGCCGGCAGCAGAGATCTGCCCCATCGTGAAAGGGGTCTTTTCATTGGTGTTTGGAGAAAAGGATCTGACGAGTTTCTGGCCGACATCGTAACCCCAAAAGCTGATGGCAAACATGGGCGTCACACCCACCAGCGGTGCCGATACGCCTGCATACATACCCTGATTCGGTCAATCTAGATTCCCCAACTCCCTTCTCATGAAGACGTACCTTCCTCAAGCCTTCCCTAGCAACCGTCTTCTTGACAACATCAATAGCCCCCGTGTAGACCCCCTTTTCTGCGGTCTGCATTCGCACCTTCACCAGATCGAACGGATGTCCGACGATGACTGCACATACTCCTCCTACACCTCCTGCAGCGAGGGAACGCAAGCTAGACAACGTTTGTTTCGAGGCCTCGACCACTTCCTTCTTGACTTCGTCGGCCGACGGAATCGAAGACGGGGAGGATGGAGAGGAGGGCATGGCGGCGACGAAGCCTACAGACCGACAACAAGCAGGAAGTCGTAAGGTTGCAGAGTGTTGGATTGACTTTCTAGCCAGCTCCTAGCCGAGGCAATTGCTTTTTCGCGAATCAGCCATCCACTTCCCCGGGAGGGTAGGATAGCTTGAATCAGGAGTCGTGTCGAGCAGGACTCATGTACATTTGAGACCGGGTGGCCGTCGCTGTCGCTGTTATATACCGCGAAGAATTGCCAACGTCAGTAGCCGTTCCTGTCGGTGCTGTAGATGCCCGATGCGTCATTTATGGTCATGTTGTGCTTCCAAGGTAGGGGCACGTCTTCTATCCAAGATAGCAAATCACTCTGACTGCAAATTATTATTGTATTTGCCTCTGTCGACGTTGGGTGAGCTCAAACATATGAAGGCCCTACTCTATGTCTAAACTTGTGACACATATGCGTCTACTTGAGCCGGTTCATCTGCTTTCACCTCCTTGTATTCAAGCTATCGGTCACGAAATGCCTATTCTACAGAATTAATGAGACGAGTGCCCGAATTAATGACCTGGCTTCAGGCCCGAAGTTGATCAAGGTCACGTATAACGGGAGTTCTGCAGATAGAATCCGCTCGAATGAGACCCATGCCGGAAACCCTGCTGTTACCATCATGTGACTGAATCCCACGGCCCACTGATACCACCTAGAGCTGTTGATAGCCTTCATCCAGGTGTAAGCCGATATCACCGTACTAAGCAACGACTGGATCATGGAGCCCCTCGTGGCCGAGGCAAACGATCTTAACCGTGTTGTGTCCGCGATATACGAAGCTCCGTTCCATTAGGTGCTGTACATATACCATATACCATGTACCTAGACTACCTCATCCTCCGCATGCTGCTAGGATACGCTCAAGGTAAGGTGTAGAATCGGCACTATTCATTGCCTACCAACGGCAATCGTGACTGTAAGCTTGGAGTTGGCAGTGGGCGAGACAGGTACCAGGACCGGTAGAGACGTCCGCCTGAGATGACCGCTGCGCTAAGCCCCACACGCGCTAGTTCTAGGCCTAGTTCTAGCAAAAACGTGGGGAAGCTTCGGAATGTGTCTCGTGACAGGTGCATCGCCGTCAGATGTGAGTAGGAGGTAGGTAAGATAGGAGTATGGAGTAGTCTTACGTAGCTGTAGGGTAGTTAGTCCACTCTGTTCCAAAAAGATACCTACGACTTATGACGGCATCGGTCGCACAGCGTGATAATCGACTGACTGAATTGACCAATGAAATCTGCCCTGACCGAAGCTCTTTGTTTGTCAAAGGAACCAGCTCCGCTTGTCTGATCGTGTACCTCATTCAGCACCTCAACATAATCCCAACCAACGACACCTTTCATCAACCATCCACCCCGTTCTTTCAACCCAATCAACTTGATAATACAGAAGCAAGACAATCAGTAAGCCTACCTGTTCATGGTACTTATGAGCTCATACCACTTGCATACCCTCCTTGTCCGTACCCTTCCGAATGAGCTCAATGCCTTCCATGACGATCTTACCCGTGGCTCTGATGCTTGTCATCATGACACTAATGGCTACCACTGTCAGTGACTCGATCCCACAAGCAGAATGACCGCGACCATGCTGGCCTTGCCGACGGTACTGCCGAAGACATCCAGCATCTTCCTCGCTATTTCAGCAAGAGCGGTCACATTGACGCCGACCCCAAGAAGGTGAAGAAGGAAGGTGGAGGGAAAGGCAATTGGTAAGTCTTCTTCTCAACCTACTTCACCAACACCTAAGCTGATATGCTCTTTTAGGGGTACTCCCGGGGACGAATCCCATGATTATGGCTACAATTTCACCAATGATCGTCGTCGCTCCAACAGCAGCTCCCATGCCCACGCCATCGACAGCTTCAAGACCAAGTTTGAAGCCGTCGAGGCCGATCCAGTCTTCGAGGAAGACATCCATGGAGCCAAGGACGACGGCGCTATGGATAAGGAATTGGCACTCGAGAAGGGGGAGAGTGCTGATAGTGTTAGCATTGCTAGCATTGAGGAGGAGGATTCAAGCAAGGCATAGATGGCCTCCGTGATGGCTAACTCCCAGTCAGTACTTCGGATCACAGAGCTGGAATCTGCTGGCTGGACCGCGGGAAAGTGGATCAATGTGCTGGCACCTGTTGGCTTGATGTTCTTTGTTCCACTTGACGACCAGTGCTATATTCTTGAGCAAGTTATGCTCCTTCTGTAACAACAATGAATGAAATCATCTTTACAAACCTTGCCTGGTATACCAATTCAATCAAGCGTTTCTTGCCTGCTAATCGAGGAATGAGGGACGTGACAATCAGAGATGATGACTGTGATAACGACCAAGTTGTAGTCAAGGAGATCCGGCGAACGGTTTTCGATTTGCGATATGTAGATGTGCGTGACGCTTTGTTCCTCTGTTTTGCTCGCAAATACCATCGAACGAAACCAATTGTAGTAAGCTCATTGTGAGCCGGCCAGCTGAAGAGCTGACTACAATTCTTTACGACCAGATATACGACAAGCGGATTGGGCTCAATGGGCATTAAGTCCATTGTCAACTGCTGAGGGCGTGTGTAGCGCAAAAAATTCCAGGCGCGGCCAGTCTCGGACATAGTAACAACCCCCGGAAATCAACATTTTGAAGAACATCAACATTGCGAAACATCGTCTGTACGCCCGGTCGGCTGCTATGACCTTGGTGATGCAACAATAAGAAACATGTTCTCTCCGGATCTAGCGATGCCGGCCAGCGTAGCCGCGCGGAATCCTCGACGACGGCAGCGGACTGGCTCAGACGACTCGGTAGCCCTTCGACATAATCCCAAGCGAATACGTCGATCCGGCTTAACATCAGATACCTTTCAGCCTCTAGATACCAGGAAGCAAAATGGATATATTGAGCTGGTCCAGGAAGAGCCGATCGCGAACGGACACGCGAAAGAATCTGGCAAGCAACGACATGCAAGCGTGGCTGCTCCAAGCTTGGCGATTAGACATCGAGGAGTGAAAAAGGCGGATAGGGAGAAGAGGGCGAACAAAGATGACGGTACCACTGAATTGGTGTGCGATTATAAGCTCAAGCAATGTCAGTCGCAATGCTGACCTTCGCAAAACCAGACCAGGAATGAGAATTATGTCGTGACCCAGCTACCAACAACTCCAGAGGTGCTCCGGGACCACCATGCTTCAGGTCTGGGCTTTGTATACTATCCTAGAGGAACCGACTGATAGCCTGTAGGGAAATGGCATGGGGAGATAGCAGCAAGTCTTGGCTATGCCCTTGCAATGACCCCAGATTCTGCTATAGTGTGGCACTACATACAAGGAACAACTTCAGCCGATCACACGAGACCCGTCAACATCAAGCTCCTCCATCCTTCGAACAATGCCCGTCACCCATTGCCTCTTGGGGTACTTGTACCTACCTCCTCAGAACCAGCACTGCTTGTGGTGATGCCCATTGGTGGGAAGATCACGTATTGGGAGAGCCTTTCAAGCGCGGCAACCGCAGATGTGAGCCGTCAAAAGCAGCAAAGTGTTCAAGGTACCATATCCGGACTCATGTCTGGGGAGATGGTCACCGAGATTATCGAGGCCGAACCCCGTGGGTTCATCCTTACTTTCAGTACCGGCAGACTCGCGCATCTCGTCGTCAGTGATTCTCAGGGAAGGCCTACTATCAACGCACAGTTTTTACGCGACAATGGCGTCCAGAGCGGAGGCGTGTTTGGGAGTCTCAGGAGCGTCTTCAGTGGTGGTGGGTGGAGGAAAGATGTCGCAGCAGTCAGAGCAGGAAGCTCGTCCCAACGTGGTCAACGATATATGGTCGTTGCTACTAGTGAAGGCAGCTTCCAAATATGGGACCTCAATTGGAATGGGACGCACACTTTACTCTACTCTGTCGATGCTAAAATGGATATTCTTCAGTCATTGGTTGAGAGCGCTGATCTCTTCCATGGCCACGAAGAATGTTCCTTCGAGGTGCTCGACTTCACGGTTCTACCCGGGCATCACTCCGGGAAAGAGGTTTCCAAGTCGAAAGAAAGTGGCGATTGCCAAGTCATGGCATTGACCGTCATCAAAGGATCGCAATCCTCGAGGTACGCGTTGGTAGGGCTAATTCTTGCTGACAGCTCCGTAACGATCGATGTTGTTCATCCAATCCATTGCTATAAGACCTCGATTCCTACGGAGTCTGGATTTAGGCCCCAAATACTCGTACCCGAACCAGGAGAAACAGCATATGTCATCTTTGAGAAGAGCTTAGTTTTAGTCTCTCTCGCTGAGCTTGACAGAAGTCCGAGCTCTCAGCTTCAGATGGAAGCTTATGCGTTGCCGGATCCCTTCCAGGATGCTATAGACTTTCAAACCACCAAGCCCTACCGAATTGTCGGATGTGCGCCAGAAGCCTTCGGCCAAGGCCATAATCAATCATCATGTGCTGTAATGGTGTATGGCTTCGGCCTCATCCGCATCTCTACCCTACCGATCAAGGAAGGCCAGTCAGCTTTGGATAGGGCTACGGTGACGGCCAAAAGCAAAATCGAACAAGCTGTGTTTTTCGGAAGCTTACAGCAAGATCTACTCGACTTCGATCCAAGACCTGAAATGGCATTCTCCCCCAAAGAAATTGAAGCTGCGGCGCTCAGCGTTAGCCATTCGATCATGAGTTCCACCTCCGCTTACATCGCTGCAATAGGTCCTTCAATGGATCAGCAGTTGCAACGGAGAGCAACTGCTCTAGCAGATTTGAACAAATATTTGAGGAGGCATTACCCGGCGTCGCTGAGCAGATTAACCAACTGGTCGCTGTTGTGGAGTGCTGAGAAAATGGCTTCAGCTAGAGCGATCTGGCGTTGCTACAATTCGGCTATCAGTAGTCAGAACAAGGGTTCTGATGAGAGAAATCTCCTCGCTGAGTTGATTGAGGCGATGAGTGAGGATGTGAAAACCGAGAATAAACCCGAACATCACGAAACGGATGGCGTCAGACACTGGTTTATCCACGATATATGGCGCCTAGAGTACATCATTCCGTGGGCACAGAATATGGTCGAGATGCTATTCCAAGAGGGAAAAGAAGACACTCAGGAGCTTGACCTAGCTACAGAAGCAAGGCTGGTCAGCGAAGCTAATGACATACAATTGGCAGGTTTGGAAACCGCGTTCAAATTCCGCGAGACGCATATTGCAGCATACGGTCTCGAGAACGAAATCATGCTTGACGGGGTCCTGCAGCGCAATTACGAGGATCTGCCAGATATATGGACCTCGTTAAGAAGTACTGTGGATAGAGTCAAGTTACTGACGAACGTTTCCCGAGAACTGGCGAGACGTAACGAAGATATAGAAGAAGGTGGTGAAGGTGAACCTTCACCTGATCTTATCGTGAAGATTGCAGCAGACAATCCACGTCAAGTACAAATCTGCTGCCAAACACACATCGAGCGGTTTCGATGGCTGAAGTCTCGACCAGACGATAAGAGCAAAGCTGCCGGGGAGAACCTCATGAACGATCATTTCGCGGATAGAAAGGTACTCTTCGCGAGTCTATCAGATATTGGCCAGCCAGACATGGGTATACAGCTGGCAGAGAAATATCGGGACATGGAGGCCTTAGTGGAAATCATTCACCAAGAGTTGGAGATAGCAGACGACGATACCGCCTCGAAGTATGAAGATCGCATTGAGTCATATTTCGTCAAGTATGGGACTGTTTGGGCGGACGCGTACTTCCAGAAATATCTCAACGGCGGCAGAGCCGTCACTGTTTTGACCGATAAAGCCGACTTCAAAAAGCACCTCACACAATTTCTTCGGAATCATCCGCCGTATGCAAAACTGGGCTGGATCAACGAAATTGTCTCTGAGCGTAATTACTCAGCTGCTGCAAATACCCTAAAAATGGCCCAGAAGCAGGAGGCCAACCTTTGGAGCAGGAAGATTGGATTAAGCATGAGCAAATTGAGTCTCATGGCAGCCAAATCGATTGGGCAGGTCCAAACCGACACCATTCAACCTTCCATGCAAAAGATAGACGAGACGATGGCCATCCTCGCGACCCAAGAAAAGCTGTACAAATACATCAAGCCTACTATAATGGACGCCCTCGATGCCGATGCGGAGACAGACTTGGCCATGCAGAAATATGGCACTTACTTTGTGAAAGGCAAACCCTTACTCCGGAACTCTCTAGAGCAACACATGCAAAAGATGCTAGCCATGGAGACTCTACCCCCAGAAGGCCTTATCGACTTACTTACTCTTATCGACGAGGACACCGTGTATTCAGATGACGAAGGTGTGATGGGAAATAGGTTTCTCGCCGCGCTGAAAGTCCTGAGGTTAAGCAACTTTGAAAGTACTGATCCCGGACGGCAGGAGCTCTTAGAAAAATTCATCTGGAGGCGTTGCATGATCCAGGACGACTGGGAAGACGTCAACCGTACGGAGCTGAAGAACGATACCCAAGTCGAGGTCGAGACGGGGGCTACATCCCTCTTCAAGACCCTAAAGGAAGGATATAGGACTGATTTCTGGGAGAAACAATCTCCGCTGCCTCCGGCATCTGTGATGGAAGCCGGCACCACAGTCGAATCACTACGAATCTCCTCGCAATTCGCCAACATGCCTGAAAGTGTGCTGGAGCTCCTTGCACGCGATCTCGAAGTCGAGGCCGACGTGCTGGACCATTATATCGAAAAGGGCCGGCTGGAGGAATGGTGGAAAGGCGTGCTGGAAGCCGCGAAGGCGGCCGCCAGGGCCGAGGCCGACGAAGAGGGCGAAGCGAAGTTGAGGAGGCGTGATGCGGAACGGGAGCTTGATAGGAGGATAGAGCGGAAGGATAATGAGGCTTATGGGAAAGGGGGTCAGGGGTCGAGCATGGATGGGGAAGGCGACGTGATGATGGGGTGATTGGGATGTTGAGCATGGCGTTGCGGAATGAACAGAAAAGCCCTGGTATTCATCTCTTTGATCGCATCACGTGGGCTGCGTAAGGATCCATTGCAGGCGTCCGTCCGTCCGCATCAGCGCGTGGATATCGTCTACGGTATACAAGTCATGGATCTGTAAGACTAAGGTATTGGTAGAATAGGGAAGGTCGGAAAAGAGGGTGGGTGGGGAATCCGCACCGTGATCTACTTTGTCCAGTCAGCTATAATGAATAACCTCACCTTACTAATACATCCATGCCTTCTGATTACAATCCCTCAGCCGTTCTATGTGACTCCTCCTCACTCCAAACCTCCATCCATCCATCCATCTCGACCTGAAATCGCCACCCCAAGCAATCAATCGTCGCAAAACTCCACTTCCACTTCCACTTCACGGTTAATTGTGAGATCATTGTGTGTGCGTAGAGCTACGTGCGTAGGCGTTTTGTGGGACGGGGGGATGGGGATGGGGATGTGGATGGGGGTAGGGATGTTTAGAAATGGGAGGGTTGGGAAAGGGAGGGTTGGGGAAGAAATGTTTCGAAAGGGAAGGGAGGATGTGCAGATGGTGGCGTGGGGAAATCTGTGACTGTGAGATGGGTGGATAGGGTGTATGAGGTGAAGAGCTGAGTAAGTGGAATAAGCGAAGGATGGGGACTGATAGTCGATGGAGGGAGTGTGAGGGTGAGGGAAACAGGAGAAGGCTTGGTTTCTTTTCTGGCAGCGGGTAACCCCAAATCACGTAGGGGCAGCTTCATTCATTAGAGTATGTAGAAGACTGCCAACGAATGAATTATCTGTCTAGCCTCTTTTTCCTCGTTTGCCCTATCCCCTCTGCATGCTTCACGCTGACATATGAGATGTTATCGACGGTCATGACTCGTCCTTCGCAGCGGTGTATTGTTCGTATGGGGCCATGCGCTAGTTGCGTGCAATTGGCGGACGGTGATGTTGGTGGCAGGTTGGAGGCGAAGGGCGAGCTGCCATTGTGATGTTTGGACGGTGAAGACAGTTGCGAGACTGGGGATATAGCGAGAGTCCAAGGTTAAACTGGTGTGTGACCTTAATGTATAGCACGGACTCAAACGTCCTCCGGACGCCTAGCACCTTCGTATAATCAACGCCATATCCGGACTCATGTCTATTCGCAATTGCGATGTCTACGGGTGGTACCGTGAAAACGGATCGGGTACTGTCATCCAGCCTACACCAACAATTAGCATGCTTCGAGGATGAACATTGAGACAAGGCCAAGTCGTACCGCGACCCACATTCTGTTACCTGCTACAGCACAGCACTCTCATGATCTTTTGGAGCGCTGAGGGTTGTATTTCTGGATTGTGAATTCTCGATCCTTGTTGACCGGCAGTAAGTGGGTTCATGGCCGGATTAGCTTGACTCATTCGTTGAGGGAGGTTCGCCGTGGAGCTCTGAAATTGCCCCTGAGTCGATACTGTCGGTGTGACATCGTTGAGGCCCCCCACCACTCCGCTTGAACGCTTTGGTAGCTGTGCGCCAGCGACGCCCGGCCTGTCGCGCGTTTTGCCCACTCCCGGTTTCGCCGGAGATGGGGGCAGGGGCTGCGCGGCGTTTAAACGAATGGCAGAAACTCCTTGTGTTCCTGTACCCCGTGGTGTATCAGCTCCACCCGCGAGTGCACGAGTCGTTGGATTCGCGCCTGCATTTGCTGCATGGAGGTGCTGTGAGGAATGATGCTTCATTGCCTCCCAGCCCTTGCCATTGTTCAGCTTCATCCAATCGTATTCGCCGTCCTCAACCTCGCCCGTGTTCTTGAGAGCCTGAGTGAAAAGTTCTCGGAGGTAATCGTAATCTGGAGTATCCTCAAACCCGAGGTTCCTGACGTAGGATAGGTATTTGTTGAACTCCTCTGCAACTGCGGTTCAGTTTAATATCGTCCGCTTGCTAAGTATTGTGTGCACTTACCAGTGTAGCCATCACAAAGATCCTTGATTGCGGTTGTCTGTTTCTTCTCTCCTATCTTCTCATATTTTTGCTTGTTTGTTGCCGCCTTTAAGCCTTGCCATGGTAGCCCGCCACGTAGAAAGTACATGAAGACATGTCCCAGTGCCTCCAGATCATCTCGTCGCGACTGTTCACGGCCCAAATGCGTATTGATACTCATGTACCGAGCGGTCCCCGACAGCGATTTGCGCTCTCGGTATGGAATATGTTGCTTCGTTTTTGGGTCGCGGTATTGCTTGGCCATGCCGAAATCCACGACGTGGATGACATTGGCTGATTTGGAACCAGGCCTGCCGATCAAGAAGTTGTCTGGCTTGATGTCCCTATAGATAAGGTTCTTCTCGTGGATTGTCTGGACTCTTGATAGCTAGAGCAATGTTGACATTAGCTCAAGGGGCGCATATGAATAATCAATAGACTGTCATACCATTTGCTTCGCAACCATGACTACAGTCTTCGCAGAAAATCTCCGGTTGCAGTGGTCGAACAGGTCCTCAAGCGAGGGGCCCAAAAGGTCTATGACAAGAATGTTGTGAAGGCCCTCTTGGCCAAAGTAGTAGACATTAGGTATCCCGGCTGGCAAGATTAGCAAGTTTGGCATCCCGCTCGATGTAGACTACACTCACGGCAGCCCACAAGGATCTTGTATGTCCGGTACTCATCCCTTAACTGTGGCGCATCGCTTTTCCGTGGTTCCTACCATACGTCAATACGTGCCCAATATAGAGCTAGGTAATTTGCGCACAAATTTGATCGCTACTTGTTGATTGTTCAAGAGGTTCGTGCCCTCGAATATCACGCCGAAGGAGCCTTCGCCAATCTTTTTGCCAACGCGATAATGAACTCCCACCACGTTCGAGGAAGAGGATGCCATGTCGTTGATTTGCCTGTTGATTATTGCTTCGCCCGTCCTTCAGGTGTCCTTTTCCAGACTTGGTGCGGCACTTCTCCGTCTTTGGGAAAGATACATGCACTGTCACCTCAGTCGTTAAAGGCTGGAAGGAGTTTAAGAGATTCGGATTGTTTTCAGCAGCCAACTTTTGACTGTCTGGGTAGTTGCCAGCTTGGACCTGAAACACGGTGCAAATGTCAATAAGGTCCTCTATTCCGCTGTCCATCAAAAGTCGCATTGTCGCAAATGTTTGCATAGATGAGAGGATATTGGAAAAATGAACATACAGTGTATTGCTGGATGCAGCAGCGTCTCGCTGACACTGATGCTCAAACACTGCAAATGCCTACTCCCAGGCCAGCACTTTGGATATCCTGACCCCTTCAACAATCGCCCTCGAGATACTAACGACGCAGGCTATTCCATCAGTGGCTTGGTGATTGAGGAATGATTGACCGGTGATGTCGATGGGTCTCGTGGGGTTTGCGGATGTTGAAAGGAGGGCCAGGCTGTGGTTGAGTGGATCCACGCCAGGACGCATCCAGACCAAGGTGCTACCGGAAGCTGATCGATGAAAGGCAGAGCATTAACTATTAGATCGATCGTTGACAGAGGTATGAACTCAGCAGAGCTGTGCAATGCTGCCGCAAAGGCAGGGTGGAGAGGGGAGCGACGAGATCTGTGGTGTAGGTGTGTAGGTAGGGTTGTAGGCAAATTCAACGGCATTGGGCGATCTCGGCTTGGCTCACCCACGCTCCGGCGCAGAATTGCTGACTTGCAGGGGTTAAGCTGAGGCCTTTTCAAGCCAATCTAACGCCTGTATTTTCTGCACATATTCACCAAATGTAACCCGATTCAACGCTGGCTTCTGAAGCACATTTCCTCATGCAGTATGTCCGATTCTTTGCTCTCTTTGTCGCATAGGGACGCTTATAGAAAGCAAGCCACAACACCATCTTCCATCATTTCAAGAATACGAATGCTCAACGGGTTCATGGGCAACATTAAACGGCACGCGGTGTTCCATGCACTTGAGTACGCATAGTACAGCTACTTTGAAGAGTACTCTCAAGCCTACAAGTGAGGGCCCAATCAAATGAACGAGCTTTGTTGTTCGGTGGTATAGTGCTCTATGCCCATGCAATGAGGATCCTGCACGTTCAAACGCATTTCGATTTGCCCGGAGATTGTGCTCGCTTTGGCTAGTTATATTGGCTTGCATGAGCCAAGAGCAGCGACGTTGCCTACAGATGAACACCCGCTCACCCACCATATGGAAGGAAGAAATATGCGATTACTCTACTTATGAATTAGGGTTACTTGTAAAAAGATCGGGAGAATTTCGGTTTTCTCGAGCAGCAACAGCACTCATCATATCGTATACGCAAAGCATTCCATGAGAGTGAAGTGCATCCAATCAGAAGCAGTCAATACAGCGTCGTCCTCAAGCTCCAAGACCTGTTCACGCATATCATGTTCACAGCACATACATGCCATAGCACCGTATGTATAGCTACGGCCGTTCGGACGAATGCTTGAGAATATCATATTCAGAAGGAGAATTTCACGAAATGTTCGGCCTTGACAAGTACGAAGAACATTGAATCCAAGTCTTATTACTGCATATACTGCCAAAATAATAAAGGTTCTCACCGTTCCATATCCAACCCTTCGGCTTCCAGGAAATCTCAAACTACCTTGATGCGACCAGAAAGCCACTAGGCATCCACACCTACCATCTCAGCACCAAAGCTCCTACCCTACTACCGCAGAAACCCCCCTCTTCTGCTTCCGAATCTCAGCCAACTGCCTAACAAAACTAAGCCTACGCACCTTAAATCTTTTCCCACTACTAACCTGCGCGCCAACACCTTCAGCACAAAAGCCCTTATCCGCCGAAAACGCACCTACAATTTCCCGATCCCTCTCCTCAAGATGAGGATGGCGCCGATCGCGTTCGCCCCGCTGTAACCGAGCGTGTGAGGCCCAAACATCATCTGGAGGATTATTCAAACCGAACGGATGCCTCGCCACGTAATTCTTCGTTTCGGTCAAGGAATCCCGATCGTTTTGACAAGAATCGTTGTTGTTGAGATATTCGTCGATGTGCGCAGCCGACACTGGTGTCACCCATCTAAGATCGGTACTTTGGATGAGTGGCTCGGTATGGCTCTCATGAAATCCGACCCAGATTTTCACATCCGCCGTTGACATACCTTCGTGTAAGCATCGTTCGAAAGCTGCCAGGACGTGAGGAGGAGGGATACTCGGACTGAACATGCGGTGGGCCTTGGGGCTCATCTTGTCGCGAGAGACAGGCGTGTAAATCCCTCTGGGGTGGGCGTTAGTAATGGGGCAGCTGGGAGAGGTGCAGAGGGTGGCAGAGGATGGGATATCATGGCTGGACTTAGGGTTCGTCGCAGTATATGGAATGGCCACTGAAGAGTCTGCCGTGGTGGCGATCGTGACTGTCTGTGTAGCCATGGTGATACCTAGTGCACGGGATATATCCAAGAGATCTGGCAGGCTGATGGTCGCGGGTTAGAGAGTCAACGATGAGAGAAGGATAGTGTATTAGTCTTGTGAATGGACCTGAGTATATGCAGTCGAAGAATTGAGACAATGGCATGGAAGAACAGGCCCAGAACTTTGTTCTTTCACGAACGATTGTTCTACAATGGACTTTGTTGACATAGTATGTCCCTGTCAGCATGTGCATTGTTCATTGTTTTCCTCGACTAGGGATCCTCCGGTTGAGACGGACGGCGAGAAGACCAGTAAAATGTCACCAGACCGACAACATGAATTGGTGCAGTGTGTACTGAACATCTATGTGCCCCTTCTCCCTTTCCTAGTCCCCACCTTCTCGTTCTGCCGTTTCCGGTCTAGACGTACAATAGTACTTCGGTAGGTGTCCTAAGCAAGCTGATGGCGGAATTGACAGTATTCGTAACAGTCCGCTGGAGCTCTTTAAAGTCCCAGCTCCAAAAACGGCTATGACGCCTCCTTCAATAGGAGATTGACAGCCACCTGCTGCGTCCATTATACTGCGATGAGATATCTGCGTTTCTCGCCTTTCATTCACATAGCACAGGGGATCATCAATGGAGGTTGTAGGCGCAGATTGAGTGCAAGATGTCAGATCGCTCTCTCCTGTCATTGTATCAATGCTGTGACTGCTATATGACATGACATGATCTGGCAGGATTCTCGGCTACACAAGTCCGTACCTTGAGGAGTGGGGAAGTTTGTTTGGGGCTCTCAGTTCGGAAGGGGTGAGGTTTTTTCCCGGTGGGGTCAGATCGCCGCATGTGCGAATCACCCCACGTGAAGTCCGTATACAGGCCGAGTACAGGTTAAGGAGGTAAATAGTATATTGGGTAGTGCATATGCTAAGGATAAGCATAAAGGCTCGGGTTAGGGATATCTACTTTATTGGGGGTGAGAATCTTAGGCAGGCTTCTACTCTTAAGGTCTTTAGGTCCCAAGAGCTATTTTTTATAGGATGCCTATGCTTAGTTATACCGTACCAATAGGTGTTAACCCCTAGTAAGGTTGTCGTATATGCTGTTCAACCCCAGGCGACCGCCTATGCGGAGCCTCCACTGACCCCACCGGTAAAAAACTTCACCCCTTCCGAGCTGGGACCCGTTTTGGGGGTGCGGCGAACTTCCGGTGCGGGGAAGATCCGGTGACTTCTTGTACATAAGGTAAGGTAAGGTAAGGTAGCTAATGCCAAGAGTCATCGCCCAGAGGACGAAGACGTGCTAAACACCATCTTCAAGACGCTTAGAGGAAAATTGCGAAAATGCCGTATAATCTCAAGGGGAGGAATGTCTTAGTGCTCGGAGGTTCGCGGTACGCCAAAGGAGTCAGATTCCACAGTCATCGTGCCTTGGAAGCTGACGCAAAGAGCCGAAACGATTAGAGGTTTGGGTGCTCTGATAGCCGAAAAATTCGCCAAGGAAGGTTGCAACGTTGCAGTCAATTATAATGCAAGCAAGGAAAGAGCAGAGCAGGTGGTCGAGAAGATCTCGACGGAATACAAAGTCAAATGCATTGCAATCCAAGGCGTAGGGTTCGTAAATGAAACAATGAGATCGATGGCTAACAACATCTGAGGATATGGGTGTCGCTGCAGACTGCGAGAGAACGGTCCAGGAAGCTGTAGATGGGCTGAAAGGCCTGGATGTCATCATTTCGAATGCCGTGAGACTTGCCAACAGGACACTGTATCTCCGTGCTTCGTCTGATTACTTGTCAGGGTTGGACGAAATTCACGAAATTTGGAGATCTTGACGCCATGAGCGAAGCAGAATGGGACAAGGTAGCGCTCAAGAGCAGCATTGAAGCGAACCCAAATAACTCAACTGTCAGTGTTGGGCTGTGAATTGCAAGGCAAATCTACACTTGCTTCGAAAGGCGTTACCGACATTGAACGCCAATCCAGACGGGGGTCTCTTTCTGTTGACTTCGTCTATTGCGGGCGTCTCCGCATCCGGTAGCTCAATGGCGTACTCTGTCACGAAAGCTGCCGGTCAGGTGTCCTGGTGAAAGTGTGCAATTGGCCCTACTGATGAGCAGATGCTAGGTCTTCACCTCGTAAAATGTCTAGCGGCTACTCAGGGTCCAAAAGTACGCGTAAACGCTATTCTACCGGGACTGCTTCTGACGGAATGGGTAAGTGTTATTGGGAATCCTATAATGTCAGCATTAATGGTTCAAAAGGGCGCCAATTTCACACCCGAACATGTACAGAGTGCGAGAGATAGAGCTTACCTTAAGATGGAAGTGAGAGACCATGGTTACTGCATTGAAAGATAGACAATAACGCTTGCAGACGGACATTGAGGACTGCGCAGACGGATACGTTGCAGCAGCGAAGAATAGCTCCATGACAGGACAAAACATTCAGATAGGTATGATTGCCACTCAAAATGTGGCAAAGCTCCTAACCACTGTCCAGACTCTGGCTATATGATGTTGGGTCAGGCCCGATAGGCCGCGTTCAAGTCGTTTTATCACAATGGTCGGTTCTCTGGGATGATGGTTCTGGATTTCGATACTGATCGGGCAACGAAGATAATAATTGGCCTCGGAAAAGAGGTCCATCTTTCTGATCTGTTTCACGTTCATTGATCCTAGCCTTTCTTGCAGCCTCGAAAGGCTGAGCTTGCAGGCCACCCTCGATTTTCAACTCGCGAACAGTCAGGACTTGGCCATCGTAGGCTCGAACATAGACAACACGAGATGGTGATGGATATCCTATTATTATTGGTTGGCCAACCGGAAGTTCATGATCAGGCCGATAAAATGTCGATTCAAATCCAACACTCCAGATGATCCTTCGTAAATTTTGGCTGTCATTGTCAACTTTGACCAGGCTCCAAAGTGGGCCTATAACTTCATGTCTTCGCCTGATCTCCTCGCCACTCCATGCAGTCCAGTCTATGAACCGATCTGCTGCTGTTATTTTTGGTGCATGTTTTCCTAAGATCCGAGGCTCATTCGCAGTATTTTCTGGGACAACATGTGAGCCGTAGAGGTACATACGATTTCTGATACAATCGACCAGCATGTTGCCACCTTTCGTGCCCAGCGACTGTGACAAGTCTTCCACATTGCGACAATTATGCTTGATTCCAGGAGATGGATGCTGAAGCAGTATTGTTCCCCGGTCGAAATGTTTTGGATGAAGTGTTTGTACCGTAACGCCAGTGTATGTGGAACCTGTGAGGAGAGTATGATGTAGAGGTGCGGGACCGTAAAAGCTAGCTGGATCAGCAGAATAATATTTAGAGGACATCATATCAATTTCCGTACTCGGGCAGCATAGAGGGATGCACGTTCAGTCCGCCATACTTGGTGGCTTCAAGAATTCTGGGAGGCACAAAAAGTCCAAAGGACACAGCAACGATTAGATTGATGGGGTTGCCCTCAGGCTTTGGCGGCTATGCAGGATTAGTATCAACCGTTTCCCTAACTTTTAGCAGCGTAGTGGGCTTACCTTCCACCCTGTAAAGGTGTCAATTTCGTGCAGAGGCAAGCCAAGCTCGGCTGCGGTTTTCGAGATGGGTACTATCTTACTTTAGAGTCAAATCTTGAGGACAATGCGAATGCACTAGCAGTAATTACCATGGTGTACAGTCTTAAGCCCTCGACCTACTGGTTTACCAGGCCTACAGACCACATCGATCGAGGCTATCCTATCTTTATCGATTCGGTATAGCCTGTGCAGCTTTTCAAGACTGGCGACACTGAACGTATCTGAGCCGCAAAATAGAATTCGTAGTGGATCATTGCCAGCGTATTTCGTTACGGTCGAAGCCTTGATCTTTGGTACTTTTAAGAATTTGAGCAATGCCATCACACCTGCTCAAGAAATTTTTGGTATATCCCATATCCTAGCATATTTGGCACTCGTCTCGGCTGAACCCCGGTAAAAACCCTTGAGATCTTGCCAGGTTGCCGCGGTTGGCGAGCGGCTCCTAAAGACGACCGATCGCTTATCTCCGTTAGTATTGCTCGTACTACCTTACTTAGGTTAGTGTGTCACACCCTCGGAAGCTAACCGTTCAAATCAAAGCAGCCTCAACATAGCAAAGTACCTTACAGAATTATATGATGTACAACCTAAATTTACGAAGGTTAGCTTCCGAATATTTGATCTAGCACCTACCTATGGGATTATTCGCAACGTTCATCGCGCTCTCACTACTCTAAAGCAAGTTGTGTAAGTAAGGCTACGAAGATTGTGGCCAAGGCTTATCCGAGGTGGGTAATCCTCACTCTACGATCGTAGGGCAGTACATGGGTACACATCAAGCACTCCTTTCAGCAGGTGGCAGGATTTCGATGGTGACCTGTGAGCTAGCGCCCTTTTGGGTGGTATCTTGAAAGTGAGACTATACGCAAACGTGCAGTGGGAACATACGTGAACCTCCCCTTGAGACTTTTTACAGAGTCCTCGTGCTTCAGCTTTGCAATTCTAGGTACCACAATCCTCATACACCGACCAATCACTTCCATCAGCATCATGAGACGAGTCTTGGATTTACCACGATCATTATGCTATATGATTTCCCCTCGTCATCTGGCCTATGTGTGCTTGACTATGCCGTACTTATTTTGGATTTCTACGGATGCCACAGTCATCGTTGCAGGTTTTATTATTGACGTATGCTTGAGAGGTGATTTTCAAAGGTGTGCTTGAAGGGGCTGGCTCTATAGTTGTCATTTTGCCAGTTCTTAATATGGTGGCAAAGTTCAGTGCTAACCCATCTGATCAAATAGATATCATAGCTGAGAAGATTGAGAAGCTTAACGCTGAAGAAGGAGTTGAGTTCTTTGCAAACCGACGAGGGTTGTGGGCAGTGAACCGAGCTTACCACTTTTTGGTGGCGCTCATGATTCTTTGATAGGGATGTTCCTTATTGGTTGAAGTCTGCCTCTGGTAGCTGTATTTTTGGTCACTTGTAGGACACCTATTCATCCTCGACTCGATATCTATCTTGTAGAGTCTGGAGCTGTTGTGAACCACCGTCGATCAGGGTCCGTATCTGAAATTTCCTTGCCGGCCCGCCACTGAGGTCCTGCATTTTTGATCCACCAGGCTCCATGACGAACTTGTACTTGTAGCATAAAGCATTACGATTTCTTGAGACATACCCGTTGCTCAAGAACGAACCAGCAGTCGCATCTGTCACTCGAGGATTCCTGTCTTTACGCGACCTTCTGTCCGGGCTAGAACTACTTATCTAAATGCTCCTCTGCTAAGCCTCAATCTCTGAAACCGGACCGCTCATTCGTGGCCAATCATTGATACATGAGAGATAGTACAGGGTGACTGGCAGAGTCTTTCAGCTGGTATTGCAATGGGTCAAACATTATCTGAGCCAGTGGTTGAAAAGGTCCGTCGCTGTGCCAGTCGGTGGCTGTTCGACGAGGTCGCGTGATTGCGGACTGTCTCATTTTCCCGCTGCTTGCTAGGCGGAGACATCGATGCACTTTACCTCTGTGCTTCCATTGCTGACCGACTTCTTCTCTAGATCTCTGATGATGGTCAAGATGATCGGGTTGCCTTTGGCGTTTCCGCCATGCAAGGCTGGCGTATCAGCATGGAAGACGCACATGCGGCTATACTAGATTTACAAGCAGAAGATGCTAAGAAAGACTTCGTCGGCGCTTCGGTAGATGACCGGCTCAGCTTCTTTGGGGTGTATGACGGTCATGGTGGGGACAAGGTTGCGTTGTTTGCTGGCGAGAACATACATAAGATCCTGGCGAAGCAAGAAGCGTTCAAGAGAAAAGATTTCGAGCAAGCCCTCAAGGATGGATTCTTAGCAACAGACCGCGCAATTCTTAGTGGTAAGCTCCGCTACTGGCGCAATTATTTGAGATCTTCATCTTACCCTTTATATCAGACCCAAAATATGAGGAAGAAGTCTCTGGCTGTACAGCTTCGGTCGGATTGATTTCGAAAACAACAATATATGTGGTAAGATTTACACGACTACTGGTCCAGACTACTCTCAATTGTTTACCATATTACAGGGAAATGCTGGCGATTCTCGTTCCGTGCTTGGTGTGAAGGGCCGGGCAAAGCCACTATCATATGATCACAAGCCGCAAAATGAAGGTGAGTACAGGCATTAGAATTACGTGATCACATTTGCTGATCTCTTCGACAGGCGAGAAGGCTCGAATATGTGCGGCTGGTGGTTTCGTGGATTTCGGACGCGTCAACGGCAATTTGGCACTTTCTAGAGCAATTGGTGATTTTGAATTCAAGAAGGGTGCCGAGCTTTCGCCAGAGCAGCAGATCGTGACGGCATACCCTGACGTGATCGCTCATACTATTACTGACGACGACGAATTTCTTATTATTGCTTGTGATGGTACCTATGCAAAGAGCGATCTCATATCAAGACTGTGCTGATTGAACTTCGATAGGTATCTGGGATTGTCAGTCATCGCAAGCAGTTGTGGAATTTGTAAGGCGCGGAATCGCAGCCAAGCAGGAGCTCTCCAGGATCTCGGAGAACATGATGGACAATTGCCTCGCCTCAAACAGCGAGACTGGTGGTGTAGGGTGCGACAACATGACCATGATTGTTATTGCCCTTCTTAGAGGCAAAAGCAAAGATGAGTGGTATAAGGAAATCGCCGACAGGGTAGCGAACGGCGATGGTCCTTGCGCACCACCAGAATACGGTAAAAATTACTCTATCTCCACGCACTCAAAGTGATACTAAGCCGAAGCTCGACAGCCGAGTTTCGCGGTCCTGGCGCACGACGCAACTTTGAAGACAGTGGAGACGACTATGACCTTGACCTTGACCAACGGACTCGTGGTGCTGGAGGTCGATCAGGCAGGATCATTGTTCTTGGAGATGGGACGCCAGGCCTCACCGATAGTAACGAGACAGGAATGTTTGACCATGAAGAGGAGGATAAGGATCTGGATAGTCAGGTCGCCAAAGGCCAGTCGACAGCCAGCGAAGAAACTCGAGGGGCTAGAGAGGAAACCCCGTGCCCAGAGTCTGCTGAGAAGCCCCCTTCTGTAGCGCGAAGTCCCTTCAACACACCATCATCATCCACATCAGACAATATGAACTCTACAGAAAGTTCAATTCACAAGACTATTCCGGCGAGCGCCTTGCCTGATAAGATCGTTACGCCGCCCACGACCCAAGGCAAGAATTAGCGGCCACAGGCCTACGCGAAGACTTACGTGCTACGATATCTCATGATGTTGGTGAATTATCCTCATGATACTGATCTCAGGGCTAGTGTCTTCTGTGCGAGATCCGTGCGGTCATAGAAGTGCAGAGCATGCCTACCAATCGACTCAACAACTAAAGAGGCGTCTCGAGAGTACTCTAACTACGTATTGCATTGTCAGATTAGGGCATGGGTTTCTTCATAGTCGTTCCTATGGTCTTTCAACTTCCTCGATTCACCTCTGCGACATCATTGACTTCGTGCGTTTTACTTGTGCTGTGTACGCACGTTTTCGAAGACGAAGGTCATATCATCGAAGGCTAGAAATATCCAAGATTAGGCATGGGAGGATCACGAAGAGAGACCTCAGTTTACCGCTGGATTAATGTTGCTGTACATAATCTACTATTAGACAAGGTTCATATAGCAAAACGAGAACTTCAGCTCCACACGTTCAGTTGCAGAATACTCCTGAGTCCATTGATACCGATGGGCGTTTAATTGTGAGAACTTAGGGCTAACCCTACGTACAATTTTTGATGACGATGGGGCTCGAAGCAAGGAACCTCACTTTATGCTATTTTTCCACCCAAAACCTCCATGGCAACGATACCATCAGTTTAAGACAGCATTCAACTTGTATATCTCCATTTTCAATTGCTATCAAGTCTTGCAAATCTATCGAATGACCTAGGCTGGGAGATCAGTCAGAGACAAACCGGAGTTCCCTCCTCCCCTCGTTCGATGTGAGACAGCAATTCACAACTCATGTGAGATCTGGACATACAGCTCTCTAAAAGGCACCAAGTCACCAAGTCTAGCGATGTCATCACCGTCGTCTTCGGGCTCGTCAAAGCGAAAGCGCACCTCAAATCTTTCAAGCTCAATCAAGCAATCGTCAACGGCAGACCTCCTGCAGCCATCATCTCGCGATGCCTCCGGCGAAGACGCTGCCGACTCTGCTTCGCAGGCTGTAACGAGTGGTGTGAAGCACAAGAAATCCGCAGCGGCCAGTGACTCGATCACAGCTCCTAGCAAACGCTCAAGGACGAGATCGAACGCTGCAGAGAGTACCGCGAGTAATAGCGCTATTCCTAGTATCCAAAACGATAGTGCAGATAATAGCGATACGGCTGCGGGGGAAGCCTATCCGAAGCGAAAGACGAGGAATTCTTCAAACAAACAGCGACCCGATATGAGCGCGGAAGACAGTAAAGCCATGCCTCCCCCAGCCAAAGGAGGATTGCAGGATCCAGTGGGTTTCCACACCAATCCTCCCCCTACAGGTCGACCAGTACGAATCTACGCTGACGGGGTCTTTGATTTATTTCATCTTGGGTGCGTCCCAACACTTTAGCTGACCAAGCCTCACTGATTATGGGTACCAGACACATGCGACAGTTGGAACAGGCCAAGAATGCATTTCCTGAGGTCTACCTCCTGGTCGGAGTCACTGGAGATGCCGAGACACACAAACGCAAAGGTTTGACGGTCTTGACGGGATCCGAGCGAGCAGAAACTCTACGACACTGCAAGTGGGTGGACGAGGTCATTCCAAACTGCCCCTGGATTGTTACCCCTGATTTCCTCGAGAAACACAAGATCGACTACGTCGCTCACGACGACCTACCTTATGGTGCCGACGAGGGGGATGATATCTATACACCCATCAAAAGGGAAGGGAAGTTTCTGGTGACCCAGAGGACAGAGGGTGTTAGTACTACCGGCATCATCACCAAGTGCGTTCCGGGAGTCCAATACTACTCGACATACGCTAATTATGTTCATTAGAATTGTCAAAGATTACGAGAAATATATCGCCCGCCAGCTCAAGCGTGGTACATCCCGTCAAGAGCTTAATGTGTCCTGGCTGAAGAAGAACGAGCTTGATCTCAAACGTCACGTTACCGAGCTTCGTGACAGTGTTCGTATCAATTGGTCTTCGACTGGTCAAGAGCTCACCAAAGAGTTACGACAATACTGGCAGAGCAGTAGGCCCCCTAGTCCTGCCAGAGGCCTAAGCAAAGCTCCAAGTGATGCCGATGGAGGTCAAAGTGGGAGCTCGAAGTCGCCAGCAGCTCTGGCGCATCTTGCACATCTCGACATCCCAAGGGCCGAGAGCCCGGGTGGCAGTCGGGGACCAAGTAGTGACTTTGCAACCGGCTATAGTCTGGGTCTGATTGGAGGTGTGCGTTCATGGGTACGTTTTCATCAAGCCTCTTTTCGGTCGCTGCTGATGTTCGGCATAGATGACCCGAAGCCGTACATCTTTGCACGGCAGCCAGCCCGGTAGTGGCGACAGTTCGGACGAGAGCTCTGATACTAAGAGTCCAAAGGAAGAGCACGCCCTTCCAAGAGGCAGAAAACCTGAGCATGTCGATGCGGAGATGACGGATGCTTGAGCTCCTGGTCTGATGTTGGCTTCTTGCAAAGAGCAAGCTTTCCTTGGGCTGTATTAATAGCGATGATTCCCTGCATTATACTTGTGATTCAGTTAGCTTAGCATCACAAACTTACCTAGACCCTTCTCTATCGTTTAACGGGTTTGGAGCGGAGAGACCCCTTTCTCAGTCGCGATGTCACATACTACATTATAAGCACATGGCACTTACACAAAAGTAGCTCGACCAATGAGATGCATTCGCTACATTTGATGTTGCCATCCGCAACAGTTCATGGCCACTTCGTCGCCCGTAACCAACCCCTCCAGTTCTACGACCGCGGCTTCTCCTTCTTCTCCTTCCACAGCGCTGACAGGCCCACCCCAGACACCTTCACAACCTTGAACCGCACCCCAGGAATATCACCCTTCGCCTTGCCCTTCCGACCGAAACCCGATAGCAAAACCTCATCGTTCTCATCCACAAAGTTCAAACAACCATCATTCGGCACTATCCCCCCCAAAACCATCAGCCTCATCCTCAAAACTCCCCACCCCCCCCAAAAACCAAACCATCAAAGAATACCACTCGCTATAATATCAAAACCCACTCACCGAAAGCCGTAACCTTCTTCCCGTTCTTGATCAACTGCACCCTCACACATTTCCGGATGGCCGAATTCGGCTGTTTGGCCTCGACACCGACTTTTTCAAGGACGATGCCTTTGGCGTGCGAGGAGCCGCCGAAGGGGGAGGATTTGTAGGCGGTGCCGAGAAGGCGCTTTTTGTAGTGGAGGTCGGCCCAGCGGCCTTCGCGGCGATGGGTGCGGAGTTTGCGGGCGGCGTTGAGGCCACGGGGTTTGCCTTTGCCCATGGTTGCTGGAGGGTGGGGGAGCGTTAGCTGCGTTTGTTTGTTTGTGGACTGAGTGATGGGGTTTGGGGGATGGATGGGGGATGTGACACTTCTGGGAGAGCTGGGGGCGTTGAGGAATGTAAGAGTTTGGAGGAAGCGGTCTTACCGATTTGTGTCTGGTCGCAATATGGGAGAGTTGGGTGCTGCTATGGTGTAAGTGGTCGTCGATAAAGGTCTCGGAAACTAAGCGAGTGTGTGAATTTCCAGCCCTATGGCTCGGCTAGCGCGCTTCTGCCCTGGCCCTTAGATTCCATTCATGGAAAAAGGTACTTATGTATCTGATGGTGAAGGGATCATTTCAACGTGGCAGCAGTTGTTGTTACGTTGAACCAACCATGATGGCTGCCCTTCACCAGCCTGATACCCTTCCCTGAGCCGTTACGAACAACGGACAGTGGCCATATCTGCAGCTCCACACAATGTCGACACTATCACCCAGCTCTGCATCTAGTTCGAATCCACATCCCCAGCGTGCCCCTCCACCTTCCCTTTTCCTTGGACCTCCCTCTCGAAATGCTTCCAACATCTCTCTCCAGAATTCTCCACCACAGCCCCCTTCAAGCCGGGCTCCTCTCCGCTCCCCTCTTGGCCCAGATCCTTCATCTACACCTCCAGGTCGGACTCGTCCTCAACCACCGCAGCCCAGTAAAACGGAAGGCGATCGTACAGATGCCCTATGGGCTGAGATGCAAGCTACACTAGCTGAAGTTGAGGTCAGCGCCGTCAGCAGTACCCACGTCTTCGGATCTGCACATAGTGCCGCATTGGAAGAATTAAGGGAAGCACAGATTGCATTGGCGAGAGCGTGGGGCAGGGGCGAAGTCGACGATGAAGAGCCGCTCGATGAGTTCCAGGCTAAAGATGAGAAGGCCAAAGAGTCTGTGGGAAAGAAGGATGGGGATGCAAAGGAGGGAGAGTCTGAAGATGACGGCGATGTTATTGAGGCGAGAAGGCGGAGGGAAGCGAATGAGAAGTACTTTAAGAAAGTACGAGAAGGGGTCGTAGATGTAGTGGGAAGGTTGGATGTTGTTTCGGAGGCAATGGCCAAGGTAGAGAAGGAAAGTAGGGAGATATGGAGCGGGAGTGATAGTGTGGATTCTGGGTCTGCTACTACTTGACACTGTGTGAAGAGTCGCAATCCAGCCGGTTGCGTAGCACTAGTGAATACTGTGACAAACGACCATTACACCTGACCACTCCTCGCTTCAGTTCGTGACCTCCACCGGACACCCATGACCCTCTTGTCCCATAGTCAGCAGACTTCACAGTTTGTATCTCGGTCTTCAACCCGAAACAGAGAAGACATTCTGCCATATGGACAATTCAAGTCGACGAAATCTTCAGGATCGTCAAATTGGAATTGGTTTCTTGAGATCGAGAAACAGCGAGTCGTGATTAGTTCATGCCAGCGGTGTTGTCCATCTCAATGTTGGCCCTGAGCGAGCCGAGCTCGTTTCCACCTTCGCATAGCGGTTCGGATAGCTCATGAACGTGATATTTGCAGCGATTGTTCCACATGTTGAAATTCTCGGACAAGTTGCCATCCGAGAAGGCAAGGCCGTTCGACTCTCTTGCGATTCTCATCACGAAATCGACATGGAATGATATAGCCATATCGTTATCATCGCCGAACAATTCTTCTAGATTAGCGTGGTAGACATACAAGTCTACAAGAAAGGTATGAAGCGGCGATGTCCTGGCGGTCTGGGCCCAAGCAGGTATTGTTTCGATGTCTGGATAGTAGTCCATCTCCTGGGCGAATGTCCACATTGCATCCACAAGGTCATTTTGCAGCATTGGTATGATCCTCTTTTCTGCGAAGACGTAGAGATTAAGCATAGCGGACCACTTAGTGCTGTTCCTCTCATCGACGTGCGGATCTTCACAGTGAAAGAGGAGATTCCCGGTATAAAGCCACTCAATGAATACTTGGAATAGAAGCGGGTCTTCGTCGTCTAGGACCACAACTCCATCTTCGGCCAGTTTGAAGTTCCCATTCAAGGCAGCTTTGAAGTAGGCCGAACGGTGACACAGCAGGCCTCTATGGAGACCGAATCTTTGCAGTTCGGGTCCTACTTTGACGTAGATGATCGAGTCGTACAGTGACCTAAGAACGTCAAACAGATCCAGAAAGTTGTTGTATTAGGGACTTACTCGCGCGTCATCCTTGTGGTGTTCTTGATTTCTGAGGGTGACAGCGATGAGCCATCGTGCACTTCCGAAGGTTTGGTGTTGAGGCAGATCATGACTGACGGTCTCTGCTGGGAATGTATCAAGGATCGATGAGGTGAGTCCATTGATGAAAATTGATCAAGATTACAGGCTAGTTGCTAGGAAAGATAGTTGCCATTAGGACATTATCTCAACACATTATAAAAATCTTGGGTTACTCACAATACACTTGGTCAGCACTCGCGTGGGAGCAGCTTATGTACGGTACTCGGTACCTCTCTATTGTGCTATGAGAGCAGCCAACAGTACGAGCTGAGGCTTTGAGAGGTCACGACGTGGGCAAATGAAGCGATAGCTCAAGACTGACACAGTCCGTCGTGTTCAAGGAGCTCATAGACGTTAGAGAGTACACGGCACGTGGCTTTCTACGGCGGCATTAGTCTTGCTAGATTGTATGACCACACACCCACGCTCTAGTCGGGCGAGTCTGGAAGCTCCAGTCCAGATCTCCATTCAAAACTCCGCGACACACTTGCCAGTTATGTGTGCTAGAAATCCATCTGATTCGTAGCGGTGACAAAGAGGTCACCCTTGGTTTTCGGTCGGCGGGTCCGTGGGATGATGGATACGCCATCTGCTTGTGCTTCTCACAAGTCGACACTTTACGCTTTCCTAACATTCGTCATGTAAGGTGTCATCGCAGCGTCTCCCACAGAGTCGGAGGATAAGACCTCACGTAATACAAATTCGGGTTCGAGATGGCTTGGACGCAGCTTCACGGGCGTTCAAGTCGAGGAGAAGCCTGTGTATTTTGGGGGAGTGAGCGGTGTCGCGCTGGGCGACACTTTTCCGAGTGTCAGCATTACTTCCAATCGCTACGCCTATTGACGCTGCACAAAGCCATTCAGTAATCTTGCGCAATGAGTAGCCTCCAGGGCTATACTTCTTGATGCTGTAAGTAATCAGTGGGTATCTTCCGTTGCGAACACCACGCCATGCCACCAAAATTGTTTTGTCGCCAAGCCCTTGAGTTTTGGAGCCAATCGAGGCATCAGGCTTCATTCATCATCAATGTCACCAAGATCTTCGTCTTCGTCTACAAGCTCCTCCTTCACTTTGGTCTTGACATCCGCTTTGATCTCATCTTCCTTCACATCCTTTTTCTTTCGACCACCACGCTCCAGACCAACTTTCCCCTCGCCAGTATCGAATTGTTTACGGGCTTCCTTCAATTTCTTCTCAACAGTATGCAGCTCCCTCACTCGCCCTGTAGCCACCTCGTCTTTGCGAATGGCGAACATGAAGTCTTCGTTCTTCAGCTTGGTACGACAGCAGACTTCGGCAGACTTGGCAGCCGTATGGCAGGTCTCGATGATGAAGTCAGTCACAATTTCGTCCAAACAGCGAACAGTCTCGTCGAGAGGGTTCTTGTCATCGCCATACGCATAGAGCATGCCGCGGACTTGTGAAAATTAGCAACATAAATCGCGGTGAGACATTGACAATAACTTGTATACATACGCTCAGGTTCAAAGTTCATCTGCCCCTTGTGCCGGGCAGCACGGGCGCGTACCTCTGTCATATTGTGCTATTTTGCAGCGAGCGAAGCACGCTCGTTGCCGTCGAAAATGGGTAACGGTGTATAGTCCACGAAGAGGACTATTATAAGTGGACGAAGTTCTCCACCTGGATCGCTCCCATGCGTTCTACCACCTGTCAACTGTCAGGCCATCGGTATCACAATTAGCAGACAGAAAATGGATGACCATAGGGGTCTTGATGGCCAGAGACGCCACGATTGGTGATCTCCCAAAGGCAGATTGATTGGCATTCCTTAACGCGATTAGCGTTACTAGTCGCACTAGAATAGAATAGCCTCAGACGAGCAGCCGCGCGTTAGACAGAGCTATCCAGAAAGGCAGAAGGACTTGTACTGCATGCGAAATAGAGTACTAATAGATCTGATATCAAGCAAACATTCTCACGCTGTTTTACAGTGCTCTCCTCGAAATTCCTCTCTGTACCACACTCACCATGGCAAGTACCTGTCTCACAAGTATATCGACAGTCACATATACAGGCACCCGAGGCATAGCTAACAAGGTCTACAGTCAGCGCTCTTCAACTTCCAATCTCTCCTACTAGTCCTCCTACTAGTGATATGCACAAGTACCTACAGCCATGCGACATTCCCCAAGATGATGGACCGTAATCGCGAAGGGTTAGCCAGCACATTTGACCCGTGTGGGACGACCTGGACACCGCTAATGCTCGTGCTGATAGGATTCTGGGGATCTTTTGGAAGTGTGCTCGAGTAGGCGAACGCTTGAGTCCGTATGTCAGTTTGTGTTGTGTGGCTATGGCTGTATGTACAACGAGTTCGCTTGACATCTGGTATTGTCCCTGCGGAAGGCTGACATATGATCAGGCGTCCATGATGTTCAATGGATGAACCCTGTCCTTATGGCTTTCAATACGAATGGCATTGTGACGATAGCTGTACATTACATAATGACGTTATGATTAATTATGACTTGGAAGAATCTTATAGACTGACATCTGTATCTTGCGACTGCGGACATACCATTTGACCGAAGCATGCAAGCATGCCCGACCCCAATACAGTCTTCGATATCTCAGCTACGTTTGAGAGCCGCCCTACAGCTGGGCTTCTTACAAAACCCTTCTGCTCACGAGACTCCGTAAAGCTCAGTGTTAGCATCTACAATGCAAGCAGGGGCCCCAGAATCACATATCGTTCGATGGAGTACATCAGGAGGACCTAAGCCGCATCATGACGGAGAGTAAAGGGAATATTTATAAAGTATCTACACGATGCGACGCATCCACAAGTCGCCACTAGGAAACCTTTGAATTTGAATATGAACATGTTTTGGTGCGTGTTGTGAAGACCTGTGTGCAATATCGCAGCAGAGTAGATACATCGGAATACAAGTGAGCCATACGTCGATGTGGTCTTCATATACTAGGGGTTAGCTCAAATGCCTGAAGAACAACATGCCCTTATTTGATAGCAATACTTAATGGCTCGGCGATAATGATGGCCATTACATTGATTGCTGAGCACTCGTAGGTGGACGGTCACGCTTGAGCATGTCCTCCGAAGATGCAGTGATTCATGAAGTGATGGTGTCTTCAACATGAGGTGATCAGGCTACAATATGTAAACATGAACCAAAATCCTTTTGTTTCTGAGCTTGATATGAACAAACTGCTCATATTCACTGGACGATCTGACGTTCATATATGATTAGCAATGCATATGGGGTATAGATACACAAAACAACAGCCAAGCGCGTACTCCACCACATTTACATATGTCGCTCATTAAAGCTTTGAAGATACCTTTGAACCTCCCAGTTCCTACTACTTACATTGGCCTCCCATCCTTCGGCCATTGCCTCCACCTCCTCTGGTTTAGCTAGCTTCTTGAGTTCGACGCTTGTGGGGCTCTCCAGACTCTCCTCCAACAAAGTTAGAAGAGTAGCGCGATCTCGCAGCCGCCCAAGCTCCTTCAGCGTCCTCGTGTTGGATCGGAGTCCTTCGGCCTCCATCCGCCTCATCCCGCCGACTGCCCCTGCAGCATCTTGCATGGCAGCGTAGCCGCTGATGATACTGTTCCAAGTGACGACGTCAGGTTTAAGACCGCGTGCACGCATCATTGTGAGAACCTTCTCGGCTGCGTGGGTTTGACCGTGGAGCATGTACGCGGAGAGAAGAATAGACCAGGTGCGGACTGTCGGAGTGGCGTGTGGTGGTGTGTCATCCGAAGAAGGGGGCGAGAGCATCTGCTTCACTACAGCGGTGCAGTATTGCAGAGTTTCGGAGCGTCTACCAAAGGCCATGAGGAATGAGTTGGCGACATAGTCGTCTTCAGCGAGGGGGGCAATCAGGGGGTGTTGTCGTTGCACAAAATCTTGGTAGAGGTTGTATCGGTGAACGAGCGTATCGGGTGCATGGAATTTGTTGTATACGAGTATCATCTGTCCAAGAGTGTATTTTGTAGGCCACTTTCCCGCGATATCGGCGTGGATCGGCGCTTGGGTTTCTAGGCTACAAAGCCCCAGCTCTTGAAGAGGTCGGAGGTCAAAGTGTTGCTCGTAAAATTCCAGCATCGCGGTAAACTGTTCGCCTGGCGAAAGATGGCAGATAGCGTCGAGAATGCTGGTCATGAGACGAGGATTTCGGAGAAGGATGCTTCGATCCTCATCGACAGCCCGAAGTACTTTTTCGAGTATACTGGATTCTCCGCTAAGCTTCGCCCCTTTGGCTAAAATGCCATATGTGATCGCATCAGTCGCAAAGTGATAGCTTTGCCTTGCTATGTCATAGGTTTGCCACGCAGTTCCGAAATCACGCCCCTCGATCATGTTCAAGAGAATGGCATTATACATTGCAGTGTTGGGCCTAATTCCCATCTCCAACATCTGAGCCAAAATCTTCGATTGGACTGGATATGGTTCTCCAAGTCCCCACTGAGACCGTAGCAACTTCACGCAAGCGGCTTGTATCTGTCCTTGGGATAGATCGACACCAGTGGCAAAGCTACTGCACGTTCCAACCTCCCTATTGGTTATTGTTTCAAGGAGTTCCATAGATAAATGCACCTTTCCCATATCTACGAATCTTGCCAAGAAATGAAGCATGGTGTTAACATGCAGGTTCGCCCTATTAGAAACCAATTTTTCGTAGAGCAGCAACGCTAGGGTGTTCTTGCAGTGCTTGAGTAGAAGTTGAACCACCTCTTGCGAGATAGCATATGAACGCGGCTCCTCGACGCACGCAACATCCATGAATTTGAGTGTCAGTCGCCAGATGGCATGTTTTGCTGTGGGATCTGCTTCAGAGACATCGAAGAGATAGTGTCGTGCAAGAAGCTGCAAACAGTCTTGAACCATATGTCTGGAAGGTCTGAATGGTCGACCTCTGAAAGTTGCGAGGAGCATCGCCAATGCCCGGATCGGGCTCTTCTGCATACACCAAAGCATTGCATCCTGCCACCGAAGGATTTGATCCTGCTTGGGTACGTGTAACCAGGATCGATGCAGGAGGATGGTATATCTATGTAGGAATTGGCCAAAATTTCTCGTCTTCCTTACTTTGAGGCGGCGGCTCTCTTCGAGGCGCATGAAACGTTTGGACCATAACAAGTCGATCGAGTCTAGTTTTTGATAGGGTTCATGACCCTCTGCATCCAATAACGGAGCCTCGGAACTTGGTGCCCACGACCCAAGCGAGACCAAACGGGGAGTATTCAGATACTTTCGTAGAGACCTAGTGTTTGCTCGTTGAGGTTGTGATCCAGTGTCCGAGGACCGCATTCGCCGGACCTTTTTCTCCTGTAGAAGGGACCGATGTTGAAGAAGTAGAGCTTTCGAACTATATACGGCACGAGGCCTGTCTCTTCCCACATAGCGAAGTGTGTTGTTCCTCGACTTTCTCAAACGTCGCTGATTTACCCAGTCCAATGGTCGCCGCGGTTGTAGACATTGAGCTCGCTGTAGACGTTGCTCTGATACTCGCGTCGGTGTAGTGGATTCAAGGAGTACCAAGGGTAGAGTCCTTCTTGCTGCTGGTTCATGAGCTTCTCCTTTTGATGCCATAGACTCTGCCGGAATTGACTCGGGATCCGGGCTTTGTGGCCCCCATCCGGGGGCTGGTTGCTGCTCTGTGGTCAAAGTAGATAGAGTCGCCTCGGAAGAGTAGCTGGAGGCCGTATGGGGACCATATGGTCGCAAAGAGCGATGGGCTTGCCGCAGGCATCGTGAGGTATGCGCAAGGCAACTAAGCATGGAAATATGGACTACTCATGGGCCTAACATCAGGGTCGTGAGTACAGCATAAGCCGTCAGCCTCGTGATCATTGAGTCGCAGCTATCATATCTGAATTGACGCCGATGAGTAGCAAAATAATCTCTCTACGGAGTAAAGAGCCAAGCATTGACGGAAAAGGACCGCTTGCTTAGCACGTGGTTAGGAGTGACGATGCCCCGAGCTCCGATGTACAGGACATCCACCGGTTTAGTCCATTGCCGTTCACTTCACTCCAGGTATAACCGCAAACTTGACTCATCCGCAATTACTATGGCCTCCCATGCCTCTCTTGATGCAGCAGCCACAGAACGTAAAGCTCGACTTGCAAAACTCAAATCCCTGAAACGCAAACAACCCCCCACCGACTCCGAAGAGATAGAGACATCAGAGCCTGCCACCCTCATTCCCACAGAAAGCTCTCGAAAATCTACACCTGAACCTGCGACTCAGTATCTTTCTGGCCGCAACTACGATCCCGAAACACGAGGACCAAAACTTGGTTTCGAGAATGCCCCTAATGAGAATGCAGAAACTCTGGAGGAGAGGGCAGCGGCGATAGCATTAGAAACGAAAGAGAATCAGGAAAAGGAAGGGAAGGAGGAGAAACCAATTGATCTGTTCCAGCTGCAACCTAAAAAGCCGAATTGGGATCTGAAACGGGATGTCGCTAGGAAGATGGAAGTGCTGAATGCAAGGACGGAGAACGCAATTGCAAGATTAGTGAGAGAAAGGATTGAGGGACAGAAGAAGAAGGAGAAAGAAAACGCCAATGGGAGCGGGGGAACCGATAAGGAGAACCTGGGAATGGGAGGGGTTGAGTTAGTTGAGGGAATGCATGTGAGGGAAAGGGAAGAGCAGGAGGATGAGAGGAGGGAGCGGGAAGACGATGAGGACATGGCTTAGGATGCCATCGATGAGGTGTTCCGAGATTAAGATGATCACAGACCGGCACTATACGAATTTCTGCGTTTTACCGTGGAGTTGTAACAATATGATACCGTGGGAAGACCGACTGTCTTGAGCCAAGCCAGCGTTCTATCACACCAGTCCTTCGAGCCGCCAAAAGCAGAATTCCAGTATAACCAACTCTGATCGGTTTCAACCACGGCGCATTGTACAGGGATACCACCGGGGTTGTCTCTCTTATGGGTTGGATAAGAAGCTTGTATGAGGAAAAGACTCGTAACGAATTGCTATACCGGCTACCATCCAACCTTGGTTACGTCCGCTCGGTGACCCTTACTTCGTCGATGCGGTTGGACTGCTTCCGACGATGAACGTGAAGAACATTTAAAACTTGTATCATGGTGGAAGTCGAGGACCAGAACCAGAGGGCCAAAGACCCTCAATGACTTCTGTCAATACCATTGAATCACTGCCTACGAAGTCTATATCAGTGATGATAAAACGTCAAAGACACCAGCGTTTTCTCGCCTCATCTGTCTCGCGGGCTTTCTCTGAACGCCAGCGCTAAATTCAACGACCCATGTTCATTGCCTGCGTAAGTGCTAGCCGCTTACTGAAAGGACTCAGGCTTCGTTCTTTTCGTGGAGGTGGAACATCCGCTTTCGGCCGAGTCCCCCGGATAGTCTCCTGTCGATCTCGAGCACTACCCCCATACCCGTCATTGTCTCTCGAGTAATAGCTTTCGCCACGGTCAATTATAGGACGATGCCCATCATCTCGCCTCGAAATTCCAGGAGTCATTGACTTCCTGTTGCGAATGACCTGGCTTCTATCCCTACTTTCACTGGGACTTCTAGTTCTCCGGCTGCCTCTATTACTAAAACTGTCTCTTCCACGATCAACGGGGCTTTTGGAAGAATGCCGACGCCTCTTGCTGCGGTCTTGACTATGTGAGGATCTTAGACGAGTCTTTTCAGGGGATGACTCCGCAGTGTAGGATACCGATCGATTCCTCGCGGGTCTTCTCCGCTGATTACCAGAGCCCTTTTGATCTTGGTGTTGGGTCTGCTTGCGAGAATTGTCGCGGATTAAAGCTCGAGGACGATCTCTCCGTCTGCCGCCATGCGACGAGTCCGAGGTGTATGACATTGAACTGCTGCGACTTCGCCTTCTCTTGCGGTCCACTTCCAGGTGTGACAACAGCTGACTTTGGCCCGTATGATCATCGCCAATACGTTTCGGCGATGGTGAGCGAGACAGATTGGTGGATATCGTAGAGACAGAGTTTGTTGAATATGAAGAAACCGATCTAGAACGCTTCCTCGAGCCGTCCATAAGGTCATCCTCGTCCAATTTACGTTTGCGTTCGCGCTCCACTTTCTTCCTGGTGAGCTCTTCGTCGGCAACGCCTTCTCTACGCAGTTTGTCAGCCTTGCTCAACCGCGTCTGCCGGTGCGGCTCCTCACTTTCGTAGGAGATCATTGGGAACGTCGCTGGTTAATTTCGGTACAAGTTTAGGGTTTGCAAGCTGTTGAGTTCGGGAAGGTCTTGAGATGTACGGTCTCTCCTGAGCCGGAGCTTTGCATTCATAGCTGTAGTGCCGTGCATGATTGTCAGCTACTGGAGTATGGGACAAATCGATTAACCTATCTTTCTTGAGACATTTCTGGCACAGCGTTTGCGGAGTAGCTTTTGACTGTGTGGCAGTACGCTCGCGATAGCGGTTCATTGGATGAGAGGAAGACTGGTAGTATAGTGCTGGGAATCAACACGTCCACAACCATGTACAAGTGAGTCAGGCTGTTGAATGTATGTAGAATTGGTGCAAGGGTCGTGGTTGCTCATGGTTCATTGAACAAAGGGTAAGGCAGTATACCGTTTTGACAGTATTCTATCGGGAGAAGTATTAGCCTCGTGAAGTCTGCGTGAAGTTGATGTTGAAGTTCTGTACTTTATGCAGAGCCTCCACCTCGGGACGCGGAGTAGAATATCAGGCAAAAATGGCAAGGGCTTGGCACCACGCTAGGGACCTCATCCCACTTTTCCACTTAAGTCTCTCTATCTTGACTTAATTCGACAGCCTTTCATTAGGGTCTATCTGACATCTCCTCCGCTTATACACCCGGAATAACATACTCTCCAACGCTGGGATAGCAAGTCACTGGTCTATCGAGGTGTCTCTGGACAGAGGCGACGGACCTCAAAAGCTTGGGGCGGCAGTAGGACCTTACTTGTATGACCACAGGACCAAGCTCAAGCATCTACAACACATTGATACCCGATCCTCCCGGACGCTCTGTCAGCCCATATGGCGAGCTTTCATAATGCCCAAGGGACTCTTTTCAACATCCTTGGACCTTTCTGATATGCCTCTTTCTCCTTGATCATTTGCATCCTAACAATCCAACTTCTACACTCCTTTACGTGGGTTCGGCGCAGTACGGTTTTAGCTCTTGGTCTTTCCTATCCTCCGTGCGCGTTATGGCAAGTCAGAAAACGAAAATGACGGTGTCGAAACCATCCTTTGCAACTGTAAGTAGCCTCGCTACGCAGGTTCCTAACCTGGTACAGGAAGTCGCTCATCATGCCATCACAGATCGCAGCAATGGCTCCTCCTTCATCAAGCAACCAATCTACCATAAGCCACGAGAACGAGAGACCTTCACTGGTATCTTCGCCCACTCGTCCTGACAAGACTGTTTCAGTTGAGAACCCCTCAGCTCATCAGCTGCATCAAGAACTTCGAAGCTCCATGTCGCGGCTCGCCGTAAAGGATACGCCGTTGGCTCTGAGCCCATTAAATGATCAGCAGAAAAGTAACATCAGCCGAGCTGGACTCAGGTTTGACGACGAACAAACCCAGATATCCTCGTCGTCTACCAAACCCGCAAGTCTTGACGGTAAAAGTGCTACGTCTGGTACGACTTTCGCACTAGACGAAAAGGAGTCCCTTCGACCGGACGATAGCGCCAGCGTTAAAGCTGGGGACGAGGATGAGTTCGGCTCAGGACCTGCTTCCGGAGCGCAGAACTCACGCGTAGGCTCTGAAGCTGGAAGCAGGGCGTTCCGAGACCAATTCTACGAGATTACCGAAAACATTGGCTCTGGGTCCCACCGGATCTATCATCCTGGGCGACGAATAATTGCAGGGATCGAGGAGGAGGGACCCCAAATGCCATGTTCTCCGCTCGCATCTGCTCTACCGGCACCGGTTCACTTACCCCCTCCACAACTTATTGCCACAAATGGACCGTCGTTTGAATACCAGTATCAAGAGCCGGATGAGAAATTGTTCGAGGCACTCGAATCACCCAAAGATCGTTTATTCCTGTTACGACTTGAGCAAGAAGTAATCACGTTCGTTCGGGATTCCACGTTAGTTCTCATACTGCTCTCCTCACTATGTTATATTATATTGACTATGGGTTTTAGTGAGCCGATGATAGACTTACCACCTTGTAACTCATTCTGCCGACTGCTAGCACATAAGCTAGCGGATTACTATGCTCTTACCCACTTCGTGGACAATGCTGTAAGCTCGGTGCGATTACATCGCACGCCTTATTGTCGATTGTAAGCTTTCGCCCTGCTACCGAGCTGTAGCTTTCGGTTGCTAATATCATCGTAGACCTACCCCATTGAGTGCCCTTGCGGCCGCCCCAATACCTACTGATTCTTTGACGTCCTCCCAGCCAGCCATGAAAATCATGCGCCGCGCGGGATTAGGCAAGGATGGACAAATTATTGGGTCCGACAGCAATACTGCTGAGGGGTCGATGGGCCCATCGAAAGCTGGTTCGGAAAGTGGGTATGATAGTCAACAAGGCACAGGCGTGGTCTCTCCTACAGACTCCAGTATGGCAAAAGACAAATCCGCGATGACAAGAGAAGAACGTGAAGCAAAGTACAAAGAAACTAGGGAACGAATCTTCGGACCGGAGAGCGAAATCGTTGATAGCCTTGAGGCAGTCAACGAACTATCTCGGACTAGCTCCAGGAATGAGAAGAAAAAGAAGAAGCACAAGAACAACGATGATGGCTTTACGGCTCGATCACAATACAATGCTTACTACCCTCAGATGCAATATCCCGTCACCAATTATGAGCCGATTGCAGATACATCGGCCTATTTCAGTCAGTACACCATGCAAGCTAATGGTGTCATGAGCCCAGCTGGGTCTATGGGTTCTGCAATGGTACAACCGGGCTACCAGCAGTGTTTCCAGTCCATGGCAACCTCACAAGCTTTTCCTACTTCAATGAACAATAACTCGATGATGAGCGGGTATGACGTGCAGAACACTGCAACCTACAGCCAGCAGGGGCCACAACATTACTATCCACAAATGCCGCAGGGGATGGGCATTGGGCAGCAGTCTCCTGCCATTCCGTCGCCTGCATCGAACAACAACGGCCAATTTGCCAGGCCACAGTCACAGGTAGTTGATCACCAATGGACGCAGAACGGCTACATTTATCCTCCTCAACAAACCAGAGAGCAACAGCAATATTGTCCACCGCAGATGCACAATCAGATTCCCACAGCAGGCGCACAATCAATGCCATATCAATTTGGTCAACTACCGGTGCAGCCTGTAATGCAAGGAGCGAAAGCGCAACATCCGTTACCTGGCAGCTACAAAAGCCTATCATTCAACCCGCAAACCCGAGCTTTCGTACCCAACGGCGGATCTGTTCCTTCCCAAATGCTACAGCTAGGTAACAGCCCCAATAGTGCCACGAGTCGAAGTCCCGCTGTGGGTTATCAAGACAATAACACCTTCCCTGCCTACGGCCAACAAGCGCCGCTCTATCCACCAGCGGCATCCATACCGGTGCCACCACCATACGGCTATGTCCACGATTCTAGGCCTTATGGCACACGGAAGAGCTCAGCGCAGTCTACTACAACGCATTCGCCTGTTCAGAGCTCATTGTCCAAGTGGGGTACCCCGTCACATCTACCGCCCAAGCCACCACCACCAGAAGGTGTGCTCGAGGGTCAACGCTCACTCCCATCGAGTACCCAATTCAACGTAACTTTACAGCCGATGAACGGAGGGCAGCCAGTGCCGAGCTTCCAGAATGGTGTGTACTCGATGCCAGGTACGAACCCTCAGACGACATAGCCGGCTGGCTTTAGGTCGGACTCCTTCTTCTGTCGATTGGTGTCGAGAGATGTGCATGGCGATGTGGAGTACTGGAAATACCCTGGTGCTGAAGGCTGGGAAAAGTGCGAATGTTGGCTTAACTTTACTTTGGGGATGCGTGTGCCGGATGCAGGTTTAGTGCCGATAGTTATTGAATAGAGAGATTAGGTCAATGGAAACCCCTTAAAAGTGGTCTTTCCCATCGGTTTAGTGTGGAGATCGGGATACCTTTACGTAATAAAAAAAAGGGATGCTATGACTACAACCTAGACAGGTTTTGCTGGTAAGAAGCCAGCATACGAGTGTCAGCTATTGTGTCTTCAGCCTATTCATTCTTAGTCATTAGCTTTTGGGGAAGTATTACCACAGTTACCATAAATTTGCTGGCTCATGATGTGTAAAGTGCCCGGTATTAGCCTAGGACTAAGGCGGTGCTTTTTACCGCTCTACCAGCTGGTAAACAGTCGCTCTTAGCAATATACATATTGTGCCTACACCGAGCAGTCTCATCAGGCTTCTTCAAACTATTCATCTCGCAATCCCCTCTCAGCATCCCAGCTATTCTAATGCACAATCGTGACATCTCTGTCATTTTGTATGATTAGAAGACCGAAGTTAAATCCTCGTCAGCGTCCAGCCCTGATTCCTTGATGCAGAAGAGGCGAATGATTAGCACAAGGGTTGCTGCTCTGCTATACGACGTGGGGATGAAGGATCCTTGCATGCGATTCTTGCATTGATTCATGAGGATGAGTTCTGTTATTCGAGCATGAAGAGCACGGCCGAGTTCGATATCTGCATCTTTGGTATGATTATATTGAAGACAGAGCTCAATGAGGGCTTATGCAGGGGTTCTGGTCGAATGCTTTCACGGGTATATGAAGTAATATTTCCTGCGTGGGTGACTTCCAATCTATTCCTGCGACGCGTACGTATTCGTTTCGTTGCCCGATATTCCACCTAACGCCGGTCTCAGTCCTGCACAAGATGCCCTAGATTGAACTGGCGCCGTGAGACATCCCCCGGCAGCCCATTTCCCATCCGCGTACAAATCCCAGATCAATTCCTTGTAGAGCCCTTTGACCACGCATTCCTTGGCGAGCGCTTCCGCAACCAAAATCATGTGAAGCGTGGTGAAAGTGAACCCCGGGGTGAGCTGTGGGTATGATGTGGCAAAGAGCCACACCGGGAATATTGAAGACGTGAAGCTAAGTCTCTGAATCACTCTGTTGACGTCGCTTTGGGCAAATTCCATAAGGCTCTCGAGCACTGTGGAAAATATCGGGGATTGCGAGAGCGGGTCCTCAGTAAATTTGATCACAATGAAGATGTTTGCATTCGAGGATTCGGGTATATCCAGGGAGGTGGTTGTATTTGGTGTTAAACCCATGGTCTGATTGTCTTGTACGGCCATCTCTTCTGAGTTTACGGTTTGGTTGGTTCTTGACTCCATTAGATCTAGAGAAGATAGGTCGCCGAACAGTCCGTAATAGACATTAACGGCATGTCGACTGGGGCTGCCAATCCATTCGAAGAATCGTGTTCCTTTGCGGAAGTCGTCTCTAATCAACTGCTTTGATAACGTCTTCAGGCCCCATATCAGGTTGCAGCGCACGTGCTGGGGCCCTGCAGTCGCGGTATTGGAATGCATGGTGATGGTTAGTTTATTCGAATGTGGACCCGGATAATCGTCATAAGTCCACGTGAAAATCGCCAAACGCTGCTCACAGTCCAACATGGCTTCTTTCTTCATTGCCGCTATAAAACCCAGTGCAATATGCTCGGTTGAATACATGCCTTCCCGTACAACTCCAGGTCAGTATTCCCCTATTATGGCAGTGTTCGCGAGGGGAGATAAGATAAGAAGGCGGTCTCAAGACGTGTCTTGTGAGTCAAGACCCAGACTGATAAAGGAGTAGTGCTGCCAAGGAAGACGAACCTGGTATTGTAGGCTTTGGCTTTTCGGCATATCTCACGAATAAATAGTCGAAACGAGTCGTCAGTGCGACACCGTTGTTGACCAGGATGTTCCTGCCGAGTATCAACTTTCATTCAGACACCTCTTCATATTACGAATGCAAACCTTCGAGGTTTGGGAGGTATAATCAAAATGCTTACGCTGCAGAAGAGAGTGGATGCGCCACCAGGGCCAACACCATCCGAACTTGGAATACGGAAATAAAGAAGACTAGAAATGACACAGCACACAAGCTCATCATTATGACGAAAAACTTCAACGCGGCATGAACGAACGACGAAAATAACTTGGGATTTGCAAATGCTGCGCTTTTGAATTTCTGAGTACTGTTCGCTTATCGCAAGGAGACAATTCACATGCGGCAGTGATGTTATGCGTAGTCGGAAAAGATTCCAGGTCTCGTTGCGTTCGCAACTTCGCTGAGGTAGACCGGGACTATTCAACTCCACGTTCCATGAAGCAAAACTGGGAGGAATGGAGTCCATGGACAGCAGCCGCATCCAACATGATGGATGATCGTCCCATGCTACACATAGCTTTTATTGCGTCAATAGGGAGACCATTCTAAATCATCTCGGTCCTTCAGTCAGATAGCATTTCCTTCTACACGAATTTGCCTTGTCGCACCAGATGAAGGTCGGCGAAGGTTGGCATCGGAGACCCAATCTGTCTGGATGTCAAGATGACCTGTAATTAAGTTGGTAAGGTATCTAAAGCCTGTGCCTGGCACCCTGGCACACCTGGTAGACCTGGGTACTTCAAGAGGTCCAAAATGGGCTGAATCCGCGGAATTATTTCCATGGTACATCATTTTGCGCTTTTTGACCAACACAACAATGGGACATTAATCCGTAGCCTTCTCGACTTAGGAGGTTAACTAGATACGCGTTCTAGTCATGGTCTATTACAATCTCATTTGTGCATCCTCTCTCTAATGACAATGGGGTTCACGACTTCCCTCTTCTCAGGCTTCACCCTCACTTCCACAGTCCTCTATCTTTCTCTTCTTTATCACCAACAAGCTCGAGCCCACCAAACGGAGCTCCTCCGCCAACAGCATCTGTTGCTCAATTCCATCACAGATCCGGTGATCGCAAGTAATCTTGCGACGGCGGCCGATGCCAATTACAGTGGGGGACTCCGAGAGGGGATTCGTGACTACAGGATTGAGAAGGCACCATGGGTAGAGCGGTGGAAGGATGGTTGGAATAGGGAAATAACCTCGGCGGCGAGATGGGCGCAGAGTGTGAGATGGAGCCAAGTGAGGGATGGTTTGGAACTGAGGGCTAGAGACTGGAATGAAGGAGAGAGAAGGGCTTAGAAGGTCTGAGGTTTCAAGACAGGGCTGGCCGGGGGTAGTGTGACTTTCAGATGCCAGAAGCTTAGGAGCGAGGCCACTTTCGTTGCCGTGGGCATGGGATGAGGCATTGAGAGTGGGGTTTACGCGCTGGAGGCTTGAGGATTTCGGAGACCAACAAGAACGTACGTTTCTCGATGGAAATATCGTACGAAGATGTACACACTCGAATCGCAATAGCGCCCTCCTTGGTTGGGAGAGGAGACATAACTGTATCAAGAAAACCAATTCACCCACCTACGCCGTTCCGTCGCGCAAATACAATTTTGCCATCTCTCAGAGCCCACTATAACAAGTAAAATTGTCTTTATAATGGTACAAGTTGCTGATGGGTTTTGTTAGTTATACCAGACTAGATCTAGTAGCTCCGAATAGTAAATGCCAAGAGATTATTAGAGAACTAGATATTTATTACAATCTGTAGTAGTAGGAAATCCAGAGCAACCAGCAAGGTCCAAACCGGAATAGTCGCTCTCCAGCTCCCTTTCCTGCATTCCACCAAATCGCTGACTCCCACTCCCCGCAATGGCCGGCGGCCACCTGAAATACCGTCACCTAAATCGCTCCTCCTCCCACAGACAAGCTCTTCTCCGCAACCTCGTCACATCCCTCATAACCCACGAAAGCATCACAACTACATGGCCAAAAGCCAAAGAAGCACAACGCCTCGCAGAAAAACTGATAACGCTGGGCAAAAAGAATAGCAACGCAAGCCGGCGGCGGGCAGAACAGATATTATACGTACGTCCATTGCTTTCCCTGATCAAACGTAGAACTACTCTAGATAATTCATCCCTCACACCCCTTCCGTCCACGCCTTTAAAACCACTAACCAGACTCCCCAACCCAGGAACCACTAAAACACCTCCCAACCCTCTTCACCACCCTCCGCGACCGCTACCTCACCCGCCCAGGCGGCTACACCCGCGTCCTCCGCATCGAGCCCACAAACCGCAACGACGACCAAGCCCCCTCCGCCATCCTCGAACTCGTCGACGGCCCCCGCGACATGCGCTTCGCCATGACGGCCAAAACCCTCGTGCGCGAGCGCCAGCACGAGAACGGCGGCATACGGGAGATCACGGCGAGGAATGTGGCGAAGGTTACGCGGTTTAGGGAGGGGGGGGAGAGGGAGTTGGAGAGGACGGTTAGGAGGTTGGAGACGAGGGCGGGGTTGGGGGGTGGGGAGGAGAGGGAGGGGTGGGAGAGTTGGCCGGCTGTGAGGGAGGAGGGGAGGAGGGTGGAGGGGGAGAAGAGGGTGGGGAAGTCGTGGCAGGAGAAGAGGGATGAGAGGCGGGACGTTAGGGATCCGAATTCGGGGAGGAGGCGGTGAGGGAGTCGAGTCTGATATGGTGTTATTGGAGGATTTGCATCGCTCCAGCGGGCATGGCGACGCATGATCCTTCTTTGTATATCGTGCATGGATGGGTATGCGTATGTACAGAAGGCTCGACAGAAGAATTTGAACATCTCAGACCATGTGAGGAGAATAAAGCTACTGATTGGCTGAGAATAAGGAAAAAATTCATTCAACATTCGAGCAATTATGAACATTAACATATAAATCTGCCGTCTACTATGGTAGATAGCCAGAGGTCCACAACATAGGCATGTCCTATGCCGGCATGCCGCCACGGAGCAACGACATCATTCCCTACGCTCGACCCAGCCCAGCCAGTAGACTACCACCGCCAACAGTTACACATAAAAAGAGCAAGAGTACAACAGCACGTTGGACCCAACCCACATTCTCTTTCCGACCAGCCATACTGCCAACGGCAATGATTGCAAATACCACGCTCGCAGCCACTCCGATAATAACGCCAACGTCGACCGTCGTTTCAGCTTTCCTGCGGCCCGTGGTCTTCAAGATGGTAGCAACGACGAGTAGGATGAAGGATGCGGCGAAGGAAGCTAGGCAAGAATGGAAAAGGAGAGTTTCGCGAGCACGAACGGCAGGCGGATGGGTAGGCGTAGGGAATGTGGCGTAACGACGGTTATTCCTAGGTTTAGCGCCCTTAGGAGAGGTCTCGACGTCCGACAGATCGGAATCTTCAATGCTTGGGGAATGCTCGCCGTTCACGAGAGGCTCGCGTTCCCCGTCTTTTGTCCCTTTGGTTGATCTCAGCCAGTAGGCCACTTTCTGCTCCACCGCACTAAATTTCGATGCGAGTTGTGTGAAGAGCTGAGACACTTGAGCCACGCCAGGGAATTTGGACGAAGCGTTGGGATCTACGAAGATAGTGTATGCTTCATCGTTGGACCCTTCGCTACCGTCGTCGAATTCGTTCCAGTAGCGTTGTGGCGTACTTCGGGACCGATCGCTCAGACGTTTTTCGAGAATTCGTCTGCGATGAGATTGTCTCCTTTTCTTCTTGAGTGCGCTTGAAGGTGGACGCTCGAGGATCTCTGGTGCCGACGTCGCCGAGGACTCGCCTTGAAAACCTGAAAATCCACTACCCGAAGGTCCGTCTGGTGTGGACGTTGCCGAAATGGAAGTATGTCGAGTACTTGACTGTTCAGAACCAATGCGACCCTGTAATGCTCGCCCCTTGCCTGGCTTTGTTGCAGCTGGTACTTTTCGTATGTCCTGTTCAAGAGCCGGAAGCTGGGCTTGATTAGCATATGGAAATTGTCATGAGGATTATTCTTATATACCCAGAATGGACGTGACATGCCATGAGGCTTGTAGAGCGTTGCTACAGCGTGTGTTTCAAGTGAAAACCCTTGTACCCTCTCCGTCTAGTGCGGGTTGTTAGTACATATCATCCAGAATCACCATAGATACGTACTAAATGTGAAGTATCCAACTGCGAGAGAAGGTTAGTACCTTCATCGCCCTCTATTCGTACCCTAAGAATAGCATGTGGGAAAGACTTTGCACCATGCTTGTCGCCTTCAATAAGTGTTATTGGACCTACTTGGCCGGCGACGGATTCTCCAGATGTGGGACTCATAAGAACGTCTGTATCAAGCGTAGCCCAGATACCGCCTACCTGGCTATTTGTGAGTCCAACAAAGCGTGTACGCCTTGATTGTAATTGTATCAAGGGCTGCACCTCTGGATGCTCCCTAAGCCATTCATACACTCGTTCTAAGCCTTTCACCTCGCTTCCATCAATAAGGCGCTCTAACTTGGGTACACCGAACTGATGTTTTATCGTTTCGCGGTTAAAGTCTGCTTTGCTTGGGGAACGCCTCATGCCTGGCTGAGCAGATTTCGAGCTTTGATCAGCGATTGTGCCCACGACAACGACGGCATCACCACCGCAGGAGTACCTGATGCTTGTCGCAGCTTCCTCGGCTACAGTACCAGACTTGTGTCCGCTAATCAAATCGCTGTTCCGCCCTTGAGCAAAATGTTGAAGATCATCGCATATAAGAACGCCAACTTCCTCATCTGTACGGGGTAAAGGTTTGCCAGCATTGGCATGTAGAGAGCCCCGACGCGAGGATCTCGAACCAATAGGGCTGTCAAGAGGAGAGTCTGGATTGTAGGCCTTTGGTAGTCTGGTATATTGAAGTAGGAGCACATAAATTTGCACAATGTTGTCCGGATGAATCCAATATACAGCTTCAGTGGAGCCGGGACCCAGTGGAGATATAGCGAGGGCAGTGTCTATGTCGACATTGGAGCCAGACTCCCAAATCGAGTGCAAGGATTCAGCACTACTCGGTGGAATGGCGGTAGTTGAAGGGCTGTCATGGCCTCGCTCACTACCAGACCAGCTGTATGTAACTACTTCTTTTTCAGCCCGAGGAGAGCAAGGGCGACAATTGGCGTTTTCATTGAAGGGCGCTCTAACAGAGGCTAGGACTACCGTCCATTGCGCCAGCAGTGGTTGGAGATCTCGTCTCGTAAGGCTTACCGGACGCTCAAGTACGCCTTCTCGGAAGCGTTTCCCTAGGTCCGGCGAGCCCGTCCATTTCTTGTATTTCTTCAAGAGCTTCTGAAAGGCCAGACGCTGGGCGCCAACGAAACGAGACAGGGACTGAATCTCTTCTCCCGCTCTGGCATGATGCTTCAGTAAGGTAGTTAACAAAGGTATTGGCCTTGACTGCTTACTTTAGTGTCGCTGCTTCGACCCTGGAGAACTTTTCTAAGCGTCGGATCGATATCTTAGATTGACCTGAGCCAAAACTCCGTAGTTTCAATTGCAAGATTTGCTTGTCAAGGTGGGCTATCGGAAGGCATTGTTAGTCGCCATGGTTGTGTACTGACTTCCGTCACGTACATAGTCTTCTTTCTATCTCGCCAGCCTTGCATTGGACAAAAAGATCGACTCTTTGATGCTGCTCACGCAGCTCTCTGTATAGCTCGTCTTCGAATTCTTGCAATTGCTTCACCTCATTGTCGCTGCCGGGTATAGCTTTTCCCTGACCCTGCCCTTGGGTAGTGCGGACTTTGATGAGGTACTTGATGTCATTGTAATCGACATTATCTAGTGTCGCGTGACCAGTCAGTAGAGAGCATTGCGCGCCATCAACAAGATCTCCCTACTCACAAGTCTCCCAGAGCGGAATGGATCTTTGTTGCAGAGTGTCGCCGTACTTCATCTCATGTAAAAATTCGTGAGATTGCTATGAGTGGGGATTGGGAGCCATCGTATGGGTGCGGGACTGGGGGTATTAGGGCAAAACTTCTAGGGCGTTATCCACAGCGATAGCAACATGCACGTCAAACGGTTGAGACGGACAGGTTTTGCGGGGCGAATATTGGCATTGGTAGTCCCGAAAGCGGGGATGGAGCCAATTGCCGGGTTGAGTGTGTCAATGGTGCAGACGTCGGAGAATTGAAACAGTGGGAGAAGCGAAGCATTTTGGAGAATGAAGTTGTCTTGTGAAATTGAGTTTTGCATGTTGAGCTCGGCCGCCAAAGTTCGCAACCGAAAAGTGGTTCGAGGGGACTGACCGTTGGGGCGTTGCGACTTTGCTGTTGGCGCCTCTAGGGATCTGCAGAGCTAGTCCTGGACTATCTTATCAGTCTTCACCTTAATCTGCCTCGAGTTCCTTGAGGCTGAAAGACGCGCAGTTCATTCGTTGCTTAAGTAAGGTACCTAAGTACCTCGGGAAGACACTGTGAACGTCGCCAAGCCTATTCGGAGCTAGAAGTAATTGCGCACCTCGCTGGGGAAAAGTAAGAACTCTCCGCCGCTTATCCTAGTACATCCCGTCCGGAGACAATCATCTAGCCTAGGCCGCTGGCAGCGAAATATGTTTGTATGCTGCAGTTTGCGAGCTTCGATCTAAACAAGAAGAGCAGGTGAGGCATTGCTTTACGATGGCGCCTCAACCATCAAGCACTCTAGCTGCAGACCTCCGTCCTTCGTCGGACGATGTCCTATTCTCAACCCTCGAGTTAGATCCTCACACATTTCTTCAGCCGCGTTTGGGTCTTCACAAAGCGTCTCTGTCTCTTGCAAAGCGGTACCTAGATCCGCTGGCGACTTCAACCAGCCAAAATCAATTAAAGAGGCAGCAAACGTCAAGACGGAAGCGAAAGCGGGGCGAATCTGAGAATTTGGACTCCCAGGCGCTATTACGTCTACGAGAAATTCACCTGGAAGATCTGGAAATAGGACAAGTTTGGGAACAAGCGAGACTAATATTGGATGCAAGTAGACGGGAGACGGACAAATCTTTGCAAAGAATCTTAATAGAGCAGCCAAACCATCATCCTACCAAAGATGAAGTTCGGAATCTCGCGGCCAATGGCAAAGCTGTGAGATTTAGGGATGACCTTGAAACTGGTCTTGATGTCGATGACTCAGATGCGGAGTTTTCAAGATCTGACAAAGATAATCAGGGATTGTTGGCAGATTCACATGGGTCTTCAATGGATGAGAAGGATGGAGATTCGGGTGATTCGGAAGACGATATCATCCTTGCTGACGGCGAAGCAGCCCATGACCTTGAGAACAGCGATTTTGATGACCAATCTGACTTAGATGAAGAGGTAAAGGAGACCTTCGTTCCAGATAAACTTGGCTTGAACGACGGGTTCTTCTCTATAGATGATTTCAATCGGCAGTCAGAATTTCTAGAGCAACAAGACACCCAAAGAATAAACGATGAAGGAGCAAGTGACGAAGAGGACATAGATTGGGATGTAGATCCCTTGGCTACCTTATCACGACCGATGAATCAAGGGGCGGAAGATAGGGCAGGCGAGCAATCTGAAGATGAAGAGGAGGGCCCAACTTTTGGTGACGCAGACCTGAATGGCCCTGATATCTCCGACTCTGACGACAACTCCAAGCAGGGAGTTGTAATGGATGATATAGGAACTATGAGCAACACCAACGATGTCAAATACGCCGATTTCTTCGCCCCGCCGCCTCGCAAAGCCTCTAAATCCAATCGTCGCAGAGCGCTTCCCAAGACTCAACCTCCACCGACCACGACAGAACCTCGCCAAGAGACAGAAGACGACGTCCAACGTACCATCTCTGCCGTCCACCGCGACATCTTTGAAGATGACCTCACCCCTGACGAAGAGGCTTCTGACAAGAGAACCGACGCTCGGTCATCTCATCAAAAGCGCCAAGCGGCCCTCACATCCGAGATACGTCGTCTCGAGGCTGCTGCTGTGGCGAAGCGTGACTGGACGCTATCAGGTGAAGCACGCGCCGCGGATCGACCGATCAATTCCCTGTTGGAAGAAGACCTGGATTTCGAACGTGCGGGGAAACCGATCCCTGTGATTACCCAAGAGGTAAGTGAGGACATCGAAGCATTGATCAAGCGGCGCATCCTTGCCAGAGAATTTGATGAGGTCATTAAGCGGAGACCGGGTAATCTAGTCACGGCTGGTGGAGATGTAAGAAGGGGCAGGTTCGAGCTTGAGGATACGAAACCTCAGCAGAGTCTTGCCGAGATGTATGAAGCCGAACATCTCAAGACCGTAGATCCGGAAGGCCATACGGACAAACGAGACGAGAAGCTGAAAAAGGAGCATGCGAAGATAGAGCAGATGTGGGCGGATGTTTCCGCCAAGCTGGATGCTCTGAGTAGCTGGCATTACAAGCCCAAGCCTCCCAGCGCTAGCATCAATGTAGTGGCCGATGTCCCGACCATCAGTATGGAAGACGCAAGACCTGCCGCCGGTGGTGACATTGGTGGTGAGAGTATGCTCGCTCCGCAAGAAGTGTACAAAGCAGGTGACGCTAGGAACAAGAAGGATGAAGTGGTGACGGGTAGTGGTCTACCAGTTGGGAGGGAAGAGATGACACGGGATGAGAAGACTAGACGACGCAGGAGGGAGAAGGAGAGGATTAGGAAGGCTGGCGGTTTAGTACCTCACAAGGGTGGGAAGGAAGTGGGGAAGAAGACAAGGGAGAAAGAGGGCATAGTTGGGGATCTGAAGAAGGGCGGCGTACGAGTTATTGGGAAGAAGGGGGAAATTAAGGATGTGGAAGGCAACGCTGTCAAAGGTCCGTCGATGTTAGGCAAAGGGGCAGGTGGATATAAGCTATGAAGAGCTTTGTTCAGGTACCGAGAATCTCAAGGCAGCGTCTTTCTTGGCCTTTGCCCGTGATGCTACGATCCGTTGTTCCGCCATGTCTAACCGCCCGCCTGTCGCAGTGCTTTCGCATATGGCTTTGACAGTGATTCATATAGAGCAGCGGAACTCGCCTTGAGCTGACCTAACGCATAGAAAGACGTGGAGAATTCATCAAGTTGACCTTCGATACATTGTCACAGCTCGAGGCAATAATCGCTCCATGCTCTTCGGTGAATCCTGCTGATAGCTTGGGATAACTTCTGGTCTTGAGATCGGTCCATCCATCCTTCCCAGGTCGACAACGTTTCAGTCATCATTTCCGGGATATCTCAAACACAAACATCCGCTCCCTCTGCCACTCTCCTTCAATCTCTACAACGGCAAATTCCTTCATCAACAGCCCTATCATATCTTTATCCGCTCTTCGTCTTCGTTTGTAGCAGAAGAAACAGATGGTATCCTTGCCGATCAGCAGCTTCATGGTGCTCAAGAGCAGTGGAAAGGAGGCCTCGATGTAACAGCAGTCGGCCGCTAGCAGAATGTCGGGGTGCCTAGGAACGCCAATGGGAAGAGGCTCGCCCCATTGAAGTTGCGCTGGTATCAGGCGTGCTGTCTTTTGGATGTTGGCGCTGTTTAAGGTGATATTCCGTTCTGCGCAAGGTTTCGGGATTAGCATTGTCACTTCGAAATGAGGGACAGAATTTCTAAACATCCTCGGCTACTGTGCGAGGAGCCTTTGCTCTCGAGTATCTCGAGAGACGGAGGTGATATGGAGAGGAGCCCTCCAGAAAAGACATACCAATCAGAGGCAGAAGGACATCCAAGCCATCGGTGATGTGCAGAGTATTGCTCATATCATTACGACGGAGACGAAGAGCGATTGCAAGCGAGACAAGTCCGCTGCCGGCTCCTAGCTCAACTCTAAAAACAATTAACCATGTCAGTACCAGCGGATACTGCCCAAAACAAGAGGACGGAAAGAAACGTCAAAGCGAACCACAAACATTGTCTTGCCCACCAAAACATCCATCCTATGCTGGAGTAGGAACCTTGCGAGTACCATGCCACCAGGCCATAATTGACCTCCGCATTGTTTCTCGTTTGTCTGCAAGAGTAGAGGTGGTTGTAGCAACCCGTCGAAGTCGAGGGTCACTGTCTGCGATTGTTTCTGGGGAATACTGGGAACGAGATCTTCGGAGATCGAGAGGCTCAGAAACTCTGCAGAATTAGATACTTCTATTTCGGCCATGATGAGTGACAGGATTCTGTCCGAGGTGACTGTTATATACCTTACTGTACATAAGTATGTGAGGTGAAGTTGACGTCGGACGTCGTGCGGATCGATTCCGCTGGGCTTTCGAGCCTTTGAAACACCACCAACAACCTTTATCCATGAACATGATCTACATTTCCTCCCTTTTAGGCTCAGGATAGTCATGTCTACCGTAAGGTGTCTGTCGCTGCACACTGGTGAGAAGATCGCGAAGAAGCAGGATGTGATAGGTCAGATTGAGCAGGCAGAGAAGAAGTATTTCGCACGACACGAAGCATTCGATTTCCATAACGAACTCAAGAAGCGAAACTTAGAGTTGATAGTCATTGTCAATGAAGCTTGTGTTTCAGGTGCTCGGCCAATGTTAGTTGCGTACATGGTGTTCGCCTACATGAAGCATGGCAGTACTATCATGCTGCACAAGATCTGCGTTCAAGAAAAATTCAGACGTCAAGGCATTGCGAAAGACGTGCTGGCTACTCAAGTCCAGAGGTTGAAGAAAAGGGGCATTGCTAAGATCCAGTTATGGGTGGATGATAGTAACGTTGCTGCCAGACAGTTATACGCTCACATGGGGTTCGAAGAGGTAAGCAGATGCAGTGACTACTACGCCATGGGTCGGACAGGCGTCCAGATGGCCTTGAGGCTCGTGTGAACGCTGCGCTGCATGGCTTCTTTGGAGGCTTTAGGAATGTGTGATAGCCTCCTTGCAGCTTCCCAACCTCAGCACCCATTGAATCCGTTCTTTCATTGGTCTGCTTTAAAGTGTCTGCATATGGCTTCGCGACTTACATTCTCAAGAAAGAATTGCGCGACGCGTCCGGCTTTTCGAAGTGGCGAAGGCATTCATCAATTTCTGCGCTTTGTTCCAGTATACTGTTGCTTTCTTTGCCTCTTGCCTTGAAGACCTATCGATACACACCTTTCGTCGCTCGTTGCGCATTGCTGCCCCAATGAAGTCGCGCTCGGCTCTTTAGCACATGATGTCTTGACGACCCCTTGCGAGGAAGGTGCCTGCATTAGGCTCGCAGCAAGACACACCGCACCGTACCGCGCAGTAACCATCGGCACTTGAAACGCAGGATGCTCTTGCTTATGGTGCTATTGGCTCTAACAAGCTCAATAACCGCAGCTCCCAACATCAATCTGCCCATCAATGCACAAGTACCGCCAGTCGCGGTAGTCAATCAACCTTACAACTATGTCTTTCCATCCTCTACCTTCACCTCAGCCGTTGGTTCTATAAACTACACCATCGGCGATTGTCCGCTATGGCTGCAGCTGGATGGCTCCAGCCGAGCCTTCTACGGCACGCCAGCACCCAATGGCGTTGGACCTGGGGAAGCTGGATCCTTCGTTGTGAACTTGGTAGCGACCGACAGAACGGGATCGACTACGATGCCTGTAACGTTTGTTGTAACAACAGCCCCAAGTCTCGCAGTTGGCACGCCACTTGCAGCTCAACTTTCGGCCTTCGGAGCGGTTTCTAGCCCAGACGTGCTCTTGCTTACTCCCGGGACCTCGTTGTCCCTGACATTCTCTCCAAATACTTTTACAAATACTAATTCACAGACTGTGTACTATGCAACCTGTGCCAACAATACTCCATTACCTTCCTGGATCAATTTCGATCCGAATAGCCTAACATTCTCAGGGATCACTCCGCAAGCAACCTCTCCAGCCGAAATTCCTCAATCATTTGGCATTCAGCTTGCGGCTTCACAAGTGAAGGGATTCTCGCAAGCTTCAGCAATGTTCGAAATTGTCATTGAGAGCCATCTGTTTACATTTGGGGATACCGTGCAGATCATTAATACTACAGCGGGTGCATCGGTTAACTTTACGGGACTTCTGCATGACTTGACTTTGGATGGCCGGGCGGCAAAACCGTCAGACCTTGGTCAAGTAGTAGCGAATGCGCCATCCTGGCTTTCCTTGGACCACAGTACCCTAGCTCTATCTGGGACTGTTCCAACAAATACTGTTCAGCAGAATTTTACGGTCACCGCGAATGACACTTATGGAAACACTGCTAGTACAATTGTTCTCGTTGAGATAGCACGCAGTGCGTCTGTTAGATTGCTAGGTCCTATTGCTATCCTGGAGGCTACCATAGGGACTAATTTCATGTACTTCCTTAACACGACACTCGCCTCAGTCAAGGACATGAATGTCACTGTTGATCTTGGGACCGCATCTGCTTGGCTAGAATTCAACTCCAGCTCTTTGGTGCTTTTTGGTCACGTCCCAAATAACCTCAAGCCTCAGACGGTCCATTTCAATGTCACTGCGACTCAAGGGAATCAAAGTCAGTCTCAGATTGGTGACATCAATGTATTGTGTGGCAGCGGACCATGCCTTACAACAAGCGGTCTTGCCGGTGCTCCCAAGGCTACGGCGGGCGCTGGAACAGCATCGAGTCCGAGAGCTGGCGGGAGAAAAGGCTGGGTGGCAGCAGCCGTCATCTTACCATTGGCTGCAATTGCAGGGATTCTCATTCTTCTATGCTGCTGTCGTAGGAAAGGGTGGAAGCTACGATTAGAGCTGAAGTCAAAGCAAACAAGGAAAGTCATAGTATCTAGACCGATCAATCATGAGAAAGAGAACGATGAAACCCGAGCTGGTGCAACTGAAGATCCAGTATCGAGCCGATTCTCGTCATCAACATTTTCTTCCATGAGTTCAAAGGCACCCACGATTCCCCCGAATTGGGCGGCGGCAGTGACCAACGTACGCAACTCAAGATTGCGATTGTCCAGGGCCACAAGTGACGGTGTAAATCAAGGCCCAAGGCCACAATCTTGGCAAAGCTATGTTAGGACCCTTGATCCTTCACGCCCAAGACATCCAGTAGCAGTGAAGGAGTTCAGCCTGATACCCGAGGAGCAAATACCACAGCAAGAGCAGGTGACCAATCACTATGCCTCAGCATCCCCATCGGCAATGGCTTTTAGCAAAGTGCAACCGTCACACTTGGAAAGGCTCTCAAGGCATAAGAAACGGGCATCGAACATGAGTTACGGCAATCCTGGAATGATTTCCCTTCGGCCAGTCAGTGGTTTCGGGCACGGCAGGAGTGGACCGAGCGAAGGGAGTAGCATAGTTTCCGGGAGCAGAGGCGTTGGTCATGGAGGTGGGGGCACACTGGGTGGTCCTCCAGGCTGGGGCATGGTTCGAAACTCATGGCGAAACCTCAGCAGGCTAAGCTGGACCAGCACCCAGAGTCCCCCAAATTCCAGTGACCCCATTGTTGAAGAAGGCACGGAAAGACCACCGACCCAGAAAAGCTTTGCTTCCATGCTTTCGTCGTTCCCTCGGCCATCTACCTCGAATACGGTGGATATGTTCAAGAGACCCCATGTTATTCACGAAGCCTCCGACGATGATGATGAACCCCACAGGCTCGAGCAGAACAAGTCCCTGCCTCGAAGCTACCAGAAACCGAGATCGGGTCTTTCATTTCGGAGAGGTAGCACCAACAATGGCCCTCTTCAAGACTTCCACAAACGCCGTCTACAAGAGCGGACGGGACACAATCCCCTCTTCTCCGCCCACCTTACCCCATCTCGCAAACCCTCCTTGCTTGAACACCAAGGCAACAGTGACTTCATGCTCGAAACCCTTCCCCCGCAAACGGGGATGTCGACCCGTACATATAGCCAATCTTCGTCTCTCGGGACCCCATCAATGAGATCCAGTCCGGCCCGTTCTACAGAAACTGTACCACGCAAGAAAAGCCGCATAAACTATCACTTTAAGACTCGTGCCCTCTCACCTCTTCGGAAGAGCCGAAGTAGTTTTGCTTCTAGCACTGGTTCTTCGAAATTTTCAGACCCAATCGGTGTAGCTCCTTTCTACCCAGGTGGCGCTCTTCACGAAGATATCGACGAGGCAGGCATCAAGCGCTGGCGACACGCAGATCATCCCAATCCCCTCGGAACGAACAGGACCGAAGCCAGAAATACCACTGATGTTAGCGACTCAGAGCTCATAAGCAGTCTTCGAGCCGCTGGTCAGTTTAGTGCTGCACAGCGGCTAAGTTATCTGAAAGAACAGATTGAGGGAGATGGGGCCGATAACGTGGAACGGAATACTCCATTCGAGGTTCGAAGTGCTAGGGGTAGAAGACTCGATCATAACGTGGGTTTGAGACATGGAAACACGAGTATGGAGGCAGAGATCCGGGATGTTGGAGGGAGTGCCTTTATGTAGGGTACCAATTTCCGACTAGCTTGTGTGTTGTTTATTACCGTGTAGGCTTTATATATAGATACTCTATACTGATATCAACATGTCTTGATTAGACTGTGTCTCACAGTATAGACGCGCTACATCTCGGTTGCATCGCAGTAGTCTATAGGTTGGTGCAGTGGAGGTGTGCCCAAAGGTCCTGGTCGTGGCGAGGCAAATGGAATGGCGATTTACTCCTGAGGACAACGACTCTCACTCAACATTGATTCAGACGAACAAGTGTTGGACAGCGTGCTCTCCAATGAAGTGCCACTCGACAGACACCTATTCACACTGATCGATGTCGCATAGGAGTGCGACCCATCATATTTCGTAAAGCGTTATTGAAGTCGAACACATATAGTGCTAACCTACTACTCTCTTCTCCAAGCCATCACATAGAGCGACGACGCTGATGAAAAGATTCCCATAGTAATGGTAGGTAGCAATCAAAAATTCCGCCGCCGAGATACCCGAAGGTAGCTCGCCAAGTATTGCCTCCGCGATGTGCAATGCAGGGTTCTACTCAGAGCGAACCCTCTTTATGATCAGGGTTGCTGCAACAAGGTAAGTATGAAGAGAAAGGAGGGAGGAGGAGGGAGGAATGGGGATTAAGTACTGTTGAAATGTATGATGTCAATGAGTCATCTGCACGTGATTTGGGTGTAGTGCAATAGTATTATGATAACTAATGGATGGATGTAGCTATGTAGAATGGAATAACCATCACGAGAAATCTCTATTA